>Ga0335081_10018999_pt1 | contig 11113 bp, 12 predicted proteins | sample Lox_Sample_35_FD_206713 | JGI IMG/M metagenome (GOLD analysis project Ga0335081, IMG submission 206713) | Soil microbial communities from Loxahatchee National Wildlife Refuge, Florida, United States - Lox_Sample_3.5 | ecosystem: Environmental > Terrestrial > Soil > Wetlands | place: USA...
ACCGTGCGTGAGGTTTGCGTGAGGCCACTTGGCCCAATCAAGAGCGTAGAGCGGCCATGGTGCCTAGACATAGAGTTAGCAAAATGCACACGCGGAGCACGGGTTGGCGAACGGTGCCTCGTAGATGGCACTGTTGCCGCCCGCGTCTCTGACGGTGGCAGCATTCGGGGGCCGGAGGGCCGGCGCGGTTGGGGGGCCTGCACGGAAGCCATACGCAGCGGAGACGGAGCCTGCCGAGTAGCTGTTGCGATGGCTCAACATGGCGACGACTGCGGGCAGAGTGGCCCGCCCGAGAGCGCTGGCAATTTGCGGAGCGTCACGCTGGACGGGTTAGGGGTGGGGATGACCAAACGGGCTTCGTTGACGTGAAGGAAAGATCATGGCAGGAGCGTTCGTGATTGGCGGGCCATGATTGCTCCTTTCTCCTTGCTGTACTCCCACCACAGCCCGCTCCTTCGCGTTGACACTCCGCTGCAGACGTGGGACGTGAGCAACAACTGCCCCGCCGCCGCCTGCACGGCATGCGAATCCTCCTGTTGCCGCTCACCAGGCGGCACACGCTTCTGTTTGCTCAGCGGCTAACGGAGAACGAGCTCAACAAACCGTCGCCGTGGCTAGCATGGATGATGACGCAGAGTCAGAAGACTTGGGCCGATTGGGGCAAAAGTCAAACGAAGTGGAAACTCAAGACTGTACAGGTTGGGAACAGGCTGTTGGACCGGATTGATTGGGAGGAATACTGCCTGAAAACTGTCCATGATCCACGAACCACAACCGCCAGCAAGGTGTTCAGATAGGGTCTGATTCGTTTGTTAACAAGATCTAGATTCCTCTCGTCCATCCTAGTTGGGTCAGTCGCGATGACGCCCGGAAGACAATAGAGGATATTATCCGTCGAAGAAAGCCTCTTCATCGGCAGTATCGATGGCGCTGGGGAGCTGTTATACCGCTTATGCTACCGTTTTCGCTTGTTCCAGGTAATCTTCTCCGCTGCACATCATGAAGTCTCACCGGACAGTGCTGCCCAATTTACCCTTATTCTATGCAATTTATCGGTGCTGGTCTCATCACAAAGGTTTGCCGTCTTGTCACTCATCTGATGGCAGCACTGAAAGGAGCCCAATACCTGGAAAACCTCCAGTCTCACAACCTAATCTCCGAACCCAATCGAATGCTCGATAGGATATATGCATTAAAGAAAACGCCGCAACTGACTGTGGAGGATGTAATTCTCGATAGCCCAACTTCAGAACTTCTTATTTCAGAGCTCAAACTCGGTGAGATTGCTGACAAATTCGGCGATACTGAAATTTCTGTTTTGGGCAAGAGAGCGATCGCGCAGATAACCAACAAGTTGTTGGAGGCGGAAGGAAAATCGAAAGCGACGACAACCTCCAAAATCGAGAAAGACAAAGGTGAAAAGAACAAAACAAATATCTCAACCGTATCAATGCGAGGGAATTCGAGGAGAGAGAATAAACGAAAGTAATAAAATGATACCAACTTTGTGGCAGGAGTGTTCGATTCAAAACAATTAGAAGAAATGAAAATACAATTGTTCAACACGGGTATCTCAATCCAAACCGGGCAGACAAAATCCCCAAAATTGTCTTTTCAATTATCCGAAACGTTTTAATGAGAGTGCTTCAGCAGAGAATAATTTTATTACCTTTCGACTGAAGTCAAAATGTCGATCCGATCCGGAACGCAGCCTTCAGGGTTCATATTTTGAATGCCAATTGTTTGACTCGTCCTGGAACTTAGCTTTTGAGATGCGATATAGAAACCTTAGCAAGTGGTAATGAGCGTTATGATTAGAACGGGAACAAGTCGCGCAGGGTTTCGACCCTGCGATGTGATACCCAACAACGGTATTGCACCGAGTGCACGCTATGTCACTACAGGTGATGAGATGAATGTTTCCTATCGTGGATATACACTAATTCACATTGGCAAGTCGAAGTGGCATATTTGTCGCCCACTAATTTGACACTACAGTCAGATTGATTGGAAGTTTAAAGCATTACTTGGGTCGGTGGTCCGTGCTCCAGATATGCACTCTTGCATCGGCCACAAGGCGAGCTCTCATGCCTCGTGAGGTCAGCAAGTTTGCACAGAATCGACAACTCAGGGTGTATGCGTTGCGGGACGGGTCTTCATCGCCTTGCTTCAGTGAGGAAGTCAAGGATTGACTCGATAGAGATGATTGTGGGGTCAAGGCGGTCGGAGGTGAGGACCTTGGAAAATTAGTTATCGAACTGGAAGAAAATTTGTTCTCGGGATCGTCGTCGGTATCAGATTCGCTTTCGCTGGAATCGTTGGAGATGAATATGCGGGGGGATGAGACGTAGCGACGAGAGGGTGTTGCTGGCCTGACTTCTGGAGTCATAGGACCACTTGATGCTGTCGTTAACTCGGGCTGCAACGATACAATGCGCCGTCTCCGCTGATCCGAAAGGGCGGTTCTCGAGATTCGAGGAAGGGAAGATTGAGCACGCCAATGGTCCATCCGACGTTCTTCCATTCTTCTGTGTTGGGCCTCGAGGGCAGACTGCAGAAGCGTCCTGGTGTTCATCGAATCGTTTCCAGGCTCGACGGAAGGTAGGTTGCCAGGTTCGTTCAATGTCACGGTCTGGCGTTCGAACGGCGGCAGGCGAGGTCCTCCGGAAAAGCTGCGACGGAAGGAGAAGGAAGCTCGGCGGTCAGCAGTGAAGGGCCCAACCGGGCCGTCATGCGGGGTGCGGGGTGCTCGGGATAGGATGGCATTGATCGACAATGACGAGGGATTTGAAAGAGCTGGGGGGGAGAAATCATTGGGGGCTCGAGGGCTCGAGGGGGCGGGCGACATGGTTGGGAGTGCAGATGACCGCTTGTGCAAGAGCTGAGAGTGCCGGACTCGTTGGAAATACAAGCGCTGCGATGGGCGAGCGGCCTGAGGTGGAAATTGGACGGCCGGATGCAGCGAGGGACAAGGCCAAAGCCGAGAGGCTTTTCGGAAAACGCTAGCTGAATGCCCGGAGGACGGCCGGTGGAACTGGCCCGGAGAGGAAAGGAGGTTGGGGGGAGGGAATTGATTGATCAAAAGGGATGAGCCAGCTGTCTGGCCGTCCTGTCAGTGCGCAACAGACAGGTCGGGGCTGTTCCTAGGCCGAAGTGGGCAGCAGATGACGAATGAGGGGGGCTGAGGTGCCAGCCACCTGGAACTGACCCGCCGCAAATTAAGGGCTGTATTTGGAAACGAAATGACTCAGCAGCCGGCCTCAGCCGGAAAGACTGCAGCGAGTCATCGACGAGGCACGACCCGGCGCGCGCGAGCCGCCGTGTCAAACGGAAGGCGGGCGAAAGCTTGTCGAGAATAATTTAGGGGTGGATGGACGCTGACGCGGACATGTCGACTCTCACGAAACGCCTTGCAGGGCCCTCGACGGCCAAGGCCGGGATGGAGACGGTCGACCAGGCCAAGGTCAACGATATCATCTACAAGGCTTCTGAAGTTGACCTCCCCCCCCGGGCGCGCCTCTCATGGAGCACCGCTGATGCGGGTCAGGGAAGCAAGTTCTTTGAGAACGAGCGGAAGAAGGACATAGAACTCACGAAGAAGATAGACGACATGCTCAGACGCGTGAAAGCCATTGAAGGCATGGACCTCTCGTACGAGCGCCGAAAAGCCGACGAAAAGGTGCTGGCTAAAGCCCCTCACATAGGCTAACTGTTGTACAGATACTGCAGCTAGAGGCTTCCCGTGACTTGACCCAATATATCGTCCATATTGGTAACTGGAGCAATTCCCGTTCAGCAATAACGGCAGATTGTGATGCGTTCTACGCCAGTGTTGAGGAGTTGGATCGACCTGAACTCAAGTGCGGCCACTCATGACTTTGATAAAGCTCATATTAGGAATCTCCCAATGGGGGTCGGACAGGGCGTTTTGACCACTTCGAACTACGAAGCAAGAAAGTACGGAGTACGGAGTGCTATGCCGTCGTACATTGCCAAGAAACTCTGCCCCCAACTTATTCTTCTTCCTCTCAATTTCCCCAAATACATTGCCAAAGGTACTCCCAAGCCTTCTTCTGGAAACGCTGAGAAAAGCACACGAAATCCGTGAAGTTATTGCTAAATACGATCCGAACTACCTGGCTGCTAGCTTAGACGAGGCATATCTCAACATAACCGGCTACGTAGCCGAGAATCAACTAGAGCCCGCCGAAGTTATAACGCAATTACGCGCCGAGATTTTTGAGAAAACGCAAATCACAACGAGCGCCGGTTTAGCCGCTAGTATTTTCCTCCTTTGAGCAATCTCAAGTTAACGACTTAAGATACGCTCTTGGCCAAGATCGGATCGAATAAGAACAAGGTAACTCCCCTTTCGCCTACGCGGTCTGATCGTTGCCCAACGACCAGTTTATACTTCCAAATGAACGTCGGACAATCATGCAATTTATGGGCGAGTTACGCTGCAGGAAAGTCAATGGAATTGGCAAGGTTTTTGAACGAGTTCTCTCCGACGCTCTCGGTATCCAGAAAGTAGCAGATATTTACGAAAAGCGCGCCGTTCTGTACAAATTATTGAGCGAGAAATCGTTCGATTTCTTAATCAATGTTTATCTTGGAATTGGGGCAACTGCAGTACGTTCTGCTGAGCATTATGATCGAAAAAGCGTGGGCACGGAGCGCACTTTCAGGGACGAGGAAAACGAGGAGAAATTACGAGACATCCTCCGAGGCCTTGCTGATGAATTGGAAGGAGATCTGGCGAGAGCAAACACCGCGGTAGATATCTCCTGTCCTATCCTTCGCTGATGATCAGGGCCGATGTATCTCTCTCAAGGTATCGCTCTTCCAAACTAGGAGATTTGTTGACCACGGCAGTACAAATTGCATACATATGAAGTCATCAGAAGTGTTGGAAAAGGCTGACCGAAGGTGTTCACTCGGCAAAAAATGGTCAATCTGCCGATATATTCTGCGGATGAGCTATACAAGCAGGGCCTGGCATTGCTTGAACGGGAATTTCCATTGAAATTGCGGCTGATGGGGTTACGGTATCTTTTGGGTTGGAAGTTTGCTAATGTGGAGAATGACACATCTCTGCCCTCGCAGCAAGGCTCAGGGCTATCTTGACAACGTAAGTCTGAGAGACGCCAAGGCTAATGTCGAGTTTTTCTCTACTTTGCAGGTTTCGGAAGCCGAAACCATATTTGGGCCTGAGACAGTCAAACGAAAAGCGGACGAATTGACGGACGAAGACAATAAGGAGGAGATGAAAATTCGCTGTCCGTGTCCCATATGTGGTGCGATGATAGTCCAAGAAGAAATCAACGCCCATCTGGATGCCTGCTTGAATCGATCGGCGGTACTCAAGCTGGTGCGAGAGGAGGCAAAAGGTTCACCCATAGTCTTCCCAAACCGTAGGGCAATTTCACCTTCTCGAAAGAGACGACGATGAATGTCTATTCCGGAAGGAGGGGACAAAGTCTGTAGCAATATATTCTCTGTCCACTCAGAAATAGGTACCTCCGGTCGGGCAGGTGCACGAAGCCCAACCAAATCCCAACGTTGAAGTAACGTTTGGCGACAGCCAATCAGAGGCGAGCTAGAGGAATCCTTGCCGTTGTCCCGCTTCGCTTTTGAGACATCAGCGAGAGGAAGGTCAGAGCCCTGTCGCAAGTCAACCTGTTGTTTTTTACCCAGCATGCCCTTTTGAGTCGCGCCTCCCTCTTCACCGGTTCCTAAGTCAGTCAGGAGCATCGCCCTCATTTCACTCTCCTGATCGTTCTTTGTTTCAACCCGTACACCAACACAGCAACCCGTTACGGCGGCGAGTCGATAGATCCCGACAGTTGAATGCACGCTTTGGAAATTACATCTTTCTTAGACGAAAGGATCTCCGAGTTGACAAACGACCGCTTGCCTGAAGAACCGAACTATCCGTCTGGACAGACCCAGTATGCGAGCTTTATGATGCCCCGTGACCACACCATGAGCCTGAATGGCAAAAGTTCTGACAAATGGCCAGCCTATTCCCAATCGAATGGCGCTTGGGACGATCCCAAGGCCCGACCAGACAATGGCACCAAAGATGGGTGCGTCACTGCCTTAACTCAAGCTCTTACATCCAGAAGCGAAACCAATCATCGAGACCCGTACTAAAACGTCTCCAAAGTGTGTGGCTGACGTGCAGGAATTTGAAATCAGAGTCTGACAAGAGAGTAATGGAGATATATTGGCATCTTGGCTGACGAGCTAGAAGCAGAGAGAGACCACCCTTCCTCCGTTCCTTAGCCCTACATTGCCCCCCGCTTTCATGATCGATGAACCGTCGCTGATCCCGCTGCCTCTCAGTCCGACCCTCCCTGGCGCATTTGAAGTGACGGATGATCCGTGAGTTTGTCTTTCAATGAACTCCTGTCTCTGATAATAGCCTGCATCAGGATGATATATCCGAGTCATTGCCACAAAAGCGTAAACGGGATGTCAGTCCGCTGCCCTCCGCCAACCGGTCCGTTGATTCTTCTTCATCAACCAGGCTTATTCAATCTTCCTCTTCATCTTCAATCGCTACTCCCAAAAAATCTGTTTCTTTAAACGAGTACAAAAAACGGAAAACTACGTCATCGTCGTCGAATGGGCCCGTTACGCCAACTCTATCGAAAACTCAGCCATCATACGTTGCAGAATCTCCACGTCAATCTGACAAGGCAAGCTCTCAAACGGCGAAAGTTAAGGATGATCACGTCGATGCAAAGGGATTTGCTGAAAAGTCACAAAAGTATGGCTATGTCTTATGGAAAGTCTGATCATTAGATATCTCACACGTGGAACAGCCTTAAAACGAGAAGCCGATAAATTGAGTCGAAATGACCATACTACGGCAACTGTTACGGCAACTCATGCCATTCTCTACTTTATGTCAGCGTTCGCATGTGACGATCTATCTCGCAAATTGCAAGGCAAGCTGCAAGTACACGAAAACTGGAAGTCCACATCCGAATTCATTCTCTGGGTCATAAACTTGCAGAAAGAGAGCGATGAACCTGAGCTGGAGGGGCTATGGCATTCCCGTCCTTCCTGAAGCCTCTAATCTACTGTAGTCATCAATTGCATGCAATGTGTCAACAACGCCTGTATGAGAGCGAACTCAGATACCTTCGAAGCAGCTACAAGGCTTTTGAGAAACAACGACAAAAGGATAATAAACCCAGCTTAGAGCCTGATGGCCAATTTTGGCGTGTCTGGACGGAATCGACCATTCATTATTCGACGATTGCGAAGTCGTGGAAATCGGGGCAAGGCAAGCTGTCCGAGACCGTTCTAAGAGACAAGTTCCCCAATACTTGGAAAGCTAGAGAACGTTGGGGTGCCGAGAAGGTCGCAGACGATGGAGAATTTGGATCAAGGTATCGTTTGCCCCTCGGGAGTGGAAGTAGCATCGCGGAAGCAGTTGGGTTTGCACAGTCTGTATTAAAGGAATTCGCTGGGTTCAAGGGGATTAATTATGCGTCTGACATCTGATATAATTAAGGGTTTATTGACAGGACTTAGCCTAATGAATGGAGTGTAAATACGAATTCATTCATGGATCTTTGCTCGATATGCCGATCCCGGATCGGCTCGAAAGCCTGTCTGCCGCAATCTAAAATCCCAACTTTCAGCAATCTTTCCACGAGTGAAATTCAGCAAAAATGTACAGTTTAACACCTTCGACCCTTTGTCCAAAGGAAAACCCATGAAATTTCGGGATTAATCAGTAGAAGTACTTAACGTCTATCGTTTCCATGCGTAAAGGCTAGGTTGGCCGTAGAGTATGTTATTATATGTACCACATTGAATATCAAGGTTGGTGCGCTGCCCAATTGTCGGATCCTATTGAGCGGTTATTCTTTGTTTTCAAATCTGAGTATGGCGCCATGTATGGGGCCATTTATCCTGTTCTAGCTATTAGGATGACGGTGTACAACCCCTATTCCTCGTATGGTTGACTTTAAACTAGTCTTTGCATTTTTGATGATTTTCTGAGGTGGAGGGAGAATTTTTGAAACCACAAAAATACCGAGAAAATTCGTCTTTCTACTGTATCGATCTGCGAAATTAATGCAAAAAGTTACTCGGGACGCGAAATGGTGAGTGGACATGCTGCACCCCATTCATCCTTTGGGAGAGCAAGAAAAGTTTGCCTTGCACGCCATGCACACCCCGCCCATCAACTCTCAGAGTATGGAACAACCCTTTGACCTCGCTCCGTACTCCTCCAGCCTCCCTACTAGTGGATATCCCCCATTCTCGGCCGTTTATTGCGAGAGATCGACTCAATCAAATTGGATGAACGACAATCCAATGCCTAGTGAAGTTGATCCTGATCTCCGAGGTCTTCCTCGATATCTATCCGGTGGCAGCGACGAGGTTCATGGCACTTGGAACGAGATGGAGATTCACCTCGGAGACCGCGGTTCGGCAGGATGTCACATTGAACAATGCTGTGCGGAAAGTTGCTTCTTTGGGTGCAAAGACCACACTTTCCATCCTGAAACCGAAGTTGGTTCCGACAACCCTCCAACCGATCGCGGAAAGGGATATGAATCGGAAACTGGAGACTCCCGTCCATCAGATGGTTCTTCTTCCACGAACTTTATTACCGCGATGCGATCCCATTCACGATCTGGTGATCCTGCGCTTTGGCCCGAGAATACACTACCTTCTCGGTCCTTTCTCCATGCCCTTCCCAATCTTTTGTCGCATAGCCTCGGTTACCACAGCCGGCATGCTTCAGTTCCTTCCTCACCGACACAGACTTCTCCCCAACGACAACGTCGAATGTCGGAACCTTTTACTTCTATCCTTGATCGTCGCGTTGGGACCGGTGTCACTACTACGGAATCCGCCAGAAGCACAGGTTCCTCGCTCCAGTTTAGCCAATTTAGTGGCTGTGGAAGGTCCAGAGATCCCAAACCCATACTCTTCAAGACAGAATTATGCAGAAGCTGGGAAGAAAAAGGATCCTGTCGGTACGGGTGAGTCGTTCATACTTCTTCGGCTAGTCAATTAATTCGATTTTAGGAATAAGTGCCAATTTGCACATTCCGTCAGCGAATTGCGTCCCGTTCCAAGACATCCAAAATACAAAACTCAGCTTTGCAAGACGTTTCTTGAGGTATACTTCCCAACTCCATTGATTAACAGCTTCCCACTCACCCCATGAAGATTGGCTCTTGCAATTATGGGTCTCGTTGCTGTTTTTTACATGCCACTTCATTGCCTGAGCGTCAAGCCGCCAAATCTATCGACATGCATTTGAACATTTCCCCCTAATTATGTCTAGTTTTTTTGAGTTGATCGCGTGGTTATCTTTCTCCTTTCTTTTTCTTTCTTCCTTTCTTTTTTATTTGAAAAAGATATCATCTCGCATCTGGCTTGTTTTCTGTTTCTATTCTTGGATTGATCTCGGAGTTACGATGTTCTGAGTCTTTTGGCAAGTTAAATTGCATAGTCGGCGTTTGCATATGGATGGCATCCCCCAGAGATGTAGCTAGTAAAAGCAATAGAATTCACCCGTTCTCTTTCCTTTTAACGTCCCCACTGCTTATTCTATCTGACGTTTTGGTTGCAAAGTCCGAGACTGTGTCGTTAATCCTAATAGAGAAACGCAAACTTTCTGCTCCGGCTCTTCTATGGGCCCCATGTTTCCATCCCTACCACTGACCAAAGTCTGGAGGCTTTAGGCCGACGTTAGCCAAATCCTTCTGGACCGATTTCATAGCGGCAATGGTGATCCGAGTCTCGAACTTTTATTGCGAATTGCCTGAGATCGAGCTATACATACAAAGTGGGCTCTGCTGGAGTCGAGAATCTTTCCTTTTCGTTGATACGCTTCTGACCATCATGAAAGTTTGCACGCTGTGCCACATCATTATAAATTGAAAGCTGAACTTAAAGTATAGCTGAATTGCTGAACATCACAGGCACTTTTCACGTTCATAAACGACGAATCGAGTGGAATAAGACCAAGGGAAACCCATTCCGACACTTCAATCAAGAAGGCAACGAATATTGATTTCTGTATTCGATGACTTTGCTCCAACTACAGGATTCTCTAACGTTCCTATTCACAGAAAATCTTCCCATTTAGCTAAAGGGACCAAGAAAAAAAGTTTAGATACAAAATCACTCTCCGCTTTCCATATCCCATCACGCGAAGAAGGAAACGAAGGTACTGGCCGCAGTGACCATTCCAGCTACAAGGTACATTCGGGGATTTAGGCTTAAACCCGTGCTCATCGTCTGCACTTGAGCGGACGGCGCGGGAACAACTGCTGCCGTTGCAGTGCATGGTGCGCAAGAAATTACGACGGATGTCTGGAGAACGAAAGTCTGGATGGCGGCACCGGATGTACGGAACGAAAACACAAGGCCGTTGGAGTGTGTAACGGTCGAGTCTGCCAAGATCAAGTCGACGACAACAAAACATGCAATCAGGCCAAATAACGTCGAGAAAATCCCCATAATGCAGATCGATATTCCGGAAGGACGCAATACGGTAGACTCGTTGCTCAGGAAATGCCAAGTGATTTCGAAGAATACCAAAGACTAAGTTCGTCAAATGAGGCGAGCGCTGTCCCTATCGACGGTTGATTGATCGTTCAAACTTCCGACTGAGCGACGACCGAGAAAATGAGTGAATAATCCGAAGAAAAGCGAGTGACTTGGCTCCCCGTTATTGAGGGAAGGCGTAAGTTCAGATTAGAAGAACGAAAAGAAGCGCGCTGCGCTTTTTATCGTTGGAGCAGCTGGATGCTCGAAATACCGGAGCATGGCACCCATTATTAAAGGGAGCATGCAACAATCTCGTGCTATTCCATTTGGATGATGGAATTCGTAAAATTTGAGGCAGGGAACCCAAAAGGGCCCAAGACTACGGGTCTGAATTCCTGGAGCATCTCTCCTGTCATCATTACCTCAGCCTGCAGTGTAGCTAGGCAATACGAACGCGCGAATTCCCACTCTAAAGCCAAAGTTTTAATTGTGACCGCCGAGCTTGCAGCAGTCCCCAGCTACTATACAAGTGTTGATATATCTAAATTAGTATCTCATATCATTCTAAGAAGGTACATTG
>Ga0335081_10019000_pt1 | contig 11113 bp, 12 predicted proteins | sample Lox_Sample_35_FD_206713 | JGI IMG/M metagenome (GOLD analysis project Ga0335081, IMG submission 206713) | Soil microbial communities from Loxahatchee National Wildlife Refuge, Florida, United States - Lox_Sample_3.5 | ecosystem: Environmental > Terrestrial > Soil > Wetlands | place: USA...
CGGGTCAGGTCATCCGGCAGCGCGAGAACACCGTTCCCGACGAGCGGCCGGCGGGCCCGGTGCAGGCGGCGGTCAGCATCGCTCCGGATGGGCTCGAGTCGTTCGCGCGGGACCTGCGGGCGCTGCGCGCCAAGGCCGAGCTCGACTACCCCGAGATGGCCGAGATGTCGCACTACACGATGAAGACGCTGGCCTCGGCGGCGGGCGGGCTGCGGCTGCCCACGCTCCCGGTGGCCGTCGCCTACGTGCGCGCCTGCGACGGGAACGTGGCCGAATGGGAAGAGCGCTGGCAGAAGCTGGCCGCCAAGATCACCGCCGACGCGGCGAAGAAGCGCCGGGCCGAGGGCGAGGAACGGCTGGCCCTCCCGGAGCCCGCCGACCAGCCGGCCCTCCCGGAACCGCCCGCCGCGCCCGTGGCGCAGGAGGCTCCTTCCGAGCCCGGCGAGGTCTACGTCATCACGTCCGCCAAGCCCCGCCAGCCGGGTTGGTGACGGGCTGATCTGGAGTGGATGACACAATGGGCAGCGTGCTGCCGCCGGACAACCACGTGCACACGCAATGGTCGTGGGACGCACCGGCGGAGGCGTCGATGGTGCGCAGCTGTGAGCAGGCACTGGCCGCCGGGCTGCCCGCGGTGGCCTTCACCGATCACCTGGACTTCACCACCGCGACCGACGGGGACCGGATCGCCGCGGAGCACGTCGAGCCACGGCCGTACGCCCAGATGCGCGTGCTCGACGTCCCCGGCTACCTGGCGACCGTGCAGGAGTGCCGTCAGCGCTACCCGGACCTGCGCATCCTGACCGGCGCCGAGATCGGCGAGGCCCATCTGTGGGCCGCGAGCGCGCAGGCCGTGGTAACCGGAGCCGGGTTCGACCGGATCCTCGGCTCGCTGCACGCGATCCCGTTCAACCGGAGGCTGACCGCCGCCGACGACCTGTTCCGGCGGATGCCGGCCGACGAGGTGATGCGGCTGTACTTCGCGGAACTGCTGCGGCTGGTCGAGGGCAGCGACATATTCCAGGTGCTGGCGCACCTGGATTTCCCGCGGCGGATGTGGCCGCGGTACGGTGCGCCCTACGACGAGCGGGTCTTCGAGCCGGAGATCCGGGCCGTGCTGCGCGCCCTGGCCGGCAGCGGGCGGGTGCTCGAGGTGAACACCAAGAGCCCGCTGGCGTCGGCCGGGCTGCTGAGGTGGTGGCGGGAGGCCGGGGGAACCGCGGTGTCGTTCGGAAGCGACGCGCATCAGCCCTGGCGGGTCGGTGACCGGTTCAAGCTGGCGGTCGACGTGGTCGAGGCGGCCGGCTACCGTGCCGGGCGGGACCGGTTCGACTTCTGGCGGCTCTGATCGGGGGTAAGGGGGTCGACGGCGGCGCGGACGCCCGAGCGCCGGAAGAAGGGTCCGGCCGCCGCCGACAGCTCTCAGGTCCAGGTGTCGCCGAAGCGGGCGATCATGTCGTCCCAGCTTTCATCGTCGGGGCGGCGCTGTGGGGTGTCCGTCTCCTGGTCATCCAGGGCGGCCCGGGGCAGAGGGATCGACCGGCTTTGGCAGTGAACGGCGAAGCGTAGCTCTGCGTAGTAGGTATCGCGGTCACGGACTTCGGCGCGTGCCTCGGCCGGAGCCTGGCGGCCCGCGCCGGTCTCGCGGAAGGGGAGCCGGGCGGAGGACTCGGCCCCTTCGTCGGGCGACTGGCCCTCGTCCTCGTACCTGCTGGCCACGACCCACACCTCGAATGCCTCTGAGCTGCGACGTTGCCCCGCCGGCTAACACGGCCCGCAGGCGGGGCAACGTCTTGTGGAACACGGTGCGAAGTTGCTTCGCTACCATTCGTAGTGTAACCGAACGTACCGTATCCAATGCAATGGGTAACGAGGTAATAGTTAGCTATCCTCCGGGTAATGCTTTACGCAGAGTGACTAACTTGAGACCCATGAGAGCTGTGCGGCGGCAGATACCAGGGTGAGCACGAGGCGTGGCGGTGACGGGTACCACGCTCCGTTCTGGAGAAAAAATAGTGATCGAAACGGTTACTGTCCGCGCATGATGTCGCCGAAGATGCCGCCGATGGCGCCCGCCTCGGCGGCCTGCGGTGCACCCTGCCGGTTCAGGTAGGGGTCGAGCGCGTGGGCGAGCACGGGCAGCGGCATCGACTGCAGCCAGATCTGGCCGGGGCCGGTCAGCGCGACCAGGTGGAAGCCGTCGCCGCCGAAGGCGATGTTCGCGATGCCCGGCACCTGGGTGATGGCGAACTGGACGCTGCCCTCGAACATGCCCACGTGCCCCGGGTGCGCCATCAGCGTCTGGCCCGGGGCCAGCGTGTAGTGCACCAGTTCGCCGGACAGCTCGATCCAGGCCCGGCCCTGGCCCTCGAGCTTCTGCAGGATGAACCCGTCGCCGCCCCACAGGCCGCCGCGGAAGGTCTGCTGCAACCCGATGCTGGGCGTGATGCCCGGCGTGCCGCACAGCCAGCCGTGGCGGTGCACGAAGAAGGCCTGGCCGGGCTCGATGTCGACCGGCATGATGTGGCCGGGCAGCTTGGCCGCGAACGTCACCATGCCGGGGCCCGAGACCGCCTCGTAGTGGGTGAGGAACAGCCCGCCGCCGCTCATGACGCGCTTCAGGCCCTGCATGAAGCCGCCGCCGTGCTGTCCGCCGGTACCGGTGTGCTGCGAGAGCTGGATGTTCGGGGTCATCCAGGACAGCTCGCCGTGGGTGGAGACCACCTGCTCACCCTGCTGCAGGGTGACCTCGAGGACCGGCATCGTGGTGCCTTTGATTTCAGCTTGCACGGCCAAGAGCCTACCCCGGGGTGGCTGTCCGATTTCCGCCAGTAGTAGTTCTGGCCAGATGGCATTGTGGAATGCGTGAGGACGAACATGATCGGGCCGCCCGGGCTGGACGACAGGCAGTGGTACGAGGCGGCCATCAGCAAGGACGCCCGGTTTGACGGGGTGTTCTTCATCGGCGTGAGCTCGACGGGGATCTACTGCCGCCCGTCGTGCCCGGCGATCACGCCCAAGCGCGAGCACATGCGGTTCTACCGCACCGCCGCCGCGGCCCAGGAGTCCGGCTTCCGCGCCTGCAAGCGGTGCCGGCCCGACGCCTCCCCCGGCTCGCCGGAATGGAACATCCGGGCCGACGTGGTCGGGCGCGCGATGCGGCTGATCGCCGACGGCGTCGTCGACCGCGAGGGCGTGGGCGGGCTGGCCAGCCGGCTCGGCTACGAGCAGCGTCAGGTGCGCCGGCTGGTCACCGCCGAGCTGGGCGCCGGACCGCTGGCCATCGCCCGCGCGCAGCGCGCCCAGACGGCCCGGGTGCTGACCGAGACCACCACGCTGCCGCTGTCGGAGATCGCGTTCGCGGCCGGCTTCACCAGCATCAGGCAGTTCAACGACACGATCCGCGAGGTATTCGCGGTGACGCCGACCCAGCTGCGCGAGGCGCGGGGGCGGCGTCCGGCGCGGCCCCGCCGGGCTCGGCCGGGCCTGGGGCTGACCGGGCCGGTGTCGGACCCGGCGGCGCCCGGCCTGATCCGGCTGCGCCTGCCGTACCGGCATCCGATCGACATCGAGCGGATGATCGGCTTCCTGGCCGCCCGGGCCATACCGGGCGTGGAGGCGGTGGAGGACGGCCGGTACCGGCGGACGATGCTGCTGCCGAACGGCAGCGGGATCTTGTCGGTCGGCCCGGGCGAGGGTTACGTCGACTGCGAGTTGCAGCTCGAGGACCTGCGCGACCTGACCACGGCCGTTCAGCGCTGTCGGCGGCTGCTCGACCTGGACGCGGACCCGTCCGCGGTCACGGCGGCCCTGGCCGCCTCGGGGCCGGTGCTGGGGCCGCTGGCCCTGGCTCATCCGGGGCGCCGGGTGCCCGGTCACGTGGACGGGAACGAGCTCGCGCTGCGGGCCGTTCTCGGCCAGCAGGTATCGGTGGCCGCGGCCCGGCGGCTCGGGGCGCGGCTGGTGGCGGCCTACGGCAAGCCGCTGGAGCGGCCGGAGGGCACGCTGACGCACTGCTTCCCCGCGGCGGAGACGCTGGCCGGGGCCGACCCGGCCACGTTGGCGATGCCCCGGGCCCGCGCCGCCGCGCTGACCGGGCTGGCCGCCGCGCTGGCCTCCGGCGACCTGTCGCTTGACCCCGGGGCCGAGCGGGACCGCGCCGAGGCGCAGTTGCTGGCCCTGCCCGGCATCGGGCCGTGGACGGCGGGTTACATCCGGATGCGGGCGCTGTCGGACCCGGACGCGTTCCTGCCTGGCGACGTCGGGGTGCTCGAGGCGCTCGCGCGGCTGGGCGGCGGAGCTGGCGGGCGCGGGCCGGCGGCGCGGGCCCGGGCTTCCCGGGAGGCGGCGGAGCTGGCCGAGAGCTGGCGGCCGTGGCGTTCCTACGCGGTACAGCACTTGTGGGCCTACTTGGAGGAGAGTCAGTCATGACCAGCCCGTTCGTGGCGCCGGACCTCGATGCTCCGCGCCTGTCCCATATCGTCAGCTCCCCCATCGGCCGGCTGCTGCTGACCGGCGACGGGCACGCCCTGACCGGGCTGTGGATGCTGGACGCCGATCGCCACTCGGCCCGGGCTTCGGGCGCCGAGGCGGGGCTGACGCCGAGCCCGGCGACGTTCGCCGAGGTCGCGACGCAGCTCGAGGAGTACTTCGCCGGCGACCGCAAGGAGTTCACCGTGCCGCTGGCGCCGAGCGGGACGCCGTTCCGGCTCGCGGTGTGGACGCAGCTGACCAAGATCCCGTACGGGAGCACGGTCAGCTACGGCGACATCGCCCGCGCGCTGGGCAAGCGGCTCGTCGCCTCGCGCGCGGTGGGCCTGGCCAACGGAGCCAATCCGATCTCGATCATCGTGCCGTGCCACCGGGTCATCGGCAGCGACGGCAGCCTGACCGGCTACGGCGGTGGCCTGGAACGCAAGGAACTGCTGCTGCGCCTGGAGGGAGCGGGTCCGGTCACGCTGTGGTTAGCCTGGTGTAGTGCTCGCGCTGCTGCTCCTGGCCGTCGCGCTCGGGCTGTCCAACTTCGCGGCGGCGATCGGCATCGGCGTCAGCGGGGTGCGTGGCCGGGACCGGGTGCAGATCGCGGTGGTGTTCGGCGTGTTCGAGGCGGGCATGCCGATCCTGGGCGTGGCCCTGGGGCAGGGACTGGCCGCCAGCCTGGGTCACGCGGCCCGCTGGCTGGGCGGCGCGGTCCTGATTGTGATCGGCCTGACCAGCCTGATCTCAGCCTGGCGTGGTCGACACGGTCCTCGCGGTCCTGGCGGTCCTGGCGGTCCTGGCACCGGCCAGTCCTGGGGGATGGGCCGGGTGCTGGCCAGCGGGCTCGCGCTGAGCGTCGACAACCTCGCGGCCGGTTTCGCCCTCGGCGCTTACCACACCGGGCTGGCGGTGGCCGCGGCGGTGTTCGGCGCGGTCAGCGTGATCATGTCGCTGGCCGGACTGGAGCTGGGCGCCAAGCTGGGCGCCGGCACAAGCGACCGATGCGAGCTGATCGCGAGCGCTATGCTCATCGCGGTCGGCGCCGCGGTTGCGGCGGGCGTGTTCTGAGAGACCCGCGGAGGCGCGATGGAACGGATGACGCGCCGGGTGCGTCAAACCCGCATGATGGATCCACGCCCGCTGCGCGGGCTCGCCAGGCTCCCCGGGTTCGTTGGGTTTCCTGGGTTCCTCGGGGCTGGGCTGCTGTTCGCGGCGCTGGCCGGGTGCGGCTCGGTGGTGGTGTCTTCCGGGGCGGCAGCGGCGCCCGCGGCCACGACGTCGGCCCCCGCCCCGCAGGTCGGCTGCGCCAGCGTGAACCAGGCGACCGCGGTCAACATCCGCCGCATGATGCATCTGATGGCACCGATCGGGACCAACCCGATCAGCAGCACCACCTACCACCAGACGGCGCAGGTGCGGGCGCTGTTCGGTCAGCTGTGCGCGGCCGTGACCCATCCCGCTCCGACTCAGCTGATGCACTGCCCGGCCGACATCGGGACCGAGTACCTCGGTACGTTCTACGACGGCTCCCGGGTGCTGGCCACGTTCACCTACGCCTCGTCGGGATGCGAGCGGGTGAGCGTCACCGCGGCGGGCAAGACCCTGGCCACGATGGTGTACGGCCGGGCGGCCGCCGCCGCGCCGCATCTGGCGACCGACCTGGCCGCCATCCTGGGACTGCCGAAGCCAGGGGTGATGCAGCCGCAGAGCGGGATCAACCCGGGCGGGCCGAACCAGCCCGCTTAAGCGATCAGGGCAGGTTGCCCGACTCGTCGAGGTCGAACTCGCCGTCCTTGACCCCGAGCACGAACGCCTCCCACTCCGCCTCGGTGAAGTACAGCTTGTCGCCGTCGGGGTGGGCCGCGTCGTACATCACGTACAGCTTGGCCTCGCCGGCCTTGTGCGGAGCGGCCGAGGTGTCGGTGGTGACGTACACCTCGACGCGGCTCTCCTCGGCGTCAAGCGCTGACGCATCGTCACCCGGTGTGTGCATGCGCTCAGGCTACACCGGCGCCACCACCGCGCGTCCCGGCGGCCGGATAGGGTTCGATTCGTGCCCGACGCATCCTTGCCCGACGCATCCCGCGCCACCCCAGCAGGCGACCAGACCGTCGATGGCCGTGAGGCCGCGTGGTTCGCCGGGCTGCCCACCGTGGTCGCCGCGGCGGCGGCGCTGTTCACCGACGCGGATGGCCGGGTGCTGCTGGTCAAGCCGAACTACCGGGATCACTGGTCGCTGGCGGGCGGGATCCTCGAGCACGGCGAACCCCCGCACGTCGGCTGCCGCCGCGAGGTCAGCGAGGAAATCGGGCTCGACATCGAGCCGGGATCGCTGCTGGTCATGGGGTGGGTGGCGCCGGACGGCGTCCGCGACAAGCCGATCGTGCACTTCGTGTTCGACGGAGGCGTGCTGGACGACGACGCCCCGATCCGGCTGCAGGAGTCCGAACTGGACGACTACCGGTTCATCGACGCCGCCGACCTGGACCGCTACCTGCCGCCGTTCATCAGCGCCCGGGTGGCCGCCGCGCTCCGCGGCCGCGAGGCCGGCGCGACCGTGTACCTGGCGTGGCCTTCCCCGTGACGCTGGGCTGATACGGGCCTTAGTACGGGCGGCCGGAGGAGATGCGGACGCCGAGGGGCAGGAGCGAGATGGGGATGATCTTGAAGTTGGCCAGGCCGAGCGGGATGCCGATGATGGTCAGGCACAGCGCTATGCCGCTGATCAGGTGACCGAGCGCGAGTTCCCAGCCGAAGAGCACGATCCAGATGATGTTGCCGATCAGCGAGCCGAGCCCGGCGTCCTGGCGCATCTCGATCTGGCGCCCGAACGGCCACAGCACGTACCCGCCGATGCGCCACGCGGCGATCCCGAACGGGATCGTGATGATCAGGATGAAGGCGATCAGGCCGGCCAGGAAGTAGAGGATGGCCATCCACCAGCCGCACAGGATCAGCCAGATCACGTTCAGGATCAGCCTCAACATGGCCGGTGTCCTACGCGGGGCGCCGCGGCGCGGCGCGGACTTCGAGGTGATCCAGCAGGGTCGCGGTGGCGGCCGCGACGGCGTCCACCGCGGTCCCGAACGCCTCGGCGTTGTGGCCCGCGGGGGCGCGGAAACCGCTGATCTTCCGCACGTACTGCAGGGCGGCGGCGCGGATGTCGTCGTCGGTGACCTGCTCGGCGAAGGGCGGACGGAGGGTCTTGATGCTGCGGCACATACTCCGACCGTAACTCACGCCCGCGTCCGCTCCGGCCGGGGTCGCTCTTGAGGCCGAACGGACCAGGGGTGCGTGCCGACCCGAACCGCGTCGTTGTGGCAGCCATGTCGTCTGGTGCGCGTCGTTGTGGCAACGACGTCGTTGGGTCCAGGCGCGGGGCAGTCACTCCAGGCCCAGCAGGCCCTCCAGGCCTACGGTGAGACCCTCGGGGAGGGAGCCGATGCTGCGCACGGCCAGCAGCACGCCCGGCATGAACGAGACCCGGTCCAGGGAGTCGTGCCTGATGGTGAGCGTCTCCCCCTGGCCGCCGAACAGCACCTCCTGGTGCGCGACCAGGCCCGTGACCCGCACCGAGTGCACGTGGACTTCGTCCACGACGGCGCCGCGCGCGCCGGGCACCTCCGACGCGGTGGCATCCGGCGGCGGGCCGAGCCCGGCTTCGGCCCGGGCCGCGCCGATCATCGACGCGGTGCGCAGCGCCGTCCCCGACGGGGCGTCGGCCTTGGCCGCGTGGTGCAGTTCGATCACCTCGGCGGAGGGGAAGAACCGCGCGGCCTGTTCGGCGAAGCGCATCATCAAGATGGCACCGACCGAGAAGTTCGGCACGACCAGCACGCGCACGCTCTTGTGCTCGTCCAGCCAGCCCTGCACCTCGTCCAGCCGGTCCTCGCCGAACCCGGAGGTGCCGACCACCACGTCCAGGTCGTGTTCGATGCACCAGTGCAGGTTGCCCATGACCGCGCCGGGATGGGTGAAGTCGACCACCACGTCGCAGCCGGTCAGCGCGTCCCGGTGGTCGTCCAGGTCGACCTCGGCGGCGACCTCGAGGTCCGGGGCTTCGGTGACGGTGCGGACCACCTCGCGCCCCATCCGTCCGCGCGCGCCCACCACCCCGACCTTGGTCATCGCGGTCCTCCGGTAGCTCAGGCCTGGAAGGCGGAGGCGTCGTCGAAGGGGCCGACGACGGCCAGGGCCTTGGGGCGGGTGAGGATCTCGGCGGCCACGGCCTGGACGTCGTCGTGGGTGACGGCGTCGATCGAGGCGAGCACCTCGTCGACCGGCTCCAGCCGCGGGTACACCAACTCGGACTTGCCCAGGCGGCTCATCCGCGACGAGGGGTCCTCCAGGCCGAGCACGATCGAGCCGCGCACCTGGCCCTTGCCGCGGGCCAGTTCGGCGTCGGTCAGGCCGACCTCGACCACCCGGGTGACCTCCTCGGCGCAGATGGCCAGCACCTCGTCGGCCTTGGCCGGGAGGCAGCCGACGTAGATGCCCCACATGCCGGTGTCGGCGTGCTGGGCCGAGAAGCTGTAGACCGAGTAAGCCAGGCCGCGCTTCTCCCTGACCTCCTGGAACAGCCGGGAGGACATGCCGCCGCCGAACGCCGCGTTCAGCACGCCGAGCGCGAACCGGCGGTCATCGGTCCGGGCCAGGGCCTCACAGCCCAGGACCAGGTTGGCCTGCTCGATGCCGCGGGAGACCAGCGTGGTCCCCGCGCCGGCCTGCGCGCCGAAACCAGAGTCACCGCCGTTCAGCCGGGGCCGGGCGGGCTCGGCCGCGTGATCCAGGACCGGCGCGAACGCGTCGGTGACGAGCCGCACCACCATGTCGTGGTCCACGTTGCCGGCCGCGGCTACCACCAGGTGCTTCGGGGTGTACCGGGCCTGGTAGTGCTCGAAGATCTGATCCCTGGTGATCGCGTTGATCGAGTCCACGGTGCCCAGGATCGGCCGGCCGAGCGGGGTGTCGCCGAACAGCTTCGCGCTGAACGCCTCGTGCGCGGTGTCCGAGGGGTCGTCGTCGTTCATCGCGATCTCTTCGAGCACCACGTTGCGCTCGGCGTCCACGTCCTTCGGGGTGATCAGCGAACTGGTCACCATGTCGGACAGGACGTCCACGGCCAGCGGCAGGTCCGCGTCGAGCACCCGGGCGTAGTAGCACGTGTACTCCTTCGCGGTGAACGCGTTCATCTCGCCGCCGACCGCGTCCATCTCCGCGGAGATCTCCAGCGCGGTGCGCCGCCTGGTGCCCTTGAACAGCAGGTGCTCCAGGTAGTGCGTGGCGCCCGCGTGCGCGTGGTCCTCGTCCCGGGAGCCGACGCCGACCCAGATGCCCAGCGCCACCGAGCGCACGGCAGGCAGGTGCTCGGTAACGATCCTGAGCCCGCCGGGAAGGACGGTGCGGCTGACGTGATGGCCTCGTTCGGTATCCATCTACTCGTGGTGCCCACGGGTACGGTGGCGCGTCCGGCGATGACCGTCGCTGCCGTCACGGTCGCTGCGGTGGTCGCGGTCACGGTCGCCGCCGCGGTCGCCGCCGCGGTCGCGCGGGCGGTCGGCGCGGTCACCCCGGTCGCCGCGGGGCTCGCGCGACTCGCCGCCGGACAGGTCCTCGCCAGCCGCCTCGCGCTCGACCACCTCGACCGGCACCAGCGACAGCTTGCCGCGGTCGTCGATCTCGCGGATCTCGACCTGGATCTTGTCGCCGATGTGGATCACGTCGTCGATGTTCTCGATCCGCTTGCCGCCGTGCAGCTTGCGGATCTGGGTGATGTGCAGCAGGCCGTCCTTGCCGGGCAGCAGGCTGACGAACGCGCCGAAGGTCGTCGTCTTGACCACCGTGCCGAGGAACCGCTCGCCCACCTCGGGCATGTGCGGGTTGGCGATGGCGTTGATCGCGGCCCGGGCCGCCTCGGCCGAGGGCCCGTCGGTGGCCCCGACGTAGATCGTGCCGTCGTCCTCGATGGTGATCTCGGCGCCGGTGTCGTCCTGGATCGAGTTGATCATCTTGCCCTTGGGCCCGATGACCTCGCCGATCTTGTCGACCGGCACCTTGATCGTGATGATCCGCGGCGCGTAGGGGGACATCTCGCTCGGCTGGCTGATGGCGCCGCGCATCACCTCGAGGATGGTGAGCCGGGCCGCGCGGGCCTGCTTCAGCGCCGCGGCCAGCACCGAGGCGGGGATGCCGTCGAGCTTGGTGTCCAGCTGCAGCGCGGTGATGACCTGCTCGGTGCCGGCCACCTTGAAGTCCATGTCGCCGAACGCGTCCTCGGCGCCGAGGATGTCGGTCAGCGTGACGTACTGGCCGCCCTCGTGGATCAGGCCCATGGCGATGCCGGACACCATGTCCTTCAGAGGCACGCCCGCGTCCAGCAGGGCCATGGTGGAGGCGCAGACCGACCCCATGCTCGTGGATCCGTTCGAGCCGATCGCCTCGGAGACCTGCCGGATCGCGTAGGGGAACTCCTCACGGGCCGGCAGCACCGGGATAAGGGCCCGCTCGGCCAGCGCGCCGTGGCCGATCTCGCGCCGCTTGGGCGAGCCGACCCGGCCGGTCTCCCCGGTCGAGTAGGGCGGCATGTTGTAGTTGTGCATGTAGCGCTTGGTGCGCTCCGGGTTGAGCGTGTCGA
>Ga0335081_10019001_pt1 | contig 11112 bp, 6 predicted proteins | sample Lox_Sample_35_FD_206713 | JGI IMG/M metagenome (GOLD analysis project Ga0335081, IMG submission 206713) | Soil microbial communities from Loxahatchee National Wildlife Refuge, Florida, United States - Lox_Sample_3.5 | ecosystem: Environmental > Terrestrial > Soil > Wetlands | place: USA: Florida...
CGCTCGTCATGAATATCATTCAGATTCTGGTCTCACAACCGTGGGTGGAACGTCTCGGCATGACCTTGCTCCACTTCCTCTGGCAGGGCCTTTTCATTGCGATTCTGTACGCAGGCGCACGGCGCATCTCGGCACGCTGGGCGAGTCCGCAGACGCGGTACCTGCTCGCCTGCGGGGCGCTGGCAGCGATGATGGCCGCTCCCTTCGTGACTTGGGAGCTGATGGCGCCCCGGGACCAAGGTCCGGAAGCCGTCTATCGAATCGCAGGCACTCCTCAGGCCGCCTCCACTACGGGGAGCGCCACCATCACCACGTTTCCCGATTCCATCCGAGCAACCGTGTCCAGCGTGCAGCCGGAACAGTTCCTGTTTTGGGTCGTAGTGATATGGCTCGCGGGCGCAATGGTGTTCTGGGTTCGCCTGGTAGGAGGCTGGATGGTTACCGCGCGCATGCGGTCGATGCTGGTCCGGCGTGCGCCGCCGGAATGGCAGGAGACTTTAAAGAAACTTGGAGCACAGATTCGTCTCTACCGTCCCGTGCAGTTGCTCGTCTCCGCACTGGTGCAGGTTCCGATGGTGGTCGGCTGGCTGCGTCCGGTGGTGTTGGTTCCAGTAGGGGCGCTCGGCGGCCTGCCTGCCGTGCATGTGGAGGCGCTGCTGCTGCATGAGTTGGCGCACATCAGGCGGCACGATTATCTGATTAATATTCTGCAGAGCGTGGCCGAATCGCTGCTCTTCTACCATCCCGCGGTTTGGTGGGTCTCGGGGCACATTCGCGCCGAGCGCGAACTGTGTTGCGACGATCTGGCTGTATCGATCAGTGGTGATGCGCTGACGTATGCGCAAGCTCTCGCGCAATTGGAGTCGTACCGTCCGGCGCGTTATGGGGCCGCGCTCGCCGCGAATGGGGGAACTCTGGCGAACCGTATCGCAAGGCTGTTGGGCCAGTCGCGCCCGATGGCTCCGATCGGCCTGGGACCGGGTTTACTTGCCATCGCTGTCCTGCTGGGTGCTGTGACGTACGGTTTGTTCGCGCAATCCAATACGCATCCCGCGTTTGACGTGGCTTCGGTCAAACGAAATCTTACGGGCATCGATCCAAATCAGCCGATGGGCGGCGGCTATCAACCTGGCGGCCGGCTGCACATGGTGAATTTGCCCTTGAGGGGACTCATCCAATTTGCGTATGCGAACCACGACGCGCCGCACTGGCTCCCGCTGCCGGATTCACAGGTGGTGGGAGGTCCGGCGTGGGCCAAAACCGACGGATACGACATCGACGCCAAACCGGAACGTAAGACCGACCCGAAGCCCATGTGGCTGATGCTGCAAACGCTCCTGGCCGACAGGTTCCATCTGGCGCTCCACCGGGAAACGAGAGAGCTACCCGTCTATGACTTGGAACCGGTGAAGGGCGGCCCAAAATTGCCGGCGCCGAAGGACGCAGGCTGTGTTTCTTTTCCGCCCGGTACTCCGCCGCGACCCGTCCCGGGGAAAGTAGACTGCGGCTACGTCTCGGGCCCCTTCAGCCGGTCCGAAGCGGGAGTGCTGCACATACAAGGCAGGAAGGTCCGCGTGGCGGACCTGGTCAGGGAACTGACATCCATATTAGACCGCCCGGTCGTGGATAAGACTGGATCCACCGGCGAATTCGACCTGGATCTGCGGTTCACTCCGGACGAGACATTAGTGGGATTCCTGGGTCTGCTCGCGCCGGCCGGCTCCCGTCTCCCGGCGGACCCAAACAGCCCAAACATCTTCGCTGCACTCGAGGGACAACTCGGTCTGAAACTCGTGCCGGCCAAAGGTCCGGTTGAAGTTCTGGTGATCGATCACGCGGAGATACCTACCGAAAATTAAGTCTTATCAGCGAGAACGACACATGGACTAGCGCGGCAAAGTGGTTCTTCTTGATTCCCGGGCTACCTGGTTCACCGGGTCCCTCCCGAACGGGCCCTTGACACCAGGCAAATAAGATCTCATACTCCTCCTAGAGGGTCTAGGAGAGAACATGGCCGAAGAAACTCTCGAGCTGCTGCAGGGCACGCTCGACATGCTGATCCTGAAGGCGGTTTCGCTCGGGCCGCTTCACGGTTACGGCATTCTGTTGCGCATCCAGCAGATTTCCAAAGACCGCCTGGAAATACAGCAGGGGTCACTCTATCCCGCGCTGTACCGCCTGGAACACCAGGGCTGGATCGCGAGCGATTGGGGCGAATCGGAGAACAACCGTAAGGCCAAATACTACCGGCTGACGGCGGCGGGAAGACGCCGGCTGAAGGCCGAAGCGGAAAAATGGAACCGCATGGCCGAGGTCATTGCGGGCATTATGGGGACTCACCCGGAGGAAATATGAGGTTGTGGAGCCGAATGCTTTCCTGGTGGGCCGCGCTACGGCGGCGGCCGCAGATAGAAGGCGATATGGATGCGGAGCTCCGTTTTCATATCGACGCCTATACGGATGACCTGGCACGCGGGGGAGTCCCCAGCGACGAGGCGATGCGGCGGGCGCGGGCCGAGTTCGGCGCCCTGGATCGAGCCAAGGAAGAATGCCGGGACGCGAACGGAGTGAATCTGGTCGAAGGCTTCATCCAAGACGTGCGGTATGGCCTGCGGGTTTTACGCAAGAATCCCGGGTTCACTGCTGTATCTTTGGTGTCGCTGGGGCTGGGGATCGGGGCGAACTCCACGATCTTCAGCATCGTCGACACCCAATTGCTGCGGCCGTGGCCCGTGAAGGATCCGCAGCGCCTGGTTGCGATCCAAACGAATTGGCCGAAAGAACCGGATTTCAATACGACGTCGTATCCCGACTATCTCGATATGGGCGGCGATGTCCCCGGGTTCTCCGGCGCGGTGGCGTATGGCAATCGTGGCGGTTTCATTAGCCATGAAGGTCAGGGCCAGCTGGTGAGCGTCGAAGTGGTGTCGCCGAATTACTTCACCGTGCTGGGGGTACGCGCACAGCGCGGCCGAGTGTTTGCGGGACGCCCGGAGGAAACCGCCGCCGAGGGGCATTCGGTGGTGCTGAGCTACAACCTGTGGCAGGAGTACTTCGGCGGCGACCCATCGCTGCCGGGCAAAACGACTCTGCTCGACGGCAAGCAATTCACGATAGTCGGCGTGGCTCCGCGCGATTTTTGCGGGCCGCGGCGTGGCTGGTCGCCCGATATCTGGGTCACCACCGGGGGCTGGGCCACGATGGTCCCAGGAGAAGAGGAGAGCTACATTGCACGCGACCGTCGCTGGTTTCGAGTGGCCGGGCGGCTTTCACCGGGCGCGTCAATGGCGCAAGCCCGCGCAGAGCTTCGGACGCTTGGCAAGCGTCTGGCCCTTGCCTCTCCGGCGACGAATCAAGGCGTGGAGTTCGCCGCGTCGCCCGCCGGGGAGGCCGCCAAGGACGACGTGCAGTTCGGCATCTATCTGGTTGCCATGGTGGGTCTGGTGCTGCTGATCTCCTGCGCGAACGTGGCGAACCTGCTGCTGGCGCAGATGGAAAAGCGGCACCGCGAGATCGCCATGCGCCGCGCGTTGGGGGCTGCCCAGTTCCGGCTGGTGCGGCAACTCTTTACGGAAGGACTGGTGCTGTCGCTGGGAGGCGGCCTGCTGGGAGTGTTACTGGCGCGGCTTCTGATGAAGGTGCTGCCCACACTGGCGCCGGATCTGGCGGCGGCCGGTCCGCGCCTCGATTTGCGTGTGCTGCTATTCACGGCCGCCATCTCGCTGCTGATGGCGGTCTTCTTTGGGCAGGCGCCGGCGTTTTATGCGGCGCGGCGCGACTTGACGGGAGTCCTCAAGGGGGCAGAGGCGCAAATCAGAGGGAGCGCACGGCGTCTGCCATTGCGCAACCTTCTCGTGTTGGGAGAGGTCGCGATTTCCGTGGTGTTACTCGCGGGCTCGGTTCTGCTCCTAAGAAGCCTGATTTACAGCCAGCGGATCAATCCAGGGTTCGACGTGAAGAAGAACCTGCTGATGATGGAGGTGGCCCCTCCGGAGCTTTACGGTTATACCGAAGCGCAGGCAGCGGCGATCTATCCCGCGCTGGCGGAACGCGCGGCCGCGGTTCCCGGGGTGGTGCGGGTCAGCTATTCGCGGCGTCCGCCTCTCACCGCCGATGAATCGGGCGAGACAAGAGGCGTGATCATCCCGGGGGTGGAACCACCTCGCGGAACCGACCGTTTCAGGATCCGCTTCAACACGGTGGGTCCGGGGTTCTTCGCCACGTTGGGTGCGCATATGGTGGGGGGCCGGGAGTTCAACGAATTCGACCTGCCCTCGAAGCCTCCGGTAGTCATCATCAACGAAGCGATGGCGCGCCGGTTCTGGCGGGATGGCGACGCCGTGGGCAGGTCGATGCGGATGGGTCAGAAGGAATACCAAATCGTAGGCGTGGTCGAGACCGGGAAATACGTCGACCTGCATGAAGCGCCGCAACCATATCTGTTCCTGCCTTTCACCCAAGTGTTCTCATTCGAGTGCAGGCTGTTGGTGGAAACAGCGGGAGACCCCGGAGACTTGGCACCGTCGATTCTGAGAGCGACTACGGCGGTGGACCGGAATCTCCCGATTGTCGGCGCCACCACGCTTCGCAGCCACATGCGGATGGTTCTCTCGGGGGAGCGAGCGATGGCGTGGCTGCTGCTGTCGCTGAGCGTTCTAGGCATCTCTCTAGCGGCCGCCGGCCTGTTCTCCACGGTCGCTTACGCCGTCAGCCGGCGCACGCACGAAATTGGCGTGAGGATGGCACTGGGCGCCCGGCGCAACCACGTGATGTGGCTGGTGCTACTTCAGGGGCTGGGATGGAGCGCGGGCGGCGCCCTCATTGGTCTCGCTGGTGCCGTGGCGGCTTCGCACCTCATCTCCCAATTCGTTTATGGCATCACCGCCCACGACCCCCTGAGTTACACGATCAGTGTGGTGGTTGCAATAGGCGTGGCGCTGCTGGCATCGTACTTCCCGGCACGGCGGGCGATGAAGGTTGACCCGATGGTGGCGCTCCGACACGAGTGAGGGCGGCTCAGGTTCGAGGTTGTGGCGAGGCAGGCGGCGCCTCCTGCCCAGCGGTCAACACAAAGCGGCCATCAGGGCGCCGCGGGCGGTGGAGTGGAGCGGGTCGGCGGCGACGCGGACTTCCGAGAGCTTGACCGGGAGTTCGTTGGCCTCCAGCGCGGTCATGAAGTGCTCGAAGAAGCCTTTCGGCATCACCGAGCCGCCGGCCAGGACGAGCGGAATGGATTGGTTCAGCTTGGGCAGCTTCTGCGCCGAGGAAATGCTCTCCCGAAGGTTCTTCACCAGGTTTTCGATGACCTGGTCGTAGTAGACGGTGAGGGCATTGTGGACGCGGTCGCCGCTCATGCCGTTCAAGCGGAACGTTTGTTCTTTTTGCACGCGCATACGGTTGGCTCGATCGCCGGTGACGAGGGCGGCCTGGGCGTCGATGAAGTCGCCAGCTTTAGGCACCGAGAAACTGATGACCGGCACAGAGAGGACGGCGAGGCAGACGTTGCAGAGTCCGCTGCCGCAAGAGATGCCGATGCCGCTGAAATTGGAGGGGCCCAGTTCGCCGAAGACCACCGCCAGGCCTTCTTCGATGGGCTGGGCCTGATAGCCGAGCTCGGTGAGGATGGTGCGCACGGATTCCTGGTGATAGCGGATGGCGCCCTCGCTGCCGGCGGCCGGCGCAGGGACGCTGAAGAAGACTTTCTGGCCTTCGGCGGCGGCCTTTCCAAGGAGCTTACCGACGACGCGGCGGACCACTTCGAGCGCGTGCGGCTCCTGCGGATTGAGGACGCCGTCCTTCATGGGCCGCCGCGTCTCGACATGGAAGACTTCGGCGAATTTCTCGGCGTCGTCGCCGGCCACAACCAACTCGTCGCCACGCACCTGGTAGAACACGCCCTCGCGCTGCAACAGGCTCTCCGCCAGGCGGGAGAACGGCAGGGTGAGAAACGCGTTCAGTTGGGCCTGGAACTCGTATTTCTTGCCGACGGTTCGCGCCGCTACGATCCGGCTGGTGCCGACATCCAGGCCCACGGGCTGCGTGTAGGCTTCTTCTTGACCGCTCATGTGTGTCTTCTCCTACTCAAACGGTGTTTCTGCTACTCAAACGGGTAATACCAATCGCGATACCTCTCGTCGGAGTATCGCCGGATCCGCACCAGGTCCTCCCGACCGAGCGGCCGAATCTTGTGATCGCCTTCGACTCGAAGGTACACGGCTACCAACAAAGCCGCTGCACCGATTCCCGCCATCAGCACAATGTCGACCTATCTGCGCGTGGCGGCGGCCCGCTCCTGGACGGGCACCATGCTGCTGACTGCTTCCAGGGCGCCGGTTCCCTGCGGCACACAGAACGCGGCGGCCTCGGTGAGACGCTGTAATTCCTGATGCTTCTGGCGCTGCCAGGCGCGGAGGCAGTCCTGGCTGCGCGCGACTTCATCCAGGTTGGCCTGGATGCGGGCCATGTACTGGCTGGTCAGCCGGTCCAACTCCTCCTGTTGCAGCCGATTCTGTTCGGCCTGGGAAGCCTCGAACTGCCTCACCTTCTCCTGGAGCGACTCTTCGAAATCGTTGAGGGCGCGCTGACGGATCACAACGTCCTGCAGAACATCGCCGACTTCCGCGCCGGCGGCCTCGAGCGCCATCATCAGGGCGTTGCGCTTGAACTCAACGGACATGCCGGCCAGATGGGGACTGTTGACCATGTCCGCGACTTTCAGGATGCCGTAGGCCACTTTCGGCGGCTTGACGCCGGCAGTCTGGTAAATCTGCTCGAAGCTGGGCGGATTGAGCCACACGGGGTTCCGCTCGACTTCTTTTGCCACCACTTTCAGGGCCGCCGGGCCCGTTTTGGCCCGGTCGCCACGATCCCCCGAGCCGTTTTGGCCGGAGCCCTCGGGGGCGTGGCCGTTGGCCGGGCTGGCATTGCCGTTTTGCTTCAAACCGAACAAACGATTCAACATGCTGCGCTCCAGATGCGGCGGACGCCGCTTCGGGCGGTCCGCGTCTAGTTTCCTATCTCCGTGGTCGTAGAAGTAGTACATCTTCGGTAAGCTTCCTCTCATAGACTTTTTCGGCAGATTCAAGGCAGAACTACACAGGCACCGAGGAACTATAAGAGATTTTGCGGCCGGGGCCGATACTTGTTAGGTATGACGATCAGGCAACCCCAGCAGGCGGCCGGCCAGCCTTGGGTGGATGCAGTGGCGCGGCACATTGGCGATCCGGTGACGCGTTTACGTTTTCTGAAGGCGACGCTGCCGGCGCTCGAAAGAGTACGGCGCCGACGGCGTCTGCTGCGACTGCTGGCGCCCGCCATAGCCCTGGCGGCGATTTTGGCTTCGCTGTGTCTGGAGCGGGCAGCCGTGAGTGTGAGACCGCCCGACACGCTTTCACCGACCCAAACGCCTCCGCCCTGGAAGCCGGCAGAACGCGGCACGCCGGGCAGGGCGGCGCCCACGGTATGGCTGGTGGAGAAAGGCGCGCAGTCGGAAGTTTACAGCAACGGCTTGCGCATCGACACGCGTTTAACGGTGGCGACGCATCCGCGCTCCTATCTGGCGTTTCCGAGGGAGGCGCACGGGCCGGGCCAGGCGGTCAGGCGCGCGGAGCCTGTGGGCATCGTCTTCCACAGCTCGGAGAGCCACCAAGTGCCATTGGAAGCGAGCCAGAACAACGCTTTGAAGCACGTGGGCGAATCGCTGCTGGAGTACGTGCGCCGCCGACGCGCCTATCATTTCGTGATCGATCGTTTCGGGCGCGTGTTTCGGATCGTGAACGAGACGGACGCGGCCGACCACGCAGGTTATTCCGTGTGGGCGGACGACCGCTGGGAGTATGTGAACCTCAACGAGAGCTTCCTGGGCGTGGCATTCGAGGGGCAATCGTTACCTGAGCCGTGGGACGCCGGACCCAATCCGGCACAGATCCGCTCGGGCGGGATGCTGATCGAGATGCTGCGCAGTATCTATCGCATTCCGGAAGCGAACTGCGTCACGCACGCCCAAGTTTCGGTGAATCCCGACAACATGCGGGTGGGATACCATACCGACTGGGTCTCAGGCTTTCCCTTCCAGAGTCTGGGATTGCCGGAGAACCAGGGGCAACTGCTGCCCTCGGTGCTGGATTTTGGTTTCGAAGCGGACGCGGCGTTCCTGAGTGCGGCCAGCGGCCATCTGCGCGCGGGACTCGCGGAGTCCGAGGCCAGGGTGCAGGAGCAGGCCGCCGCCGCGAACTTGAAGGTTCCGCGGTACCGTCAACTGTTACGGCAGCGTTATCGGGCGCTGCTGGCGCGGGTGAGAGGCTGACAACGGCTGTGGAAGACCCGCGCCAGCACGAGCCACTGTACGAAAGCTCCGTGTCGGGCATACGGGAACCAAGCTGGAACGGCACAAGCTGATACCATGAGAGTCTCATGGCACAAATCCATCCTCCTTTGCAGGCTCCTCAACGTTTGCTGTTTGGACCGGGTCCAAGCATGGTGGCGCCGCGCGTTTACCAGGCGATGTCACAGAACGTGGTGGGACACCTGGATCCGTTCTTTTTTGAAGTGGCGGAGCAGGTCCGGCGGTTACTGGGCTATGCTTACTCCACCGAGAACCAGTTCAATCTGGCAATTTCGGGAACGGGAAGCTCCGGCATGGAAGCCGCGGTGGCGAACTTCGCCGAACCGGGGAGCAAGTTCGCGCTGCTGACCAACGGTTACTTCGCCGACCGGATCGGGGAGATGGCGCGGCGGCAAGGCGCGGAGGTCGTGCGTCTTGCCAAAGACTGGGGCGAACCGTACGATCCGCAGGAAGTCCGCGACTTCGTTCGTCGAGATCGTCCGCAGATTGTGGCGTTCGTGCAAGCCGAAACCTCAACTGGGATGTTCAACCGGGCGAAGCCGATTTGCGACGCCGCACATGAGGTGGACGCGCTGGTGATCGCAGATTGCGTCACGTCGTTGGGCGGGATGGCCGTGCTGGTGGACGAGAACGGAATCGATATCGCTTACAGTTGCACTCAGAAAGGCCTGGGCTGCCCACCGGGGCTCGCGCCCATTACTGTGTCGCCGCGCGCGCTGGAGCGGCTGAAGGGACGGAAGGCGACCGTGCAATCGTGGTATCTCGATCTGCAACTGCTGGACACGTATTACTCGGGCCACAAGTATCACCATACGGCCTCCGCCACGCTGTTCTACGCGCTGCGCGAGGGTCTGGCGATGGTCGCAGAGGAGGGCATCGAGAACCGCTGGGAGCGGCACCGCCGCAATCACGAGGCGTTCGTCGCGGGAATCGAAGCCATGGGGCTGAGCATGCACGTCCAGGATTCCGCCAACCGGCTGTGGACGCTGAACACGCCGCGGGTGCCTGCGGGCGTGGACGACGCGAAGGTGCGGCAATACCTCTTGGAGGAGCGCGGGATGGAGATTGCAGGCGGCTTTGGTCCGCTGGCCGGCAAGGTGTTTCGCATCGGACTGATGGGGTATGGCTCCACGGCCACGAACGTCCTGCTGGTCCTGGAAGCTTTGGAAGCGGCGTTGAAGCATTGCGGGTACCGGGCGGCCGGCGATCCGCGCGCTGCAGCGGAGAAGTCGCTTTCGGCGGCGGTCTAGGCCTAACAGGATGGCCGTCTCGGGCCAACAGGTGGGTCATGGCGGCTTGCCATCCCGCGTCCAGGCCTGTACAGAATCATACAAAGGGGCTCCGGCCTGTCCGTAGGCTTCTTGCGTAACATGTTGATGCAATTGACCTTTCTATTCAGGTAACCCCCCTAATTGTAGGAATATCCTTCGAAGGCTCGCGGGCACGTTACAGATGTGAATATATAAATCCTGGTACCAGTACCCTTAGAATCGGTATCGTGCATTTACCCCGGGTACCCAGGTCCACAGGAGCTTCCCTTCTTTCCCTAGCAATTGCCTTCTTGCTATCCACACTTAACTGTTTTGGGCAAACCGATGCGTTGTCGCTGTCCTCGGGAACGGCGGCAGCAAATGGAGCGGTCTCGCTTAATCTGACCCTGACCTCACCGTCAGGAAATGAACCGGCGGCGGTCCAGTGGACTCTGACGTACCCGGCTGCCAATGTAACGTCAATTTCCGCGGCCGCGGGAGCGTCGGCTACGAGTGCCGGCAAAGCCGTGACGTGTTACGGCGGCTCAGGCTCATACACGTGTCTGGCCTCGGGCATGAACGCCACGATCATTCCGAACGGCACGGTCGCCGTCGTCAATCTGACGATGGCCACGGGCGCCACGAGCACGGCAATTGGTGCGAGCGGCAGTATGGGATCGTCGCCTTCGGGCACGGGTATCACAATGTCGGCGACCGGCGGGACGGTCACCGGGGGCGCGTCGCCGGTACAGGTTACAGGCTTGGCATGCAATCCGGCCAGCGTAGGACCCAGTGCTTCAAGTACCTGCACGGTGACGCTAAACCAGGCGGCGCCGGCGGGCGGCAGTGCGGTGGCGTTGTCGAGCAGCAATACGGCGTTGACGGTCCCGGCGTCGGTAACGGTGGCAGCGGGAGCGACCTCGGCCACTTTCAACGCCACGACCGGGACCTTCACGACGGCGCAGTCGGCCACGGTTAAGGCAACCTTGGGCAGCAGCTCGCAGAGCGCGACGATCAGTTTGACGGCCCCGACGACGGTTACTGCGCTGGCCTGCAATCCGGCCAGCCTGGGGCCCAGCGCTTCGAGTACCTGCACCGTGACGCTAAACCAAGCGGCGCCGACGGGCGGCAGTGCAGTCGCGCTGACGAGTAGCAACACGGTGGTGACGGTCCCGGCGTCGGTGACGGTGGCGGCGGGAGCCACTTCGGCCACGTTCAACGCCACGACCGGGACCTTCACGACTTCACAATCGGCGACGGTGACCGCGACCCTGGGCAGCAGCTCGCAGAGCGCGACGATCAGTCTGACGGCCCCGACGACGGTTACTGCGCTGGCCTGCAATCCGGCCAGCCTGGGGCCCAGCGCTTCGAGTACCTGCACAGTGACGCTGAACCAGGCGGCACCCGCGGGCGGCAGTGCAGTCGCGCTGACGAGTAGCAACACGGTGGTGACGGTCCCGGCGTCGGTGACGGTGGCGGCGGGAGCCACTTCGGCCACGTTCAACGCCACGACCGGGA
>Ga0335081_10019002_pt1 | contig 11112 bp, 8 predicted proteins | sample Lox_Sample_35_FD_206713 | JGI IMG/M metagenome (GOLD analysis project Ga0335081, IMG submission 206713) | Soil microbial communities from Loxahatchee National Wildlife Refuge, Florida, United States - Lox_Sample_3.5 | ecosystem: Environmental > Terrestrial > Soil > Wetlands | place: USA: Florida...
ATGTGCACAGCGGCACATACGATGCGGCCGGTGACGGCCTCGAGCGAGTCGGCGCTGGCCCTGTTCGCACGCAGGATCGTGTTGCTGGGCCTGGTCGTGGCGGGCCTGCTCGCGGCCGGCACGGCAGGGCTGGTGCTGTCCGAGCACGTCAGCGCCTGGTACGCGTTCAGGTGGTCGCTCGACACCGCGGCGACGGTCGGCGGCTTCCCGCAGCCGGACACCACTGCCGGCCAGATCATCCACGTCGCCCTGATCGTGGTGGGCGTGGGTACGCTCTTCTACGCGCTTGCGATCATGGCGGAGTTCTTCGCCGCCGGACACCTCGGTGACGTGCTGGCGGGCAGGCGCCTGCAGAGGATGATCGACTCGCTCGAGAACCATCACATCGTGTGTGCCTACGGGAGGGTCGGCCGTCAGGTCGTGCGCGACCTGCGGGCGGCGCGCTCGACCTTCGTGGTGATCGATCCGCGCGCTGAGAACCGCCAGCTGGCAGAACGGGAGGGCCTGATGTTCATCGAGGGCGACGCGACCGAGGACGCGGTGCTGCTGCGGGCGGGGATCCGGCGGGCCCGTTCGATCGTCGTCTGCGCGGACTCCGACGCCGACAACGTGTTCATCACGCTGACGGCCCGCGAGCTGCGCTCGGACATCGCGATCGTGGCCCGCGCCGGCGCCGAGGACACCGAGAAGAAGCTCACCCGGGCCGGGGCGGACCGCGTGATCTCCCCCTACAAGGCCAGCGGCACGGAAATGGCGCGGCTCGCTCTGCACCCCCAGCTCAGCGGGGTGGTGGAGGTGGACGTCGAGTACCGCCTCGAGGACCTCGTCGCGGGAGATCGCTGCGAAGCGATCGGGCAGGCGATCGGCGACATCCGCGGGGGCTCGATGATCGTGGGCCTCCGCCGGGCGGACGTGTTTCACCCTCAGCCGACTGCCGACACTACGATCAGGCCGGGCGACGTGCTGGTCGCGATCGGAACGCCGGCGACGCTGCGGCGTCTCGAGGCGCTGTTCGCCTCGACGTGAGGCGCCCCTCGCGGGGCTAGTGCACCTTGGGTGCCCGGGCGAAGAACACGTTGAGGGGCACCGCCCTTCGCGGGACTTCGGCGTCGAGCGCCAGAAGCTGGGCGAGGGTGTGCTTGTAGGTCACGCCGTAGGCCTTCTTGATGGCGGTGAGGGTCGGGTCGTTGGCGTAGAAGAAGCGGTCGCCGTCGCGGAGCGCTTCGAACTGCTTGCGCCATAACCCGTGCTGGAGCGGGCCGAGCTCGCTACCCCGCAGCGCGGGTTCGCTGACCATCCCGACGAACGCATCGAGGTTGGCGACCGAGCCGTAGATCGCCTTCAGGCGGGCGGCGAGGGTGCTGCGGCGGATGCCGTAGGAGGGCCGGTCCGGCGAGTCGTCGGTGGTGGGGTGGCCCCTGCTGTCCTCGAACGAGGTGAATTCGAGGATTTCCGGGCTTTCGATGGTCATCCCCGCCGGCAGCGCTTCGCTGCTCTCACCGGTGAGCTGATCGAAGGAGCCGGGAACGCTCAGGCCGACCGCCTGGAGCAGGCGGGTGTAGCCGGGGATGCCGTGATCGCGCCCCCGCTGGATGTCGATCGCGCCGAGGTCGACGATCCCCGAGAAGCACCCGCTGAGCTGCGGTTCCTCGAAGCATTCCGCCGGCGAGCGTTCGGCCGAGCCGGGCGTCTCGAACAGCACCGAGCGCAGCGCGTCGTCGATCTGCTCGTCGTTCTTGTAGCCGGGCGTCTGGGAGAGGCCGGCGAGCACGTTGCCCAGCCCGACCGCCGGGACGAGCGACGGGTTGAAGAACGCCGCCCCCTGGCTGATGTTGATCAGCTCCCCGTGGTGGCGTCCGATGGTCACGGGCTCGACCTCGGCCCCGAGGGCCTGCAGCGCCTGCAGCTGTTCTTCGGAGTATGCGCCCTCGGGGACGACGATTTCCTCCTCGCCGTTGACCATCGAGTGGGCGCGATACCCGATGGTCGCGAATTCGTCGCTTATCTCCGGGTCGACGGCCGGGTCGTAGCCCTTGTAGCGGGCGAGTCTGACCCCCACCGCGGGGAGGAAGGCCGTGTAGGTGATGTACTGGATCTCGGCACCCACGACACGGCGCGCGATCTGGAACCTCTGTTCCGCCGTGAGCGATTCGGGCAGCTCCGAGACGATCCGGTTGTGCTCCCGGGCGAACAGGGTCGTGACCGCGTCGAGTGCGGTGTTCTCGTTCGTGCGCACGTCCCCGGAGATCACGGCCGCTTCGGGGGTCAGCGAGCCTTCCTCGACCATCGCGGGAGCGGCGGCGACGTCGCCGCGCGCGCTCGACACCGGCAGGTAGCCGCCGGGAAGCATCAGCTGGGCCCCGGCTTCCTGGGGGTTGCCGTCGTCCGGGCCGGTGCGCAGCCATTCCACGCGGGACTGGGTGCCGCCGTACACGGCGTAGCCGTCGATGTAGGACGGGACCGTGTTGATCGGCTGGCGCGGGTTTTCGAGGCTCGTGCCCGAGCCCGGCGCCGCCGCGTCTCGCACGAACGGGATCATGCCGAGGGTGTCGCTGAAGCTCTCAAGCGGGTCGTTCTGGGCCACCGAGATCGGCAGTTCTTCGGTGCCGCCCTCGGCGAGCTCGAAGTTGTGGTCCAGGAACTGGCCCCACACCCACACCCACTGGCTGACGTTGCGGGGAGAGAACAGGTCCACCCCCAGCGAGTTGAACACCCGATTGCTGATGTAGCGAGGGTTCGGTCCGCTCACCGGTTCGGAGATGCCGTTCCCGTAGCGGGCGGCCGCCAGGCGCACGTAGCGGGAGCCGGCTTCCCCCCATTCCGGATGGGCGGCATTGTTGGCGGACCCGTTCAGGGCCCGCGGTTCGGATACCACCACCGGGCCCTGGGGGCCGTGCGCGGCCGCCGGGCCGGCTGCGATCAGCGCGCAGGCGATCGCGGCGAGCGAGAGCGCCACCGCCGCCAGCCACCGATGTCCCGGCCGTACCTGACCCATCTGCCCTTCCGTCCCTGGAGGCCTGTGCTCCCGTCCTCCTCGGAACGCGGATTCTACATTCGCCCGCCGCGATGGCGAGCGCTGGCGCAGACCGTGCGCGGCGCACTGGCGCCCCGGTCTGCACGAGCCTCGGCGCCCCGGCCTGTACGAGCGTGGCGCCGCCGCCCGCGCGAGCGTCGGCGCCCGGGCCCGCAAGAGCGTCGACATGCACCGCGCATTGCCCGCGCGAGGGTTACCCCCGGTCGCGCATCCTGCGCAGGTACGCCTCCCCGCTGCGGCGCGACTCGGGATCCGAGAGCGCCGTCATGAGGACGTCCGCATCGCTCCACGCGCCGGTGGTGGACAGCATCTGCTCGCTGGCGTCACGCACGGCCCGCTTGGTGGCCACCAGCGTCACACGCGACTTCTCCAGCAGCTGGGTGACGAGCTCCTCCACCTCGTCGTCGAGCTGCTCCTCGGGGACCACGCGGTTGAGGAAACGCAGCTCGCGGGCCTCGGCCGCGGAGAAGCGCCGGCAGGTGAGCACGAGCTCCCTCGTCATGGCGGGCCCGATCTCCCTCACGAGGCGGGGGATGCCGCCCCAGGCGAGCGGGATCCCGAGGTCGACCTCGGGAATCGAGAAGACCGCCGAGTCGCAGGCGACGCGCAGGTCGCACGCGGCCGCGAGGACCACCGCACCGCCGATGCAGTACCCGTGGACGCGTGCCACCGTGACCGCGCCCATCGCCTCGATCGCCTCGGCCATCAGGCGCCCAGCGTCGGCCCCGCCATGCACCCGCTCGGGTGGAGGATCCTCACCGGCGAAGCCGGACACGTCGGCACCGGCGCTGAACGAGGGCCCGTTGCCGCTCACCACGACGACCTTCACCTCGGGCTGCCGATCGAACCAGCGGGCGGCGTCTGCCAGCTCGCGCAGCGCCTGCTGGTCGAGCGCGTTCAGCTTCTCCGGACGGTTGAGGACGAGCTCGCCGCGGGCCCCGCCGGCGCGCACCTCGATCGTGCCAAACCGCATGCGCCACCTTACCGCTGCAGGGTCCGATTGCGTGGGCGGAGCGCCGTGGCGGAGGTGCTAATGTCGCCGCAGTCCGTAGAGGGGACGTAAGCCAACGTGGATGTGCGCGAGGCAGGTCGAGGGAGCCTGCCCGTGCCGCCAGCCCGATGTGTCATCAGCGGCGGCAGAAGGAGAGCTTCTTGTGATTGTCCAGCCACTCGTGTGCCGCGGCTCGCGACGGTTCTTCGTGACAGCGATCGTGCTCGTGTCGGTGGCGTCGGCGATGGCGGCCGCGACGGCGCCCGCCGTGGCGGGACCGGGGCACGCCGTGGCGAGGCGCGGCCACGCGGTGGCGAGGCCCGCGCACGCGCTGGCGGCGCTCGGGAGGACCAAGGGGAACGCCGCGATCTCGGCCACCCGTTCGGCCACGCGGTCGCACTGGGCGTGCCCGCGGGGAGCGTGTGAAGCAATCGTCGAGCCGCGCCCGACCGGGGACGCGGCCCGCGGGATCTCGCCGCGGGGGAGGCTCTATGAAGGCAGCGGAGAATTCGGGGGCCTCAGCCCGCAGGACCTCGAGTCGGCCTACAAGATCGCGCTGACGGGAGGGACCGGCCAGACGGTCGCCGTGGTTGACGCATTCGGCTATCCGAAGGCCGAATCCGACCTCGCGGAATACCGGGCCCGGTACGGCCTGCCCCCCTGCACGAAAGCCAACGGCTGCTTCAAGAAGATCAACCAGAAAGGGCAGGAACTCAACTTCCCGCCGGAAGAACCGGGCTGGGACGTCGAGCAGGCGCTGGACCTCGACATGGTCTCGGCTGCCTGCCCCTCCTGTCACGTGCTCCTGGTGGAGGCCGAAAACGAATCCCCATACCCGAACGACCTCGCGGAATCGGTGGACACGGCGGTCAAAGCGGGGGCGAACGAGGTGTCCAACAGCTACGGGCTGCCCGATGAATGGTGCGAAATCGTATTCGAATGCTCTCGCTTCGCCGCCGACTACTCGCACCCGGGCGTGTTCATCAGCGCGTCATCGGGAGATCACGGCTACGACAACTTCTATGCGCCCTTCTTCGCCGAATCGCCGCTATATCCGGCCGACCTGCCGACGCTGTCGGCGATCGGTGGCACCAGCCTGTTCAAGACGGGAAACGCGCGGGGCTGGTACGAGCAGGTGTGGAACGAACCGGGTTACGAAATCGGAACGGGCAGCGGCTGCAGCGCCGTCGAGTCCAAGCCCAGCTGGCAGAAGGACAAAGGCTGCGCCGGCCGCGTCGACAGCGACGTCTCCGCGGTCGCAGCGGTCGAAACCCCGGTGTCGGTGTATGCCACCGCCGAAGGGGGCTGGGCGCTCGTGGGGGGCACCAGCGCCAGCTCCCCGCTTGTCGCCGGGATCGTCGCGCACGAGAGCGAATCGCTGCGCTCGCTCGGGGCGGAGGCCTACTACGAGGCACTGGTCCCGCTGTTCGACGTCACCGAAGGCGACAACGGGATCTGCACCCCACCCGCCAGCCATGCCTACTTCTGCACCGCGGAGGTCGGCTATGACGGCCCCACCGGCCTCGGCAGTCCCGACGCCGCGGCGACCGCTCCCACCGTCACGAAGGTCGAACCCGCCACGGGTCCGGCCAGCGGCGGAACGGTCGTGACGATCACCGGCACCCATCTGGGCGGAGCCTCGGCGGTGAGGTTCGGCGAAACGGAGGCCAAGCGCTTCGAAGTCAAGTCGGAAACCTCGATCACCGCGGAAGCCCCGGCCGGCTCCGGGACGGTGGACGTGACGGTGACCACGGCCGAAGGACCCAGCGAGACCACCCCGGCGGACCAGTTCTCGTACACCCCGGTGGGAGCGGCTCCCACGATCAGGCGGCTCAAGCCACGGAAGGGATCGGAAGAAGGAGGAACCGTGGTCACGATCACGGGCTCGAACTTCACGGGTGCGCTCGCGGTCAAGTTCGGGGGGGCCTCCGCGAAAGGATTCGAAGTGGGGCCGACGGGGTCGACGATCACCGTGACGGCTCCGCCGGGCGCCGGTCTCGTGGACGTGACCGTGACGACCCTCGGGGGAACGACGGCGATCTCGAAAAAAGACCGCTTCCGGTACAAGCCGGCGAAACGTCGCTAGGCGCCGGCGGCCGGCGCCACGGCGCGTCCCGACGCGGACGAGTCGCGGGCGCCACGGCGCGCCCCGACGCGGACGAGTCGCGGGCGGCACGGGCGCGCCCCACACACGTGTGCCGGGCGCGCTTCACAATCCGTGCCGGATGAGCCCGAGCCGGCGTGCAGACGTGATCGCCCGCCTGCGCTGGTTCGTGCGCTCGGTCGAACAGGGGGACGAGCCGATGGTCGAGGAGGTGCTGTGCCTCAGCTCCTCCCGGCGGCTGTTCGCCCCGCTGGCCTACCTGGTCGGGGCATTCGCGATGCTGCTCGAGGGGCTCCGGCGGCTGCTCCACGACTGGCGCCTGGTCCCGGTGGAGGTGCTGCCGGCCGTGTGGCTGTGGCTCGCGATGTACGACCTGCGCCTGCACGTGCTGCGGGGCAGCTCGTTCCACTCGGCTCACGAAGGGGATCTGGTGGCGGTCTCGATGCTGATCGTGGGCGTGACGGTCGCAGCGCTGTTCCTCAACGTCGTGTTCGCGTTCGCGGTGGCCGGCGATCGGGCTTCCACCGTCGGTGACTCGATGCGTGCTGCCGCCGGGAGGGGCCGCCCGATCCTGCTCGTGGGCCTGCTCGTCGGGTGCCTGCTGGCCGCCAGCGTGACCGCCGGGGCACGGCTCTCCCGGCCATGGTTCACGGTGTCCCTCGGCATCTCGGTCGGCCTGCTGATGGTGGTGTACCTGTCGCTGCCGTCACGCCTGCTCGGCGTGGACGCGCGCGCGCCCCGCCGGGACCGCCTGGCGGCGAGCGCGATCGGAGCCACGCTGTCGGTGCTCGTCACCGCGCCCTTCTACGCGATCAGCCGCGTGGGCCTGTTGATGCTCGGCTCGAGCGTGCTCGCGGTCCCCGGATACCTGCTGCTGACGCTCGGCGTGCTGCTCCAGGCCGGCGGCGTCGGCGCCGTGAGGGCGATCCGGATGAGCAGCGCGCTGGTCGACGTGGGCCGCCGCGGGTGATGGGGCGCCGTCGCCTGAGCCGGCCGGGCCGGGCCGCCCTGGTGGCGCTGATCGGCCTTGCCGCGAGTGCGTGCGGGGCCTCCCACGGCGCGGGGGCGGGGGCGGGGGCGCACGCTTGCAACGGGTCCACGGCGTCGTGCTCGCTGCGGCTCGACGAGGTGGTCTTCCCCGGCACGCACAACTCGTTCGCGGCCTCGAGCGAGCACGGGTGGTACTTCGCCAACCAGACCTACCCGATCCCGCGCCAGCTGCAGGACGGGATCCGGGCGTTGCTGATCGACGTCCACTACGGCGCGCGGGACCCCGCCACCGGCCGCGTGCGGACCGATCTGCGGGCGGAGGGGTCCGACCGCAACAAGGTGGCCGAACAGCTGCCGGCGAGCGCCCTGCGCGTTGCCGACCGGGTAGCCGGGGGCGTCGGCCTCGGCCAGCTGAAGGGGAACCCCGAGCCCTACCTGTGTCACACCCTGTGCGAGCTGGGCGCCGAGCCTCTGGGGCGGGAACTGAAAGCTGTGGCGAGCTTCCTGAAGGACCACCCCCGGCAGGCCCTGGTCGTGATCGTCGAGGACTACGTTCCGCGCTCGACGATCGAACGAGCCTTCGACGCCGCCGGGCTCACGAGCTACGCCGAGACGTTGCCGGCGCATTCGGCGCTGCCGACCCTCGGGCAGCTGATCGACAGCGACCGCAGGCTGCTGGTGTTCGCCGAGGAGAACGGAGGTGCCCCGGCCTGGTACATGCCCGCGTTCGAGTTCATCCAGGACACGCCGCTGGGAGCGCTGCATCCCGGCCAACTCAGCTGCGCGCGCTACCGCGGTACGAGCGCGAGCCCGCTGCTGCTGATCAACCACTGGGTCCCCCCGTTCCCGCCCAGCCCGGCCGTCAACGCGCAGATCGGGCGGGCCGCCTTCCTGCGCGCGCGAATCGCGCGATGCACTCACGCGCGGGGTATCCACGGGGCGATCGTGGCGGTCGACTTCTACGAGCGCACAGCGGTGGTCGACGTCGCGCGGGAGCTCAACGAAGGCGCCGGGGACGGCCGTCGCTAGGGTCCATTTGTGTCTGCGGCGGCGCGATCGGCGCACGGAGGGGCTGAGGCGGAGCCGATCGTGCGAAGCGCCCTCGCCGGCTCGGGCACGGCGGCGCTGGCGCTCGGCGCGCTCGGGGTCGTGTTCGGCGACATCGGGACGAGCCCCCTGTATGCGGTCCAGGCCGTGTTCGCTACCGACGACCACGCCGTCCACACCACTCCCGGCGAGGTGTACGGGGTGCTCTCGCTGATCTTCTGGGCGATCACGATGATCGTGTCGGTCGGCTACGTGAGCTTCATCATGCGCGCCGACGACAAGGGTGAGGGCGGCATCATGGCCCTGACGGGGCTGCTGCAGGGCGTCAAGAAGCGCACCAGCCTGACCGTCGGCCTTATCACGCTAGGGGTCCTGGGTGCGTCGCTGTTCTTCGGCGACAGCATGATCACCCCCGCGATCTCCGTGCTCTCCGCGGTGGAAGGGTTGAAGGTGGCCGTGCCGAGCCTGTCGTCGCTCGTGCTGCCGATCGCGATCGCGGTGCTGACGGCGCTGTTCGCGATCCAGCGATTCGGCACGGGGGTCGTCGGCAAGCTGTTCGGGCCGGTGATGGCCGTCTGGTTCACCGTGCTGGCAGTGCTCGGCATCCCCGAGATCGCGCGGCATCCGGCGGTGCTGCGCGCGCTGTCTCCGACGTACGCCGCGGAGTTCTTGATCCACCACGGCGCGGTCGCGTTCGTGGCGCTGGCGGGAGTCGTCCTGGTCGTGACCGGCGCCGAGGCGCTGTACGCGGACATGGGCCACTTCGGCCGCTCCCCCATCCGCCGCGCCTGGTTCTTCCTGGTGTTCCCCGCACTGACGATCAACTACCTGGCCCAGGGGGCGCTGATCCTGCGCTCCCCGAGCGCCATCTCGAACCCGTTCTTCCTGCTGGTCCCCGGATGGGCGCAGGTGCCGGCCGTGTTCCTCGCCACGTTCGCGACCGTGATCGCCTCGCAGGCGGTCATCTCCGGCGCGTTCAGCGTCACCCAGCAGGCGGTGCAGATAGGATTTTTGCCCCGCCTGACGATCCGACACACATCCGCGCGTCACATCGGGCAGATCTACACGCCCGGGATCAACGCGTTGCTGTTCGTCGCGGTGCTCGTGATCACGATCGGCTTCGGCTCCTCCACCGGTCTCGCCTCCGCCTACGGGGTGGCGGTCACGGGCACGTTCATCCTCAGCACGATCCTGTTCCTGGCGGTCGCGCGCCTGCTGTGGAACCGGCCTCGCGGCCTGGTGGTGCTCGGCGGATCGGTGTTCCTGACGGTCGAGGTCGCGTTCTTCTCGGCCAACCTCACGAAGGTCGTTCACGGCGGGTGGCTGCCGCTGGTCGTCGCCACGATCCTGTTCCTGGTGATGACGACCTGGCACAGGGGGCGGGACCTGGTCAGCGCCAACCGCCGGCGCATGGAAGGGTCGTTGCACGACTTCGTGGAGGGCCTGTGTGCGGAGGAGTTCCGTGTCAGCAGAGTCCCCGGGGTCGGCGTGTTCATGAACCCGAACCTGAAGACCACGCCCTTCGCCCTGCGCGCCAACGTCGAACGCAACCAGGTCCTGCAGGATTCGGTGCTCATCGTCGCCGTCGAGACCGAGCGTGTACCCCACATCCATGAGTCCCGGCGGTTCAGCACCAAGATGCGGATCATGTACAGCGGGGCCACGGGAGACCCGCTCACGCTGGGAAGCGACATCGCCTTCGTGTCCCTGCGGTTCGGCTTCCTCGACGAGCCCGACGTGCCGGCAGCGCTGCGGTGGGCCTCGGAGCAGGAGCTGATAGAGGGAGACGTGGCTAACGCGACGTACTTCCTGTCGACCATCACGATCGAGCCGACGGACGATCCCGGGATGGCCCGCTGGCGGCAGAAGGTGTTCGTGGCGCTCGCCCGCAACGCCGCCAACCCGGCGGCCTACTTCCGGCTCCCGTCCGACCGTACGATCTCGATCGGGGCGCGGGTCCAGCTGTAGCGGGCTCGGGGAGCAGGCTGTGTCCGAGGAGAACATCGAGGTCGTGGCCCGGGCGATCGACGCCTTCAGCCGTGGCGATGTCCGGGCGTTCTCCGAGCTGACCACCCCCGACATCGAGTGGAAGGTGGGGCTGGCGGCCGTCGAGGGGGAGGTGTTTCGAGGGCACGAGGGCGTCGCCACGTACTTCGACAGGCTCCGGGGCGCGTGGAGCGAGTTCCACTTCCTGGCCGACCAGTACCGCGACCTGGGGGACACGGTGCTGGTCCTCGGTCGGTTGCGCGGCTTCGGCCGCAGCGGCGGCGTGCCGGTCGAGTCCCCGGTCGGTGCCGTGTGGGAGCTGCGGGATGGGAAGATCTGGCGACTGCGGGCATACCTGACCCATGACGAGGCGATCGCAGCCGCGGAGCAGATCCGGAACGCGAAGGAGTGACGCGTGTCCCAGCAGAATGTGGAAAAAGTGATCGAAGGGTACGCCCGCTACAACGCCGGGGAGCGTGTTCCCCAACTCGATTTCTGGCACGAGGACGGCGAGTACCACGCCTCTTCGACGGACCCCGACTCCGCGATCCATCGCGGGATCGACGCGATCCGCCGGCAATTCGCCACCTGGGAAGAGGCGTACCCCGATCTCACCGTGGAGCCCCTGGAGGTCAAAGACGCGGGCGAGGTGGTCTTCGCGTGGGTGCGATTCAGCGGCCACGGGGCGAGCAGCGGCACGCCGATGGAGATGGAGTTGGCACACGTCCAGACCTTCCGCGACGGCAGGATCGCCCGGCTGGTGGAGTACCCGGATCGCAGCGAGGCACTCAAAGCGGCGGGGCTGGAGGAGTAGCGCTTCCACGGTCGTGGGTCCGGTAGCGCTCACCAACCGAGGGCGGCTTCGGCGCAAGCGCCACGAAGTGATAGCGGTGTCGATAAGCGACGAGGTGGGCGCAAGGACCGTCGTCACCGGCGAGAAGATCCGGCTTTAGCTGGATC
>Ga0335081_10019003_pt1 | contig 11112 bp, 10 predicted proteins | sample Lox_Sample_35_FD_206713 | JGI IMG/M metagenome (GOLD analysis project Ga0335081, IMG submission 206713) | Soil microbial communities from Loxahatchee National Wildlife Refuge, Florida, United States - Lox_Sample_3.5 | ecosystem: Environmental > Terrestrial > Soil > Wetlands | place: USA...
ATCAGAACAAAGATAATACCCTCAAATACTGCAAACAGGGACAGCTTGCCAAGCGATACCGCCCACGGGAACAGGAATACGGTCTCCACATCAAAGACCAAAAACACAAGCGCAAAGATGTAATACTGGGCTTTGAATTGCACCCAATTCTCGCCCACTGTTTCCATCCCACATTCATAGGTGCTCTGCTTGATTGGGTTGGGTTTCTTCGGCGAGACCAGCCATGAAGCCGTAAGAGCCGCGACAGGGATAAGCGTCGCAATCACGAGAAACAAGCCGATATATAACCAATCGTTTTGCATATCTGCTCCAATAAAAAATTTCGCCTGTGCCAAAAAGCACGGGCAAAATTGTACCATTAATAACTTGGGGATAGCACCAACCGATGTCAACATTTGACGTGATTTTCGTCATATATTTGCTCATGCGAATATGCGAATTATTCAGATTTCCTCAACCTGCTGTATAGCGCCTTCAATATATCATCTGCAAAAGGGAGTCCCAAGACAGTCCCAATGATCGAACCAATTCCGCCGGCAATTCGCGCACTGCTGCCGGTAAAGCCAAAAAAATTATTCGTGTCAATCTGGATCGGTTGGGCGGATATCGTTTGTTGGCTTTCTTCCCCGCTGACTTTATCCACAAAGCGCAAATAGAACCAGACTATTCCTCGAAATGTTCCTGCGCTTGTTGGCTGAATGCTCCAATAAAATGTTACAGCCTGACCTTGAGCTAAAGACTCGCTTTGAATATCCGGCGGCTGGACATTTAGTCCTGCAATATCCAAGCGCGCTTCTGCAAAAGCATTATGCGTATCGTATACATTTGGAATTTGTATAATCTTCCTGCTGACCGCGTTTCCTTGCGCTTCAGCGGTAGGCGTGACGTGGCCAAGTGTATCCACTTCAAGAGTCAATCGAATTACATCCGAGTCACCGACGCGAATATCAGGCGGATACTCCAAGGTCAAGCGCCGCGATTCTGGGATGGCAGATTGAGGCGCATTTGTGGGTTGGCTATTAATAACCAACGGCAACTTTTCAAGCGTCGGCGTAGCCAGTACAGGCACTTCAGTATTAAGTTCACTAATTTGAGTTTCTTGTGGAGCAGGAGCGAGAGAGTGAACCGGAGGAGCCGCGCTCAAACCACAAGCAAGGCTCGCCGCAAATAAAAACATCCCGACCAATAAAATGAAAATATTTCGACGCAAAAGAAACATCGTCGTTATATAATCGCGACAAGTTAAAAAATCTAATTTTTCAAAATCAAAACAGCTTCACGCGAGCAGGTTACTTGAGTCTTATCACCGATCTTCGGAAGCTCTAAGAACGGGTTGTTGAAGGTGTCCATATTAAATTTTGCATCGCCGATCGACACTTGGATTCGAACCACCGAGCCAAGAAAGGTGATATTTTCAATGCGACAATCAATTACATTCGCCTTCTTTTGCTCAACCGCAAAGCTTAATCGCTCCGGACGAATCGCGACGGTAACCTTATCGCCCTTTTGTCTGCCATCCAGCTCCTCCGCCGTCTCGAGTTGAACTCCGTCGATTCTAATCAATTTCTTCGCCGGATCAATTACTTCCGCATCCGTTGTATTCAATGTGCCAACAAAACTGGCTACAAACGCGGTTTGCGGAAAATTATAAATCTCAAAAGGAGTCCCAACTTGCTCCATTTGTCCCTGACTCATGACAACAATTCGATCAGAAATCGAAAGAGCTTCTTCCTGATCATGCGTGACATAAATGGCAGTGATTCCCAGTTTCCTCTGTATCGAACGAATTTCCGCCCGCAAGGAAACGCGAATCTTGGCGTCCAAGGCAGAGAGAGGCTCATCCAGCAATAGAACTTGCGGATGATTTGCAAGCGCACGCGCCAAAGCAACCCGCTGCTGTTGTCCACCGGAAAGTTGATGCGGATAATTATTTCCCCTTTGTTCCAGATGGATTAATTTCAACATCTCCTCGACGCGTTGCTTGATCGCTGTTTCAGCCTCGCGGTGAATACGGAGACCAAATCCAATGTTCTGGGCCACTGTCATGTTTGGAAACAGAGCATAAGACTGAAACACCATTCCGATGTTACGCTGGTTGGGAGCTTTGTCAGTAATATCTACATTATCAAGAATAACCTGGCCAATTGTAGGAGTCTCAAATCCGGCGATCATGCGCAGGGTAGTTGTCTTGCCACAACCAGAGGGACCCAAGAAAGAAACAAACTCGCCTTTTTCAACACTCAGATTGAAATCTTTTACAGCAAACGTTTCTACAAATTTCTTTGAGATATTGGATAGGGATAGGTGTGTCATCTTTGATTCTCTTCTATGAATTAGTGAGCGACGGCTACTTGACCCTGTCCGGGTGCGCCGCGTCCCAAGAACTGGATTATCATCATCGCCGCCCACGTGAGCGCAAAACTCATGATAGACAAAGCCGCGGGTTCATAGGCGCGATCCTGACCAAGCAATACCATATAAGGACCAAAAGCAGGCCGGGCAAGCAAACTGGCAAATGTGTATTCGCCAATGACAATAGCAAAAGTTAGGAACGCGCCGCTTAACAGAGCCGTGCGGATATTAGGCAGGATCACGCGAAATAAAATTGTAATCCAGCCTGCGCCCAAACTCTGCCCAGCTTCCGTCAGCGTACGCACATCAATTGCGCGCAAGCCTGCGTCTACAGACCGATACATATACGGCATCGCAGTGACAATATATCCAAACATCAGCAAGACATTCGCCCCTTGAGGAGTATTGGTAAGAGCAAATGGCGGACCGCTGTAAATTTGAATAAAGCCATCCACAAGGACAATCGCAGGAACAACAAAAGGCAACAGAGTAATAAAGTCAACAATAGGGCGTGCTTGAGGCAGTCGTAGATGTACCCAATACGCAGTTGAAACGATGAGAAGCAAGCCAACAATGATAGTGGCTAGCCCAATCAATGTTGAATAAGTGAATGAATTGCGGAAGCTTGGGTCCTTCAATACATTTTGATAAGCGAGGAAACTCAACACTCCACGCTTTTCACGCAGTGAAAAATCTAATGCGCCATAAAGGGGCCCAAAAAAATACAATCCACCGAGAAAGATCCAAAGCCATGCCCATAAATTGATTTTTCTCATCGCAACCACCTCGCTGTGCGGCGCTGAAGCCAGCTATACAAGCCAATCGAAACTGACATGACAACAATCATCCCGAGGGCAAGCGCTAAACCTAAATTTGGATTGTATAACACGTTACCCGAGATTTGATTTCCAACTTCGATCGTAATGAGATCTAAAAAGCCGCCGGTCAATGCATAGGCCGTAGCATAAGCTCCAAAGGCATTCCCGAAAAGCAGAATCATCGTGCCAAGCAGGGATGGCAACAGGATCGGCAGGGCAATATAACGCCAGTATTGCCAAGTACTTGCGCCGAGGTTTTCGCAAGCTTCACGCCACTCGTTTCGCAAACCGTCAAGAGACGGAGCTATGATCAATACCATCAGTGGAAATTGAAAATACAGGTAAGTCAGAGCCAATCCGCCAAAACTATACAGATTGAAGCCATGTTGGTATATATCGAAATGGAAAGCATCCCTCAACGAAGCGGTAAAAATGCCGGTGCGGCCCAGTGTGGCAACAAAGGCAAAGGCCAGTGGCACACCCGCGAAGTTCGCCGCCACGCCGCACAGAGTCATCACCGCGGTGCGAACCCAACGCGGCAAACCACCGAGAACTGCGGCGTATGCCAGCATGAAACCAAACAACGCCCCAACTACGGCTGTGACCAAGCTAATCTGAATACTGAGGAGGTATGAATTCAAGATGCTTGGCGTAAAGAGATCAACGATATTTTTGAAAGTGAAATGACCCTGGGTGTCTTGGAAACTGCCAACCACCAGTGAACTAGAGGGCATTAGTATGAAAAGAATGGCAAACAGAAAAAACGGCAACACCCCCAACCAGACCAGCAAATTGGTGGGCAGGAATGAACGAATTAATGGCTTCCCTTGAGAATCAGCTTGAGTCGCTTCTGCCATGTAGGTTAGCATCTTTCTATCCTTCCCCTAAATTAGGGGAAGGATAGAAAAGTAAAGGTATAGGCTATGGAGTAGCTGTGGGAGCAACTGTAGGAGCGGCTTGAACGTTCGCACCGACAATGCTATCCCAGCCTGTCGTGATCGCAGTCTTGTATGCGGTTTGTTGATCTAATGTTGGGAAAACCGCATTGGCATAGTTCGCAGCGGGTGGTAATTTTGCGAGTAAGTCCGCTGGAATCGCATTAGCCTGAGCCATCGCATTGAAGCGAATGGGATGGCAGTAACCCTTAAGCCAATCCAACTGACCTTGATCCGAATAGAGGAATTCTTCCCACAACTTGGCAGCATTCGGATGAGGAGCGTACGCGCTAATGCCCTGAACGTAGATACCTGCAACAACTCCGGTCTTAGGCACAATAGTTGTGATCTTGGGATTGCCAGCCAGGGTGTCCGCATCTGCCAGTGACAAATAGTCCCAAGTTATGCTAATGGGCGTTTCGCCTTTGGCAACTTGACCTGTCTTGGCGATAATCGGAACAAAGTTGCCTGCCTTATTCAACTGAGCAAAGAAATTAAGGCCGGCTTGCGCAGCTCCATCAACATTGCCACTGTCGGCTGAAAGGCCAGCGGCAAAAACTCCATTAACGGCTTGCGCGGCCTGTCGTGGATCACCGGAAAGCGCAACATCATTCTTATATTCCGGTTTCAACAGGTCAGACCAGTCTTGCGGCGGATCCGTGACAACATCGGAGTTGACTTCAAAAGCCATCACGCCGTAGTAATCGCCGTACCAATAGCCATTGGGATCCTTTGCAGAATCAGGAATGTCGTTCCACGTGGCCACCTTGTAGGGCGCGAGCAAGTTTTGTTGCATCGCCTGAGGGCCAAAACCCAAACCCACGTCAACAACATCAGGCGCTTGCGGTCCCTTGTTGCTTTCATTGGCAACGATGGCTTGAAGCTCTTGACCTGATGAACCATCGGGATTGAGCTCATTGACAGTCAGCCCATACAAGGCTTTGAAGTCGCTAATGGCGTCACCATAGTCACACCAATCATGCGGCAAAGCGATAACGGTGAGCTGGCCTTCAGCTTTGGCTGCAGAAATCAGCGAAGCCATTTCGGGCGAGGTCGTCGGCGAGGGGGCTGTGGTTGGAGCAGTTGTAGCCGCGGGAGCGGTGGTTGCCGCCGGTGCAGTTGTGGGCGCAGGCATTGCGGTCGGTGCCGGCGTGGCGGCCGTTCCGCATGAGGCGAGTAGCGCGCTCACCACAAGCAGAGACAGAACAAATAGCAAACTCTTTCTATTCATGATTCTCTTTTCTCCTTTTTTGGAATTTTTAGCGAGAGCACAGTGCTCTGCTTACTACAATTATATACCCATAATACAATTAAAGAAAGAATATGCAATGTTAAGAAAGAATATGCAATAGACAAATCTAAAATTTGTATAGAAAGGTTAAAGAGATTATGGCAAGCTCATTTGGGACGATGTAATTTGTAAAACATGTTGCACACGGATAGCGGGCCAAAACCCCCAAATCAATAAAGCAATCGAGACTGCGAGAAGAAGTATACTCAAAGTCAATCTCAATCTTCGCATGTCAATATTATATACCCAAAACTAGCCATCCGTATGGTATGATTGCCGCTTACTTAATAACCAAGAGGTAATGATGTTAGCTCGTTTTAAGCGCAAGGATGACGTATTTCATAACTTAATTGCACAGCAAGCCTCTCTTGCCGTTGAAGGATTGGCGCTTCTGTGCAAATATGTAGAAACTCAAAACCCCGAAGTGGCCGAACAGCTTTCACTTAAAGAAAAAGAAGCGGATGAAGTGCGCCGCATCTTAATCGATGAGTTGAACCACACCTTCATCACGCCGTTCGACCGCGAAGATATCTTTACTTTATCCCGCACTATTGACGATGTGCTCGATTACGCCTACAGCACGGTGGACGAGATGGAAATCTTGAAAGTGAAACCGACAAAATACATTCAGCGCATTGCATCGCTTTTGAAAGACGCGGCTTATGAAATTCAACAAGGAGTGCTTCGCTTGGAGAATCATCCCGGCGTAGCAACCGAACACGCACAGCGCGCGAAGGCGCTTGAAAACCGCGTCGAACAGGTGTATCGCGAAGCCATCGCCAAATTATTCAGCGGTCCGGAAAACATCGAGCATGTGGTGGAAATGCTGAAGATGCGCGAGGTCTACCGCCATTTGAGCAACGCCGCCGACCGAGGGGATGAAGCCGCGAACGTCATTGCCGACATCGTTGTGAAACGCACGTAAGATAATGCCCCTATCACTTATTATCGTTATTGCGCTGGCGCTTGTCTTTGATTTTCTAAACGGAGTGCATGGTTCGAGTAATATTGTCGCGACCATGGTTTCTTCGCGCGCCTTCCGACCATGGCTAGCGCTCCTCATCATTGGAGCAGCGGAATTTATTGGACCATTCCTGTTCGGTGTAGCAGTCGCTAAAACCGTTGGCGCACAAATCGTTGACACAAAAGTCATTACTTACAATATCCTGATGGCTTCTTTGATCAGTTGCGTGGCCTGGAATTTCTTAACTTGGTTCTTAGGATTACCCAGCAGTCCATCACACGGACTAGTTGGCGGTTTGGTCGGCGCGACAATTCTTGGCGTGGGACTCAGCGCGCTGCGATTGCAGGGATTGACCAAAGTCTTGATCGCATTGTTCGTCACTCCGTTAATCAGTTTCGGATTCGGATATATCACCACCAAGCTCATCTTCTATTTGGCGCGCGATACTACGCCGCGCATCAACAATTTCTTTAAAGAAAGCCAACTGATCACCGCGGTACTACTCGCCTTAAGTCAGGGATCGAATGACGCACAAAAGACCATGGGCATCATTGTTTTGAGTCTGATCATCGACAAGAACATGTTTGCGTTCAATGTTCCATTATGGGTTGTTGCAGTGAGCGCGGCCGGCATGGCACTGGGAACGGTTTTATCTGGAGCGCGGCTGATTCGCACGTTAGGCAGTAAGTTCTACAGGATACGTCCAATAGACAGCTTCTCGGCACAGACCTCTTCATTAATCTTGATGGTCGCTTCTTCGCTATTTGGTTTGCCGGTTAGCACAACGCAACTGGTCAGTTCGTCAATCATCGGTGTAGGTTCAGCGGAGCGACTTGGCAAGATTCGATGGAGCGTAGCGAATGATATTCTCGTATCATGGATATTGACCATTCCCGCAACCGCCGCGCTCGCCGCCGGAGTTTACTGGCTCCTATTGAAGGTAACGATATAAACTACTTGACCTGTTTCGCCGCGCGCAGCTTTTGACGTGCAATTGCCGAGCGAAAGATGCGATCAAAGAATCCGTAATAGCCATCTTTATCGTACAAAATCATATAATCGGCGGGACCATATTCTTCGGGACGATAAAGGATTCCACAATTGGAATTGATCTCCAAAATATAAATCTCGCCCTGCTCGTTCACGCGGACATCACAGCGGCCGTATCCAGTTCCAGACGAGGCGAGATACATTTGACGGCCCGCCGCTTGAAGTCGAGAAGAAAGAAGCGGATCTTTAACTTGTCGAAATTCAAACGGAACCGAATAATCCCATTTGATATCCGTATGCCAAAAATCTTCATTGGGAGGGAAAATCAATTCCGTGGGCGGATACACAAACGGATGGTTGAGATCGTCGGGATTATCCACCACAAAGACATTGTATTCGCGGCCAACGATAAACTCCTCGACGCGGGCGCTTCCAAATAGAGATGTTATGCGCTTGAACTGCGTGTGTAACTGTTCGAGATCATCCACGCGCGACTCGCGCGTCATCTCGATACTGCTATAACTCTTCGGATGTTTGACCATCAGCGGAAAGCGCAAATTTTTGACGAGGCTATCCAAATTATTTTCATTTGTGATGTGATAACCTTTTGCAAATCCGACTCCATGGGCTTCGGCATCGGCTTGCATTTTTTCGCGGGACTGATCATAGAACTTACTATCGGAGCCGGTGAAAGGCATGTTCAATTCTTCCATGGCTTGGACAACATCCAGCCCGGGATAATCTTCGTCCGAGGCACCATCGCATAAATTGAAATAAACATCGAACCGATTTTGCTCTTTGATCGCTTTCAACTTATCAAACACAGGTCGGCTCAATGTGAGCATCTCCCATTCACACGGATAATGCGCGATAAACTCGGCGGGAGTAAAGCCCCAAGTCTCATCATCATAAAGAACACAGACTCGCATCGGTCACCTCATTTCTTGATGCGAACGTTATCATAAAAAGTTTTTCTACACAACCCTTATGAGATGCTAATTTCGCTGACCTATTTCATAACGCAAACGGTTATAATTGTCATCTGTGAGGTGAAGCATGACAATCGCCGACATTCTTAATTCAATAAAATTCGTAGTTGATCCTGACGGACATCAATCCGCCGTCATGGTTGATCTCGACATTTGGGAACAAATCGTCACGTTATTGGAAGATACTGAAGACGCGGAAGAAATCAAAAAAGCGCGTGCCGTTAAGGAAGAAACGATCCCTTGGAAGGTAGCAAAGAAAGATTTGAAATCGGGGAAATGACATGTATCAAATCGAGTTGCGCCGTCAGGCATTCAAAGATTTGGAATCCATCACTGCTGATTACAAACGCCTGATCGCCAAACATATCGACTCGCTTGAAGAAAACCCGCGCCCCAATGATTCAAAGAAACTCAAAGGCGACGCGGGTTATTCTTTGCGTGTCGGAACCTATCGCGTTTTATATGACATTGATGACAAAGCTAAGATGGTGACCATTTATCGAATAAAACATCGCCGCGAGGCATATCGGTAAACCAATCCCCTCTCCCTTTTTGGGAGAGGGTTAGGGTGAGGTCTTATGAAAGTCTTTCTCAGTTCCACCTACCTTGACTTGATCGAACATCGTACAGCAGTCGTCAACGCGCTTCGCACAATGGGCGAAGAAGTTGACCACATGGAAATCTTCGGCGCACGCGACGAAGAACCAACCAAAGCATCTTTAGATGAACTTGATAAATGCGATGTTCTCGTTGGAATCTATGCGTATCGTTATGGCACAGTACCAAAGGGTTCAAAGGTCTCCGTAACTGAGCAAGAATATCTTTATGCAATGTCAAAGAAAACGCCAATTTTAGTTTTCGTTGTAAATGAAGACTACGATTGGTCGCCAAAGAAGATGGATGAAAGCCTCACCAAGATCAAGAAGTTCAAAACAAAAGCCACAAGCGAACACACGCCCGAATATTTCACATCGCCAGATAACTTAGCTTCAAAAGTAGTTTCATCAATTGGAAGATTAGCAAAGAAAGTAAGTCCCAAGCCAGCATTGGATTCGTTTTCTCCCATTCCATATTCGTCGCCCAAACCTACCGGCTCAACTCTTCCACACCAAGAATTCTTCATTGGACGTGATAAAGAGCTTGAGATTATAAAAGAAGCGCTGTCTCCTGAAAGACGCGCATGGGGTGCATTAATTGATGGACCTGGCGGCATCGGCAAAACTGCATTGGCAATCAAAGCCGCACATGACGCGCCAACAGAATTATTTGATCGCAAAATCTTCATCACCGCCAAAGTGCGTGAATTGACCGCCGAGGGCGAAAAGAAACTCACCGACTTCACGCGCCCAACGTATCTTGCTATGTTGGATGAATTGGGCAAGGAATTGGGCGAAGAGAATATTTCACGTCTTGCGCCCGATGAACGCGCGGACGCATTGCGTCTCGCGCTGGCAGGCAAAAAAGCATTGATTGTCTTCGATAATTTGGAAACCTTACCCGAGGAAGAACGAGTACGTCTCTTTCAATTTTTATCGCGCTTGCCCGAAGGTAACAAAGCTATCGTCACCTCCCGCCGCCGCTCGGATGTGGATGCGCGCATCGTGCGTCTTGACCGTCTCTCGCACGATGAAGCCATGCAATTGATCGAGGAACTTGCCAAAAAATATCCGCGCTTGGGACGCGCTACACATCAAGAGTACGAAGACCTTTACGCCATCACGCAAGGCAACCCGCTCTTCATCCGCTGGATCGCGGGACAATTGGGACGCGAAAATTCGCAATGCCGCACCATCGCTGAAGCCTGTGACTTCATCAACAAAGCACCCAAAGGCAATGACCCGCTTGAATACATCTTCGGTGACTTACTGGAAACCTTCACTGAAAGCGAAACCAAGGTTCTCGCCGCACTCACATACTTCACCCAACCAGCAAAACTAAAATGGCTGGCGCAAATGACAGACCTTCCCGAACGTTCTGCTGAAACTGCTTTGGAAGATTTGGCGGATCGCTCCATACTCATTGCGAATAATGAATCCAAAACATTCTATCTTCCTCCGCTTGCCGCACAATTTATTAAGACCCGCCGCCCCGAAGCCGTGACTCAGACGGGCGACGCGCTGGTAAATCGCGCCTACGCCCTCGCCATGCAATACGGCGGCATAAGTAAAGACTACGAAAAATTCCCCATGCTAGATGCCGAATGGGATTACATTTCTGCCGCTCTGCCGCGCCTACTAACAATAGACAAAGCACGCCTGCAAACGATTTGTCGACAGCTTACATTTTTCCTTGACTTCACAGGCAGATGGGATGAATTGATCTGGCTTTCAGAACAAGCGGAAATATGCGCACTCAACGCAGACGATAAGGCGAATGCAGGCGAACGAGCTTATCAAGCAGGATTCACTTACTATCTCCGTGGTCAATCATCCAAAGTTCTAGCATCTGCTGCTCGCGCGGCCGAATATTGGCAAGATAATACTCCGCGCAATAAAGCTACAATTCTTGAACTTCGTGGACAAGGCTATGAATTAGGCAAAGATTATCCTGCGGCAATCACCGCCTACAGTGAAGCGCTGGCTATCAATCGCTCTATTTCCCCTGAAAGTGACGATGTAGGAATAACCTTGGTTTCATTAGCAGAAGCTGAATATAAATCTGGAAAATTGGAACAATCGGAGTCACACTTAAAAGAAGCACTACGAATCGCAACAAAAATAGGCAACCAAGCAGAAATCGCAAGCCGAACAGGGAATTTAGCAGATATTGCTTT
>Ga0335081_10019004_pt1 | contig 11112 bp, 11 predicted proteins | sample Lox_Sample_35_FD_206713 | JGI IMG/M metagenome (GOLD analysis project Ga0335081, IMG submission 206713) | Soil microbial communities from Loxahatchee National Wildlife Refuge, Florida, United States - Lox_Sample_3.5 | ecosystem: Environmental > Terrestrial > Soil > Wetlands | place: USA...
GTGAGCACGGCAAAGTTTGGAGTGCGCGACAGCCGGTCGCGGCCTCCGTTCTGCTCGCTGTTGTAAAGCTCCGTGGCCACGTTGGCGGCATCGTAAGCGTGCAGGACGGGCGCGGGTTCCTCCGGACGCCACCCTCTCCACTCCACTACCCACACAATCCCGTTTTTGCTTCCGTTGGCCGACACGCTGGGACTCGCCCCTGAATTCTTGAACTTCTCACCCGGCGCTGTGGACTTGAGCACCAGCTTCCCCCGCTCGACCGCGTAGCTGCGCAGGACGTCGTTGTAAAACAAGTAATAGATGTTGCCATTCCAGGTGGCGCCTGCGCCGAAGGCCCGGAAGTTGGTGGGAATCGTGTCCACGGCGTGGCGGTCGCTGCCCGGCTGGAATTTGCCCAGGTGGTCGCGGTCGAGCAAGTACAGCGTCCCGCCCTTGCCCGCCACCGTCAGCAGGTGCTGGGCACGCGTTCCGGGACGTCCGGGACGCTCGGCCAGCAGCACCGAATCGCCATTCACCACCGTTCCATTACCGTCACTGAACAGGGCGCGGTCGGCATCGCCGTCGAAGGTGATCCCCAGATCGAATTCACCCTTCTTCTCCGCCACCAGCGCCGCCACCGTCTGGGGATGCAACGCCCCGCAATTTTCGTTGATGTTCTTTCCATCAGGCGAAGCATTCAGGATGGTGGCTTTCACCCCGCATGCGCGAAACAGTTCCGGGGCTTCGCCGGTCGCGGCCCCATTGGCGCAGTCCGCCAGAACTCGAAGCTGGCTGAGGTCCGTCTTCACGTTCCCCGCCAGCCAGTCAATATATTTGCGGCGGAGTTGCGCTTCCCCCGGCAGGCTGGGCGCAGGTGCCGCGGTGGGCTCGGGATGGGCCTCGGGCTTCTGCAACAGGGAAAAGATTTCCTGTTCAATCGCCAGCTCACGCGCATCCGGCAGCTTGAAGCCGTCGCCGGAGAACACTTTGATCCCATTGTCGGCCCAGGGATTGTGGGAGGCGGAAATCACCACTCCCGCCGAGTAGCCCTCAGAACGCGCCAGAAAGGCTACGCCCGGAGTGGTGATCACCCCAGCGCTGTGGACCTCGACCCCAGCCGAGGCCAGCCCCAGCGCCACGCGGTCGGCAATCCACCCGCTCGACTGGCGAGTGTCCTGCCCAATCACTACCCGGGGCCGCGGGGCTTTGGCGGCCAGCTCATGTCCCAGCGCCCTGCCAATCAGGTAAGTGCTCTCCAGAGCCAGAGGGAATTCCCCGGCCACACCGCGAATCCCATCGGTACCGAACAGCTGTCGTGTAGGGGAAGTCATGCTTAAGGATGAGGCCCCGAGGGCGATGGACCGGCCGGAGGTTTTATTAAGGTCACCAGCGAAATATGCAGTTTGTCCGGCGCGATGCTGACCACCTCGAGATCGTGCGGCTGGTGGATGCGCAGCGCGCTTGACGGGAAGGTGTGCTCGCCCAGGGTTTCCCCCGTCAGATCAATTTCCGCATGCACGTTGGCGGGTTCCACCGCGCGCACCGCACGGTCCGGCCCTCGCAGCGTAATTTCCGCTTTGGGAAGGTTTTCATAGGCGATCACCAGATTGTCAGGTACATTGCGGAACACGATGGGGACTTCGACGGCAACTTCGGCGACAGGATCGCGGGCCAGCGCCAGCCACAAGCCTGTGGCCAGCAGCAGCGAAAGCACTTTCAGGCCGAAGTTGTGGGTCACGTAGCGCTGGAAGAATTCCTTCATAGCTGTCGCGGGCCCCCCGGCTTGGACGATGGCTCCACTGCGCGAAGCATTTGGCTATGAGTGTTTCCCAGGTCCGTAGCTTCACCATCGGTAATGGGAGTCGGCAGCGCGATGGGCGGCAGGTAGCGGCGCAGCAGGTCGCCCAGACGCTTCCTGAGTTGATCCACAGTCAGGTCGCGTTCGATTGTGCCGGCAATCGCCAGGCTGATTGCCCCGGTCTCTTCAGAAACGATCACCGCAATGGCGTCGGTCTCCTCGGTGATCCCGATGCCGGCGCGGTGGCGCGTTCCCAGCTGGGTGGAAAGCACCGGATTCATGGAAAGCGGCAGAAAGCAGGCGGCGGCCGCAATCCGGTCCTTCTGCACGATCACAGCGCCGTCATGCAGGGGAGCACTGGGACGGAAGATGGTCGCCAGCAAATCGTAGGAAAGCCGCGCGTCCAGCGCCACTCCGCTTTCAATATAAGTGCGCAGGCCAATTTCGCGTTCGATCACAATCAGCGCGCCGGTCTGGTGCTGGGAGAAAAGATTGGCGGCCAGAACAATGTCATCGTAGGCGTCGGTCTCCGCCCCGCCCCGGCTGAAGCTCAATTTGCGGCCCAGCCGGGCCAGGACCTGGCGGATTTCCGCCTGGAAGACCACGATGATGGCAAACACCGCATAGGGCAGCAGAGTGCCGATCAGCCAGTTCAGCGTGGTCAGCTCACCAATCCTTGCCAGAAAAAAAGCCAGCGCCACCGCTGCTACGCCCACCATCATGTAGGCAGCGCGCGTGCCTTTTATCAGCGTCAAGAGTTCATAGATCACGAGCGCAACCAGCAGGATGTCCACCACGGAAATCAACGACACATGGGGCCACGTCGCCAGCAGGGACCGCATCCGTTAAGCTCCTTTCTCAGGCAGCCAAGCCTGGGACTGACCACATTCTAATGCACCGGTTGGAAACCGCCATAGGCAGGCACTTGGATACCGCCGGGCCAGTTACAGCCGTGCCGTCTTGTCATTCCGCAACGCCCGGTCTTGGCGCAAGGAATCTGTTCTTAGGCAGGTTCCTCGCCGGTAAGGCTGGCTCGGAATGACAAAGTGGATGGTTCGCTTCAGACGCGAAACAAACCACAGCACAGCAGCTCGCGAATCAGCTCTTCTTCTTGACCGTGGCCACCAGTGACCCCTGCGCCAGCCGGGCAGAGATTTCCTGGCCTAGCTTCACTTTCTTCGCATCCTTGATGAGCCGGCCCGAGGAATCAAACACCAGCGCATATCCGCGGTCTAGCACCGCCAACGGCGAAAGCGCCTCGATCTGCCCGCTGAGCTGGTCGAGCCGCGCCCGGCGTTGCAGCAGTAAAGTCCGGGCGGCGGCGGTGATGGCATTCATTCGCGAATCCAGTTGCTGGCGGATTCCGGCAAGGACCCGCCGCGCATCATAGTGCCGGACCGCCGCCGCCAAAGCTTCAAAGCGTCGGCGTGAGCGTTCGAAAATGTCGCGCTGGGCGTGCGCCAGGCGGTTGCTCAGCTCGTCGAGCTTCTGCTGGCGGCGGTGGATCACGTCCATGATCCGGCCAAAAGCGCCGTGCTGCGCCAGCTCCGTGAATCCCTGGCGCGCCATCAGCAGCCGGTAACTCACCGCCTTTTGCAGGCGGTCGTGGAGTCCCTGGATTTGGTTCGCTAGCTCTTCCTGGGTGAGGATCACAATCTCGGCCGCGGCCGAGGGCGTGGGGGCGCGGCGATCGGCGACGAAGTCCACGATGGTGAAGTCGGTTTCGTGTCCTATCGCCGAGATCACGGGAATTTCCGAGGCCGCCACCGCCCGGGCCAGGCCTTCATGATTGAACGCTGCCAGGTCTTCCGCCGAGCCGCCGCCCCGGGCCACGATGATGACGTCCACATTGCGGGCTTGATTGAAGTAGCGGATGCCGGCGGTGACTTCGAGCGGGGCGGCCTCTCCCTGCACCTGGGCGGGAAAGATGAGCACACTCGCACTGTGGTGCCGCCGCTGCAGGATGTTCAGGATGTCCCGCAAGGCAGCGGCCTGAGGAGACGTCACCACCCCGATGCGCCGTGGCAGGGCGGGAATCGGCTTCTTCCGGGCGGAATCAAACAAGCCTTCCGCCTCCAGCTTGGCCTTGAGCTGCTCGAAAGCAATTTGCAGCGCGCCCGCGCCCTTCGGCTCCAGATATTCGGCGGAGATTTGCAGCTCGCCGCGGTCCTCGTAAATGGTCACGCGCCCGCGGACCACCACCTGCATTCCGTTTTCCGGCCGGAAGCGCAGCAGCCGCGCCTGGGAGCGGAACATCACAATGCGGATCTGCGAGTTTTCATCCTTCAGGGTGAAGTAAAGATGGCCGGAATCATGGGCGCGAAAGTTCGAAATCTCACCTTCCACCCAGGTATCGCTGTACTCGCGTTCCAGGTGGGTGCGCACCACCGCCACCAGGTCGCGCACCGTCCAGATGCGGCGGTCCGGGAGCTTGAAGGTGAAGCCAAGCTGGTCGGCGGAGGCCATGGTTGGAGTTTACCGCAGGAAGATCAGCCGCGAAGCGGCGCAAGAATGCAGCCCAGGGCGTAAGCCCTGGGTCGGGCTAGCGCCTGAATCTCCCAATCACATACAGCACCAGGGTCAACACCACGCTCAGCAGGATGGACGTCGCCAAAGGAAAATAAACTGTGGTGTTCTTGCCACGATAGACGATGTCGCCGGGCAATCGGCCGATGGGCAGATTGGCCTTCCCCAGAAGGATGAAGGCCACGCCGGCGATTAGGAGCACGGCCCCGGCAACGACCAGCACTTTGCCCAATTCGCTCACTCAGCGATTCTAAAGGAAAATAAAAAAGACAGCCCGGAGCCCCCCGAGGCTGTCCTTCATTCCCTCCCGGTTAGAAGGGCGTGTTACTGGCTGTGAAGGTACCGCGCTGAGGTTGCGCGAATGTTGCGCCGATATGAATGTTTGGTGAATTCGGCCTTGCTATAGTATTGGCGCTGCAAAAGGAACCATGCCCCGCAAGCTCGACCAGTCCCGTCAACTCCAGCAACGCGCGGAAAAGATCATCCCCGGAGGGGTCAATTCCCCCGTCCGGGCCTTTCGCGCGGTGGGTGGCGATCCCCTGTTTCTCGTGTTGGGCCAGGGTTCGCGGGTCATGGACGCCGACGGCAACGAATACATTGACTACGTCGGCTCCTGGGGCCCGCTCATTCTGGGACACGCCCCTTCCGAAGTGGTCAACGCGGTCATCGAAGCCGCCAAAAGCGGTACCAGCTTCGGGGCTTCTAGTCCGGCTGAGGCCGATCTGGCCGAGCTGGTGATCTCCGCCTTTCCCCACATCGAGAAGGTCCGCTTTGTCAGCTCCGGCACCGAAGCCACCATGTCCGCCATCCGCCTGGCCCGCGCCTATACCAGGCGCAAGTACATCGTGAAGTTCGAGGGCTGCTATCACGGCCATGCGGACGCCCTGCTGGTGAAAGCCGGTTCCGGCGTCGCCACCCTCGGTATTCCCGGCTCTGCCGGAGTTCTCGAGGAGTATTCGCAGTTCACGCTCGCGCTGCCGTTCAATGATCTGACCGCCTTGGAACACGCGTTCCAAAAGTTCAAACACCAGATTGCCTGCGTGATTGTGGAGCCGGTGGTGGGCAACATGGGATGCGTACCCGGCTCGGGGGCTTTTCTGGCAGCTCTCCGCACAGTCACCCAGCGGGAGCGCGCGGTGCTGATCTTCGACGAAGTTATGACCGGGTTCCGCCTGGCATTCGGCGGAGCACAAGAGTTGTACGGAATTGAGCCCGATCTCACCACCATGGGCAAGATCATCGGCGGCGGGCTGCCCGTCGGAGGCTATGGCGGGCCGGCCGAAATCATGGACCTGGTGGCGCCGCTGGGGCCGGTCTATCAGGCAGGGACGCTTTCCGGAAATCCTCTGGCCATGGCGGCAGGAATTGCCACCCTTCGCTATCTGCGCGACCACAAAGCCGAAGTCTATCCTCGTCTGGAAAAGCTGAGCGCCGGCCTGGTGGATGGAGTGACTGCCGCCGCGAAAGAAGCGGGCGTGCCGCTGTCCAGCAACCGCGTCGGTTCGATGTTTACCTGGTTCTTTACCAGTGGGCCGGTGACCGACTGGAACTCGGCCGCGAAATCCAGCACCGAAGCCTTCGGAAAATTCTTCCGCAGCATGCTGGACAACGGAATCTACCTCCCGCCATCCCAGTTCGAGGCTGCTTTTATGAGCGCCGCCCACGCCGAGGAAGACGTGCAGAAAACCATCGCCGCGGCCAAGCAGGCTCTTGCCGCCGCGCGCTCCTGAACCTACTTCTTCGCCGCAGGCAGCAAGCCGTAAACGTCTATCGAGCGGACACCGCCGACGTACACTCGCCCGCGTGCGGCGGTGAGCACGGCAAAGTTTGGAGTGCGCGACAGCCGGTCGCGGCCTCCGTTCTGCTCGCTGTTGTAAAGCTCCGTGGCCACGTTGGCGGCATCGTAGGCGTGCAGGACGGGCGCGGGTTCCTCCGGACGCCACCCTCTCCACTCCACTACCCACACAATCCCGTTTTTGCTTCCGTTGGCCGACACGCTGGGACTCGCCCCTGAATTCTTGAACTTCGCACCCGGCGCTGTGGACTTGAGCACCAGCTTCCCCCGCTCGACCGCGTAGCTGCGCAGGACGTCGTTGTAGAACAAGTAATAGATGTTGCCATTCCAGGTCGCCCCGGCGCCGAATGCCCGGAAGTTGGTAGGAATCGTGTCCACCGCATGCCGGTCGCTTCCCGGCTGGAATTTGCCCAGGTGGTCGCGATCGAGCAAATACAGCGTCCCGCCCTTGCCCGCCACCGTCAGCAGGTGCTGGGCAGGCGTTCCGGGACGTCCGGGACGCTCGGCCAGCAGCACCGGCCCGCCTGAGCCCACGTCCTCATCGTTGGTTTCCAGTTCCTCCTGGTTGTAAGGAGTGAAGTAGTCGAGCAGCGAAAAGCCCTGCGGGGTCAGGCCCAGCTTCAAGACGCTGTCGGCGTAATCCCGCCCATTGTTGGCGCCGTCGAACTTGCCATTCCCCGTGGCCACAAACACATTGCCGTCGGGGTCGGCGGCCGGACCGCGTCCCCCCATCCAGATGCCCCCGCCAACTGCATCCGGAGTCGAGTTGAAGACCCCTTTCTGCGCCAGCGTGGCCGCATCGTAGGCCATCACCCAGCCGTGATACGGGCCCGCGCCGCAGTGCGACGCCCAGGCCAGGTAAATCGTCCCGTGGTCAAGCAGCAACGCGGCGCGCTGGTTCTGGCGCAAGGTATTGAATTCCACCTTCCCGCCCACGCTTTCGGCTCCATTCCCCGGCACAGAGGCCTTGATCACCACCGGCCCGCCGAATTTTTCCGCGCCGGTGGTAACTGCCAGGGCATGCAGCTGCTGCACGTACTCGGAGTCGAACAGGCCGCTGCGCTCTTTGGTCCGCGCCACCAGGTAGAGCGTTCCAGTGTCGTAGGCGATTGCCGGCGTGGAAGTAATCCCCACTTCCGGGCTGATGCAAGGCCGGACCAAATCTTTGGATGGAATACTGGTCACGCCCTTAATTCGATTGGTAAAGCTGACCTGCCAGAGTGGGGCCGTGGAGTCGCCGTCGGCGTCGAAGGCGTACACGCTGTCGTGCTCGGTCACTACGAAAACCACGTTGTGCCTGCCCTTGCCGGGAATTTCCACGTCTGGCAGATAGAGCGGCTGCCCGTAAACTGCGCCGTCCACGGGGAAAGAGAAAATCTTGCCGAACTGTGTGGCATTTACGTTTTGCGGGGTCAGGATGGTTTCATTCGTGTTTGCGCCGCTGCGGGCATTGTCATATTGAGAGGTGACTACCTGGCCAAGTGCAACCGGCAGCACAGAAAGCGCCCTGGCAATAATCAGACCAAGAAGCAGCGTCTTTTTCATGCGGCAAGATCCCTTGAGAAGTGCAGCCCTGGCATGATCGTCTTTTAGCTGCCGACGGACGACTGATGACTGGCGACTGTCTCCATCATCTCGGGCACCGTGACGAACTCATAGCCTTCGGCCTTATAGCGCGTCAGCACCCGGTCGGTCGCAGCCACGGTGTGGGAGCGGTCCATTCCCAGCGCGATCTGGTCCCCATCGTGCATCAGAATCACGTCTCCGCCCCGCAACTGGCGCTTCACGTTCCACTCGATGCGGTCCGCGGTGGTGGGCTTCCAGTCGTAGCAGGTGACGCTCCACATCACCGGGAGTAGTCCCTCTTCGCGAACAATGCGCATCACCGCCGGCCGCCGTCCCCCAAACGGAGGCCGGAACAGGTTGGAATGCTCGCCCACGGTGTCGCTCAAGATCGTCCGGCACGCGCTCAGCTGGGCGCGGATTTGCGTCGGCGACTCAAAAATCAATTGCGGATGCGTATAAGTGTGATTGGCCACAATGTGCCCCGCCTTGGCCACCTCCCGGGCAATCGCCGGCCGCTGCTGCACATAGCGCCCAATCATAAAAAACGTGGCCCGCACGCCGTGTTTGGCCAGGACCTCCAGCAGTTGCAGGGTGTAGGGATCGTTGGGGCCATCATCATAAGTGAGCGCCAGCTTCCGCGAAGGCCGCGCGACGCGGCAGAACGTGCGTCCATACCACTGGCCGGAGGGCGCCATGGATTGGTACCCGGCAGCCGAAGCGGCAGCCGCCGCGGCCGCGGCAGAGATCAGATAGCCGTACATCCTGAGGCGATTGTAAAGGATCGGGGAATGTAGATTGAGTGTTCCTGTTAACTCATCCTTCAATTGCCGAGGACGGACTCTCGGGTTATGCTGCCAGAGAGTCGCCTCCCGCTCATGGCCAATCTCTTCGAGCTGCCCCGCTACATTGCAGTGGAAGGACCGATCCGGGTCGGAAAAAGCACGCTGGCCCGGGTGCTGGCCGAGCGCCTGAACGCGCAGCGGGTGATGGAGCCGGAAGACAATCCCTTTCTGCGCTCGTTCTATGAGGGAGAGCGCGGGGCGGCCTTCCAGGCCCAGTTCGCCTTCCTGGCGCGCCGTTTCGAACAGTTGCGGGCTTTGGATTTGGGGCCGAGCTCGCAGAAGGCTGTGATTGCCGACTTCATCTTCGAAAAAGACAAGCTCTTCGCCTGCCTCAACCTCACCGACCCGGAGCTGGAAATCTACAACCGTTACTACAATCACTTCCGCGAGCAGCTGCCCACCCCCGACCTCGTCATTTATCTGCAGGCCTCGCCCGAGGTGCTGCGCAAGCGCCTGAAGAAAAAGAACGCGCCGGGAGAAAAGGCCATCAACGACGATTACCTGGAAGAAGTGATCAAGGCCTACGAGCACTTCTTCTTTCATTACACCTCCTCCGACCTGCTGATCGTCAACACCTCAGAGATTGACTTCGTGGAGCGCAACGAAGACTTGCAGGAGCTGCTGCGCAAGGTCTCTGCCCCGATCAAGGGGACGCAGTATTTCCTGCCGTTGGGCAGCCAGGAAGCGGCGAGCGCATAGCAGCGATGGTCCGTAGCCGGTTATCCAGGGAGATGCGAGTATGCGAAATGCGCGTTCTCTTCCCGGTAAGCTGCTGATGGTCGCCTGGTCCGCGATCCTAGCCTTCCTCATCTTGGGGTTTGGCCAGGGCGTGTGGGGAGCACTCCTCGTCGGCAATCTCAAAACCAACCCTGCAATCCCCTGGGCCGTTTCTTTGATGGCCCTGGTCCTCTGGTTCATGTGGAAGTACTTGGGCGGGAGTTGGTGGCCCCAGAGCACTTCGAATGCGCGCCGCCGTTACTTGCGGGCCCATCGCGTGCCGCGCCCGGTACTCGGCTGGACCCTGGTGGCAGGGGTGCTATCAATTGTGGCACTGGCCGGGTATTGGATTGTGCTGTTCCAGCTGGTGAAGATGTCGCCGAATGTCCTGCCCGACTTCTCCCAGTATCCGTGGCTGACCTCGGCGCTGGTCGTTGTGATGGCCTCGCTGGTTTCTCCGATCACGGAAGAAGCTGCTTTCCGCGGCTACTGCCAGGTGATTCTGGAGGGTGAGTTTGCCGGTCCCGTCGCGGTTTCGATCTCGTCAGTCTTCTTTGCCCTAGCGCACCTGACCCATGGTTTCTTCTGGCCCAAGCTCCTAGTGTATTTCTTCGTGGGTGTGGTGTTCGGTGCCACGGCCTGTCTCACCCGGTCCATCGTTCCCGCGATCCCGGTTCACATCCTGGGAGACCTCACCTTCTTCGTGCTGGTGTGGCCGCACGATGTGGCCCGGAGGCTGGTATGGGAAGGTGGCACGGACACTTGGTTCTGGATCCACGTCGCGCAGGGGATCGTTTTCACAGCGCTGGCAATCTTGTCCTTTCTCCGGCTGGCCAAGGTTTGCCGGAAGTTGCAGGCAAGTGGAGATTGACCTCGGTCCCTGGCTTTCACTGGCGAGGGTCAGTGTTTCGTGCCTCGCGAACCCCTGCCGAACATACGCGCATCGTAGCGAAGCAGCTCCGGCGGATTTAGCGCGATCTGCTTAAACGCCACATGCCCTGGATTGATCAGCCAATTATTCTCATTCACCGCCAGCGCTGAGGGCGCCAGCAGCAGGCAGTTCTCTCCTTTCTTTACGAAGTCATCCCCGATCTGGGCAAGCTCAGGCGGCGCGGGAGTCTCCCGCCAATTGGCTGGCAGGTCGCTCACCGTGATCACTTCGCGGGATACGCCGACAGGAATGTCCGCCGTGGCTAGAACTAAATCCTCCGGGGCATCCTCGGGATCGAGATGAACGAAGTACTCCAGCATGGCGAGGGACTGGTGTTCGGAAGCGTAGGCCAAGCGGGTTCCCGGGCTGGACCAGCGGCCGCCGTAGCGGTAGGCACCCTCTCCATCGATGGGCGTGCGCGCATAGGCTGCACGCAGCACGCGAAAGACTCGCGTCAACTAATGCCGCCGTAGGCGATACGGCCCAGAAGATTTTCCACCTGGCGCGCGCCGAGTTCGGTATCTATGGCCGCGATGGGGGCCACTCCGCCCAGGGCGCGGTTGGTGCGCTTGAACCAGCGGCTGGCGCGGGAGCCGTCTCCCAGGCTTTCGCGGGCCAGGGCCAGCAGGCGAGCCATGCGGTAAAGCCGGTCCGATTCGAAGCGGGCCAGCCGCCCCCGTCGGCGGCGCTGCAGGCTGCGCGGGGAGAGGTCCAGCGCGTCGGCCAGTTCTTTGAGGGTCAGGCCCGAGGCGCGCATCAGTTCTTCCAGCACGGCGTGGGGGAACCCTTCGCGGATGGCGTCCCGCAAATCGCGGTCGCTGGCCAGGGGCCGTCCCAGGGCGCGCCGCCCGCCCAACTCCCGCAATACCGCCTGAAAGTCGTGTGCCATTTGTCGTCTATTATAGCGACAAATGGCATAACCCCGCAAGCTCCGAAACCTCGCCGCGGCTACTCCCAC
>Ga0335081_10019005_pt1 | contig 11111 bp, 12 predicted proteins | sample Lox_Sample_35_FD_206713 | JGI IMG/M metagenome (GOLD analysis project Ga0335081, IMG submission 206713) | Soil microbial communities from Loxahatchee National Wildlife Refuge, Florida, United States - Lox_Sample_3.5 | ecosystem: Environmental > Terrestrial > Soil > Wetlands | place: USA...
CAACGGCAAAGAGTTCGCTCAATCCGCCCCCATTAATCACTCGGGTTGTCATCGCAGACATTACGGCGAGTCCCATTTCGGTCGTTGGCACTGCAAACATCACGAAAACCTCTGTCCTGCTCGATCTTCCGACTATTTCGCCTCCGCACGCGTGGCGGCGGCAGAGATATGCGTATGGCGCTTCCTCCCGGGGACTCTCGTCTTTATGGGACTGTATTCTCAAAATCGACATGCAATTACTCTTCTCGAATCCATCTGATCCCCCTACTGGCGCAATCAAACAGTTCGAAAGACCATGCTGCACGCCCTCTGAACCAATCTTTGTACCGCGACCTGGGGCTACGGAGGAAGACGATGGAGTGGTATTGATGGTGGAGTTGGATGGTATCAAAGGGGAGAGTGCGCTCGTTGTTATTGATGCTCAATCTTTTGAGGAGTTGGGCAGGGCTCAGGCCAAAGAGGGGGCATTCATTGTTCCTCATCATTTTCATGGAGCATGGTATGGTGATTTGTAAGGCTGCATATTACAGTGTACGAACTTTGGTAACGAGACATATTCGGGCTGGCTTTGCATGTATGTTAGGAGCACATTCTGTGCTTAATTGAATTCGGAGATTCGAATTTGTGCGTGGCGTTTGTGGGGATCGTCATCCCGCGCCAACTGTCAGGGACATGAAATGATGCAACCGTTCCTCTCCACTGCGCTCGTCTCGCTTCTGCTTTCATTTGCGGATGCTAGGAAGCAACATGTCTTCTCTCTTGGCGATGTGGCTCGACAAGTAATTGCACGAAACCATGCGCAGCCGTGGTCGCTGCTCCTCTCCCATGACCTCGACACGAACAGTTGCGTTGTCCTCCGACCAATCGAACTCGCCCAACCACATCGCTCTCTACAGACCCCCGACGATGTTCAAGTCATCAGCAAGTCGCCTTGCCTGTTTGATGGAACGGATCTTGAGCGAGAAGTGACAATCGAAATCCTGGCCCTTAATAAAGACATGTTATGGGCTAAGGCCAACGAAATGTGTGCACACCTCGAATATGAATACTTTGAGGACTATGCGACATTAGCAGAGTACGAAGTGGTAATAATCCACCTCGCTTGGCCGCTTTGACACATGGGGGTAGAAAAAGATACATTATTCTGGGGACCCGTTGAACAGGATTGACTTTGTGATGATGTATTCCTCCCTTTCTTGGGTCCTCACTGATGATCAGGGGCGACGGGTACACGCAAGCCGAGCGGAAGAAGTTTTACGTAGATGTCGAACGCATGACAGATGACTTATTCAAAGGCGACACATTCAAGTCTATTCTTCCTGTAATCCCTTTGCTTTATGTCAATTAAGCCCCAGATCCTTAACGTCTGGGCAGTCTTCACGCCCTCGAAAGAATCAGGCATTGGAGTCAACGGTCGTCCGAAGGACACTGTCTATGGACTCTACCGCGATGGAACTGAATTGCGAGGAGTATATCCCAGCAAAAAGGAGAACGCAAGGAAAGCGTGTAAAGCGACTGGTCCGTACGCCTGCGACTACCCCATCATCATCGGCAATGATGAATATTACGGCATGTCCTCTCAAAACGGGGTAAGACTAACCAAAAGGCGGTCTAGGCGGTGAATTCGTCATAAGCACGTCGAGCAAAACCTCCGGCACCGTCGTCATCCGCCACGAATTGGGCCACAATCTCATCCCCGTCGGCGAAGAATACGACGGAGGATATGTCTACAGTGGCGTCAACGCCGCCCACTCCCTCCCGCCCTCTTGGACCCATTGGCTCACAAATCTCTCCGCCGCCTCCATCGAACAGCGGAACCGCGTCACTTTCCAAGAATACCCTTGGCTAGACCTTGGCTCTGGTGCGTGGCGGAAAATGTTTTATACGAGTGGACATGTTGGAGGGTGGGAGCGAGTGAATATTCAAGCCAGTGTTTCCGGGTGTCCTGATCGCGAGGACTTATGGGTGGGGATTGATGGACAAGAGTTGGATTGGATCGCGACGGGGAATGATGATAGGAGGTTTTTGGAGTGGCATTCGGATGAAGGGTTTGCGCCGGGGTTTCATGTCATTGAGTTCCGTCAACTCACGCCACCTGAAAAGAGGAGAATGCCGAGGCAGTTGTGTAGTATTGAGGTTATCGAATATGGTCCTGAGGAAGAGTATCATTTGGAGAAGGTATTCACAAATTTGGTGTGTGCATCGCGCTGACGTGCCAGGGATGGATTGGGAATTTTCCGACGTACGATATTTATGGAAGGAAGACGTGGCGACCCACGAATGAAGGCTGTCTTATGCGCCATATGCAAGAAATCGCGTTTTGCTGTGTCTGTCAAGAAGGTCTATGGACGAACCTTCTCAATCGCTTGGTACGCACGATATACACTGTCGAGGCTAACCTCAGCATCTCATCGAGGCCATAAATTTAACCCCGGTCACATCGGGCAAAATCTCCCTCTCGCTGTCACTTTTGGAATTTGGACAATTCCGGCCAAAACAAGTCAAGAATGAGCGGTACAAAATCTCATGGACGAAGAATGGAGTTTTGGCCACGCAATATGAGGATAAGGTGAGCGTGACACTTCCGATCGATGAAGCACGCGGCCTGTGGAGCGTTGGAGTGCAGCTGTTGACGGATGAAGTAAGGAAGGATCTACGAGGTGTCTTAAGGGATTATGTGAGTTTTCAGATCGATTCATATCATTATGTCGGCGGCAACGAGTAATAGTATTTTAATTATCTGAGCGATCACTTCGTCTAGCAAATTATGTATGTATGTAAGACACCTTTGATTTTCGCGGGCGCCAGCATTCCTCAGCCAGGATGTCGTCGCAATCCTCTCCTGCAGGAACTCCCCTCGCCACACCTCCCGGAAGAGGCGATACGTATGCTCCATAGCTTGGAAAACGTGCTCTCTCTAATATTCTCTGATAGGGGCTCTCCTGATCCCAAGCGGCCGCGACTCAGCATGCCCCTACCGGGCCCGGCGCCGTATTCTGTTCCAACGGTCCCAACACCAAGTCCCTCTGCAACCTCTATGGGCCCTCCTCCCATACGTGTCCAGACACCCATATATCCTGCGCAGCCCTCAGCCGTGTTGCAGACTATCCGGCCGACAATATCACCCGCTCCATCAACGATGTTTCCCCCTGCTCCTATGGCCCCTCCCCCTCTGCCATCTTCAGAAGAACGTCCTCAGGACGCAGAGCAATTACAAGATGCCCTTGCCTCAGCTGGCGTCGACCTGAAAGCTGAAGAATTCAACCTGAGTCAAATCGTTACTCCAAGCGCCTCCATACCGCCGCCAAACCCATTCGTTTTTCCACAACCGATTCAGCCGGCACATCAAATCGATGATGCGAAATTAATATTCAATAGACTTGCTCTATCCCGTGTCGTCGACAGAATCGGTAAGCACTGTAACTATGCTGTTTCAAGGTTCTGATCCCGCAGTGGCGAAACAATTCAACATCCCGCGACTGGATAATGAAGTTATCATGCTTTTATCGCTTGCTCTGGAACATCGTTTACGACATTTAATATCTCAAATGTGTCTCCTTGCACGACATCGAACGTCCCCTCTTCCCCCTGGTCACACGTCCCGTTCAACCTCTACATCAATACCCACACTTCTCGATCTCGCCCGCTCAGAACGCCAAAAGGAAGAACTATTCCAATCCCGGAAACGAGCGCGGATATCAGTCAAGGAAGGCCCAGCCCAGAAGGTGGCACCCTCCACGGCAAGGGGTACCCCGACTGGTGCTGCTGGGGCAGCGTCCCGGGGACTTCGAAGGGGACTATCAACGGACATGACATCTGAAGCGCAGAAGCGATCGACGGATTCGACTGTCAACGTCATGCTTGGTGGCGGGAGGAAGAAGCGATATTCATGGATGGACGCAGGGACGCCAGCGAGTCCTGGGGTTGGGTCTCCTTCGCCCGCTAGTCCTGGTGTAGGATCAAGTCCGATAACTGCAACGGCGACGAATCGAGAAGATGAAAAACTGCGAGGAAGGTTTGTGGAGAGAGCGGGCTGGGTGACGCTCAAGGACGCGCTTGAGGCCCTAGAGGGAGACGGTGGGGGAGAATCAGGAATAGGTCTTAGTTGGGACGCGGGTGGCAAAGCCCTCTGGAGAGGCTGGGCCAAAGTCAAAGATTGAACATTAAAAGATCCCGATAATGGTTGCCGTTACGTTCAATTACAGGCATTAAAGGGGGGTGAGAAAAAAGGGGGACGGCCGCTCATGTTTCTGGAATGGATGGTTTCTCACTAAATAATGTATATGAACCTAAAACATTTTCCCCCGGATCTCTGCAGACAAAAAGGAAAAAGAAAAAAAAATCTCAAATAAGAGAAAGACGAGAACGAGAAAACTCACACTCAAAAAGAGGCTCCAAACAATTAACCATACGGCATATGAATATGACAAGCCTCAGTACTTCCCAAATATCAAAGACAATTTTTGCCGATGAATAAATTTACATGTACTCCGTAAAGACATCCTTGATCCTTTCAGCTGCACAAATATGCCACGGTACAATCTTCTCAGGAAACCTCACACCTCGAATAACGCCAAGAGAAGACAATCCTCGGTATTCAGACAATAACTGCTTTAATATATCGCGTGCATAGGTATTGGCCAATGTGTCTGGATTCGGCATAGATTCAGATTGCATTTTGTCGACATGCAAGAGATGGACCTGAAGTTAGAAAGGCTGTCAGAGGATACAATACTTGGACTAAATTACATGGGACATTGGATTTTACTGGCCAAAGAAACCCGCTGGCGAGAGAGAAGCGGATTTCTTGATCTGCATCTGTTGCAGGGCAGGCTGGGACACGATGATTGAGAACGATGGCCCAGACTTCGTCGCTTGCGTCGACCCATCGTACATCCGGATCGAATTCCGAGACATTGTCCACGTTTGTTACGGTACCTCCAGGAGTCGACATGATTCCTCCAGACGGATCTGGGGATTCATTCGCAGCGGCTAATGGGGTAGCGACCGGTGTCCCATACGCATTCCCAATTCCCGCGGGCGACGCATGCGAAAACGCCGCTGTTGATGAAGGGAAAGGCGTTGAGATGGTAGCCAAAGGAGACGCGACGACCGTTCCAGTATTCAACACTGACACTGCCAATGCTGGATTCAAATCAATGCACGCCAGCAGTAATTGTATCCTCGTGGGACTTTCCGGAGGGTCAGTCTGATTGAGAAACTTCCAGATTCCAATCTCATTTTTCGACATCCCTCCCATACGAACAATGATCAATTTCCAGCAGATTTGAGTTTGCTTGATGATATCGAGGGTTCGACGCCAGATCAATGCACAAATATTCTGGAAAGTCTGAACTTGCTGATATTTGCTGCCGAGCAACGCCGCTGTCGGACGGGCAAGACAATACGATTCTTTGAGCGAGACGTGGCCCCAATCATCTGTCCAGACCGCCGTGACCCATCGATTGTCGCTGGAGACCGAGTATGCGAGGTGGAGACTCGAATTATCTTTGAGGAGGTTATGGTATTGGAACGGAAAGGAATCACTAAATTCGATTATGGCTGGAGGCGGTGCGGCAATGTGTGTTGCTGGAGATGTCAGAAAGTCACGGGATCGAGACTACATTTTAGCAAACATTCGTAATGACGACGCACCATTGGTTTGGGATTCGTTGTAGTAGTGGCTTCCATCACTTCACAGAGATCGTATAATCTTCGCATGAACGAATGAAACTCTAGTCCACGCATGAGAATACCCTCCTTCGAGGCAATCATCTTGACAGGAACGATCTGTAGTGCAACATGGCTAGTCGGGACTGTCGCAGGATTATCGACGCCTGCATAGTAGGCAGTTTTGAATCCTAGGAAAGCTCTGCAAAGAGGTATTACAGCGGAGCCATTCGAAAATGGATTGACCATGAGAACAAGAATGTTCTTGAGCCAATTATTGGGTAACTTGGACAATCCGCGACCTATCGTCAGTCGTGGTGGCAAAAAGAAAAATGAACCGAAATTGACGAGGGCATCCCGATAAGCCGGCGAATAGGTTTCCTCTTCGGCGTTGGGTGGTATAGAAATGGCAATCATACCATCTTTACCACCTTCACTGACTTTACCTCTTTCAAATTTTCCCATTCCACACGATTCCCAGGCTGTCTGTATTTCGGACAGAAAGGTCTCGGCTGCTGTGGCCATTCCATCACTATCAGGATGAACAACATAACACTGCACATCCTTTTCCCCAGCAACTGGTGAGAAAGAAAATTTCTCCCAGAATCGCAGTGCAGGCAGACCAATGGATAGTCGTTGCGTATGATTCGGAGTAGGATGAACGCGATTGACAATTCGATGAACAAGAAATGGGGGTGCGGGAATAGGGTAAATGGACTGAGTCTGCTCGATGTTGTATAGTGAGAGTGTGGAGGAGGATTGGCTATGCGACAACCTTACCGGTTTCATTCGTGGCGTCTTCATCTGAGGGGAATCTTCCTCGTCGGATGGCACGACGTCAGTGACTTCGGTCAATTCTTTGAGGCTGGGGTTATTCGCGGCGTCCACTCCCCAAATGTCCGAAATTACAGACTTGAAATCATCGATTGATATGGTGTGCTGCTCCATTTCGTTGTTGATAGAACCGAGGCCATCCCACGCTGCCTGTGTGGCTACTGTTTCAGCGAGTGCTGCGAATTCGTCCAGATCGAGATTATTTGTATAGCTGCCTTTCTTTTCATAAGTTTTCGGCATTGGTTTGATGAAATCGTCGCGTGAGCTCTGTAGAAGAAGAAAATTGTCGTCAATGGCTCGTGTCATAGCGGAAATGGTATCGGAATCAAGGTTTTGTATTCCTGTCGTTGCTCCGTTGACCGGCACACTGAGACTCTTCTCATCATCATGACTGTCCCGTTTTCGCTTCCTCGGATTTGTAGCCATGGCATCGATTCTTTCGTCCTCTGAACTTGACTCTGACATTGAATCATCCTCCCTTGCGTTCTCGTTGAGATCATCGCACCAATATTTTCCGCCTCTTCCATACTTTTCTTGTAACCTTTCAAGATTCCCAGAAAATCGGACGTGATCCCAGACCCGAGGGAAAGAGCCTCTCTTCGATGGTGGTGGAGATGGCAAGATTCGTAGAGGCGAATGAGGCGGAGAAAGCACCATTTGAGACTCATGTTCTTGCGGAGGACTCGAGGGCATTTCTAACTTCACTTCTTCCATATCCTGTGCTTTCAGTTCCAGTTCCACAACCGTTCGCCGGTCTTCCCGTGGACGAAGTTCTGATACCAAGTTCTCGAGGGTCTCATCGATCTCGCCATTTGGCTCGTCATCAAAGAAATCAAAGTCTTCTTCTTCAAGATCGAATTTCTCGTCAAACACAAATGCTTCATCTTCATCACGCGCGTTGCTGACTGAGGGCCATACATCGTCGTCGTCCTTTGTAGACGCTATCCAATCTTCTTGGGCACTCTGATTTATGGTTGGCGTCTGCGCGGTCACAGTCACGGGTTTCGTTCGTGTCAGTCCATCCGGAGGAGTATGGTAGGCGCCACTAGGGGTGACATGGGCAGCGACGGATGGTAGGATTGCCGGGGATGGGGCAGGCGGAGGTTTATATGTCAATACGTCCGAGATCAGTTTGATAGCCGATGACACCCCGTCCTTTAGATTGAAATAGTCGGCGGTATCGAGAGAGTTAAAACTGCGAGACGTGCACTGTTGAAAGGACAGGTTGAGGGGCCAAAAAGTGTCGACGCCAGATGATGTGAGGCGGACTCTCATCAAAGGAAATTTAGCCTCGAGGCCGGTCGTCGTTCGGATCTTTTGCAAGACTGCCGAAGTCTGCGAAGTTGAAGGAAGGATGCAAATAAATTCAGCACGCGTGCCCGAAGGAGATAGGAACAGTAGCGTTCCTTCTGCAGGAGGTTGAAGGGAACTGACGGGTTGGAGCATCGTTGAGGTATTTCTCTCGGGGGCAATATACAATTCTCCGTTGGCTGCGAGATTCACATTTAGCTTAAACATTCCTCGACACGGAGATGGAGTGTAGATGCAAGGTAAAAGCAGTCGAAACCCGTCTTGTCCTTGATCGTCGGTCGAGGGAGGTATGAGCCAGTTGCCGAGTATTCGGTATCCTGGTTTCTGGAGAAATGTGAATTCAACGAGTGCGCGCAGAGCGGACAAAAAGTTTTCATAAGCAGGTCCGTTCCGAATGGTCTGGGTCGTTGCGCCCTGCGCAGGTGTCTCGGTCATTGTGAGCAGTTGACTTGCGAACAGTGTCCCAGTCGAGATTTCTGCTTGTTAGCTTTCTGCCCGGCGGCGAGCGATCAGGGATAGGAAATATCCGACCTTGTAATCCGCTGCTTTCTTCGGGGACCGGCGCCGATTGAATGCCATCTTGGCTGAATGTCCACAGTTCACCGTTCTTGATGCCTGCGAGCTGTGCGTTTCGGAGGAGAGCGATTTGCGCTCGGCGGAGATCGTTTGCAAGCGTCGCAGGGCCCGAGGCCGTCTTTGTAGGGGGAAGACTGAATATCCGATACGGAATCTGCGAGAACCCGAGCTACGGTGTAGAATTAGCAGGGAGCCAACCAAAACTAAATGGAGGGCCAAGAGGACTACAATTTGCAGGATGTTTGTGGTGGTCATTCCTTCTTCCTTATGTTTTATTATAGCGACGGAAAGGGCGAGGCCTGGACACGCGGTTAAAAAGTCAAATCGCGAGACGTTACCAAAATTATTCCTTGAAGTGAGGAGCTGGAACAGAACGCAACACAAACCGTCATAGCCACGGCTGTTTGACGCTCTTCCGTTGCGTCGTCACTTAACCGTCCCAAAAAGCGTGGGGTGCCTTTCGAAGGCTGCGGTCGAGAGATCCCTTACCCTTACCCTGATCCTACACCAATCTCACGAGCAATGGAGCCTCCAAGAGTACCATCGACATTACTTAACGCCACAGTATGGAATCAAGCTATCTGATTTACTTCCTCGAATAAATGTGCAGCCATTGAAACCGGCACGGTGACTGCTTAATCTCCATAAGTACAATATGTCGAAAATACATCACGCTTCGCACCCTCATGATGACCACCTTGCTTTCCACCGTCTCGGGTTCATTAAAGAATCCAAATCCTGCCGCAGTTACAAATTTCGCATTAATATACCACCAAATATTTCTAAGCATTCTCCCGAAGCCTTTCCTTCCACTTTATGCCGAGGGCAGCCTGGGCTTGCGGCAGCAGAATAAGGACCCGGAAATGGTATCTCTCCAGTCAAGATCGTGAAGAAGAAGACACCCAAGGACCACATCTCAGCGGGCTCAGCACGGTAGCTCATTCCCTTTAATATTTTGGGAGAACCGAAATTCATCGTCCAGTAAACCTGGTCAAAATAAATTGGTTGTCGATGACCATGTTGTCTGGGTCGAAGCATGACAGCCGAGGCGAAATCAATCAATTTGACCGATAGATCCGAAGAGAAGATGATGTTCTCATCTTTGATATCTCGGCAGACGATGTCCAGCGAGGTGTCGAAGTAATTGATAGGGTGGACGATTTGGCGGAATATGTGTCCTGCTTGGACTTCGCAGAACTTTGCTCGCGCCTCGAAGAGACTGTAAGATGGTCGGCGAATCATCAATCGAGCCGTTGTGCAACGTTGTACTGGCCGCCGAGTCGGGGTATTTACGACATCACAGTCCGGTGATAGGGCTCTCTTGTAGGGCACCAACGATTGTTTGTTGAAGGGGTTAAGTGTCCATCCCGATGTTGGCGATGCCTTCTTGAGTGGATCATGGGCCGATTGGCCCTAGGACTGCCATGCAGTTCCATCATGAGATAGAAGAACTTGTTGTCTTCAAAATAGTCTCCCATCTTGACGATCGATTTATGGTCAACTCTTAAGAGAATCGCGATCTCAATTGGGAAAAGCCCGGGGCGACTACCATCCATCCATGAGGGCGTCCTTTGGAGCGTAGAATAAACTTGACTGCTGCTTTGCGGCTGTGTAAGATCCGAATCGCGGACACCAGGAACTCAAATCCGCTCGAACAGAGTTCATCTTGGATGACATACAATGTGGAGAATCAGGGCTCGAGGTTATGATTTCGAAGATATGACTGGGAAACAGTCGGGCTTTTCCCCGGCGAGCCAACGGTTGTAACTGGGGGAGATGGGAGTGATGGTGTGGCTGGCTTTCGGGATATTTCTTTCGTGAGATGCCCTGATGAGAGTCCCGTGACCAGTGGGGCTGTTTGCAAGGCGAGGAACTGAAAGAGTTCAATGAGAATGAGGACGGTGTAAATGTCCTATTGGAAAAGGCAGGGGAGGAAGGAGCCTGCTGGTAATTGGAGTGGTCTCAATGAATATCGGGAAGTTGTAAATTCACTTCGACTCGTACAGTGGAGTTGCAAACAAGTTTGACTTAGATACAACAGGTGCGCAAGGTGTTATCATCGCGATTACCGGCACGTCTGGTACTTTCACATTCTGCAAGTACATAGCATGTGGTTGCGAAGAAAGAACAAAAATGATAATCCCAGGCATCACATCGGACGTAAGGCTGAATGTCGAGAAATAAGTGAATATGAAGGAGCGGCAAAGGAACGACTGAGGAAAGAACGAGGGACAGAAGAGTTGAACCGGATATCTTCATAGTCCGCCTACACGACCGCGTGCATCTTATATGAAGCTCCTACCCCATCTGGCCTTATCGCGCTCTTCCACGCCGCTGAAACAAACCCGGTCTCAGACATGCGCGACATCCTCTAAATCCATTTATCAGGAAGCTCAGGCCCATGACATTTCCCACAGCCCCTTAGTTTGAGACCCAGGCAAATGACGCAAGTATGCGACGAGTCTGGCCTGGGCGAAATGTTTTGGCTTTGCTTCCAAACAGTAACACCCCTTGGGGGTCTAAGTGCTTAAATGACGCCAGGAACATTGGATTACTTAGCGGCGCCGCAAAAATAAATAAAAATAAAAATAAATAAAAAATATTCAGTTCAATCACGCATGGAATGGACTTGTACGCTTTGTACACTATGTTCCTGAGGGCTAAATTAACGTAAATGAGGACCCCGTCCATGAATATCAAGCCAGAATTGAAAACAACAA
>Ga0335081_10019006_pt1 | contig 11111 bp, 8 predicted proteins | sample Lox_Sample_35_FD_206713 | JGI IMG/M metagenome (GOLD analysis project Ga0335081, IMG submission 206713) | Soil microbial communities from Loxahatchee National Wildlife Refuge, Florida, United States - Lox_Sample_3.5 | ecosystem: Environmental > Terrestrial > Soil > Wetlands | place: USA: Florida...
TGTTCTGGCAACAGTGGCCGGACGTATCTGCTTGGGCCGGGTCGCTGTGGAGGATGCTCTCGGAGGAGCTGGAAGGGCTGGCTACTCCGCAGGGGGATGCCGAACTCGATGAGGTCGGGGACAGTGGCTGAGGGCCCGCCCGGGGGCGGCACCCCCGCCGCGACCGTGCGAGAACTCATCCACACCAGCGTGGTGACGGCTACTCCGGAGACCACGGTAGCGAGCGCTGCCGCCGCCATGGTCAGGGCGAGAGTAGGCTCAACCATCGTCGTGCAGGCGTCGTTCCTGGCCGGGATCTTGACCAAGTGGGACGTCCTACGGGCGACTGCCTCGGGCGAGGACCCCTCTGGCTCGCTGGTCTCTGAGTGGATGACCCGCGACCCGCAATCGGTGAACCCTGACACGCCGGTGGAAGATGCCACCCGGGTCATGATGCTGCACGGATTCCACCACCTGCCAGTGGTGGAAGGCAAGGAACTGCTCGGCGTGATCAGGCTCCGCGACCTGCTCGCGGCCAAGATCCGCCGTCCGGCGGTACCCGCCGCGGCACCGGCAGGCGCGACTGACGAGGTGCCTGCCAGGGGCGTCGGCTGATCGCTTCACCCTGCGTGGTCGATGGCGCGAGGGGGGGCGATCGGGCAGACTGGACATCTGCCCCGGACGCGATTACATGGCACAGCGGCGGGAATGTCCCTGGTCGCGATGGGCGTTCTCCCGCCCGCACCTGAACAGGATCACTGATGCCTGATCAAACGGTCGGCAACCCTCACGGCAGCCCGGCCCAGTCCGGGCCCGCACATGACCCGGCGGCCCGCCAGCCGGTGCTTGAACGGCTGGATGAGGCTGAGTGCCTGCGTCTGATCTCACCGGGTGGCCTTGGCCGGCTCGCGTACTCCGGCCGGTTCGGCTTGACGGTGCTTCCGGTCAACTACAAGCTGCACGAGGCAACCATCGTGTTCCGCACCGCGCAGAACAGCCCGACGGACGAGGACCTCCGCACCGGAATCAAGGACGCCGAGTACAGCGTGGCCTTCGAGATCGACGAGATTGACCTTGCCGCACGGGAAGGGTGGAGCGTCCTCATCCAGGGTTCGGCGCACCATGTGGAATCAGCGGCCGAGCGGGCTTCGGTGCTGGAGTCGGGCGTCGAACCATGGGCCGGCGGAGAAAGGGAGCTCTTCGTTCGTATCACCCCAACGCGCGTCACCGGTCGGCGGATCCGCCGGATATGACATATCGGGTGACCGGCCGGCGATGACCTGTCATCCAGACGCCATCGCGGCCAGTGCCTCCGGCAGAAGGAAGATCGCGCAGACGATGGGCGCGACGGCCGCGCAGGTCGCCCTCGCGTGGGTGCTGTCCCGCGGCACGGACGTGGCGCCAAGGGAAGGCAGCGGCTGCGGGAGTCGATCGGCGCACTCGATCTCGTGCTGACCGGGGCCGATCTGGCCGGCATCGAAGCCGCGATACCGGCTGATCGGGTGGCGGGGAGCCGTTACGACGCATCGCAGATGGCCGTCCCCGACAGTGAACGGCCGAGACCGGCCTCGTGAGGTCCGGGCACGCCAAGCGTCCATGCACCCCAACGTGATAGCTACGATATTAGGGATGAATCATCTCGACCTGGCGTAACCGGGCGCGGCCAGGGCGCGGCCAGCGGAGGTAACATGCATATCGGATCGGCGCTGCTCGTCTTGTGGCTAATCATCGGGGCCTTCGCCGCGGGCCAGCGTCATTACTACAATGATTCCGCCATAAGCTGTAACAAAGCGGCCACGATCGCCGTGACAATAGTCGCGGGCCCGCTTAACTACTTCGGCATGAATCCGAGGATTTCGTGTAAAACGCCGCAGCCCAGCAAGTGATTCGGGCGCAGGGCAGCGCAAGGTGGGCAGCGCAAGGTGGGCAGCGCAAGGTGGGCAGCGCGAGGTGGGCGGGGGGCCGCGAACCCATGTGCCTGGCGCGACCGGACTGCGGGTGTCGTGGTCACCGGCTATAGCCCATACCTTTCGATGAAGCTCCTTGCCCGTGAGTAACCCGCGTCTTCGGCCTGTTCGAGCCAACGGCGTGCCTCGGCGAGGTTGCCGAGCTGCCCGTTGGTGATGCCAGCGAGGAACATGCCGTTGGCGTCCCCCATCGCCGCGGCCCGCTCCTGCATCGCGAGGGCCCGGTGCAGCACGGCCTGGTCGCCGGGGTTGGCCTGCACCAAAAGCTGGCTGTACCGGACCAGGCAGAACGGGTGTCCCGCGTCGGCACCGAGGCGGGACCAGTCGAGTGCTGCCTGCGCATCGCCGGCGTCCTCGGCCAGCTGAGTCAGCGCGGCGAAGCCCCTGCTGTCCCCGAGCTCGGCGAGCTTACCAAACCATTCATTGGCGAGCGGCAGGTTCCCGTCGCGGATGGCGCGCGCGGCGAGGTTGCTCGCCGCGTCCGTATGGCCCGCCGCCGCAGCCGACTCCCACCAGTACGTGCTCGCGGCCGTGCGGCCAAGGTCGTTGTTGAGACAGCCAGCATCGAACATCGCACCGACGTCGCCCAGGCGGGCGGCCTGCTCGTAGTGCGCCACAGCTGTCTGCTTCTCGCCCCGCATGTCCGCGGCGAAGCCTCGGGCTCGCGCCTGGCTCGCGGCGTTTCCGGCGCCAGCCTCGCGGTAGGAAGCGCTCTGCTGCACGGGGGCGCGCGGGCTGACCGGTGCCTGCAGGGTACCGGCCGATGGGACACCGATCGGGTGGGAGATGAAGAAAGCCCGCAGGTCAGCAGCGGTTTTGTTGGGCGGTGCCACAGCCGCGCAGAAGAGCGTATACATGCCACCCTCGAAGAAGCGCCCGAGTGTCTCGTCGCCACCCATGGACACGGGTTGCCAGCCATGCTTCTTGCAGACCGTCAGGGCTAGCCGGAGCTGCTTGCGCGCCTGGTAGGTCAGTGTGCCGCCGTCCGGTGGTGTGGCCGTGGACGCGAACAGGACGCCGAGCACTGTTCCCGGCAGGTCAGCGGTCGCCAAAATGCCGTCCCCGTAGAGGTGATGGCGCAGAGCCTGGCACATGAGCGCGCCCGCGCGGATCATGGAGTAGTAGTCGTCACTTGCGTCGTAGGTCTGCTGGCCGGATCTCCAGGCGGCAAGATCGGCGGCTGGGTCCAGCTGGCCGGCAGGCCACTCCCGGCGAATCATTCCGAGGTCAGACCAGTCGACCGAAGACACCGGTGGCGCGGATCGAGGCGGTGGCGCTTTCTTGCGGAACATGGTGGTCCTTTCGTCAGCCAGGTCACGAAGCTGCCGTCGCTGGTACCGGCCCCGAAATAACACGCAGCAAACCCCCGAACGGCTTAATCGCAACTGATTAGCTGAGAATAAAAGGCCGACCCGGGAATAAGGACCGACGGGGACACTGGCCAGTAATTCTTGCCGTTCTTCCGGCCATAGCCGACCCTTCATGCCAATCCTTGCGGCACAGTTCCTTGCGGCACAGTTCCTTGCGGCACAGTTCCTTGCGGCACAGATCTGCGGTGCCGGCTAATACGCGCCACAGACTAGCTAGCGTCGTTCCTCATCCCTCGGTATCCCTCGGTCGTAGGACGTTCTACCCGGTAGGACGTACGAGTGGTCGTGCCCGTAGACCAGGCAAATGTTACAGAACAATAACTAGCCATCGAGACAGCTAGGCTTACCTAATAAAGCACACGCTGCCGGGCAGCTGAGCGGGATCGGCCCGGCGCCGCGGATGCAGGGATCCCACGGCCCCTTCGGCTCAGCGCACACCGCGGACTGGTTTCACTGCCATCCCTCGCTGCCTGGTTGCCAGTGTCATCTGGGCCGTTGGAACGTGTCAACCAGCGGTTTTCCGGTGGTCACCGCGCCACCGGAACGTCGGCGGACACCGGCCGACCGCCGTTCGGCATCAAGATCCTTAACGGCGGCCGGGGGTGTGTCACGGCTCGTCCGCGGTCGCTGGTTACGCCGCCAATGGTGGACAAAGCTCCACCCCGATGCCTGATGGGCGAGGATGGCACGGGAGGGAAGGAGTCCAGCATGGACGGTCGGCGAACAGCGCACGACGCGGACCACGGCCGTTGCGGCGCCGGCCCACCGGTCATCCTGCTCGCCGAGCTGGCGAGCGACGTGGAGCGCGGGCTGGTCGAGCAGTGGCTGCGTGCGGCGGACCTGCGGCCGTCGCTGGTGCTGCCCCTGGACAGCCCGGGGCTGGCTAAATCGCTGGCCGAAGCGCCACCGGACACGGTCATGACCGCCGCTCGCGTGGCGTGGCTCCCACCGGAGCGGGGCGGCGAGCGCCCGGTGCGCTGGCCGGTTCTCCTGTCGCTGGTCAATCCACGCCGGCCGCCGCCGTTCCGGCAGGCCCGCATCGCCCGCCGCGAACCCGACCGGGCCCGGGTCGTACTCGCCGAATCCGCCAGCGTGGCCGCGCTACGCGAGCGCTGGAGCGGCCATGGCTCGTTCGCGCGCTTCGTCACCAGGCAGGCGCGGCTCGCGCTGGACCGCGCGGAGCGGCCACTGCTCGGATACCGCTACAAGGTGCCAAGACACGTCGCCGAGGCGATCCAGGACAGCCCGCAGTTCCGCCGCGATGTCGCCGCGCTCGCCGCCCGCATGGCGGTGCCCGAGTCGAAAGTGATCGAACTTGCCCACGCCGACCTGGACGGCTTGGTCGCGTCCATGAGCCCGATAGCCGTCGACCTGCTCTCCGGCGCGCTCCGGCCGCTGCACGCCCGCGCCTGGGAAGTCCGGGCCGACACGGCCGGACTGGAACGGCTGCGCGAGCTGAACCGCCAGCATGCGCTCGTGTTCCTGCCCAGCCACCGCTCGTACGCGGACTCGCTGCTGCTGGCCGACGTGCTGGCCGAGCACGACTTCCCCCGCAACCATGTGCTCGGCGGGGACAACCTCAGGTTCTGGCCGGTCGGCGCGCTGGCCAAGCGCGCCGGCATCGTGTTCATCCGGCGCAGCTTCAGCGACGACGAGATATACAAGCTGGCGCTACGCGAGTACCTCGGCTACCTGCTCGCCAAGCGCTTCAACCTCGAGTGGTACATGGAGGGCGGGCGCTCGCGGACCGGCAAGCTGCGCCCGCCGCGCTACGGCCTGCTGACCTACCTCGCCGAGGCCGTCGAGCGCGACCGCGCCGAAGACGCCTATCTCGTGCCGGTGTCGATCACCTACGACCAGCTTCGCGAGGTGTCGGCGATGGCGGCTGAGCAAGGCGGGGCGGCGAAGAAGGCGGAGGGGCTGCCATGGCTGGCGTCCTACGCGAAGGGGCAGATGTTCCGGATCGGCACGGTGCAGGTGCGGTTCGCGGAACCGCTCTCGCTGCGCGAGGCGCTGGCATCTGGCGGGGATCCGAGCGACCGGGCCGCCTGGCGACTCCGGCTGCAGAAGGTGGCATTCGAGGTGGCTGTGCGGATCAACGAGGTTACGCCGGCGACCGCCACCGCACTGGTCACGCTCGCGCTGCTTGGGGTGCGCGACCGCGCCCTGACGTTGGGCCAGGTGCGCCGGGTGCTTGAGCCGCTGCGCGGGTACCTCGTCGAGCGGGGGCTGCCGCACTCGGGGCAGGCGCTGCGGACCGGGACCGGGGTGCGCCGGGTGCTCGGGGCGCTGGCCCAGCAGCATGTCGTTACGGTCTACGCCGGTGGCGAGGAGCCGGTTTACGCGATCGAGCGGGGCCAGCATCTGGTGGCCGCGTTCTACCGTAACAGCGCGATCCACCATTTCGTCGATCGCGCGGTGGCTGAGCTGGTGCTGCTCAGCGAGCCCAAAGGCCGCTGGGACGAGGCGATGCGGCTGCGTGACCAGCTGAAATTCGAGTTCTTTTTCCCCGGCAAAGTCCCCTACCATAGGCAGCTTTCCACGGAGCTTGAGCGGCTGGACCCAGCCTGGGAGACGGCGGACGGGCGCGCCGTGCTGGCACGTTCGCCGCTACTTGTTGCCCACCGGGTGCTGCGGTCCTTCCTCGACGCGCAGCTCGTGGTGGCCGAACGGCTCTGTGCGCGCAACCCGCGCCGACCCGTCGCCCCGCAGGAGTTCCTCGCCGAGTGCGGTGGCGTGGGCCAGCAGATGTTGCTGCAGGGCCGCCTGCACGGGCCCGAGTCGCTGTCGCGCGAGCTGTTCTCCACCGCGCTGAGGCTGGCCGCGAACCTGGACCTGGTCGACCCCGGTCGTGAGGAGCTTGCGCTGCGCAGGCGGGCTTTCGCCGCGCGGCTGCGCGACGTCGTCGCGCGGGTGATCACGATCGAGGAGATCGACGCAGCGTCGCGACGGGAGACAGTTGGTGCCACCTAGACAACCCGCTGCTGGGCTCTGGTCCGAGGAGCAGCTGGCCGCCGATGTCGAGGCTGGGCCGCGGGGCCCGCGGGTGGGTGCGTTTTTCGACTTCGACGGGACCCTGATCGACGGATACTCGCTGTCCGCGTTCGCCCGCTACCATCTGCGGTCGCTGCAGGTCGCTCCGGCCGACCTCGGGCGGATGCTGCTCACCGGCCTGCGCGGGGTGACCAGCGAGGCCGACTTCGAGCGGTTCACCGAGCTGAGCATGCGGGTGTGGGCCGGGCGCAGCGAGGACGAGCTCGCGGAGCTTGGTGAGCGCCTCTGGGTTCAGGGCGTCGCCGGATCGCTGTATCCGGAGGGATGGCGGCTGGTCGAAGCGCACCTGCGGGTCGGCCACACCGTCGTGCTCGCCTCGTCCGCCACGCGGTTCCAGGTGGAGCCCGCGGCCAGGGCGATGGGCGTGCAGCACATCATCGTCTCGCCGGTGGAGATCGTGAACGGAATCTGCACGGGCCGCCCGGGCGGGCCGCTGCTGTGGCGGGCCGGCAAGGCCGCTGCGGTCCGCGCGTTCGCTGCCGACCACGACATCGACCTGCCGGAGAGCTATGCCTACTCCAACGGCGACGAGGACGTGCCGTTCCTGCGGACCGTCGGCCGGGCGCGGGCGCTCAACCCCGGCCGGAAGCTCGCGGCGGCCGCGCGGCACTACGGGTGGCCGGTCGCCCGGTTCCGCTCACGCGGCCGGGCCGGGGTGCGGGACGTCGCCCGCACCGCGGCGAGCCTCGCGGGCCTGTTCGGCGGCTTCACCACGGGAGCGGCGCTTGGGGCACTGAGCGGCTCCCGGCGGGAGGCCGTCGACCTCGGCATCACCCTGGCCGGTGAGGTGGGGAGCGTGCTGGCCGGGGTGCGGCTGGACGTCCGCGGCGCCGAGCACCTCGCCACCAGGCCCGCCGTGTTTGTGTTCAACCACCAGAGCCAGCTTGACGTGCTCATCCTTGCCAAGCTCCTGCGCGGCGGGTTTACCGGCGTGGCGAAGAAGGAGCTGGCCGCCAGCCCCGGGTTCGGGCTGGTGTTCAGGCTCGCCGACGTTGCGTTCGTCGACCGCGGCAACACCGCCCAGGCGTATAAGGCGCTCGAGCCCGCGGTGCAGAAGCTCCGCGACGGTATCTCGCTGGCCATCGCACCGGAGGGCACCCGATCGGCGACCCCGGCGCTGGGGCCGTTCAAGAAGGGAGCCTTCCACGTCGCGATGCAGGCGGGGGTGCCGATCGTCCCGATTGTCATCCGCAACGCCGGCGAGCTGATGTGGCGCGGTGCGTCGACGATTCGCGCCGGGACCGTGCAGGTCGCGGTGCTGCCGCCGATCCCGACCGTCGGCTGGACGGTCGACGAACTGGACAAGCACCTCCGGGAGGTTCGTCAGCAGTACCTGGCGACGCTCGCCGACTGGCCCGGGTCCGGATCCGGATCCGTCAGCGCAACGGAGCCAAGCGTGCCCTCGCCGCCGCCGGCCGCCCCGCTGGACTGGGGTACATCGACCGAGATGAATCCGCTGGAGACGGCGATGTGGCGGGCCGAGGCGGCCGACGCCCGGCTGCGCGTGAACGTTAGCCTGCTGGAGCTGCTTGACCCTGTCCCCGACTGGGACCGCCTGTTCGCCGCCCACGAGTGGGCCTCGCGCATGGTGCCGCGGATGCGGCAGCGGGTGGTCGAGCCGGCATTCGGGCTCGGGACACCGACCTGGGTGACCGTGAGCGAGCTCGACCTCTCCCGGCACGTCCACCATGTCGAACTGCCCGCACCAGGCTCGCTGCGCCAGCTACTCGACGTGGTGGCCGAATTCGCCGCCGCCCCGTTGGACCGGAACCGCCCGCTTTGGGACGCGCTGCTCGTCGAGGGTCTCGCCGACGGCCGGGCCGGGTACGTCGTCAAGAGCCACCACAGCGTGACCGACGGGCTCGGCGCGATCCAGATGATTGCCCGGCTGCACAACCACACTCCCGAGCACGACCCGCATCGGCCTGAGCCCCCGGTGCCGGTGCCGGTCGAGGCGTCGCGGTTCGGGCTGCTCACCGGGCAGGTACTGGACGCGGTCCGGTCCACGCCCGTAGGTACGCTGCGGCGTGGCGTCGGGGTGCTCGGCGCGCTGGTGCGGCCGTGGGAGACGGCCTCGCGGACGGCAGAGCAAGCGGTCGACGTCGCCTACTGGCTGGGCCGCACCGCCGCACCCACCCGGCACGGCTCCACCTTGCTTGCCCGGCGCGGCGGCGGCTGGCACTTCGAAGTGCTCGACGTGCCGCTGGCCGACCTCAAGGCGGGGGCGAAAGCAGGCGGCGGCTCGCTCAACGACGGGTTTATGGCGGCCGTGATCGGCGGGTTCCGCCGCTACCACGAACGGCACGGCGCCCCGGTCGACAGGCTCAACGTCGGGTTCCCGATCAGCCTGCGCGCCGAGGACGACCCGCATGGCGGCAACCGCTTCACTGGTGCCCGCCTCACCGCGCCAATGGCCGAGCCCGACCCGGCCGCCAGGATCGCCGCGGTCAGGCGGTTCGTGCTGACGGCCCGTACCTCGAGCGCCACCGCGGCCGACGCGGTGTCGGCGGCGCTCGCCCCGGCTGCCGGCTGGCTTCCCGCACCCGTCATCGGAGCCATCTCAGGCCGGCTCACCAGCACCAACGACGTGCAGGTGTCCAACGTCCCCGGGGTGCCCTACCCGGTATACATCGCCGGGTCCCGGATCACGCACATGTACCCGTTCGGCCCGCTCCCCGGCTGCGCGGCGATGATCACCCTGATCTCGCACAACAAGGGCTGCTGCATCGGGATAAATACCGATACGGCCGCGATCACCGACCCCGGCGGGCTCGCCGCGGACCTAACAGCGGGCCTGGACGAGGTGATGGCGCTGGCGCGGTGACGCCCGCTCGATCGTGGACGGATATCGATCAGCCGAGCTCACCTCGACTGCCGTCCTACCGGACGGTAGCTGCGTTATCCGCGTACAATCGCGACCCTGGCCAGCATGACCGGATCGGGCGCCGGGACATCCGTCACATCGCGATAGGACAAGCATGAGCTTTAACCTGGCTACCATCCTTCGAGAGTCTCGCTGGTCGCACCCGGACAAGCCGTTGTGCCGGATCGCGGACATGACCTTCACCTATGCACAGGTCGACGAGATCTCGGGCCGGGTGGCGGCGAGCCTGCGAGGTCTCCGGCTCCGGCGCGGTGACAAGGTCGCGGTTCAGCTGCCCAACCTGCCGCAGTTCCTGTTCACGTACTTCGGGATCCTGAAGGCGGGCCTGGTCATGGTCCCGCTCAATCCGCTGCTGCGCGCTCCGGAGATCACCTACCACCTGCGGGACTCGGACGCGAGGCTGTTCGTGACGTTCGAGATGTTCGCCGAGGAGGCGGTCAAGGGCGCGGCGGCAGCCGGGGGCGTGCCGACCTACGTGGTAAATCTGCCGGGTAACGAGCTGCGGCCCGAGTGCACCAAGGACTACGACGAGTTGTACTTCGCGGACGACACCGGCGAGATCGAGCCGACCAGCGCCGACGACACCGCAGTGATCATCTATACCAGCGGGACGACCGGGAAACCGAAAGGCGCGGAGCTCACCCACTTCGAGCTCTTCATGAACTGCACGGTGGCGGGCGAGCTGTTCGAGTTCCGCGACGATGACGTCGGGGTAGCCGTACTGCCGTTGTTCCATGTGTTCGGGCTGTCCAGCGTGCTCAACGTTTGCGTGCGTTTTGGCGGCACGATGGTTCTCATCCCGCGTTTCGACCCCGCGGCGGTCGTGGACGCGATCGAGCGGTACGGCTGCACGATCTTCTCCGGCGTCCCGACCATGTACGTGGGGCTGCTGCAAGCGGACACCTCCGGCCGCAGCCTGTCGTCGCTGCGTGTCTGTGTGTCGGGTGGCGCGGCGATTCCCGGCGAGGTCATCCGGGCCTTCGAGGAGAAGTTCCCGGGGGCGGTCATCCTTGAGGGCTATGGACTGTCGGAGACGGCCAGCACAACGACGTTCAACGTCAACGCCGAGCAGCGCAAGGTGCTCTCGATCGGCAGGCCGATCTGGGGCGTGGAGGTGCGCGTCGTCGACGAGAGTGACAAACCGCTGCCACCCGGCCCAGATAACGTCGGCGAGATCGTCATCCGCGGCCACAACGTCATGAAGGGCTACTACAAGCAGCCCGACGCGACCGCGCAGGCGTTCCGCGGCGGCTGGTTCCACAGCGGCGACCTTGCCTACGTCGACGACGACGGTTACCTGTTTATCGTCGACCGGAAGAAGGACCTCGTCATCCGCGGCGGCTACAACGTGTACCCGCGTGAGATCGAGGAGGTTCTCTTCGCCCACCCGGCGGTTGCGGAGGCCGCCGTCGTCGGCAAGCCGGACGGCAAACTCGGCGAGGAGGTCCTCGCGTTCGTGGTGCTGAAGCCCGGCGCGACCGTCACGCCCGACGAAATCATCGTCTATTGCAAAGAACGGCTCGCGGCGTACAAGTACCCCCGCCATGTCCAGATCACCGAGGAGCTGCCGAAAGGTCCCACCGGCAAGATCCTCAAGCAGGAGCTGCGCAGGCAATGGCCGGGGTAGGCACGGTCCGCGGGCCTGCCGATACCGCTGGCCTGGGCCCGACGGTCTGGACCCGACGCGAATCCGCTCCGGGCCCCAGCCCAGCCCCAGCCCTGAAGCCGGCCGCGGAAGCCCAGCGTTCCGGCAATGCCCGCCTGACCCCGCCGCCGGCCGCCACCATTCCAGCTGAAGTCGCCTCCGGCGGCGGTAGATCGGGTAGGCGTGCGAGCGGAACCCACGACTGACCTACA
>Ga0335081_10019007_pt1 | contig 11110 bp, 13 predicted proteins | sample Lox_Sample_35_FD_206713 | JGI IMG/M metagenome (GOLD analysis project Ga0335081, IMG submission 206713) | Soil microbial communities from Loxahatchee National Wildlife Refuge, Florida, United States - Lox_Sample_3.5 | ecosystem: Environmental > Terrestrial > Soil > Wetlands | place: USA...
CGCCGCCGCCAGAGTGGCCGCGGTCAGCGCGGGGGTAGGAGGATAGCCCATGGCCGACTTCACCATCTACATCGGCAACAAGAACTACTCTTCCTGGTCGCTGCGCGGCTGGCTGATGTTGAAGCAGACGGGGGTCGCCTTCACCGAGGAGATGATCCCGCTCGACCAGGCGGCGACGCGGCCGAGCATTCTGCGCCGCTCCCCGTCGGGCAAGGTGCCGGCCCTGCAGCATGGCGAGCTGGTCCTCTGGGAGTCGCTGGCGATCGGCGAATACCTTGCCGAGCGGTTTCCGGCGGCGCGGCTCTGGCCGGAAGCGCCGGAAGCGCGCGCCGTCGCCCGCGCCGCCAGCGCCGAGATGCATGCCGGCTTTGCCGCGCTGAGAAGCCATTTGCCGATGAATATGCGCGGCTCCTTCCCCGATCGCGGCCTCACCCCGGCGGTCGAGGCCGATATCGAGCGGATCGCCGCGCTCTGGCGCGATTGCCGCGAGCGCTTCGGCGCCGGCGGCCCGTTCCTGTTCGGTTCACTTACCATTGCCGACGCCATGTTCGCGCCGGTGGTCAGCCGTTTCCGCACCTACAAGGTCGCGCTCGAGGTCGAGGCGCAGCACTATTGCGACGCGGTCTGGGCACTGCCGGCGCTGCGGGAATGGGCCGAAGCCGCGCGGAACGAGCCGATGGTGATCGAGCGTCTGGAGTTCTGACCCCCTGAACAGGGGCCGGATTTCGTGCTAAGACCGCCCGCCCGGCGCGGGGCGGCGCCGGCATCAGCCCAAAACCGTTCTGTCGAGAGGATTTGCATGGCATTGAAAAACTCGGCCCTGCCCAAGGGCATGGACATTCGCGGCGCCATCCGCCCCGGCTATGAGCGGATCTTGACGCCGGAGGCGCTCGCCTTCATCGCCGAGCTGGAGCGGCGCTTCGGCGGCGAGCGCGAGCGGCTGCTGGCGCGCCGCGCCGAGGTCCAGGCCAGGCTCGACGCCGGCTGGAAGCCCGATTTCCTTGCCGAGACCAAGACCGTGCGCGACAGCGACTGGACCGTGGCGGCGATTCCGAAGGATCTGCTCGACCGGCGCGTCGAGATCACGGGTCCCGTCGATCGCAAGATGGTGATCAACGCGCTCAATTGCGGCGCTAATGTCTATATGGCGGATTTCGAGGATGCGAGCACGCCCACCTGGGAGAACCTCATCGAGGGGCAGATCAACCTCGCCGACGCGGTGCGCCGCGCGATCACCTTCGCGGATCCGGCCAGCGGCCGGCAGTATCGGCTCGACGCCAAGACCGCGACCTTGCTGGTGCGACCACGCGGCTGGCACCTGCCGGAAGCGCATTGCCTCATCGATGGCGAGCCGATGGCGGGCGCGCTGTTCGATTTCGGGCTCTATGTCTTCCACAATGCCAAGGAGCTGGCGCAGCGCGGCACCGGCGCCTATTTCTATCTGCCGAAGCTCGAGAGCCATCTCGAAGCGCGGCTGTGGAACGAGATCTTCGTCCATAGCGAGGCGAAGCTCGGCCTGGGCCGCGGCGCGCTCAAAGCGACGGTGCTGATCGAGACGATCATGGCCGCCTTCGAGATGGACGAGATCATCTACGAGCTGCGCGAGCATATGGGCGGCCTCAATTGCGGCCGCTGGGACTACATCTACAGCGTCATCAAGAAATTCGCCGAGGACCCGGCCATGGTCCTGCCGGACCGCGCCCAGGTGACGATGACGACGCCGTTCCTGCAGAGCTACGTGCGGCTGCTGATCAAGACCTGCCACCGGCGCAACGTTCATGCCATGGGCGGCATGGCGGCGCAGATCCCGATCAAGAACGATCCCGAGGCCAATGAAGCGGCGATGGCCAAGGTGCACGCTGACAAGGAGCGCGAGGTGAGCGAGGGGCATGACGGCACCTGGGTCGCGCATCCCGGTCTCGTCGCGCTCGCCAAGGAAGTCTTCGACAAAGGCATGCCCGAGGCGAACCAGATCGCCCGCAAGCGCCAGGACGTGCACGTCACCGCCGCCGATCTCCTGCGGGTCCCGAGCGGCACCATCACCGAGGCGGGGTTGCGCGCCAACATCAATGTGGGCCTGGGCTATGTCGAATCCTGGCTGCGCGGCACCGGCTGCGTGCCGCTCTACAATCTGATGGAGGATGCCGCCACGGCCGAGATCAGCCGCAGCCAGGTCTGGCAGTGGATCCGCCACGGCGCGAGCCTTGCCGACGGCCGCAAGGTGACCCGCGCCCTCGCCCATCAGACGCTCGAGGAAGAGCTCGAGAAGCTGCGGCAGGCCGCGCCCGAGGACCACCGCTTCGACGACGCGGCGAAGCTCTTCCGCGAGCTCATCGACGCCGAGCGCTTCGTCGAATTCCTGACCCTCCCCGCCTACGAGCAGATCGTCAGGGAGGGGGTGTAGGGCGTTATCGCGCCTCTCCCGCGATCATCGCGAATCCCCCCGCTCGTCGTGCCCGGGCCGGCCGCAGGCCGAGTCCCGGGCATCCACGCCGTTCAACGAGCGTGCTGTGCGACGTGGGTGCGCGGGACAAGCCCGCGCATGACGACGTTCGATGGCAACATCCTCGTGGGGACCCGTCCCGGGTGCATTCTCGCTCTCTATACCGTCTGTTAACCATCTCGAGGCGATCATCCCCCCGCACGACAACGGCGCAGCGGCGTCAAAAGCTGCCGGGGGACCCGAATGGCAAATTTCCACCACATGTTGAAGCGCAAGGGGCAGACCGAGCACGTCGCCTCCGGCTACATCGACATCCCCTTGTGGCGAGAGGGAGATGAGCGGCGGGTCACCATCGGCGATGAGCGGGTTTACGTGCGCGTCGTCAACCGGATGGACCGGGAACGCACGATCTACACCGAGGAGATCGACCCGCTCCGGATTGTCGAGTGGACCCATGAAAGGCGCGTGACCGACGCGCTTTCATCAGCGCATGGGCGCCAGCCGGCCGAACTGGTTTCCGAGGCGGCGACCGCCTCGTAGCACGCAAGCGCCGCTGCGGAAAATCGATCACGTCCCGCGGCCGGCTCCGCCACACCAAGCTCCGCCGGCCGCCAGAACGTCGTTCAGGGCGCAATAGGGTCGTTCAGTGCGGAACTGAACTGCCCTCGGCTGCCTGGCCGCCCACGCTCAGTACCACGCGGCGGTTCTGCGCCCGCCCCTGCGGCGTGTCGTTGGTGGCGACCGGATCGGCCTCGCCGAAGCCCTGCGCCGCCACCATCTCCGGCCTCACGCCCTGCGAGATCAGAAACTGCATGACGGCGTCGGCCCGCTTCTCGGAGAGTTCCTGGTTGCTGGTGACGCCCTGCTGCTGCAGCCTCGGGCCGATCGGGGCATTGTCGGTGAAGCCGCTGACCATCAGCTTGTTCTGCTGCGTCGGCGCCAGCTTTTTCGACAACCTGGCGATCATGTCCTTGCCCCGGGTGGTCATCTCCCAGCTTCCCGACCTGAATAGCATGTCGCTATTCACCGTATAGGCGATGGCATGCTGCAGGCGAGCGACGTGCTCGTTGCTGGCCGCGAGCTGCTGCTGCAGTTGCTGGTTCTGCGCTTGCAGTTGCTGGTTCTGTGTCTGCAGGGCGTCGTAGTCGCTTTTCCACACGCAACCCGAGAGTACCAGTGGCGATAGCACCAGGCCGGTGACCAACCAAGCCTTTGATGGGATCCTATTCATTTTGCGCGGACCTTTCACCGATGAGGATGGAACCGGAAGACACGCATCCATCCCGCGCCCCGAATTGACGGAGCACGGTCGGCAACATGCCAACGCAATGATGCAACGGGCGCGAAAGGTTACGTCATCGGTTGGCTGACGGAGCCAAAGGTTGAAAAGTCTGTACGAACAGCCCGCGAGAAACCCGCCCGCAACCAGGGTCAATCAAGCTCGGCGGTGCTCCCCTTCGCTGACGAAGCGCGGTCTGGATTGGTCCGCGAAGCTCAGCGCGGCGCAGAACCCTTAAGGGTTTTCAGGTATGCGATCACGTAGATCTGCTCCGCCGGATCGGTGATCGAGGCATGCGGCATGAGCGTGCCGGGAACCATCTGCGCGCTGTCGGCGATCCATTTGCGCAGATTGTCCTCGGTCCAGACCAGCCCCGATTTCTGGAGCGCTTCGGAATAAGGGAAACCCGCCGCGGATGCCGCACGCCGGCCGACCACGCCGTCGAGGTTGGGGCCGAACACGACCCGCGTTCCGGGACTCTGCGTATGGCATGCGGCGCAATGATCATCGAAAAGTTTCCGCCCGGCGGCCTGCTCGGCCCGGAGCAGTGAAAAGCGGGGGACATACTGGGCGGAAGCGGTGCCCACGGTGGCGACAATACCGACCGCCAGCACAATGAGCGTCGAACCGTACCTCATGGCGCGGACCTCCTGGCGAAACCCTCGGAGCAAAATCGCTCCCGCTTTTTAGACTACTTGGACCCGCCGGCGCGCGCAGCTACCGACCGGGCCGCGCGACCAGGCGCTGCACCATGGCGCGCAAGGCGGCGAGCTGGGGGCCCGACCGGGTCTGGAAATTGGATCCGGTATAGCCCCACCAATCCCAGCAGCCTTCCGGGTTGTCGGGCATCGTGCTGGGCTCAACCTGCGGATAGAGCACGATGATGCCGTTGGTGTCGGCCCACTCGTTGTAGCCGACGCGGCTGTAGACGGCATCGCCAACCACGCCGGCCCCCTGCCGGCAGCCGTGGAGCACGATGTGCACCGCGCAGCTTGCGCCGGCCGCCGCGCAAGACGCGGGCACATAGACGTAGCCGGTCTTGGACATGCCGGCGACCGGCGCGGCGAACTCGGTTTGGTCGAACGGCATCGGCGATGCCGACAGGCTCGCCGCTTTCGGCGACAGCCTCCCATAGATCTTGGTCAATATCGCTCGAGGCTGGTCGTACGGCGCGCCGCCGACGGCGCATTGATCGACATAGGGCGTCGCCGTCGTACCGCAAGGCGCGCCGAAATTGACCGAGACGAAGGCGTGGCCGGCGGGTAGGTCATCAACGTATTCAACGTTCTTCGCCGAGGCTCCGGCGACGGTGAAGAAGTCGCGCACTGCATCGACCACCGTGCGCTTGACCGTGCCATCCTCGGTGCCGCTGAACAGATAGACCTTCTGCGACTTCAACGGATCGACCGGATCGATCTGACCGAGCGCCGCGAAAGAGACGGCGGCGTCGTAAGAGGCGGCGCCGACAGGCGCCCCGTCGATGCAGGTCGCGATCCCTCCGAGATTGACGAAGGCGCAGTTGTACGGGCCCCCCGCGACAACGCCGACGCCCATCGTGCCGGCCGAGAACGCCACCGCATACTGCATGGCCATGAAGCCACCGGACGATAAGCCCGAAGTGGAAATTCTGGCCGGGTCAGCGCCCAGGGCAGGCAATTTCGCGGGCTGCGTCGCCGCAGGCTGAGCCCATAGCAGCGTCGCGGCCAGGAGGGCCGCGCGCATCGACGAACGCCGTCGGAGAGCCATGAGCGCCAGCGTTGCACGAAAGGCGGGGGCGAGAAAGATCATCATTCATTGGTATGCGCAGCTCGGCGCAATCGCTGCAGGAGCCACATCCTGCCCTTCCCATCGAGGCGGCCACGGCGAGGCTGTGAAGCGCATCACACCGATATGTGCCACGGCCCCTTATGTAACCTGCAGCGTGATCAACAAGAGGGCCGCTCGGTCCTCGAGCAAGGAGCGGGAATCGTGTCGGAGGATATGGTGTGGCGTGTCGCTTTGCTGAGCGTCGTTTTCCTGACGGATCTGATCGTCTTCATCGGCCTCTGCCGCGAGGAGCTGCGCGATTGGCGTCGTCGCCGCAACGTCACGCCGACGGTCCGTGCCGCCAATGAGAATTTCCCGGCGTTGGCCGCGCGCCGCGTGTGATACGCGCCGGTGCTATTGGCGAATCGGGAGCGGGCGGATATGGTCACCGGCGCTGAGCATCGCAGAGGACCGCGCTTCGCGCTTGTTCTTGCCGCCTTGGCGCTGACCCTCGCCGGCTGTGCCTCGCTCGGCTTCAGGCCAACGCCGGGCGGATCAGACGCCTACCACTATCGTCAGCCCTTCCAGGCGGGCGCATAGGCGCCCGACAGAGCGACCCCGAGCCGCTGCGAGCGCGGCTTGGGCGCGCCGCGTCCGAAAGTCACCTGCATATCAGGCGGCGACGCTGCCGGCGAGCGGCTGGGGCTCGTCGAGGGTGTGGCAGGGATCGAACGGGGGCGCCGGCGTTGCGAAGAACACCTCGCCGAGGTCATCGAGCGCGCGTTGGGCCTCGTCGCGGCCGAGCGCCTCGAGCTCCGGCATGTGGTGGACGCCGTCGAGGGTGAAATGCTGCGCCGAGGTGTCGGGGCTGATGCGGAATACGTTGTGCGAACCGACGAGCGTGTGCGCCATGGCGATGGCCGAAGAGGATTGCGCCTTCATGAAAACATCGGCGATGCGCCCGCCCCAATAGGAGGCGCCGAGAGAGACGCGCTTGTGCCAGGCGATGCCGAGCGGGCGCGAGGTGCAGCCGAGGCTCAGCACGCGGATATCCTCGCGCGCCCAACCGAGCACGCCGATCGCCTCCACCACCGCCAGCGCCAGCGGATTGCGCGCCCAGAGGCTGCCATCGACATAGGCGCCTTCGTCGGACAGGTGGATCGGGAAGTAGGTCGGCGCGGCCACCGTCGCCAGAGCGACATCGATGGCGGACACGGTGTAATCGCGCACCAGGCTCGGATGATGCGCCGTCTTGTAGATGTAAACGCGCTCGGACGCGACGTCGAGCGCCGGCACCAGAAGCCGCCGGCGGCAATGGCCGACGCGGCGATCGCCGAAGGCCTTGTCGAGCGCCTGGCGCAGCGGCGCGAGGCTGTATTTCGCGCGCAGGAGCCGGCGCAGATTGCTCGTCACCGGACGCGCCGGGAAGATAGCGCGGCCATGCTCCTTGTAGAGCTGCAGCAGCTCCCCCGCGGTCTGGCCGAGCGCCAGGCCCATGGCGATGATGCCGCCGGTCGAGGTCCCGGCGATGAGGTCGAAATAGTCGTGGATCGGCGTGCCCAGCCAATCCTCGATCTCGGCGAGAAACGCAGCCGGGAATACCCCCTTAATCCCGCCGCCATCGATGGTCAGAATGCGCCGCACCCGCCGCTCCTCCACGGCCGGCCCTGACGAACCGGCTCGAGGGAGCCTAGCGGCAAACCTTTACCCGGCGGTGAATGAGCGCGTTTTCTGCGCTTTGATTCCGTGCGGCTACCCCCCACCCCTCCCGCCGAGGCTAGCCCGGACGGTGCGGCTCCCGCGATTGCTGCGCAATCGCTGCCGCCGCCGCGGACGAACGCGCTGCGCGCGTTCGCCTTGATTTACGCGGCCGGCCGCGCCGTGCCTTTGATCTGCGTGCGATGCATGATGCGGCGCGCCGCGGGATCGAAGGGATCGCGCCGATGCATGGTGCAGCGATTGTCCCAGAGCACGAGGTCGCCCGGACGCCAGTTGTTGTACCAGGTGAACTCGTCGCGCGTGGCGTAAGACCAGAGCTGGTCGAGCAGCGCTTCCGATTCCGCGAGGTCGAGGCCGAGGAGATAGGCGTTGCGGCGGCGCCCGAGATAGAGACAGCGGCGGCCGGAGTCGGGATGCGTGCAGATCAGCGGATGGACGGCGCCGGGAGAGCTGCGCGGATCGTCGGTGGCGCTGACGCCTTCGCGCAGATAGCCGCCGCTGTTGTAGGTGCCGTCATGCTTGATGCGAAGCCCGTCGGCGCGGCGCTTCAGCGCATCGGGCAGCGCCTCGTAAGCGCTGTACATGTTGCAGAAGCCGGTATTGCCGCCCTTGGGGGGAATTTCGATGGCATAGAGCATGCTCGCCATCGGCGGGTCGTCGAGATAGGACATGTCGGTGTGCCACACCGCCTCGCCGGCGCCGAGGCTGCCGATCGCGACGCCCTTCTCGACGACATTGGAGACGACGTAGATTTCGGGCTTGCCCTCGACGAAGCGCCGCCCGTTCTCCTGGACCGGCGCCCAGTCGAGCGCGCCGAAGCGGCGCGAGAAAGCGATGAGGTCGTCATCGCTGAGCTTCTGGCCGCGGAACAGAAGCACGGAATTTTCGACAAAGGCGCGACGAATTGCAGCGAACGCGTCGTTGTCGAGACGGCGGAGATCGACCCCGGTGATTTCTGCGCCGACGCCGCCGCCGGTGGGAGTGACGCCGAGCCCGGAAGGGGCGGATTTGACGCTGACCGACATAGCGGACCTCACTGCTTGGTAGCCTCTGGCCAACCGCTACGATAAAGACAAGCGGCATTGCCGCCAAGGCGGAAGAACCGCTTCATCAGGGCGCTTCGAAAGGCAGCTCCTGGCGCACCAGCTCCTCGATCTGCTGCACGTCGCACAGCCGGGTCTCGGGATGGCGCGGGCTCGCCTTGGCGCGGAAATCGTGCACGCCCAGCACCTGCGTGACGCCGGCATCCGCATCGCCGAGCGGAACATAGAGCCGGCTGACCGTCATCGTGCGCCCATCCTCCCAGCCGAACCGGGTCCGCGAGTAGACCGGCACCTGTCGACCGCAGACTTGGCGGATGAGCGATGTGAAAAATGCAAGATAATCGCCGCTCAACACGTCTTCGCCGAAGCGGCCGGTGGTATCGCGGCCGAAGCGGTTGACCACCTCCGTGCCGGTGAGCCGCCAGCGATAGCGCGCGCCGGCATCGAACACCTCGAGCAGCGCCAGATGGGGCAGGACGAAACGCGGCAGGTCGACCGGGTCGATATCGGCGCGCGACGGCATCGCCCGAGCGCCGCGGCGCTCAGCACAGAAATCGTAAACGGCACTGAGCAGAGGCTCGCCTTGCAAAATGCCGGGCATCGCTCCCCCCTCGGCCGACGCCCCCAGACGCCGCGGCGCGATGCTAACCGCAGAAGGACTAGTGTTCTATCGGGCTCTGCTATCGCATCGGTAGAATCAGCCGCCGCGATCGTCATCAGCCCACCGCGATTGTCGGAAACGAGCCATTCCTTGGCGCCGTCCCGGCTCGCGCGTCTCACGCATTGCGCGAAATTCCGCCCAGCTACATGGCGGATGCGCGAATAAGGGAACAAGTCGCGCTCCGGTTTGGTTTTACGCGGCAACTGGCTCGCGTGAGCAACGGAGACCACGCATGTCAAAAAATGCCGTAGCCAGGCTGGCGGCGGAGGGGATGTGGGAGGGAGAAGCCGGAGTCGCCCATCGGGTGGCGCGGCGGGCGCTGCTCGGCGCTGCGGCAGGCGCGGTCCTCGCCGCAGCCGTCGGCGGCACCGCTTTCGCCGAGCCACGCGGCGACCGCAAGCTCGCGCTCTACAATCCCAATACCGACGAACGCTTCGACGACGTCTATTGGTGCGATGGGCGCTATGTCCCGAGCTCCTTGCACCGGGTCGACTGGCTGATGCGCGACTACCACCAGGACAAGGTGGTGCCGATCGATCCCCAGCTCATCGATCTGCTGCACCGGATTCGCCTGAAGCTGGGAACGTCGCGGCCCGTGCACATCCTCTCGGGCTACCGCACGGCTGCAACCAATCGGCTGCTGCGCGTTGAAGGCTGGGGGCCGGCCGCGCATAGCGAGCATCTCCTCGCCAAGGCTGCCGACATTTCGATCGAAGGCGTCAGCCTCGCGCATCTGCGTCACGCGGCGCTGTCGTTCCGCGCCGGCGGTGTCGGCGCTTATTCGCGCTGGCAATTCGTCCATGTCGATGTCGGGCCGGTGCGCAGCTGGTGAGCGGAACCGCGTTTGTCGAGCCGCTGTTGTCCAAGGAGACATCGAAATCGACAGCGGAGCCAGCGCATGAATTGGGATCGCATTGCCGGCAATTGGAAGCAGTTCACCGGCAAGGCCAAGGAGAAATGGGGCAAGCTCACCGACAGCGACTGGTCGGTGATCGCCGGTAAACGCGACCAGCTTATCGGCAAGGTGCAGGAGCGCTACGGCATCGCGCGCGACGAAGCAGAAAAGCAGGTCGCGGAATTCGAGCGCAGCTACGAAGAAGCGTAAGAACCGTCCGAGATCGGCGGCGCGCGTCGCTCAGGAACGCGCGCCGCCGATGTCGTCCAGCGCGCGGAATTTGGCATCGCCGTCGCGCTCGATCTGTTCGACCAGCGCCACTTCCCACGAGAGATAAGCATTCATCGCGGCCTCGACCCCTGCGGCCTTGTCGTAGGGGCGATACCAGGCATCGACGGGCGCGTCCGCGAGATGCTCGTCGCCGGCGGCGAGCGGAAAGCCGGCGGCGCGCCAGGCGGCGGTGCCGCCGGCCAGCACCTTCACCGGCCGCGATGTCAGCGCCTGCAGCTCCGGCGCGGCGAGCGCGGCGAGAGCGCCGTCGCGCGAGGTCAGCACCAGCGCACCGTGCGGCGGCAGAAGCGGCAGCGCCACGGCAAGCCGGGAGCGGATGGCGAACCAGGCGCCGGGAATATGCTGCTCGCGATAGGCAAGGCTGGTATCGAGGTCGATCACCACCGCCTCGCCATGCCCCTGAAGCTGCGCCAGCTCATGTGCCGTGAGCGACGCGACGCCCGCGCCGATGCCGAGAACATGCACCTGCTCCGCCCCGGCTTCGGTGGGACCCTCCGCGCGGTCGAGCACATAGACCTCGTCCTGGCCCATCTGCACGAGCCAGGAGGCGGTCATCCGCGCCCTGACGCCGTCGCCGTCGACGAGGACGACGCGCGCGTTGAGCGTCGCCCGGTAAGCGTCCGTCGCCTGCACGAGCTGCCCGCCCGGCGCCGAACGCGCGCCGGCGAGATGGCCGGCGGCGTATTCCTCGGGCGTGCGCACATCGAAGAGATAGAGCGTACGCGTGTCGCTGTCGCGGCGGAAACGTTGCAGCGTGTCGGCGCCGATGATCTTGACGCCGGCACGCTCGGCCAGGCGCGCCGCCGCGGCGCGCGCCATCGCCGCGCTCGCTTCCGACGGCGCCGGCGCGTGCCGCGTCTTGCCGTGGTCCAGCGCAAAGCCGGCGAGATGCCAGCCCATCGTGCCGTTCTTCAGCGCGGCGACGCGGTTGGGGACGCCGGCATTGATCAGCGACTGCGCGCCGATGATGCTGCGCGTGCGCCCGGCGCAATTGACGATGACCAGCGTGTCGGGCGAAGGCACCACCTCGTGG
>Ga0335081_10019008_pt1 | contig 11110 bp, 11 predicted proteins | sample Lox_Sample_35_FD_206713 | JGI IMG/M metagenome (GOLD analysis project Ga0335081, IMG submission 206713) | Soil microbial communities from Loxahatchee National Wildlife Refuge, Florida, United States - Lox_Sample_3.5 | ecosystem: Environmental > Terrestrial > Soil > Wetlands | place: USA...
CGAGGGCAGACCACCCCGGCCCGCCCTTCGGATCGGGCGCGAACCCGAACTTCGTGGCGATCGCGACCCGGCCCCGGAAAGGCTCGAGCGCTTCCCCGACGAGCTCCTCGTTCGTGAACGGCCCGTAGACCTCGGCGGTGTCGAAGAACGTGACGCCGCGTTCGACCGCCGCCCGGATCACGGAGATCATCTCCTTCTTCTCCCCGGCCGGGCCGAAGCCGAAGCTCATGCCCATGCAGCCGAGCCCCAGGGCCGAGACCTCCAGGTCGCTGCGTCCAAGTCTGCGTTTCTTCATGTCGTCCTCCTCCGGCCCTTCCCTGCGGCCATGACGAAGATAGGGCCGATCCCGCGTGGCGACTAGACGGTAAATTCCGGATGAGGTAGTGAAATGGATTCACCAATTCCGAAGGACGAGCTCTCGGTGCTCGGGTCCTCTGATCTTCACCGATCCCGAGTTCACGCTCCGCGCGGTCCTCGACGGACTGGGTCTCGGCTTCTTCTTCGAGGAGCACGTGGCGGAGCTCCTCGCGCGCGGCGCGCTCGTGCGGGTCCTCGAGGATTGGTGCCCGCCGTTCGAGGGCTACTACCTGTACTACCCGAGCCGGCGCCACCAGCCGCCCGCCCTTCAGGCGCTGGTCGAGGCGCTCCGCATGTGAGCACTTCCGCGGTTCCTCGGAAACTTTCCGGCGTTACTCCAGGAAGTCCAGGTCGCGTCCCGCCGTCTCGGCCATGCCCATGAGGGAGACGAGGGCGAGGAGGATGCAGACGAGGCCCACCGCCCAGGCGCTCCCGACGTAGCCAAGAGGGCCGCGGAGCAGGGAGAAGCTGCCCGTGATCAGGGGAACGGCTCCCCTCACGAAGTTCGGCACCGTGGTGGCCACCGTGGCGCGGAGGTTCGTGCCGAACTGCTCCGCGGCGATGGTGACGAAGACGGCCCAGTACCCCGCCATGAGGCCGAGGAATCCCGCGAGCAGGTAGAACGCCGCCGGGGTGAGCCCGCGCGCGGTGAGGTAGATGGCGACGCCGAGGAGCGTCCCGAGGATGAAGACGAGAACGACCTTCTTCCGGCTTCCCCAGACCTGGCTGAGGATGCCGGACGCGAAGCTCCCCAGCGTGATGCCGCTGTAGCAGAAAGCCACGGCGGTCCCCGCGGCCACGGGTCCCGTCACGCCGACCTTCGGGGCGAACTCGGGCGCGGAGGTGATGAGGATCGCGACCACGAACCAGGTCGGCAGGCCGATGAGGATGCAGCGGAGGTAGCGGAGGAAGCGCTCACCGCGCGTGAAGAGGCTCGGGAAGTCGCCGCGCGGGAGGCCGGCCTTCTCGCCGAGGTTCCGGAACATGCCGCTCTCGCGGAGGCTGAAGCGGGTGGCGAGGAGAACGAGGCCCAGCCCGCCTCCGACGAGGTAGGCGGTGCGCCAGGGGAGGTACCTGCCGACGAGGCTCGCGGTCACCGTCCCGAAGATCCCCACCCCCGCGACGATGGCGGTGCCGTAGGCCCGGAGGTCTCTGGGGAGGATCTCGGCGACCAGCGTCACCGCCGCGCCCAGCTCGCCCGCGAGGCCGAGCCCCGCCAGGAAGCGCCAGACGGCATAGGACGGGAGGCCGTGCACGAACGCGTTGCCGATGTTCGCCACGGAGTAGAGCGCGATGCTCCCGAAGAGGGTCGAGAGGCGGCCCTTCCTGTCGCCGAGGACGCCCCAGAAGATCCCGCCCAGCAGCATCCCGACCATCTGGAAATTGAGCAGCAGGAACGTGGCGGAGACCTGCGTGTCCCCCTGCGGGATCCCGAGGTTCGTCAGGCTCGGCTGCCGCACGATGGGAAAAAGGAGCAGGTCGAACATGTCCACGAAGTACCCAAGGGCCGCCACGAAGACGGTCAGGTTGAGGATCTGCGACAGGCGGTGGTTCTCCGGCATTCAGCGCCGAATGAGACCTCGAGGCCGGACCCGCGGATTCCGCGCGCTCGGTTGACCGTTCACGCTGTCGACCATGCGAGGCCTCCCGCTCTCAACGCAAGTCTAAGGCGCGACGGCCACCACGGGAGCAGATTCTTCATCGTCCAGGGGGTCAACGTAACGCTCTCGCCTGTCCGATAGAGCAGAAAGAAGTTCGTGCTCACCTTTCGCGCCGGAGGATCACCTCATGAACTTCACCACGACTCTCTTGGCATGCCTTCTTGCCGGCGTCGCCTTCGCGGCTCTGGCCGCGTGGCTCACGACCCGCAAAGGTAACACCATCAGCGACCTCGCGAAGTCCCAGCAGCTGCAGAACGCCGAGGCGATCAAGATCGAAGTCCTGAACACCGTCAAGCTTTCCTCGAACATCCCGATCGTCGGTCTCTATGTCGTCGCAGCGGCCGTCGCCGTGGGTCTTCCCACGTTCATCTACTGGGCCGCGCACCGAGACGTTTCCGCCTACGTTGTTCTGTCTGGATTCGTCCAGGGCCCCGCGCCGGTGGGTTCATTGAAGGTCTATCCCGTTCTGCACGACTCCTACGTCAACCCGAGTACCGGAGCGTTTCACGTGCCGCTGGTTTTCAACGCCGGAGAGCCCCCGCACGACGTGAGCCTTCAAGGATCCGAATACCATCCGGTGGGCATGTCGGTGGCTCTCGACCGGGTGGCGGACACGCTGAACGTGCAGTTCGCCGGCACGAGCCGCGTCGACAGCGTACGGCTTCAAGAGCATTCCGCCATCCTGACCACGCCGATCCAGCTCACGCTTCATCAAGCGCAAGCGACGCCGGCGAACGACCCATCGCAGCAGCCGGCCGTACCGGCGGCTTTGGCCGACGCGGTGCCTCCGTCGGGAAGTGGACAGTGAGAATGCCCGGCAGACGGTCCCTCTCGGCAATGTTGACGACCTGTGTGCTCCTGGTCGCGGGCGTCGGAGCGCTGGCTCAGAAGGTCAGCTTTTCTGGGACGCTCTATCAATACCGGTCCGACCGCGACCATCCCACCCCGATACCGAATCTTCGGGTCTTCCTGCTCGAGCCGTCGTCCGGAAAGTGGACTGGGCCGGTCCTTACCGATAGCTATGGCCGCTTCGCTTTTTATGACCTCCAGGCTGGCCGTTACGTCTTGAAGATCTACAGGTCGGCGGACACCCGATCCCTCGTCTGGCAGCAGGAAGCAGCCGTTCCCGGTCAACTGCCGCCGATCGTGTTGAGGTGAGGCGCTCACATGCAGAGCCAGGTCGGGGTTCCCGACCCACGATCGATCTCTTCGTCGACCAGTCGCGCATCAGCGAGGCACATCAGGCGGAGGATTTCGCGCTCGTCCGGCGCACCGCCGCTCGCCTTCCTCAGCGGCCGGACCGCGGGCCTTTCCGGGGGAGCGCCGCTCCCTCGGCTTGCCGCCGTTCCACGAGCCGGTGGCTCGCCGCCGCGTTCAGGTCCAGGTCGTAGACCTTCTTGAGCTCGAGGATCTTCGCCCGCGACGCGGGTCCGAAGGGGGCCTTCCCTTCGAAGGCGTGAAGCACGATGCCCTCCAGGAGGTCGCCCAGAGTCAGGTCGTGATACTCGGCGAGCCCCTTCAGGACTTTCAGGATCCGCTTCTCCATCCGGATACCGGTCTGGACGCGCTCGACGGGGATTCGGGCGATGTTCTTCATGCGATCAATGTACATTGGTATCTAGGTAATGTCAAGAGCCGTCGAGGCGCGATGGAAAATTGCCGGTGGCTATCTCGCCGAGAAGGTGCGGCCCTGTCCTCCGGTTTCCTCGGTTCCGTCCGACCAGACTGGCCTTCTGCCCGGACGGGGGCTTGTGTCCCTACAGGCCCCCGTAGAACCGCCCGAATGCCCGTGCCAGCATCATCGCCATGAGGAGCGCTCCTGCGCCAGTAACGAGAACATGTCTCGAGCTCCGGAGCTCGAATGATCCGACGCGGCAGACGAGCAGGTAGCCGATGACTGCGTTCAACGCACCCCACAGCACGTTCACCATCGAAGAAGAGAGACCCTGGCCGGGTGGAGAAGCGAAGGGGCTTTGAAACGGGTGTCCCGAAATCCCGTTCACGAAATGAGGGACCGCATTAGCGAGAAAGGCACCGCCGAAGAAGTACGACAGGTAGTGATTCCAGCGCATGTTTCTGGCCCTCCACCTTGCTCGTGCTATGCGCCCGGTTCCCCTGGCAGACGATTGCAGCACCTATCACGCAGTCCTCGGCCGCGCAGCACGGTTCGTATCATGGCCCTGGAGGGGCGCAGTGGGAATTGCCGGGGGGACGGTTTGGCTATCCTGAGGCCCGTGACCCGTCGCAGGCCCCGTCCGAAGGCCGCTCGATTCGCCGCCCCCAGCCCCCCGAAACCCTCCCGTGACCAGCGCACAGCGTGGACGGCCCTCGCGGCGCTCCTGGTGTCCCTGGTGGCGGCCTGGGTCTTCTTCCCCGTGCTCGGCTTCGACTTCGTCAACTACGACGACCCGACCTACGTGAGGGCCAATTCCCACGTGCTCCGCGGCCTGACGGCCGGCGGCGCTGCATGGGCCTTCGGCACGACGCACGCCTCCAACTGGCACCCGTTGACCTGGCTCTCTCACATGGTGGACGTGCAACTCTTCGGCCTCGCCCCGGGCGGCCATCACGGGACGAGCCTGGCGCTCCACCTCGTCTCCGCGGTGCTCCTGCTCCTGCTGGTCCGCGCCTGGACCGGCAGCGTCGGCGTCGCGACGGCCGTGGCGGCCCTCTTCGCCTGGCACCCGGCCCACGTGGAGTCGGTGGCCTGGGTCTCCGAGCGCAAGGACGTGCTCTGTGCCCTGCTGCTCTGGCTCACCCTCGGGGCCTACACCGCGTACGCGCGCCGGCCGCCCGCTTCCCGTGGCCCTCTCCGCCTCGCCGTTGTCGCGCTGCTCTTGGCGCTGGCGCTGATGGCGAAGCCGATGGCGGTCACGGCTCCGTTCCTGATGCTGCTGCTCGACGTGTGGCCGCTCGGCCGGCTGCCGCTCGACGTCGCGCCGGACGTCGCACGAGTACGGCCCCTCCTCGTCGAGAAGCTCCCCCTGCTGGCCCTCTCCGGGCTGTCGTGCATCGTCACCTTCGCCGCGCAGCACGCCGGCGGCACCGTGGCGAGCCTGCGAGTGCTCTCGCTGCCCGAGCGCCTCGGCAACGCCGCGGTCGCGCTCGTCGCCTATCTCGGGATGTTCTTCCGGCCTGCCGGCCTGGCCGTCTTCTACCCGTACCCCGGCGCCCGGCCTCCGTTCGTCCTCGGCGGCTCGGTCCTGCTCCTTTCGGCCCTGACCTGGGGCGCCTGGCACACGCGCCGGCGCTTCCCGTTCCTGCTCGTGGGCTGGCTCTGGTTCGTCGGGAGTCTCGTCCCGGTCATCGGCCTCGTGCAGGTGGGTGAGCAGGCCCTGGCCGACCGCTACACCTACGTGCCCTACGTCGGGCTCAGCCTCGCTCTCGCGGAAGGCGCGCGCCAGCTCCTGAAGCTCCACGCCCTGACGGGCCGTGCGCTCGTCGCGGCGGTCGGCGCCTTTCTCCTGGCGCTCGTCCCCGTCGCACGAGAGCAGGTCGGCACCTGGCACGACAGCGTGACCCTCTTCCGTCGAGCGCTGGAGGTGACGCGCGACAACCCCGTGGCGGAGAGGCTGCTCGGAGTGGCGCTGCTGGATTCGGGCGACGCGGCCGGGGCGGAGCCTCACCTCCGGGAGGCCGTTCGCCTGAGGCCCGGCTCCGCGGCCGCGCTCAATGCGCTCGGCGTCGCCCTGACGCGGCTCTCCCGCCCCGGGGACGCCGAGGCGGCGCTGGAGGCCTTTCGGCGCGCCGCGGCCGCCGACCCCGGCGACCCGGACACTCACAACAACTTGGGCAATTCCCTCGAGGCCCGCGGGAACGTGGAGGGCGCCCTCGCCGAGTACGGCGAGGCGATCCGCCTCGCGCCAGGAAGCGCCGCCGGATACCGCAACACCGGCCTCACCCTCGCCGAGCTGGGACGGCTCGAGGAGGCCCGGCACGCGCTGGAGGAGGCCGTGCGCATCGAGCCCGGCCACGCCCCCACGCTGGGCGATTTGGGTACCGTCCTCGCGCAACTTGGGCGAGTCGACGAGGCTCTCGAGCGCTACCGGGAATCGCTGCGGCTCGATCCGGCCTCCCGGCTGGTACGCCATCAACTGGCGCGCCTCCTCGCTCGCTCGGGCGGGCTCGAGGACGCGGTCGCCGTGTTGCGCCGGGGCCTGGATCGCGACGGCGACGACCACGGCGGCCGCGCCCTGTTGACGCAACTCTACCTGGCCGCGGGTCGGCAGGAGGCCGCGCGGCAGGAGATGTCGATCCTCGAAGCGAAGGCCCCGGCCCAGGCCCTCGACCTGCGACGCCGGCTGCAGGCCGCCGCGCAGGGCCGCGCTATGCCCTGACCCTTCTTCACGCGGAACCGGTCAGAAGACAAGCTCGTACGCAACGCCTATCTTCTCGTAGACGGCGGTCGCGATACACCGGAAACCCGCTTCGCAAGCGGTCCTTGGAAAAACTCAGAGCGCCGGCGAGGACACTCCTTTTCTCTTCTTCATTGAACGATATCGTCAAGTGTGGGAACCTTCGGGCGAGTCACCATATGAACCTGTTTCAAGTGGATGATGCCGGGTACCTTTTCATCTCGCCCGCCATTGACGACTGGAGTCTCCTCGCCTCCAGGCAAATCGACACGATCTTCGATCTCGAGGGCGGTCTCGACGCCGGTGTGCCCACCGTTCCCGATCAGTGCCTGTACGTCTACTTTCCGATCTACGATGACGCCTTGCCCTCCACTTCAAAGCTCTCGGGTCTCGCCATTCTCGGCGCTTCGCTCATTCAAGATGGCCATCGCGTTCTTTCCCATTGCGGTATGGGCTTCAACCGCTCAGCCCTGCTGGCCGGCCTCATTCTCCACCGGCTCGGCATGTCTGGCCCTGCCGCAGTCGAACGGCTTCGCCAGCGCCGTCCCGGAGCCCTTTTCAACCAGCGGTTCGCGAACTACTTGCTTTCCCTCTAGCGGCGCCGTTCGCCCTCCTGCGCGCTTCACACCTCTTCGGCCTTGCTCCCTATACTCCGCGACATGAAGAGAGAGGGTGGCTGCTCGGCCGACAGCGTCAGGGCGCTCCTCTATCCAGGAGGGAGGCGCCTGGAAGGTCGGCAAGCCAAGCTGGAGCGACAAGCCGAAATAGCGGGGACTGAATCTCATCAATCGCCGCTCAGGGTGTAGCCTGTCCTGGGCACCAAGGAGCATAACATGACTCTCTGTCCCGTCGCTCTCGCCGTCGGTTGCAAGAAGTGTCCAGCCTTCTCGTTCTGCCCGCTGAAGACCGTCATCGGCGACCAGCTAAAGGAAGCGGACAAGCCTGCGCCGCCGAAGTCCCAATCCAAGGGTGGCCATAAGGGCGCGTAAGAATGCCTTCGATGTCTACGGATGTCGCGCCGATGGACGGCATTCGGGACTTCCTGCGCACGAGAATCCCGCGCGCAAGGGATTTCGCCGATCTGCCGGACGATCTGCCGCTCGGCGAGGGCGGTCTCGGTCTGGACTCGATCGCCCTCGTCGAGTTGCTCCTGGAGTGTGAGCAGCGGTTCTGCCTGGTGCCGCCGCTCACGCTTCTCGACGGTCCTCCGCTGACCGTCGGGCTCCTGGCTGAGGCGGTCCTGCGTCCAGGGGAGGTCTTCGGCCACGAACCCGACTCCGCCGAATTCCGCCAGGCGGCCGGCACGACGCTCGTCCCCCTCCGGCGCGGAGACCGCCCGGCGATTTTCCTTGTCCCGGCACCCCCTGCGCTGGGCTTGGCGCTACTTGCCCACGCGAGGCTCGCTCGCCGCGTGCAGGCCAACCGCCTCTTCCTCGCTTTTCATCCCGGCGAGAATGCCCCCGCTGCCGGTGACATCGTGGAGACGGCCCTCCGGGTGATCCAGGAAGCGCAGCCGCACGGGCCGTACGCCCTCGTAGGCGAGTGCGCGGGGGGAATCCTCGCCTGGGAGGTCGCGCGGCGCCTCGCGGCCGGGGGCGAACGCGTCGATCTCCTCGCGCTGCTCGACACACCTTGGCTGCCCTTCTGGAGGCGGCGGTTCAGAATCCAGTTCCGCTGGCCGCTGACCCCGTGGGGAGCCCCGTGGGGAGGCTACCTGCAGCGCCGGACCGCACACCACCTCCACGCCCTCCGGAGCCTTCGCGTCACGCAATGGCCCGCCTACGTATGGGAGAAAGCGAGCGCCGCCCTGGCAGTCCTCCGGTTGGGCCGCCGGCCCGAAGTGCGCGAAGCCCTCCGCCATCGGGAGTGGTATGCCAGAGAAATCCTGGCCATCTCCCTAAAGCCCTGGAGCGGTCACGTCTGCTTCGTGCAGAGCGGCGATTCCCGGCACCGGCGCGACCCGGTGGGCTGGGCCACGTTGGCCAGATCCATCGAGGTCGTACGTGTCCCGGGCAATCACATAACCTTCCTGAGCGACCACATGGACGACGTCGCCGCAGCCCTCTCGCGCTGGCTCTCCGCACCCTGAGTTCAGGACCGGCTGGTCAGGGGCTGTCCGGCGTCAATCAGATTTGAGGGTCGAGGTCCCGGAAAAACTCCGAGCGCCGGGAATTCGTTCTCCTCGACGCTCTGAGAGATCAACCTGGCTCCCCGGGTGGATGGCTCAGAGTGCGATCGTCCGGGACTGCCGGTCCTGGAGACCGGCAGGCGACGGGGTCCTCCAGCCAGCGCTCCATGAACTCCTCTCCGCCCTCCCGGGTGAAGGAGTTCCGCCGCAGGTTGTCCGATAGCGTTCGTCGTACGGTGTCATGGTGTCCTCCTTTCGCTTCGCGCCGCCGTAAGGGCGGTTCCCGCGCAAGCCATCGAGCCGGCCGCAAGGAACCCGAGACGGGTCGCCCGGAAGACCCGGTCCGGGGGAATCCCGTGGGCCGACCGGCCGCCGACGATTCCGGCGAGGACCGCGCCCGCCAGGCTGATACCCGTGGCCATTCCCAGCAGCCGCGACGTGGCGAGGATTCCCGATGCGATGCCCTTCCGTCCCGGCGGCGCCGCCCCGAGCATCGCGCTGTTGTTGGGCGTGGCGAAGATCGCCACTCCCACTCCCGTCACCATCAGACCGATCACCGTGAGATGGAGAGGGGACTCCCCGTTCATGGCGGAAAGGATGAACAGTCCCGCCGCCAGAATCGCCATGCCCGTCGTGGCGGGGCCGCGGGAGCCGACGCGATCCGCGATCCTCCCGCCGACGGGAGCGGCCACGACCATGGTGAGAAATTGCGCCGTCATGACGAGGCCCGCCTTCGCCGCCGAAAAACCCCGCCCCTGGATGAGGTAAAAGGGGACCAGGAAGAGCACGCTTGCCATGCAGATGTAATTCACCAGGGCGCTCCCCACCGAAAAGGAAAAAAGGCGGTTCCTGAAGAGGTCCAGGTGCAGCATGGGAGACGTAGCGGTCTTTTCCTGCCGCAGGAACAGGAACCCAAGAGCGGCGCTTCCGACGAAGACGCCGAGGGTTCTCGCCGAGAGCCACCCCCAGTCGTTTCCGCGGCTCAACGCGAATTGCAAGGCGAGAAAAGCCGCGAGGAAAAGGAGGGCTCCGACCCGATCGAACGTCTCTTCCAGCGACGGCAGGCGCCTCTCTTCCGGGATGTTCCGGAGCCCGATCGCGAAGGCGACCACGCCGATCGGGAGGTTCATGAAGAAGATCGTTCGCCATCCCCATCGGTCCGTGAGCCATCCACCCAGGGAAGGCCCGAGGGCGAGTCCGATGGAGGTCATGGCGGCCTGGAGTCCCAACGCCTGCCCCATCCGCGAAGAGTGCACGCTCCCGATGAGGATGGCGGGCGCGGTGGAGACCACGATGGCGGCACCGATGCCCTGGAGGACGCGGGCGGCGATCAGCATCTCCACCGAAGGGGAGATCCCGCACAGGACCGACGCCGGCACGAAGACCACGAGTCCGGCAAGATAAACGCGCTTGTGCCCCCGGAGGTCCCCCAGGCGCCCGAAGGTGAGAAGAAGCGATCCCATGATCAACAGGTAGGTCGTCGCCACCCACTGGATCACCTCGACGGGAACGTGGTAGTCCGCGCGGATCACGGGAAGCACGGTGTTGACCACGCTGGCGTCGAGAGCGGACATGCAGGTCCCCAGACCCACGGACAGAAGCACCCGGATGCCAGCGGCATCCTTGTCACCATTCCAAGCCATGCCGATTCCTTGCCACCGCAGATCCTCCTCGCTTTCAAGCATCTGGCGGAACGGCGCATCTTGCCCTCGCGATGATGCATCTGCATCCCTTGACGATGAACCGGCCGGTGAATCGGCTTTCTGTGATTCGACAGTGGAAAGGAGCCCGCCGGCGGCGTTCCACAACGCTGCGGCCGACTCGGCGTCGGTCGCTGGCGCTCTTTCTTCTCGCCGCTGAGCGCGATATCGTGGGCTGACTTCTGCGACTGCTTGGCGATCGCAGTTCGTTCTGGTTAGACGAGGGAGGCAGACATGAGCACGAAGGTCAGAGACGAGAGCGCGGGCAAGTGCCCGTTCAACCACATCGCCGGCGTGGGCCGGACGAACCGCGACTGGTGGCCGAGCCAGCTGCGGCTGGAGCTGCTGCACCAGCATTCCGCGAAGTCCGACCCGATGGGCAAGGGCTTCAACTACGCGAAGGAGTTCACCAGCCTCGACTACAAGGCGCTGAAGAAGGATCTGGTGAAGCTGATGACCGACTCGCAGGACTGGTGGCCGGCGGACTTCGGCCATTACGGGCCACAGTTCATTCGCATGTCCTGGCACGCCGCCGGGACCTACCGCATCACCGACGGCCGTGGCGGCGGCGGCCGGGGCCAGCAGCGCTTCGCCCCGCTCGACAGCTGGCCCGACAACGTCAACATCGACAAGTCGCGCCGCCTGCTGTGGCCGATCAAGCAGAAGTACGGCAGGAAGATCTCCTGGGCCGACCTGATCATCCTCGCCGGCAACGTTGCGCTGGAATCGATGGGCTTCAGGACCTTCGGCTTCGGGGGCGGCCGCGCGGACGTATGGGAGCCCGACGAGGACGTGAACTGGGGCGAAGAGATCGCGTGGCTGGGCGTCGACAAGCGCTTCAGCGGAGATCGCGAGCTGGACCAGCCGTTCGGCGCCACCCACATGGGACTGATCTACGTCAACCCGGAA
>Ga0335081_10019009_pt1 | contig 11110 bp, 11 predicted proteins | sample Lox_Sample_35_FD_206713 | JGI IMG/M metagenome (GOLD analysis project Ga0335081, IMG submission 206713) | Soil microbial communities from Loxahatchee National Wildlife Refuge, Florida, United States - Lox_Sample_3.5 | ecosystem: Environmental > Terrestrial > Soil > Wetlands | place: USA...
GACCTCACGCGCAGCGTCCGCCGCGCCAGCGGCTTAGTTCAAACGGCATTGTGGCCCCATTCTACGAACCCATGCACCATGCGCTGCTGTCGTTAAGATAGCGCCTGTGGGCGGACCGCCCGCCCCGCCTGACTAAGCCAGCCTGGTGTAGTGGCTCGCGAAATGAATCAGCGGCCGGCCTTCGCCAACGTGCGCCCGGACCATCTTCCCCACTACGATATCGTGATCGCCGGCCGTGAAGCGCTGGTAGACCGCGCACTCCATCTGCGCCAGCACGCCCTCGATCAACGGTACCCCGGTCTCGCCGCGGCTCCAGTCCACGCCGTCGAAACGGTCCTCCCCTTTGCGCGCGAAGCGCTCGGAAAGCTCGCGTTGATGCTCGGCCAGCACGTTGATTCCGAAATAGTCCGCCGCGCGGAACGCGTCGATCACGCTGACCGCGTGTCCCAGGCAGATCAGGATCAGCGGGGGATCGAGCGACACCGAAGTGAAGGAACTGACCGTCAGCCCGTGGGGCGTTCCCCGCGCGTCTGCCACGCTGGCCACCGTCACTCCCGTGGCGAAGCGCCCGCAAGCCCGCCGGAATTCCTTGCCGGTCACCCCAAGCCCCTCGCTTGACATGAGAATAAATTCAATCCTATCATGTGGTTGACTGATGGGGGAATGGAATTCTCCCCGCTCTGCCCAGGAGGCTGTTTTGATCAAGCTGGATATCATCAACGAGGTGGTGAACCGGACCGGCATCACCAAGACCAAAGCTGAGATGGCGGTCGAGACGGTCTTCGAATCCATGAAGAAAGCGCTCGAGCAGGGTGACCGCATCGAACTGCGCGGCTTCGGCGTGTTCAACGTCAAACCGCGCAAGACGGGGATCGGGCGCAATCCGCGCACCGGCGCCGAGGTCTCCATCCCGCCCGGGAAAGCGGTGCGCTTCAAGCCCGGCAAGGAGCTGCAGACGCTGCAATAGCACCCGCGCGACGCAGCGCTTCATCGTGTCCTCTCAGGATTTCTCGCCTGCGCCGTACCCCTTGTACGCCGGCAACGGTAAGGGGGAGGTGCGCGTTTCGCCGTGGCCCCGTACCCGCGAGCGGTATTGGCTCTATGCGCTGCTGTTCGGCGCGACCCTGGTGACCACCACCATCGTCGGCACCGCCATGCAGATGGATTTCGACCGCAGCCTGCCGTTCGATATCGAGCAGAGCCTGCGCATGTACTCCTGGCTGTGGCGGCATCCCTCGGGCCTGCTGCGCGGGCTGCCCTTTTCCCTGACGCTGCTGGCCATTCTGCTGGCCCACGAGATGGGCCACTACCTGGCCGCGGTCTACCACCGCGTGGACGCCAGCATGCCCTACTTCCTGCCGTCGCCCTTCATGGGCACCTTCGGGGCGTTCATCCGCGTGCGTTCGCCCATCTACTCCAAGCGGGTGTTGTTCGATATCGGGGTCTCGGGGCCTTTGGCCGGTTTCGTGTTCCTGATGCCGGCGCTTTCCGTGGGGCTGGCGTTTTCCAAGGTGATTCCGGGCATTGCGCACCAGGGCGTGCTGCATTTCGGCGATCCGGGATTCCAGTGGCTGCTGGAGCGCATTATCTTCCCCGGCGTGCGGCCGGCCGATATTTACCTGCACCCCGTGGCGCGCGCGGCCTGGGTCGGAATGTTCGCCACCGCGCTGAACCTGTTGCCCATCGGGCAGCTCGACGGCGGCCACATCCTGTATTCGTTCTTCCCACGGCAGCACCGCACGATTTCCAAGGTGCTGTGCATCCTGCTGCTGCCGCTGGGCTGGTTCTGGATCGGATGGCTGGTGTGGGGCGTGGTGCTGCTGCTGGTGGGCCGGCGCCATCCTTCGATTGAGGATCCCACCCCCCTTGACGGCGGACGCCGCACGCTGGGGTGGATCGCTCTGGCCGTGTTCGTGCTGTGCTTCACCTTCGCGCCCATCGCCGAAGGCGCGTTCTGAGCCGCGATGAAGATCACGGCGACCATCATCACGCTGAACGAGGAGCGGAACATAGCCCGCGCCATCGAGAGCTTGCGCTGCTCCGACGAAATCCTGATCGTCGACAGCGGCTCGGTGGACCGCACCGTGGAGCTCGCCGAAAAGCTGGGCGCGCGCGTCATCGAGGCCGGCTGGCGCGGTTTCGCCGGCCAGAAGAACTGGGCCGCCGAACAGGCCACCCACGACTGGATACTCTCGCTCGACGCCGACGAGGCACTCAGCGAGGGCCTCGAAGCCGAAATCTGGAACCTCAAAAAGAGCGGCCCGCGCTACGACGCCTACACCATGCCGCGCCTGGCCCGCTATCTGGGGCGCTGGATCCTGCACTCGGGCTGGTACCCCGACCGCAAGATCCGGCTTTACGACCGGCGCACCGCGACGTGGGTGGGCGATTTCGTTCACGAGAGCGTCCGGGTGAGCGGCCGCCTGGGCCACCTGCAAAGCAACATCCTGCATTTCACCTGCGAGTCGCTGGCCGAACACGTCAAGACCATGGACCGCTACACCACGCTGGCGGCGCAGGAGCTGGTGGCGCGCAAGGTGAAGGTGCCGCTGTGGCGCCTGATGCTCGATCCGCCCTGGACGTTTGCCAAGAGCTACGTCGTCCATCTTGGGTTTCTGGACGGACCGGAGGGTCTCATGATCGCCTACATGGCGGCGTTCTACAGCTTCCTGAAATACTCCAAAGCGAGAAACATGAGCTGATGCGCATCCTGCACCTCGATGCCGGCAAAGAGATGGGCGGAGGGCAGTGGCAGGTGCTCCGGCTGATCGAGGGCCTGAAAGCCGCCGGAGTGGAATCCACGCTGCTGGCCCGGGCCGGCGCTCCGTTGTTCGAGGCCGCGCGCGGGAAAGGATGGCGCGTCGAGCCCATCGGCTTCACCCGCACGGCCATGCGCAGGAGCACCCACGACCTGGTGCACGCGCACGACGCCCGCAGCCACACGGTGGCGGCAGTGGTCGGTGCAGAACCATTGGTAGTATCGCGCCGCGTGGCGTTTCGACCCCGTGGGGCAGGGCATCGACCTGCCCCGGATTGGAAATACTCCCGCGCCACCCGGTACATCGCCGTCTCCGATTTCGTGAAATCGGTTTTGATTGAACGCGGCGTGCCGGCGGAGAAGATCTCGGTCGTCTATGACGGCGTGCCCTTGCTTCCCGAGGCCGGGCAGGTCGATGCCCTGCCGCACGTCCTCACGGCCAAAGAGACTCCTCTGGCCGCGGAAGCCGCGCGGCTGGCGCGCGTGCCCTTGATGTTGTCCACCAATCTCGAGCGCGATCTCCCCGCGGCGCCCCTCTTCCTATACATCACGGACTGCGAAGGTCTCGGCTCGGCGGCCCTGCTGGCCATGTCGGCCGGCATCCCGGTGATCGCCAGCCGGATCGGCGGCCTGCCCGAGATCGTCCGCCACGGCCAGACCGGCCTGCTGGTGCAGAACGATCCCGCGGCCGTTGCCGGCGCCCTCCGCGAACTGCTCGACGACCCCGCCCGGGCCCGCCGCATGGGCGCCGCGGCGCGCCGCGCGGTGCAGGAAAACTTCACCGTGGATCACATGCTCCGCCGTACCATGGAAGTTTACCGGCAGGTGCTGGCATGATCGAAGCTTTCCTCGCGTTCGGGTTCGGACTGCTCATTGGCAGTTTCCTGAACGTGTGCATCTACCGCTGGCCGCGCGACCTGTCCATCGTGCGGCCGCGCTCGCACTGCACCGCGTGCCAGGCCCCCATCGCATGGTACGACAATGTCCCGCTGGCGAGCTTTGTGGTGCTGGGCGGGCGCTGCCGGCACTGCCGGGAAAACATCTCGCTGCGCTACCCCGTTGTGGAGCTGCTCACCGGCCTGCTGTTTTTCTATTTCGTGTACACGCTGGGCCCCAACGCGGCCGCGATCAAGATGTGCGTTTTCGCCGCCATGCTGGTGACGCTGTTTTTCTCCGACCTCGAACAGCGCATTCTGCCCGACGAGTTCACCCTGGGCGGCACGGGGGCCGGCCTGGTCTTCGCGTTCTTCGTGCCCGTCCCCGACGACATGGCCCAGGCGTTGCTCTGGTTGGTCTCCCGCACGGATATCTCCGGCCGCCCCCGGTCTCTGGCGGAGGCGGCCCTGGGCGCGGCGCTGCCGGCGCTGTTCCTGTGGGCCGGCGGATGGCTGTACTACCAGTTGCGGCACCGCGAAGGACTGGGCTTCGGCGACGTCAAGCTGATCGCCATGGTGGGCGCATTTTTGGGCCTGCGCGGGGCGCTGTACACGCTGATCCTGGGATCGATCGCCGGCTCCGTCGTGGGTTTCAGCTACATCAAGCTGGCTCACAAGGACCCGGCGACCTACGAGCTTCCCTTCGGGACGTTCCTCGCCGCCGCGGCCCTGGCGACGGCCTTGGGAGCGCGGCAGGTGCTGGGGGGGTAGGGCAGCCAGTGGGTTCCGGCGCCACGCGAGTCCATTTCTACGCCGCACACCTGGGCCGTGGCGCGGCGCTACACCAAATTGATGCATAATGGTGTAGTGAAGATCGCCAAAGCTGTACGACAAAGCGTCAGCCTTCCGGCAAACGTCGCAGTGCAGGTACGTAGGATGGCAAAAACCCGCCGTCTTAGTGCCAACCGCATGCTGGTGGAGCTCATCGAGAACGGGATCGAAGCGCAAAAGCAGAAACAGCAGGAGTTCTTGGACCTCGCCGAGCGCTTCCGAAACGCCACCGATCCCGACGAAGTCAAACGGCTGGGTGATCAGATGGGCCGGATGGTCTTCGGCGACTGATGCCGAAGATCGAGAGTTGGAGCCACCTGCCGGAGGGTGTCCGTCAGCACTTGATCGACAGAATGCGCGACCGGGCAATCAGCATCGCGGACCTCAATCGGCTTCGCATCTGGATCGAATCGGAGCCGGAAGTGCCGGAGGGTGACTGGTACAAGGATTTTGGTTCGTTCAAGATCTGCGGCCAGAGATCGTTTCCGAAAACATTTCTGCTCCGCGGTCAAGCGGCCAGCGGGAAGGCAGTATGACGGTTGGCGCTACCAGAAATATCTTCCCACCACCTGCGGTGAAGCCGGCGCGCGATCGATCACCTTCACGTGCAGCACCAGTTGCAGGTTCTTCTTCGGCCAGTCGGGCGGGGCGCCGCGCAGCGCCTCGGTCATCAGGTCGGGGCTGGTGACCAGGTCGGCCGCAGCGTCGGTTCCGTATTGCGTGATGCCGGCCAGCTCCACCAGCATGGCGTGGGTATCGGGGTGGAAAACCCGCGAGACGATGGCGTAATCTTCGTCGGTGTTGCGGTCGCGCGGCAGGTTGGGCAGCACCCAGTCGGTCGGCTTGCCGTTGTCGGTGATGGCGGCGGGCCGGCGGTGACCGTCCACAAAGTAGCGCATCCGGCTGCTGATCTCTTTCCACTTGGTGTACGAATAACCGACCAGAATGGCCGGTCCGGTACGCAGGTCCACAAAAGACACCTCGGCCCCGACCTTCACCCGGAACGGACGCCGCAGTCTGGCCAGCATGGCGGTCAGGCGCGAGGTGGCGATCAGATCGCCGCCGCCCACGAACTGGTCGGTCATCAGGGTGAAATCGCTGACCTGCGCGGGCGGAGTAATCTTGGGGTCGACATCCACGCCGTACACCGGCACGAACGATGCGCACACCAAAAGCGGCGCGGAGCCTTGCAGAACCGGCGCCCAGAACTCTTCGAGCGGCGTGACCGCCGGCCGGGTCTCAACCCACACGATGCCGGCGATCGCCAGCACCACCAATCCGGCCAACACGCCGCGCCGCGGTGTCAGCGCGGGTTTGTGCTGCGGGACGGCCGGTTCCATCGGCGGGGCGGCGGCCGGCGGCAGGTCAGGAAGCGACTCCGGCGCGGCGGGTGAAGCGGCAACCGTGGACGCCGCCTGGAGCGGGTGGAACTCGGGCACGTAAGTGCCGGAAGGCAGCTCGATCCGGATGGGGTTTCGGGCGCCCTGGCCGGAGTAGTAGATGCCCAGCCGCTTGCGAACTTCGCCGGCTTTGACGCGCACGGTGGCGTCGTCACTGGGGTCGTAACTGGTGGGCCGGCCGAAAACCTCGATGCCGATGGTGCGCTCCTTGAGCATGTCGCCATGCCCGCCCAGCGTGTTCTCCACCACGTAGCGGAGGAAGTCCTGGCTGCGCCTGCTGGAGCGGAACTCGTGGCTCGAAAGCACGCGGTTCAACTCCTCGCGTATTCGTTCGTCCGTCAGGGAAAGCCCGGGAGTATGTCCCTGAGACATGAGACCGCAGCCAATCGGCAAGAATGCTTGTCCGATTCTAGCAAGTTCCAAGTCCGCTGAAAATAAATGCGTTCGGTGCAGTAATGAACGGGCGTAACGCCCCGCGCAACGGTTGCGAACTGGACAACGGCACCCCTTCTGGCACAAATTGAGAGACTAGGGCCATGTCGAAGATGATCGACGAAACACGCCAGCAGCCCAAAGCGCTGGCCAAGACGCTGGAGGAAGGCACCCAGGCGCTGGACGCTTTGCGGCGCCACTTCGAGGCCCACCAGCCGCGCCTGGTGATCCTGGTGGCGCGCGGCACCTCGGACAACGCGGCGCAGTTCGGCCGGTACCTGATCGAGATCACCACCCACATCCCGGTCTCGCTGTCCGCGCCCTCGGTCCTGACGCTGTACGCCAGCCCGCTCGATCTGCGGGACACGGTAGTGGTGGGGATCTCCCAATCCGGCGAATCCACGGACACCAACGCCGTGCTGGCGGATGCGCGCAGCCGCGGCGCGGTCACCGTGGGCATCACCAACGAGCCCCAAAGCACCATGGCGGAGATCTCCAGCTACACCCTGCTGGCCTGGGCCGGCAAGGAGGAGAGCGTCGCCGCCACCAAAACCTACACCTGCCAGCTCATGGCGCTCTACCTGCTGGCCAATGCGTTGGGCGGCGAGGTTTCGATCGAAATGCTCCACCGGATACCGGCATGGGTGGAAGATGTGCTGGAACTCGAGGAGCGCGTCGGCGACATCGCCCAGCGTTACACCTTCATGACGCGCGCGGTCACCGTAGGCCGCGGTTTGAACTACGCCAACGCGCTGGAGTTCGGGCTCAAGCTCATGGAGACCTGCTACGTGGTGACCCAGCGTTTCTCCTCCGCCGACCTGCTGCACGGGCCCATCGCGCTGGTGGAGCATGCGTTTCCGATGTTCGTTTTCGCGCCCGCGGGGGTCACGTGGCCCTCGACCTCGGCGCTCCTCGACCAGCTCGAGGAGCTGAAGGCGGAAACTCTGGTCATCACCGACGCCAGCAACAGCGAGGCCTGCGCCAAGCCCGCGCGGCTGATCCAGCTTCCCGTCCCCGGCGGCTCGTGGGAAGGTCCCCGAGACCTCTACACGCCCATTCCGTACATCGTGCCGGCGCAGTTGTTCGCCGCACAACTGGCGGAGATCAAGGGACTGAATCCGGACCGCCCGCGAACCCTGCACAAGATCACCCGGACCATGTAGCGCACGCACTCCTGCGTGCCGTGTCGGCACTGGTGATGGCCGGGCATGCCCGGCCACTATATCATCGCTGCAGCCCCATCGTCACCACGACCCGGTTCACCGTGCCCTCCGCCTGCGGTGGAATGGCCCCTTCGACCACCTCGCCGTTCAGCGTGACGGTCTTCACCCCCTTCTCGACTCCATCCGGATTCTGCACCGTAATCTGAAACGTGGCGCCGCGCCATTGGCGGGTCACCTGAAATTCGCTCCACCCGGCTGGAATGCACGGATCCACGATCATCCCTTCAACGCTCAACCGCACTCCCAATATCCAGCGGGTGGCCGCGGTGTAGCTCCAGCCGCCGCTTCCGGTCAGCCAGGGATGCCGGGCGCGGCCGAACGCCGTGTGGTCCCGCCCCATGACGAACTGGCAATACGAATACGGTTCGGCCTCGCGGACCTCGATGAGGTCATTCTGGTTCGCCGGCAGCAGCGCGTCGTAAAACTTCATGGCGCGCTTGCCGCGGCCCAGCTTGCACTCGGCGATCACCGCCCACGGATTGGGATGGCTGAAAATAGCCGCGTTTTCCTTGATGCCCTTATAGACCCGCGCCACGAAGCCGATGTCGTCGTCGGGTTTCGAGAACGGCGGCCACAGCAGGTGGATCCCGTAGGGCGAGTACAGGTGACGATCCACCGCATCCATCGTCAGCCGGGCGCGCTCGGGCGCCGCGGCTCCGGAAACTACCGCCCAGGTGTTGCTCTCGAGAAAGATCCGGCCCTCCTCGCTGTCGCGTGTCCCGATGCGGACGCCCTTGGCGGTGATGCCGCGAATGTACCATTCGCCGTCCCACAGTTCTTTCTCGCAGGCCGATTTCACTCGCTCGGCGAGCACGCAGTAGCGCCGCGCATCCTCGCCGCGGCCCAGAAACTCGGCGGCTTCCACGAACGCGCCGAGCGCCCAGTAGTGCAGGAACGACACCAGGGCGCTTTCTCCGCCGCCGAGATTCAGGCAGTCGTTCCAATCCGCGCGCAGGCCCTTGCAGATGCCGGTCGGGCCCACCTGGCGGGCGGAAAAGTCCAGCGCGCGCTTGAGGTGTTCCCAGACGGCGGCCTCGCCTTCGTCGGCGAATGGCACCCGCTCGTCGAAGAGGCCGAGGTCGCCGGTCTCCTTGGCGTATTCGCAGACCGACACCACCAGCCACAGCGCGTCGTCCGAGCACACGTCCGCCAGGCCGTGAATGAGGCGCTTGCGGTCCGGCGTGGGCGTAACCGTCGGGGATTTGAACTTGGGCGCTTTCTGCTTCTCCGGATCGAACCACTCCGGGTCGAACAGGTGCAGCCCGTAGCCCTGGCTCACCTGGCCTCTGAGCAGCTCCAGGATGCGCTGCCGGCACCTGCCGGGGTTGGTGTGGACCACGCTCATGACGTCCTGCGAGGTGTCGCGGTAGCCCAGTCCCGTGCGCCCGCCGACCTCGATGAACGAGGCGAACCGCGACCACACCACGCACGTCTCCGCCTGGTAGAGCGTCCAGGTATTGACCATGGTGTCCAGGCCCTGGTGCGGGGTCCGGCACTGGAACACCGCCAGCTTCTTCCGCCAGTATGCCCGCAGCTCTTCAAACGCCCGGTCCACCTCGGCAAGGTCCGAGTACTTCGCCCGGATTTCGAGGCCCTTGGCGCGCGGGCCCACACCCAGCAGGAACACCAGCCGCACCTCGGCGCCGGGCGGGATAGTCACGCGCTTGTGCAAGGCCCCGCAGTGATTTCCGCCCAGCTCAGTGCTGTTGCGGCAGTGCCCCTGCTCCACAGCGATGGGGTTGGTCTCCGTGCGGTAGCTGCCGAGGAAGGCGTCTCGCAGGGAGTCGTAGCTGTCGGGCTCGAAGCTGGCCGCGAAGTAGTGAAACGTCCAGGGCTCATAGAAGAAATCGTATTCGATGATCCCATCCTCGAAGCTCGACCCGCTGGCGTACAGGCTCATCTGCAGGTTCTGGTTGTCGATTTCAACGTGGTGAAACGAGAACTCCAGGTAGCCGAAGACGCTCAGCTCGCGCGTTTGGGCGCCGTCGTTTTTGATGCGGACGTCCCAGATCTCCACGTCGTCGTCCACGGGAATGAACACCGTCTGCTCGGCATGGAGATCCTGATAGTCGCAGGAAAAGCGCGAGTAGGAAAGGCCGTGGCGGCATTCGTACCGCGCCTGATCCAGGTCCTTCCCCACCGGCTGCCACGAGACCGACCAGGTTTCGCCCGTGCGGTCGTCCCGCACATAGACGTAGTGTCCCGGCCGGTCGAGCGGGACTCCGTTGGGACGGAAGCGTGTGATGCGCTGGTGCTCGGCGCTTTTATAGAACGAGTAGCCTCCGGCATTGTGCGAGATTACCGTGCACAGGTCTTTGACGCCCAGATAATTCGTCCAGGAGGCCGGCACATCGGGCCGCTCGATGACGTACTCGCGGTTGTCGTTGTCAAAATGGCCGTAGCGCATGGATCACCTCACGGGGAGACCGGCCATCAGGCCGGTCGTGCGGATCAGCTCGCGCGCCTTTTCGGGAGAATCGGCCTCCACGGCCAGGCGCAGCACCGGTTCGGTTCCGGAAAACCGCAGCAGCACCCAGTTGTCATTTTCCAGGTAGAACTTGGTGCCGTCCATGTGCGAGGTTCGAACCACCGGGTAAGGGCCGATGTGACCGGCAGGCGCTTCCCGCAAACAGCGGGGGACGGCGATGCGCATCTCGGGTGTGGCCGGGATGCTCTCTTCCAGATCGTACAGCCTTCCCGTGAGCTCGTAGACCCGCTTGCGCAGTTGGGAGATCTTCCGGCCGGTGCGCGCCAGCATCTCCACCACCAGGGCCGACGCAAAGATGCCGTCCTTGCCCCGGATGTGGCCGCGTATGGTGAGGCCGCCCGACGATTCGCCGCCCAGCAGCGCGTGCCGTTCCACCATGGCGGACACGATGTGCTTGAAGCCCACCGGCACCTCGTAGCACTCTTCGCCCAGGCCATGCGCCAGCCGGTCGAGCAGGTGCGTGGTCGCAAGATTGCGCACCACGCCGCCCGGTTCGCCGCGGACCTCGTGCAGGTACCAGTACAACAGCAGCAGCACGTCGTTGATGGAGATGTATTCGCCCAATTCGTCCACAATGGCGATGCGGTCGGCGTCGCCATCCATGGCCAGCCCCAGGTGGTAGCCATCGTCGCGCATGGTGGAGGTCAGCAGCCGCAGCGCCTCCGGGTTGGGAGCGGGCGAGCGGCCGCCGAACAGCGGATTGTGCCGTTCGTGGATGAACGTCACGCGGCAGCGCGCTTCCGTCAGCACCGTGCCCAGGGTGAGCTGCCCCACGCCGTACATCGGGTCGACGATGACCTTGAGGCCGGCCCTGCGGATGGCCTCCAGGTCGATCAGCTTCTCCACTGCATCCACGTACTCGTTGGTGAAGTCGCGGCGTTCCACGACGCCGGCCTCCACGGCCAGGTCCAGCTCCAGCTTGATCACCTCGGCGGGCGCCAGTGCGTTGGTCTCGGCCTCGATCTGCCGCGTCTCGTGATCCAGCAGCAGCGACCCGTCGCCGTGAAAGACCTTGAGACCGTTCCATTCCGGCGGGTTGTGGCTGGCGGTAAACGCCAGGCCGTAGGCCGAGCCCTGGAGGGCCGTGGCATACGTGATCAGCG
>Ga0335081_10019011_pt1 | contig 11109 bp, 8 predicted proteins | sample Lox_Sample_35_FD_206713 | JGI IMG/M metagenome (GOLD analysis project Ga0335081, IMG submission 206713) | Soil microbial communities from Loxahatchee National Wildlife Refuge, Florida, United States - Lox_Sample_3.5 | ecosystem: Environmental > Terrestrial > Soil > Wetlands | place: USA: Florida...
AGGTAACGGTCGTCGCCGCCCCAGGCCAGGAAGTGGTACATCAGCGGCGCCTTCCAGCGGGCGTGCCCAGGCGGCCGCTGCGACGGCGCCGGGGGCGCGCTGACCAGCTCGGCGAGCATCTTCTCGGCGTCCGCGCGGGTTCCGACCGGTACGAGCGGGCGCAGCCGGCGGCCCTCCGAACGGTTCTCCCGCCGCTGGCGCGGCCCGGCGACGTCGACCTCGAGACGGCACCAGCCGAACGCCCGCCACACCAGCGGTTCCACCAGCCGCACGGCCTGGACCCGGCCGGGCCGGATCGTTTCCGCGGTGGTCTGCACGAGGCCGGACCGCAGCCGCAGCCCGTCCGCGGCCACCGCGACGGTGGTGCCGTACTCCCCGTTGAACTGCCGCCAGATCCCGATCACCGCGCCGAGGATCAGCGGCAGGAACACGGCGGTGAGCGCGGGCCGGTGGATGACGGCCAGGAGGGTGACGGCCCCGGCGATGACGATGGCGGCGATCAGCCCGGTGAGGCTGACGGCCAGGCCCGCGGCCAGCTGGCCGGGCCGGACGCGGAACACCAGCCGTTCCTGCGGTGCGGCGGCCGGCCGGGATGTTGCGTCCCGCGGGCCGGCGGGGGCCGCGCCGGTCCCCGCCGGCGCGGCCCGGGCGGTGGCGGGCGCGGCCGGGGCGGCCGGGGCCGACGGGGCGGCGGGGGCGGCCGGGGCGGTGGCGGCGGGCGCGGCGGGCGTCATCGACAGCAGTTGCTGGCGCAGGCCCTGCGCCTCGGGCAGCCGCAGGGCCACCAGGCGGCCGCCGGACGAATCGGCGCCGGCCATCCGCAGCCGGATCTCGGCCAGCCCGAACACCCGGGCGAGCCCGGTCTGCACCACGTCGATCGCCTGGACCTGAGAGAGCGGGAAGCGCCGCGACTGCCGGCGGATCAGCCCGGTGTCGATGAGCAGCACCCCGCCGTCGACCCGCCAGCGGGTCACCGCCCAGCTGATCACCCCCGCCACCAGGACGACCGCGATGACGACGAGGTCGGTGATGAAGTCGCTGCCGGCCTGGCGGGCGTTGACGAAGAACAGCACGGCCAGCAGGATGACGAAGCTGGTCAGGTGACGGCCGCTGCGGACCAGCGGGGACAGCGGGTGCAGCCGGTGCCAGGCCGCCACGTTCTCTGGCGGGCGCCCGGGGTAGGACGGCAGCGAACCTGGCCTGCGCGGGCTCGCCCGGTTTGGCGCGCTCGGCCGGTTCGGCGCGCTCGCCCGGCGCGGCGGGCTGGGCGGGCCCGGCGGGCTGGTCACAGGCCCGCCGCCTGGGACTCGCCGAGGGTGGCCAGCTGGTCGCGCAGCCGCGCGGCCTCCGCCCGTTCCAGGCCCGGGATCCGCGCGTCGCTGGCCGCCGCCGCCGTGTGCATGCGGACGGTGGCCAGGCTCAGGCTGCGCTCGACCGGGCCCGCCGTCACGTCGATGTACTGCATCCGCCCGTACGGGATGACCGACTGGCGGCGGACGAGCACGCCGCGGCGGACCATGAGATCGTCGTCCCGCTCGGCGTACCCCCACGCTGCGACGCGGCGAGCCAGGAACCGTTCGGCCAGCAGACCCGCCGCGACCACCGCCAGCGCCACGATGAGGCCAATCGCCGCCGACCCCGCGCCGCCGCCCGCGAACCCGCCGATCAGCGCGAGCGGGACGGTCACCAGCGCGACCTCGATCCGCCGCGCGCGCAGCAATCGCCGCGACGGGTGGCGCCAGGTCAGTTCCGCATCCCCCGTACCCGGCAGTGCGCCGGGCTCCGCAGCCGTCATCTGGACGGTCCTCCCGTGGTAGCCGATGCGGGCCAGCCGCCCCCCACGGCCCTCAACCAGAAGCTATACCCGGCCCGCGAAAATGCGGACGAGGACTTGCGGGCAGAGTTTTCGGGGCGAGCTCAACGGCGGCCGGCAGTATGTGACGAAAACTCTGCCCATAAGCGCGGCGCGGGCGGAGTCCAGGCCGGGTCGCGGCCGGCCAGGGCGAGGACCTGATCGAGGGGCGGGGCGTCCCGGTCCACCGGCCGGGAGGGCCCGAACGTCACGTCCGGGCCGGCCGGCGCGTCCGGGCTGGCGAACTGCTCGAGGAAGGCCCGCGCCGCGGTCAGCACGTCCGGGTCGGCGGTGTACGGCCGGCCGAGCGCGCGGGCCACGTCCCACCCGTGCACGGCCAGCTCGTCGGCGACGGTCTGGCCGACCATCGCGGCGGGGGCGTCCATCCCGGCGATCCGCGTCATGCCCGCCCCGGATTCCGGCTCCCGCCAGGCCTCGGCCAGCGTGGCCAGGTCCCGGGGGATGCGGGTGCGCCAGTCGGCGGGCAGCCGGGTGGCGTCCCCCGACGGCTGTGCGCCGGTAAGCGGGCCGCGGTCCTTCCGCGCGGCCGCGGTGAACGCCAGGGCCAGGCCGCCGACGTGGTCGATCAGATCGCCGAGCGCATACGCAGGGCACGGTGTCGGGCGGCCGAGGTCGTCCTCGCGGGTGCGGGTGATCAGATCGGCGAGCTGGCGGGTAGCCGGTTCCAGATCAACAATGTCCATGCCCCGTATGACGCTGGGCCGGCCGCGATCTCATCGGTCGGGGCCGTCCTGGTCACCGGCGAGGCGGAGGTACGCCAGGACGGCCCGGATCCGGTTATTGTCCGTGTCGGTCTGGTCCAGGCCGAGCTTGCCGAACACGCTGGTCACGTGGGCTTCCACCGTTCGCGGGCTGAGGTAGAGGTCCTTGGCGATGCCGACGTTGGACCGGCCCTCCGCCATCCGGGCCAGGACCTCGCGCTCCCGGGGATTGAGGGTGTCCATCCGGCCGGCGCTGCGTTTGCGGGCCAGGAGCCGGCGGACCACGGTCGCGTCCAGCACGGTCTCACCCGCCACGATCCGCTCCAGCTGGCTGATCAGGTGCCCGGCGTCGGTGACGTTGTCCTTCAGCAGGTAGCCGACGCCGTAACCGACCGCTTCCATGAGCTGGCTGGCGTAGCTGGCCTCGGCGAACGTGGACAGCACCAGGATCCCGATGCCGGCGTCGCGGGCGCGGATCTCGGCGGCGGCCTGGATCCCCTCTCCGGTGTAGGTCGGCGGCATCCGCAGGTCGAGGATCACCGCGTCGGGCCGGGCGGGCCGATCCGGCCGGGCCGGGAAGATGCTGGCGATGAGCTCCTCGCCCGAGGAGGCCTGGGTGGTGACCCGCGCACCGGACGCCTCCAGGAGGAGCACCAGGCCGCTGCGGAACAAGGCGGAATCGTCGGCGATGGCTATCCGCACGGAATCCTCAGGGTGATCCGGGTGCCGTGCCCGGGCGGGCTGTCGATCCCGGCCTCGCCGTCCGCCGCGCTGACCCGGTCGATCATGTTGGCCAGCCCGCGACCCGCCGGATCCGCGCCCCCGGCCCCGTCGTCGGCGATCTCCATCTCCAGCTGCGACGCGGTCACGTGCACGGTCACCCGGGCCTGGCTGGCCCGCGCGTGCTTGACCGCGTTGGTGAGCGCCTCGCACGCGGCGAAGTAGGCGGCAGCCTCGGCCGCGGGCGGCACCCGGTCCGGCGCGACGTCCAGGTGAATGGCCAGCGGGAGCCGTTCCGCGACCTCTTCCAGTGCTGGCGCCAGGCCGCCCTGCACGAGCGAGGCGGGGTGGATGCCGTGGGCCAGGTCGCGCAGTTCCGCGAGGACCAGGCCCAGCTCGTCGCGGGCACCGGCGAAGGCGGCGGTGGCGCCGGGGTCTTCCGTCTGCGACATCGCCGCGGTCAGCCGGGCGGCCAAACCGAGCAGGCGCTGCTGCGCGCCGTCATGCAGGTCGCGTTCGAGCCGGCGCCGTTCGGCCAGCGCGGCGGCCACGATCCGGGCGCGCGACGCACGCACGTTGTCCAGTTCGGCGCGCGCGGCCTCGGCCTGCAGCTGTGCGTTCCGCAAGGCCAGCCCGCTGGTGCGCACCGCGGCGTCGAACAGCCCCCGGTAGCGCTCGAGGGCGGCGTCGGCGATGACGACGGCGATCGGGGCGCCGGCATCGGTACGGATCACCTCGACGAGACGGCTGTCGGCCCGGGCGGAGGGCAGCGCGGAGGACAGTACGGACGATTGGGCGGAGGACAGTGCGGACGATTGGGCGGACGATTGGGCGGGACCCGGCACCGGCGCACCGGAACCGGATACGTCGAGAACTTCCAGCGTCGGATCGTGCAGGGTCTCGCGCAGCGCGTAACGGACCCGGCCCAGGTCCGCGCCGGCCGACACCCGCGCGCTCAGCCCCGCGAGGTTCCGTGCCAGCAGGGCGCGCTGGATCACCGCGACCAGGAACGCGAGCGGTAGCAGGACGTCCACCAGGCTTTCGGCCACGAAGGCGTCCGTCGGGCCGACGGAGATGCTGGAGAACACCTGCGCGATCGTCGTCGCCGTCACGGCGAACACCGCGGCCAGGCCGGCGGCGATGATGGGCGCGATGACGATGCGGTCCAGGCCCCTGGTTTCCACCAGCCGCCGGACCAGGAGGATGACCGCCAGCACCGCGAAAATGGCGTCGCCGATGTTCTGAGCGGTGGAGAAAATCTCGCTGAGCTGTGGGTTCGCGCTGATCGTGGGCCACCAGGCCGACGCCGGGTATCCGGTCGACTGGGCCGTGGAGGTGACCACGACCAGGCCCCGGCTCAGCACCATCCACCCGGCCAGGCCGAGCAGGTAGGCCCACTGGATCCGGCCGAGCGCGGCACGCGGGTACCGCAGCAAGGCGTATCCCCCGAATACCCGGTCGATCCCGCCGAACACGACCGCGTAGACCGGCCACGGGCCGGTATTCCAGGCGTCGATGAAATCCAGCGACCGGAACACACCCGCCAGGATCAAGGCCCACGCCACGCCGCGCTGACCGCGCTCCCGGCGGAGCAGCAGGCCGGTGAGGATGAACGTCAGCGACATGACCAGGTTGACCGTGGCCAGGGTGGGGGACTCGCGCCACTCGGGCAGTTCGGCCAGGGTGGCCAGGCCACCGAGCGCAGCCAGGATGGCAGCGATGCCCAGGTAGAAACGCAACGGCCGCGGCCGGATCGCCGCCGCCGACGGCTCCCTTAACCCGTCCGGCTCCGCGGCCGGGTCGTGGCGGTTCCGGCGCAGGGCAATGGCGCCCATCTTCCCCTCCACGTCAGCCAAGGCCCCGGCGGGACACTGGTCTGGACATAGGCGTCATTATCACCTGATCGGGCCGTCCCGCGCAGGCCAGCCGGGACATCCGGGCGCCGGCGTCAAGAGGGAAACCCCGCGACAATGACGCGGCTTTCCACGATCACAACGCGCGACAGGTCACGCACACTCGATGGTGGTGTCCAAGGCCGGGTGCTGTCCGCCCCGCTGCGCGGCTCTGGCGCCAGCTCGGATTGGCAAACTGCTGACCCCCTGACGCAGACGAGAGCACGTCGCATGACCGCTGATCGACCAGGAACAGGCCACTGCTAGCCGTGGCCAGCGGACCGGATGGCATGGAGGGGAGTTCTCCGGGCCACCTGGGCGATCACAACGTGCTCAAACACGTCGCGCCCAACTATGGCGGAGGTACGGACGGACCAGTAAACACACTCGGCGTCCAGCGTGTTGGCACGCTGACGCTGTCCGATGTGGTGATGGCGATCCTGGAGAGCCGGGCCAGTTATCCGCTGGCTGCGTCCGCGGCCCTCATCAGGGAAGGCCACGGCGACGGCACCGCTGTGCACCTGGTGCTGCTCGACGAAAGACAGCAGCCGCTGTTGGCAGCGCCCGGGATCATCATCGCCGTCACCTACGAAGCGGAGCGCCTCGACAGCGACGTCGTGGCCGCGTTCGGAGACCGGAACGTCATCATCCTGAAATGACCAACGGGTGGCGGGCCCTGGGCCCGGCCGACACGCGGGGCCGGCCGGGCCAGACCCGGCCGGCCGTGCGGCGGCATCAGGGCCTGCGGCGGTATTCCGTCAGCCATCCGAACGAGGCGTCGGTGCCTGCTGACGGCTGGTATCGCGGAACCCGGCGCGCGCCGCCCGGCCGAACCGCGCCGCGAACGGCCGGTCCGGCCACAGCATGGACAGGTTTGGCGCAAACAGCAGGGGCACGCGGGAATCAGCCGTGCGGCTCGTCGAGCCGGAATCCAACCTTCAGCGTGACCTGGAAATGGCACAGTGCATTGTTCTCGATGTGCCCGCGGATGCCGGTGACCTCGAACCAGTCGAGGTGGTGCAGGGTCTTCGAGGCGCGCTCGACGGCGCCGCGGACCGCGTCGTCGACGCTCTCGGTGGAGGTGCCGACGATCTCGCTGATCGAATAGGTGTTGTCCGCCATTGGGTCATCCCTTCGCCGGTCCATCGCAGAGGCTGGCCATCCCTGGCCCGCCTAGCGATCTACCCCGGACGCGTGGCCCTGCACCCCAGCCGCCACAATTGATCTTCGTACTCCGGCCGCATCCGCGGGCCGAAGGCGCTGATCGGGGAAATATGGGGGAACGGCAGGTCCGCGCGCCGTTTTTTGTAACGAAACTTCCGCACGTGTCGTTTCTTGAAAAGTTACCGGCGATTCAGTTGAATCCTTCTGTTTGCGCTGCTCTGCGCCTCGGCTCTGTGGAAGGGCACCATGAATAGACCTCGGTATGTCATCGGCCTGGCGGCCGGTGTATCGATCGCGTGCGCGCTGGCCGGAGCGGCCACCGCGAGCGCCGCGACGTCCCCGCCGACGGCGGCCGCGCAGGCCGCTTCACCGGTCATCGTCATCCTGAACAACCAGTCGGCCAGCCCGGCCTCGGCCGAATCCCCGGTGATCTCGCAGGTCAAGGCGGCCGGCGGCACCAACGTGCACGGCTACAGCGCGGTCGCGTCGTTCGCGGCGACCGTCACCCCGGCGGAGGCGGCCACCCTCGCGGCCAACCCCGCGGTCGCGTCGGTGGTGCCGGACCAGAAGATCAGCGTCACGCCGGCGGCCAGCCAGGTCCCGGCCACGCCGGCCAGCCCCGCGCAGGGACCGAGCGGCGCGTCCTCCCCGATCTGCGGCACGCCCTCGAAGCCGCTGCTGCCCGAGGACCTCACCACCACGCACGCCAGCGAGGCGCACGCGGCGGGCGTCACCGGCGCCGGGGTCACCGTGGCCTGGATCGCCGACGGTCTCGACCCCAACAACCCGGACTTCATTCGCAACGGCAAGTCGATCTTCAAGGACTACGTCGACTTTTCCGGCAATGGCCCGAATACCCAGACCGGCGGTGAGGAGGCGTTCGGCGACGCCTCGATGATCGCGGCGCAGGGCAACGAGACCTACGATCTGTCGGACTACAACAACCCGGCCTACCCGCTGCCCAAGAACTGCGACATCAAGATCGAGGGCATGGCTCCCGGGGCGTCGCTGATCGGGCTGAAGGCCGGCGGCGAGTTCCTGGCCAACTCCGCGATCCTGCAGTCCATCGACTACGCCATCGCCAATGGCGCCAACGTCATCAACGAGTCGTTCGGCGCGAACGTGTACTCCGACAACAACGCGCGCGACACGATCCAGCTGTTCAACGACGCGGCGGTCCGGCACGGCATCACGGTCACCGTGTCGACCGGCGACGCCGGGATTTCCGGCACCCAGGGCAGCCCGTCCACCGACCCGAACGTCATCTCGGCCGGCGCGTCGACGGACTTCCAGAGCTACGCGCAGACCGGTTATGCCGGCGCGCGCACCTTCGCCAACGGCACGTGGGTGTCAGGCAACATCTCGGCGCTGTCGTCCGGCGGGATCAGCCAGGGCGGGCAGGTACCGGACCTGGTGGCACCGGGCGAGGCCGACTGGGCGCTGTGCTCGACCAACACGGCAATCTTCACCGAGTGCGTGAACTACAACGGCCAGCCCACGCCGATCCTGCTCTTCGGCGGCACCAGTGAGTCGTCGCCCGTCACGGCCGGAGCCGCCGCGCTGGTCATCCAGGCGTACCGCACGTACCACCACGGCGCGTCTCCGTCGCCGGCCCTGGTCAAGCAGTTCCTCACCGGCACCGCCGGCGACTTGGGCCTGCCCGCTACGGAACAGGGTGCCGGCCTGCTGAACGCCGACGCCGCGGTGCAGGCGGCCGAGAACTACCACGGCGTGGTGACCTCGCCGAACCAGAGCCTGCTGACCGGCGCGCCTGGCGCGCACGTCAGCACCAGCCTGGCCGTCACCAACAGCGGCAGCACGTCAGAACAGGTCACGCTGGGCACCCGCAGCTTCGCCAATACGTCCAGCTACCAGACGAACGTGGCTCTCGACCCGGCGACCGACCAGACCTTCCCCTACCCCACCAACGGCCTGCCGTGGGCGTACAAGAAGGTCACCTTCCACGTGAATGGCGGCGCGGCCCGGCTGGGCGTGTCGATCGCCTGGCAGGGGGATCCGGAGGGCATCCCGGGCGGCTCGGTGGTCCGGCTGACGCTGATCGGCCCGGACGGGGCGTTCGTTACCAACACCCGGCCGCAGGGCGGCACGACGTCGGCCAACTTCGGGTTCGCCGACGTCACCCACCCGCAGGGCGGCACCTGGACGGCGGTTCTCTACACGCCGACCACGGCGGCCGCGGTGGCCGGCCAGCCGCATCCCTTCACCGGCAACGTCATCCTCAACGCCAGCACGCAGCAGACCGTGCCGGACGGCTCGGTCAGCCCGTCGTCGCTGACGCTGGGCGCGGGCCAGACCGCGCACGTCCAGGTGAACACCAGCATCAGCGGTGATGCGGGCGACACCGCCGAGTCCGTCACGCTGGCCACGTCGGCCGGCCAGCACTCGTCGGTCCCGCTGGTGCTGCGGCCGGTCGTCCCGATCAGCGGCGGCAAGGGCACGTTCACCGGGACGATCACCGGGGGCAACGCCCGGGCCGTGGCCCCGACCGAGACGAACACCTACTCGTTCAACGTGCCGCGGGGGACGCAGGACCTGAACGTCGGGGTGCACCTCAACTCCGATCCGAACGTACTGGTCGAGGGCGTACTGATCGACCCGGACGGGGAGTCGGTGGACGTCGACTCCAACGCCACCTCGGTGAACGGCAGCACCGGCGTCATCAGCAGCGGGCCGGACCTCGAGCTGGTGCAGAACGCGCCGGAGAAGGGCCAGTGGCGCTTCGTCCTGATCGTCGTGGATCCGGTCAGCGGCGCGGAGGTCTCGCAGACCTTCCAGGGCACGATCGGCCTCAACGAGGCCCGGGTGTCGTCGAACCTGCCGGCCAGCGCGGGCACGAAGCTGACCGCGGGCAAGGCGGCGAGTTACACGATCAGCTACGCCAACCCGGGCTCGGTGCCCGAGCCGGTCCAGGTCGATCCGCGGCTCGACGGCACCACCAGCGTCGTGCTGCCCTCGCTGTCCGGGACCTCGACGCTGACGCTGCCGCTGAGCGTCACCAACGTGGCCAACGTGCCCTTCTACGAGGTGCCGCCGGGGACCAGCCAGCTGTCGGTGGCCGCCACCTCCAGCTCGCCGGCCCAGGTGGAACTGGCTGGGCCACTCGGGGAGCCGGACGTGTTCGGCGACCTCGGCGCCGCCCAGTCCGGCGACCTGGCTTCGGTGGCCCGGGTCACCGAGGCCGGCGGACGGCACCAGCTCGCGCCCGGGTTCTGGGGCACGTTCGTGCAGCAGATCGGCCCGTTTAGCGACGCGGGTGCCCCGGCGGGCACCAGCACGCTGACCGCGACCGCCCTCACCCAGCCCCTGGACCCGGCCGTGACGTCGGCGGCGGGCGACCCGTACGCGCCCGGCTTCACCGACCAGGCCCCCACCGGCACGCCAGTGCCGGTCAGCCCGGGGGCGACCGGGGGCATCACCGTGACGATCACCCCGTCCGCCAAGGCCGGGACCGTGGTACACGGTGTGATCTACCTGGTCACGTCGCCGATCACCGGCACCAACACGGTCGGCGGGGCCATCGGCGGCGGACTGGGAGCGGTGCAGACCAGCGGTGACGTGCTCGCCGCCCTGCCGTACACCTACACCGTCGGGTAACGCAACCTCGTGGGGGGGCCGCCGGCCGGCGGCGCCCCCACGAACGCGTCCGGCCGGTTACGCCCGGCGGAGCTGGACGGCGACGCTGATCTGCATGAAACCAATCACGATGAGCCAGACCCCGGCCAGGATGGCCAGTGTCAGGATCGATATCGCGGGCCACACCAGCAGGATGAGGCCGGCGATGGTGCCGAGGATTCCGGAGAACAGCATCCAGCCCCGGCCGGGCATATCCCGGTGCTCCACGACCGACACGATCTGGCCGATCCCGTCGACCAGCCAGAAGATCCCGAGCAGCAGGCCCAGCGACAGCACGGTGATCACGATGTGCCGCAGCGCGTAAAAGCCGACCAGCAGGCTAAGGATCCCCAGGATGGCCCACAGCGTGCGCGCACCGCCGCCGGCGTCGCCGAAGGTCACCGCGCCCACCAGGCGGAAAATGCCCCAGACGATCAGCTCGATTCCGAACAGAACGGCCAGCACGACCAGCGTCGGTCCCGGCCAGGCCAGGGCAAGGACCCCCGCGATGACCGAGATCACTCCGAAGATGGCGGGCCACCACCAGGCGTGTCCCACCCGCGTGACGTGGTCACGCATGTCTGTCGCGCCGCCGAAGTTACGAAATGCCATACGGTTCACCACCCACTGTCTGGCTCCCGCATCCAAGTGTCGCACGGTGCACCGCACCGCTTATGGGAGAATCTTCCGCTCTTCCCTTCGATAAGGCGGAGCGCAACCTGACCCGCCCCGGCTGGGGTCCTCTCCAGGATGTGGGACACCGGACCTCTATCACAAATAGGGACAGACCATTCGCGCATACTCCAGGGGCATAAATAGTTTCGGGTTCCACTGACCCGCTCTGGCAGTTACCCTGAAACTCCGGCGCGTAGTCTGCCCTACGCCGCCGATCCGGGGGGACGGAGGGTACGAGTGGCAGCGGCAAACGACAGGGAATCTCCCACCCAGCTTCTGCGGGAGCTGTATTTTAACCGGACCGGGATCGTATTCCTGCTGATGGTCCTGCTCAGGGCGATTCCAAGATCGCTAACGGAAGTCGCGTGGTTACGGTGAGCAATCGTACGGGTCATGCGGACGGATGCGCGGCAGCCGCCGCTGCTCCTTGAATTAATTTTCCGTCACATGC
>Ga0335081_10019013_pt1 | contig 11108 bp, 10 predicted proteins | sample Lox_Sample_35_FD_206713 | JGI IMG/M metagenome (GOLD analysis project Ga0335081, IMG submission 206713) | Soil microbial communities from Loxahatchee National Wildlife Refuge, Florida, United States - Lox_Sample_3.5 | ecosystem: Environmental > Terrestrial > Soil > Wetlands | place: USA...
ATGGCACGATTGCCCTTTGGGATCCCACCATGTGGGCCGGGCAACCGTTATTAGGCCAGGCCCAGCCCGGAACCGCGTATCCGTTGAACTGGATACTTTTCGCCCTCCCATTACACAAAGGCTTTCTGCGCTCCGATGCAGTCGAGTGGTACTTCGTGGTGGAGCGGCTCATGGCAGTGGCATTCTGTTACTGGTTCTGCCGCGACCTCGGCCGATCGCGGACGGCGTCGCTTCTGGGCGGATGCGTGTTCGGGTTCTCTGGGTACATCGGCACAACCAACTGGCCGCAGATGGTGAACGGCGCTCTCTGGCTGCCGCTCGTGTTCCTGTTCCTGCTGCGCGCCGGCCGCAAGCAGAATGTGTTCGGCAACGCTGCGCTTTCCGGGATGTTTCTGGGAATCGCCTGGCTGAGCGGCCACCATCAAGCGCCTCTGTTCATCCTGCTAGCCGCCGCAGGCACATGGATCTATTTCATCGTCCGATCGGGCAGATGGGATTGGCAGTTGGCGCGAGCCGCGGCGGTGGCCATGCTCTTCATGGCGCTGACCGGAGCTCTACAGATCCTGCCAGCCTATGAATATGGCCACCTGGCAAAGCGCTGGGTAGGAGTGCCAGATGCCATCACTTGGAACGAACCGGTGCCGTACTCCGTGCACGAAATGTACGACCTGAAGCCTTACGATTTGCCGGGTCTGGTTTTTCCGTACATCGGCACCAACGCCTCTCCGTTCGTCGGCGTGGCGGCGCTCTCACTGGCCTTTCTCGGGGTCGCCGTCTGTTGGCGCGATCCGCGCGTGCGGCTCCTGGCGGCTGTGGGCCTGGGAGGTTTCGTCTACGCCCTGGGACACTTCAGCATCTTTCAGGGATTCCTCTACGGATTGATTCCGGAACTGGACAAGGCGCGCGTGGCCTCGACGGCCGTTTTCCTGTTCCAGTTCGGAATCGCTGCATTGGCAGCCTTCGGTATCGATCTACTCGGATGGTCGGAACCTTCACCATGGCCCAAGCGCGTAATGTGGGCGCTGTTGGGATTCGCCGTGGTCACTTTGGCGATTTTTCTGGTGGCGATTTTTGTGAACCGGATGTTGACACCAGGGCCAGAGCCGACTCTGTTGGTGCCGTTCCTGGCGTTGGGCGTAGCCGCCCTGTTGTACGCTTCGAGCCGCGGAAGCCTGAGCCGCACGCAGATCGGCGTCCTCATGCTCCTGCTGGTTCTGATGGACCTCGGAAACACTACCGGTTCGGTGATCGCGTCACGATCGGATTCTGGCCGCAGCAAGTGGGTGGATCAGATGCGCGCGAATGCAGACATCGCCGGCTTTCTCAGAAGACAACCGGGGTTTTTGCGAGCCACCGTAGCGAACGACGCTTTCCCGGAAAACTGGGGGGAATGGCACGGCGTCCCGATGTGGAGGGGTTACCTGGCCAGCCTCACGGACAACCTGCTGCGCTTCGAGAACTCGCAATTTCCCGCGCGTATGCTGTTTGGAGTGGCCTATACCATTTCGGACCGGCCCCCGCCGGAAGGCGGCGATGAGGTCTTCGCCGGCCACAGCGGGTTCAAGGTCTACAGACACGCCGAAGCATTTCCGCGCACGTGGGCTCTACATCGACTACAAAAGGTGAACAGCGCGAACGAGGGAAGTCGGGTGATCAACGAACACCTGGCAGATTTACACGACATGGCCTTCCTGTTGGGCGACGCTCCAGCAATGGAGACTTGCGCTTCGCCGGATCACGTGGAACTGCAAGAGTACTCACCGAACCGCGTCCAAATCAAGGCCAGAATGGCGTGCAAGGGCATGGTGGTTCTTTCGGATGTCTTCTTCCCGGGATGGCATGCTGCCATCGACGGCAGCTCCGCGCCTATCTATGAGGTGAACGAAGCCATGCGTGGAGTAGTGGTTCCTGCGGGGGATCACACGCTGACGTTCCAATACCTTCCCCTCTCGGTGGTCAGCGGTTTCCTGCTCACGTTAGCCGGCGTCGGCGGCGCCCTTGTCCTAAATCGCCGGAGCGCCCGGCACCCGGACAAGAGCGCCCCGATTTGATATAGTGTCCCGCATGAGCCGGACACTAGCGCTACGCGTCTCTGCGTTAATCGTATTTCTCGTAGGCGCCTGGATCGCCTACACGCAGCAAGGCAACCAGCCCGCGAAATTGACTCTGAACAAGGTGAAGGACGATCTTTATGAGATCGAGGGCGACGGCGGCAATGTCGCCGTGTACATCACCAGTGAAGGCGTCATTCTGGTGGACGACAAGTTCGATCAAGACCACGATCAAATCATGGCCAACGTGAAGAGCGTGACGGATCAGCCGATCAAATACATCTTCTCGACGCACTACCACGCCGATCACAGCGGCGGCAACGCCAAAATGCTGCCGTTTGCGGAGATCATTTCGACGGCCAATGCGCGCACCAATATTGTGCAGCACAAACAATCCAATGCGCCCCCGGGAGTGATGCCTGCGCGCGTGGTTTTCACCGACGAGACCTCTGTGTTTCTGGGCGGCAAGGAAGTTCGGGCGCACCACTTCGGCCGCGGCCACACCGATGGCGACGCGGTCATCTATTTCCCCGCTCTGCGCACGATTCATACCGGCGACTTGATGGCCGGCAACACTCCGCTGATCGATTATCCGGGCGGCGGCAGCGTGGTGGAGTGGACCAAGACGCTCGACGCCGCGATGAAAGCCTGGGACTTCGATACCGTGATCCCCGGCCATGGACCGGTAACCACGAAAGCGAACCTCCTGGCTTATCGGAATAACGTGGAAAAGCTGCGTGTCCGCGCGGCCGGCCTGATTAAGCAGGGCAAGAGCTCCGACGACGTCGCCAAGGTCATGATGGCCGAATTCGGCTGGATGCCCAATAGCCTGCAGATGCAGTGGAGTTTGCCGGGAATGATGCAGGAGCTCAAAAGGTAGAGTGGCGCAGGCCATCGTTTCTCCGTGGCCTGCGGCGGTGGCAGACGACGCAAACCGATCGTCTGCCCTACACGACTACGACGCGATATCCATCCGCCGGTGATCCTTCAGGATGCACCGATCCATGGCGACTGTGATACCGGCTTGTTCGGCGCGGCGTGCGGCCTCTTCGTGTACCACGCCTTCCTGCATCCAGATGGCCTTGGCGCCCTTGCGAATGGCAGCTTCCACGATATCCGGCACGAATTCCGAGCGGCGGAAAATATCGACCACATCGATTGCATCGGGCACCGAGTCGAGATCGGGATAGCACTTCTCTCCCAACACTTCGACCTCTTCGGGGTTCACGGGAATAATCCGGTAGCCAGCTCGCTGCAAGTATTCGGCGACACCAAAGCTGGGACGGTACCGCTTGCCGGAAAGGCCCACGACCGCAATGGTTCGAGCCGACTGCAGGATTTCGGAAATTCGTTTCATGAGGCCTGCGCTAAAGCCGAACGGCGAACCGCTCGCCTGAGTTTCTCGACTTCCTCGTGGGGCAGCATTCGAAATTGGCCCGGCTTCAGCGGCCCAAGTTCCAAAGGGCCGATGCGCACGCGTTTGAGCTTCTCCACCAGCCGCCCGAAATGTTTGAACATAGTGCGAATCTGCTGATTGCGGCCTTCGAACAGGCGCACTTCGTACCACGGGTTCTCGGCATCGTGGAGCAGTTTCAAGCCCGCGGGCATGGTGCGAACGCCCGACAAAGGCACTCCTCGCCGGAACTGTTCTTCTTGATCTGCCGACAGCCGGCCATTTATCTTTACCACGTAAGTCTTCGGCAAATGCGTCGCCGCGGACATAATGGCGTTGCTCAGCTCCCCGTCGTTGGTGAGCAGGAGGAGGCCCTCGCTGTGATAGTCCAGGCGGCCCACCGGGTAGACGCGTTCTCTGACACCGCGCAAAAGGTCCATCACGGTGGCCCGCTGTTGTGGGTCGCTCACGGTGGTGACAGTGTTATTGGGCTTGTGCAGGGCGATATAGACCAAGCGCTTGGGCGGCCGCACCAGGCGGCCGTCGGCTTTGATGCTGTCGCGTTCGAGATCGGCCTTCGATCCGAGTTGGCTGACTACGGCGCCATTCACCGTGACCCGCCCCTCCACGATCATTTGTTCGGCGTGGCGGCGGGAAGCGACCCCGGCCTGCGAGAGAATTTTTTGGAGCCGCTCTTCCGCCATCAGTTCTCCGTTACGGCCTCCGCCACGACCGCTTCCGGTTGTGGCGCATCTGGTTTAGGCGCCTCCTGATCGGGCGTGCCAACATCATCCAGAGCCAGCCGCCGGATCTCCTCGAATTCCTTGAGAGACGGCAGCTCACTGAGATCCTTCAGCCCGAACTGCACCAGGAAATCCTTGGTGGTTTTATAGAGGACAGGTTTGCCGATTACATCCTTTCGGCCGGCGATGGCGATGAGCTTACGTTCGAGCAGTGTCTTAAGCACGCCGTCGCCCTGCACGCCACGGATGGCGCGGATTTCGGGGGCGGTGACCGGCTGTTTATAAGCGATCACAGAGAGCGTTTCGAGTGCCGGTAGGGACAGCTTAAACGGCGGTTTCAGGCTCTTTACGAAACTACGCACCGCGTCGTGATGTTCCGGTTTCGTAGCCAGCTTGAAACCGCCGGCCACTTCGCGCACCGCGAGCCCGTGCTCCGGCTTCTCGAATTCAGCCGCCAGCTCGGCCAGCAATGCTCCGACACGATCGGCCGGCTGTTCGAGAGCCGCGGCAATCTGCGCGACCGTGACCGGCTCTTCGGCCACATACACAATGGCTTCGATGACTGCTTTGAGCTGCGCATCCTCGATGGATAGCGGAACCGGCCCGGGGCGCGGACCAGCTTCGAGCAGCTCGTCCATCGAGAGCACCGTTTCGAGGCGCGGCTCCTCGGCTTCCTGGGGCAGTTCCTGTGTGGGTGTTTCTAATTCTTCCATGGTTCAGTTGTAGTCTTGTTCGATAGCGGCAATCGGTTGATCAGACGCGAATACGTTGTCGAAGTGGCTGTGGCGTACCAGCGCGATCTCTCCAAAAAGATCCTTTTGCGTGACCACGGCCGCCTGCATGCGCACCAGTTCGAGCACCGCCAGAAACAGCACGATCATGGCGCGGCGGGATGGTTGCTGCTCGAACATCCGCAGGATGAAGACCGGCTGATCGGGCGGCTGTTCCAAAAACCGGTCCCGCATGAACCGCATCATTTCGGAAACCGTGACGTCGGCAGCATCCACTTCATAGGTGGGGCGATTCTTGGCGCGCTCTAGAATCTGATTGAAGGCCTTCACCAGGTCGAAGAGAGTAACGGCTAAACCGGGGTCGCTATCCTCTGCCAGGAAGCTCTCGACCTGCGGATTGGACCAGACGTTTTCTTCAATAAGCCGCTTTTGTTGCAACATCTCGGCGGCATTCTTGAAGCGCTCGTGCTCAAGCAGGCGGTTGATCAGTTCCTGGCGCGGGTCGTCGGCTGCTTCGCCTTCGGGCGCTAGTGCCGGATCCTGCGGCAGCAGCATTTTCGACTTGATGTGGATCAGGGTTGCCGCCATGTATACGAATTCAGCACCCAATTCCATATCCATTTCCCGGGCCTTCTCCAGGTATTCCAGGTACTGGGTGGTGATGGTGGCGATGGGAATGTCTTTGATGTCGATCTGCTGCTTGCGGATGAGATCGAGCAAAAGGTCCAGGGGCCCGTCGTACTGCTCCAGGTGAAAATGCAGGGGAGTTGACACCGTTCCTACAACGATAACAAATCCATGGCCGCCGAGGCAGGCTTAGTGTGCTCTCGCCTTGCGAGGCGGCTCGACGTTCGGCAAGAACACGGTCAACAGGCCGAGTGCCGGCAAAAATGAGCAGACGTGGTACACGTACGCGATGCTGGTGGCATCGGCCAGCTTGCCCAGAAGCGCGGCGCCCAAGCCGCCCATTCCGAACGCCAGCCCGAAGAAGAGGCCGGAAACCATGCCGATCCTTCCGGGAACCAACTCTTGGGCGTAGACCAGAATCGCGGAGAAGGCTGAGGCCAGCACCAGCCCGATGATCACGGTCAAGACGCCGGTCCAGAACAGGGTCGCATACGGCAACAGCAACGTGAACGGAAGCACACCCAGGATCGAACACCAAATTACATATTTGCGGCCGATGCGATCGCCAACCGGCCCGCCGATGATCGTTCCGGCCGCGACGGCTCCCAGGAATAGGAACAGGTACAACTGGGCGCTGCGTACCGGCAGGTGGAATTTGTTGATCAGATAGAACGTGTAGTAGCTGCTCAGGCTGGCCATGTAGAAGAACTTGGAGAAGATCAGGCTGACCAGCACCACAATCGCTATGGCGATGCGTGTGGTGGAAGGGTGCGACGCGGCGTCCACGGCGGTTTTCCGGGCTTTCTTCAAAAGCGAACGGTTGGCCTTGTACCAGCGTCCCACGCGAGTCAGGATGATGATGGCCAGCAGTGCGGCCAACGAAAACCAACCGATGCTGCGCTGACCGGCCGGGAGCACGACGAATGCGGCCAGCAGCGGGCCCAGCGACGAGCCGGCGTTGCCGCCCACCTGAAACAGCGATTGCGCCAACCCATGCTGTCCGCCCGAGGCCATGCGCGCCACACGTGACGATTCGGGATGAAACACAGACGAACCCACGCCCACCAACGCCACGGCCAGCAGAATCGCGGAAAAAGTAGGCGCAGACGACAGCAGAATCAATCCGGCAAGCGTGAAGGCCATGCCGGCCGCGAGTGAGAACGGCATCGGCTTGCGGTCCGTGAACGTCCCGACCACGGGTTGCAACAGCGAAGCCGTCAGTTGCAGGGTCAATGTGATGAGCCCGATCTGACCGAAATCGAGGTGATACGAACTCTTCAGGATCGGGTAGACGGCCGGAATGACCGACTGCATCATGTCGTTTAGCAGATGGCAAAAGCTGATCGCGGCCAGGATGCGAAAGGCCGTATTCTCCTGTCGATTCTCGCGCTCCTGTGCAATGGAACGGCCTAGACTGGCGCCTGCGGACATGACTTTTTTAGTGTACCGAACCGCATCCCCTCGCCGTTGCTTGGAACCGGGCGGATCTGCCACGCTAATACAGCGGGAACATGCGTACTCTGACCCTTATTTCGATGCTGGCGGCCGTTTTGAGCTTCTTTTTGTCCGCGGTCCAAATGCGGCTTCGCACCATGTTCGCCCGCCGGCCAAGGCTGATCTGGGGCGCCCCAGTGGTACTAACTGCGTTTTTTGGCGGAGCGGCGGCGCTGGCACAGGCGTGGAGCATGACGCTCTGCCTGGTGGTGCTGGCCTATACGATAGCCCCTGTCGCGTGTGCCGCCTGGCAGGGGGCGGGGGCGGTAAAGCGGCCGTCCGTTCTCGATTCCGCGATTATCCTGCTGCTCTGGTTGCCGCTCGAGTTCGGCGCGGGCGGTGCGTTGGTGCCGGTAGCGGCGCGCGGCTACCTGCACAGTGTGGGATATGGGATCGCGATCCTGCTCGGACTGGTGTTGTTCAGCGGCTACCGTGCGTTTCCGGATTTGAAGTTCAACGCTCCCCGGAAGGCTGCGGACTGGTGGCTGCCCGCTGCGGGATTCGCGGTTTCAGCGCCAGTCCTGATGGCCGTAGGGGTCGCGCTTGGATTCATTCCCGGGCCGCACTTGCCCGCGAAGAATGCCGGTGCAATGGCGGCGGCCGTGGCCGTCATCTTCGCCGGAACGGCTCTCCCAGAAGAGATTCTGTTCCGCTCGCTGATCCAGAATCTGTTGATGCTACGCTTCGGCGCGGGAGTGCGGACGCTGCTGCTGGCGAGCTTTATTTTCGGCTGCGCGCATTTGGATAACGGGCCGCAGGCCCTGCCGAACTGGCGCTATATGATACTGGCTACGCTGGCGGGAATTGCCTATGGATGGGTATTTCAGCGCGCCTCGACGGTGTTCTCATCAGCGGCGCTGCACATGCTGGTTGACTGGACGAAACACTTCTTCTTTTGAGAAGCAGGCCTGAAGGCCCGTGCTACTTTCGCTCGCCGGTGATGGTTACTTCCGGGCCGCCATCTTCTTTTCGAGCGCCTGCATCAGGCGATCTTCCACGTCACCGGGAATCGGACAAGGCTCCATCCCTTTATAGATCTGGATCGTGCGCCTGGTTGTGTCCGCGATCACCCAGCAGTTTGGGCACTCGGTGATGTGCTGCTCCAATTTGGCGCGAAGCTCGCGGTCCGTGCATTCGTCGAGATAATCGCTCAACTCTTTCAAAAAGTCTTTACAAGTAAGCAAAGGCGTCGTCTCCCTTGCGCTTAAAGTAGCGAGTGAGTTTTTCGCGGAGCTGTAAACGAGCCCGCAACAGCCTGCTCTTCACGGCAGGCACGGAAAGGCCCAGGGCTTCGGCGGTTTCTTCGGTGGAAAGCTCGTCGATGTCGCGCAGAACGAAAACCGAGCGATAGGGCGCGGCCAGGCTTTGAATGGCCGAATCCATCAGTCCGCCCAGTTCCTCGCGCGAGAACCGCTGCTCGGGATTTTCATCCCACGCAGCAACCTCGCGTGTCACGGTGTCTTCGCCGGTATCGATGGTGTCATCGAGCGAGACCGAGCGATCCGTCTTCCGGCGGCGCAACTTCATGAGCGCCTGGTTCACCGCGATGCGCACGATCCAGGTATAGAACTTCGAGTTCCCCTGGAACTGATCCAGATGCTCGTACGCCTTCAGAAAAGTTTCCTGCAACACATCTTCCGCATCCTCGCGATTTTGCGTGATGTGCTGAGCCAGCCGGAAAATCTTGGCCTCATAACGACGGACCAGTTCGGCGAACGCGCGGCTATCCCCTTCGCGCGTCTGCGCAACTAGAGTGGTTTCGTCAATTCCGGCAAAGCTGGAAACGGCCATGGACCCTGTTTCCATGATAGCTCAGGACTATTTGATGCTATTTTTCACCGCCGAGACGCAAGGTCATTAACGCACGTTGCCACCTTGACTCGGGGCCGCGGGTCTTCCCCGGGAATAGCCACGAGGCGTCGCAGCGGCATTCTCGAAACTCTGCGTCTCGGCGTCTCGGCGGTGATTTAATTGCCTCAACGCCCGTGTTACGCTGAAATTTCTCCCTATGAGTAACATTGAGATTACTCTGCCCGACGGCAGTAAGCAGCCGTTTCCGGCGGGTACCCGGCCGATTGACGTCGCCCAGTCGATCAGTCCGCGGCTTGCGGATGCCGCCATCGCCGCCAAGGTCAACGGTGAGATGTTCGACCTCACCCGGCCGATCGAGAAGGATGCCACACTCCAGATCCTCACGCCGAAAGACCCAGAAGCGCTTGAAGTGTACCGCCATTCCACGGCTCACCTATTGGCGGCGGCAGTGCTCGAACTGTATCCGGAAACCAAGCTCGGCATCGGTCCACCTATCGATACTGGGTTTTACTACGACTTCGACCGCGCGGTTCCGTTCACGCCCGAGGACCTGGAAAAGATCGAGAAGCGCATGTGGGAGATCCAGAAGCGCAACCTGCCGTACGAACGCGTCTACACTCCCAAGCAAGAGGGGCTGAAGAAGTACTCCGACGCCTGGATGAAATGCGAGTTGATTCAGGAGCGCGCCGGCGACGTGTTCAGCGAGTACACGCTGGGGCCGCATTTCATCGATTTTTGCCGCGGCCCGCACGTGCCGAGCACCTCGAAGCTAAAAGCCTTCAAGCTGCTTTCGATCGCCGGCGCTTATTGGAAAGGCAACGAGCACAACAAGCAGTTGCAGCGGATTTATGGCACCGCTTTCTTCACCCAGAAGGATCTCGAGGAATATCTCAAGCAGATCGAGGAAGCCAAGAAGCGCGACCATCGCAAGATCGGTAAGGATCTGGACCTGTTCAGCGTGCAGGAACTCGCCGGGCCGGGGCTGATCTTTTTCCATCCCAAGGGCGGGATGGTCCGCAAGCTGATCGAAGATTGGATGCGCGATCAATATCTCAAGCGCGGCTATTCTCTCGTATACACACCGCACATCGCGCGCTTCGACCTGTGGAAAACTTCCGGGCATGCGAATTTCTATGCGCAGAACATGTTCTCGCGTATGGAGCTGGACGATGCCGAGTACCAGCTCAAGCCCATGAATTGCCCGTTCCACATCTTGATCTACAAGGACCGGCAGCGCAGCTACCGCGACCTTCCGGTGCGCCTGGGCGAACTGGGAACGGTTTATCGCTATGAACGCTCCGGCGTGCTGGCCGGGCTGTTCCGGGTCCGTGGCTTCACGCAGGACGACGCGCACATCTTCTGCACTCCCGAGCAGGCCGAAAACGAAGTGGTCAACTGCCTCCAGTTCGCCGTTGATACACTTACCACGTACGGGTTCGACAAGTACGAGGCGGAACTTTCCACTTGGGATGGCGGCAAGAGCGGCAACTACGATGGGACTCCCGAGCAGTGGGCGCTGGCCGAAAATGCTCTACGCCGCGCCGTGGACCGAGTGAAACTGAACGTGATCGTCATGCCCGATGAGGCTGCGTTCTACGGTCCGAAGATCGACGTTAAGTTGGTGGATGCGATCGGCCGCAAGTGGCAGCTCTGTACGGTTCAGTTTGATTCGTTGTTACCCAGGCGCTTCGAGCTGGAATACATCGGAGAGGACGGGAAACCCCATCAACCCATCATGGTGCACCGTGCTCTCTATGGTTCCATCGAGCGCTTCTTCGGAATTTTGGTGGAGCATTACGCCGGCGTCTTCCCGGTGTGGCTCGCGCCAGTGCAGGCTATCGTGCTCCCTATCACCGATCGCCAGATCGACTATTCCCGCGATGTGCGCCGTCAACTCGAAGAGGCGGGCATCCGCGCCACGATCGACGATCGCAGCGAAAAGGTCAATCTGAAAATCCGCGAAGCCCAACTGCAGAAGATTCCGTACATGCTGGTAGTGGGGGACCGCGAGCAGCAAAACGGGCAGATCGCGGTACGCAATCGCAAACATGGGGACCAGGGCGTGAAGACCCTGAGCGAGTTTCTCGCCGAGATTCGCGCCTTGATTGAATCGAAAGCCGTAGCCGAATAACCCGTTCCAACGGGCTGGGGCAGCGCCAGTGATGACGGAGATCGAAGTCGGTCCGGACCTCGGTCAACTGGATGCGGCTCTGGAAGCCATACCGAACGCTCCCGCCGTCTTCCTGCTATGGCCGAG
>Ga0335081_10019014_pt1 | contig 11108 bp, 8 predicted proteins | sample Lox_Sample_35_FD_206713 | JGI IMG/M metagenome (GOLD analysis project Ga0335081, IMG submission 206713) | Soil microbial communities from Loxahatchee National Wildlife Refuge, Florida, United States - Lox_Sample_3.5 | ecosystem: Environmental > Terrestrial > Soil > Wetlands | place: USA: Florida...
GGCCAGGAACTCACGTTTCGAGCGCAAAAGAAAAAATCCCAGTGTGAAGCAGGCCAGCGCTAGGGCGGAGGTCTGGCCCCACGCGATCAGGTGAAAGAACGCGGGCAATCCGGCCGCCGCGAGAAACGCTACGGGACCGAAGTCTCGCAGATTCGAGCAAGCCCGCCACACTCCATAGCAGCAGGCGCCGTATATTCCTGCACTGCATCCCCACCAGACGAGCAGCGCCCAGCCATACCAAAGATGGGCCAGCGGCGCGAACAGCAGCGAGACTTCCGGGGGATACAGCGGCAGATAGCGTATGCCCAACGCTTCCGGAACGCGCTGTGCCGCCAACGCAGCCTGCACGTTCATGTTGTACAGATCGCCTCCCCGATGCGCCACGGCCAGCGACCCCAGAGTGTATAAGTGCAGAAAATCGGTTCCCTTGAGATGTCCGAAACGGTCGCGCAGGCCGGGAGTCGCCAGGTTCCACAGGTAAACCGCCCACAGGCAAAACGCGAGAATGGTGGCATGCGCGCGCAAGCGGCGCGCCGTCAGCCATCCGCGGTTGGGCTCGATCCTCATCTACACGCCGCAGAAACATGCAACGAAACCGACGACTCGCGAGATGTGACCTCAGAATACGGCTCGGGCATCGGTGAAGGATCGTCTCCGTTGATTGTCCAAACCTGCCGGTTCGCAAAATAACGCAGCAGTTCTTCGTTGCCAGTCGCGCCCATATCGCGCGCCCACACCACCTTGGCCGCATCAATGTCAGCCCGGTTGTAGACCCATTCGTTGTGCGTGGGGTGGTTGGGGCGATACTGCACGATCACCAATTGCTGCCTCGGCCGGGCCTCCAGTTGCCTCAAGACGGCGACTCGTCGCAAATTCCCCCGCGGCCAAGGAGGCTCGATCGCCGTCCCGCTCACTACTGCCGCGATCCGCAGAATGATCATGGCCAAGCAAAGAGCGGGCACGGCTCGCACCATTTGGGCTCCCACACGCCGGCCTTGCCACCGCCACAAATTCAAGTGGCGCAAACACTGTACCAACAGCAAGTAGAACAGGCCGGTTGCGGCCGCTACATAGTGCGCTCCCGTCCAGATTTCGAGAATCATGCTGACGACCACGGAACCCGCCACCAGCAAAGGGAACCGCATTCGGCGATCGCGGAAAATGCACGGCAGGGCCAGCAGGCCAATCGAAAAAATCGGCCCCGCATAGAACGCCCAAAGCGTGCCGCTGCGGAACAGAAACCGCTCCACGAATCCGAGCGCCGATCGGCTGGCCTCGTAGTCCCTGAGTTCAAAGTCGCGGTAAAAATCGCGCATGACCGCGTGCCGGTAATGCGGCTCCGGCCGGGGATGCTGCCAGATGAAATAAGGTGCGATGGCATAAGTGTTCCGGTCCACTTGATAGGGCATCGTGAACGGACTCCCGGTCACGCGCCAGAAGTAGTAGCCGGTTGCGGCCCCTGCCATGCTCAAAATGAGCGCCAGCGGCAAAATCACGCGGTATGCGACGGTCGACCGGGGAATTCGGTTCTGCTTCACAACCCATCCCAGCAAGACCGCCGCAAACGGCAGGCTGTAAACAAATCCTTCGAACGGGCGCGTGTTGGCCAGTACCGCCAGGCCCATGCCCATGGCGGCCGCATCGCGCAAACGCGCATGGCGCAGGATGCGAGGCAGCGCTCCCAGGACCAGCGCACCTGCCATCGCCGTCAGCGACCCGCAGAAGTAGCTGTTCATCCAGTAGCTGAGGATCCCGATTCGCAGACCCGCCAACACTGCGCCCAGCAGCGCCCACCCCGCCGGCAGCCAGCCTTGCAGCATCCAGCAGACCGCGGAACACATCAAGCCGGTGATCACTAACTGCCCGATCCACGGATGCCCGAGAATCTGCCCGGCTGCCAGCACGAGCCCCTGGCCCGGCGGATACATGGACATGTACGTTGGTTGGTGGATGATGTGGAAGCTTTCGAAGTGAATCCACATGGGGTGAGTTGGATTCGTGATTCTGCCGTGACCGAAAGTGTCGGCAGCCAGCAGAAAGCTGAACTCGTCGTGAAACCGGGGCTCAGGAACACCCAGGATCGGGATGAGCGCGGCTCTCAACGCGATCACGCCCGCACCCACCGTAACCACGGCCAGCCTGCGGCGCCGGGCCAGGCGGCCGAAGGCGCGCTCCACCGAAAGCAGAATACTTGATTGCCGCTCTTCGTCGGCTTTGCGCCACGGCCAGAAGATCAACGCTCCAGCGGCACCCACCAGGACCAGTTCCAGTATGACGAGCAAATGGGGAGCGAGCCGGAGGTAGAGATTCTGCATCGAGTTGAGGGCGATCCCGCTCTACTTTACGCCAGCCGCTGCGAGAAAAGAAAAAGCCTCCGGCGGCTTAGGCAGCCGGAGGCCTCGGAATCATACTTTAGTCGTTGACCGTCTCCTTGGCGGGAACTTCCTCGAACAGGCCATCCACAATCTGGATCATCTCGTTATCCACGGTGCGATTCTTGGCGATGGCTTCCTTCAGTGGAATGGAGACAATTTTGTTCGAGCGCAGGGCCGCCATGCATCCGAATTCGTTGCGATGCACCATGTCGATCGCGCCCAGGCCATAACGCGTGGCCAGAACGCGGTCAAACGCGCTGGGCGAACCGCCGCGCTGAATGTGCCCCAATACGACGGCGCGGGTTTCAAATCCGGTGCGCTTCTCGATTTCACGGGCGAGAATATTTGCAATTCCGCCCAGCTTGGCGTGACCGAATTCGTCCTTGCCCATATCCTGCAAAATCGGCGCTCCGCTGCCGCTTTCGGCGGCAAACTTCGCGCCCTCGGCGACCACGACGATGGAGAAGTAGCGCCCGCGCTCATGCCGCTGCCGAATGGACTCCGCGACCTTATCCACGTCGAACGGCCGCTCCGGAATGAGAATCGCATCGGCGCCTCCCGCGATGCCGCTGTACAGCGCGATCCAGCCCGCATCGCGTCCCATCACCTCGACCACGATCACGCGGTTATGAGCCTCCGCCGTGGTGTGGACCCGGTCAATGGCTTCGCAAACGATATTGCACGCGGTATCGAAACCGAAGGTGTAATCGGTCCCGCCCAGGTCGTTATCAATCGTCTTGGGCACGCCAATGACCCTGATTCCCCGCTCGTGCAGCTTCTGCGCCACCGAAAGTGTGTCGTCGCCGCCGATCGCGATCAGCGCCTCAATCTTGTGCTTGTCCAGAGTCGCGATGCAGCGGTCAATACCGTCGGGGCGCTTGGAAGGATTTGTGCGCGAGGTGCGCAGGATGGTCCCGCCGCGAGGCAGAATGCCCGAGACCGCATCCAGGTCAAGCACCATCGAGTTGTCCTCGACTATGCCGCGCCAGCCCTCCATGAAGCCGACAAATTCGTCGTGATAGTGGAACACGCCCTTGCGCACCACCGCGCGGATGACCGCATTCAGACCGGGGCAATCGCCACCGCCGGTTAACATGCCGATTTTCATCGTTTGCTCCTGAGTTATGAGTTCGGAAAGATGTCCTTGGAATGCACCCCGGGTGCAGGGGCAGCGCGAAAGGGCCCAATACGCGGGGGGTGGCAATCGTTCGGAACTAGTAGAGTAACACTAAAACAGCGCCCGCCGAAACTCGTGATGCTCGCTTGCGTGCGGCGCACGAGATCTCGTCGCGGGCATTGCACTCGCGACCAGAATTGGACACAATGCCCCCCGCAGGCATGAGCAAACTGTTTTCGATCCTGGCCTGGGGAGCCGTTGCCGCACTCGGAGCGGTGACAGTCGCGGTCATTGCCATCCATCGCAGCGAGCCCATCAGTGCACTCTGGCTCGTGGTCGCCGCAGTCTGCTTGCGGCGAAGATCCTGGCTCCACTTTGCGGTCATGTTCGAAGCCCTGTTCATCCTGAGCCTGCTTGACGCCGGCACCAGAGCGACCCGCTTCATGATTCAGGACTCCCTCAGCCACATTTATTCGCCGCTGGGCGGACCAGTTTCGCTGTGACCAATAAGTTGGCAGTCTTCGGACATCACTTGCCGGGACGGATCCGGCGCAGGTAAACGCCCAGCAACTCTGCGCGAGATTTTCGACGAAGCCGCGTATGCGCGTTTTCTCAGCCGCACGCGAATGGAATCGTCTCCCGCCGCCTATGCCGCTTTCTGCGCGAAAGGGAGTCGAGCCACGAACGCCCGCCGAAGTGCTGCTAGGATGTACCTCATCTCTCCATCGAGGTCGACGCCCATGTTCCGGATCACACTCTCTGCGTTTGCGCTGCTGTTGCTCTTGTTCATGGGCTCTCAAATCCTAGCGCAATCCGACGCCCGCACCATGCGGCCCGTAATTCGCGGACGCACCGCCGCCGTCGCCTCAATGAAGCCTGAGGCCACCGAAGCCGCGCGCCGGATTCTTGCCGCCGGCGGCAACGCGTTTGACGCCGCGGTCGCCGGCCAGGCCGCCCTCGGAGTGGCTGATTTCGCGCTCAACGGCGTGGGCAGCGACGCGGTCGTGCTGGTCTACAACGCGCGCGAGAAGAGAGTCTATTCCGTCAACGCCGAGCCGAAAGCGCCGAAACTCGCGACCATCGAGTGGTACGAGGAGAACCACGGCGGCAAAATTCCAGAGAGCGACGGCCTGCTCTCCGGAGGCCTGCCCTGCGTGGTCGACGCCTGGTACACCTTGCTCGATCGCTGGGGCACGATGAGTTTCGCCCAGGTGCTTCAGCCCGCGATCGACCTCGCCGAAAACGGGTTTCCGATGAGTGAATCGGGTGCGCACGAAATTGCAGGCTCGAAAAAAATCCTGAAATATCCCACGACCGTCAAGGTCTATCTGCCCAACGGGCAGCCACCCAAAGCGGGAGACATTTTCAGGAATCCCGATCTCGCTCGCACGCTGAAAAAACTGGTCGAAGCTGAGAAGGCGAATCAATCGAAGGGACGGCACGAAGCCCTGAAAGCCGCCCGCGACCGTTTCTACAAAGGCGATATCGCCCGTGACCTGGCCGCGTTTTCCGAGGCCCACGGCGGCCTGTTCCGCTATGAAGATTTCGCCGAATACACGGCCGAAGTCGAAGCCCCGGTTTCGCTTAACTATCGCGGCTATCAGGTCTACAAGAATCCTTCAGCCAGCCAGGGCCCGACCGAACTCATCGCCCTCAACATTCTCGAAGGCTATGACCTGAAAGCCATGGGCCACAACAGCGCCGACTTTCTCCACACCAGCGTGGAAGCCGTGAAGCTCGCCATGGCCGACCGTGAAAAGTACCTCGGCGACATGGATTTCATCAAAATTCCCTACGACGGCCTGCTCTCGAAGGATTACGGCCGCGAGCGCCGCAAGCTGATCGATCCTGCAAAAGCCTCGCTGGAACTGCGTCCGGGATCGCCGGAAAAGTTTGCGAATACGGCCGATCTCGACCGACCAGTTCGCGAAGTCCTCGACGGCAACGCCAGTCACGACGGCGATACCAGCTACATCGCGGTGGTGGACAAAGACCGCAACATGGTCAGCTTCGAGCCCAGCCTGCACGAGTTGTTCGGCACGGGCGTGGTCATGGGCGACACCGGCTTCATCTTCAATTGCCGGGGCGACTACTACTCGCTCGTGCGCGGCGAGGCCAACGCGCTCGAGCCCGGCAAGCGCCCGCGCAGCACCCTGCAGAGCACGCTGGTGATGAAAGACGGCCAGCCCTGGGCAATCACCGGCAGCCCCGGCGCCGACGATCAGGTCATGCGCACCATGCAGACGCTCATCAACATGGTTGATTTTGGCATGAACATTCAGCAGGCCATCGAAGCGCCGCGCTGGTCATCGCGCAGCTTTCCGGCGTCGCCATTCCCGCACACAATGTATCCCGGCGACATGGCGGTCGAGGCTCGCATTCCAGAGGACACACAAAAGGCGCTGATTGCGCGCGGCCACAAGCTGCGGGTCACGCCCGCGTGGTCGCTCGGCTCAAACGCCGGAATCGTGATTGACGCGAGCACCGGTGTGCTCAGCGCCGGCGCCGATCCGCGCGTGGATGCGTATGCCTGGGCGTGGTGAGAAGACTGGCTGGCGTTTTCTCAGCGCCCTCTGCGCAAGGTTTGCGATCTCCGCGGTTAAAATCCGTTGGACGGGATACTTCTTAGGTCGACTTCAAGAAGATCCACGCTGCTCGATGCGCAGCAAAACCACTCCATCTCTTTTCACCGTAGTAATGGTGAAAACAGCTTCTGAGAGTTGGTCGGGACTTTCGACGTTGCGTGTTGCCGGAACCAGAATTTGCGGCTGGCCCGTATCAAACGTCGCGGCGACACTCCTTCGAATCGCGCAACCCGAACAATGAATCGTGCGTCCGCATCCTTCCGGAAAACGGGAGTAGACACAGTCGAAAACTCTCCCCAGGAGTGGTGTCGCGCTTACACCCGATTTCTCACCGAGCATTTCGCCAGCCGCGGCGTTCATAATCACAACGGCGTTGTTGCTGTCGACCAGGAGAATGGGAATCGGAATACCCTCGATATGGCTCTCCAACGATATTCCCTGGTCCTGCAAGGCCAGGGCTTCAGAGCAAGCGGCGCACATTCCGTGACTGGTTTCGGAGTCGAGCGTCTCGCTGTAAGTGGAACGATCAATGGTGTCGCCACACCATGCACAGATCAACTTCATGGCCAGGGCCCAGCTTACCCTTTCTCCCCTAGAAATCCTGACCCCTCCCGGTCCACTCGCTCGTTTCATCGCGGTACAACAAGCTGTTCATCAAGGCTTGCAGTAGATACAGGGCATCGTCGATGGCTGCGATTTCCTCGCTCGGAACCGGTCCCACCGTCCATAGTTCACGCAAACGCTGGGTGAGCTTTTCTTTCGCTTCGCGAATCAATCCGGGCAAGCGTCTCCGATCCTTCTCCAGAACGACGGCCAAATAGGCTTTCTTCCACTCGAGATTGTCGGGTGCGGAAAAAATGCGCGAAGACACAGGGCACCTCCAACAAATCGTGAGCCCCGGACCATGTCGCGTGGCCTTGCAAATCTGACCAGTTAGGATGAAATACCCACCCCGTCGGTGAATCGAAAATAGCAGCGAACATCCGCTATGGCCCAAGCGTCGAAGTGCGACACATTCCTGGAAGCAGAGAGTGAGTCAGTCAGGATTTCTCGACCGCTCGCTGCTTTCGGTCATTCCCGCGCACTGCGCGATGCGGCGGAATGGTAATATCCCCTATTTCAGTCGCGGTGTTGGCCCCGACCATCCCCAACCGCCGAGGTGCTTTTAGGCAAAGCTCTTGCGTGCTGTTCGAGCAGGGAAGTGCACAGTTGTGCCGCTATGATTGAAGCCGAAAAGGAGATTCTGGAGAAATGGGAACTTACGCTCCCGGCCTTAGAGCAGATGTGCTGATAATGCTTTCGTTGACCGGCTTGCTCGCGGCCGCAATAGCAGGTTATTGGCAGCGCGCTCGGCTGAAGTTATGGGCAGAGCGGGTGACGGAGTGGTTTGATCCCGAGCAACTGCCGAAACACCCCATGTGGACGTTGTTCCTCGCGAGTTTCGCAACTCTGTACGTGGAAATCATGATGATCCGCTGGGTGGGTACCGAGGTGCGGATTTTCGCGTATTTCCAGAATCTGGCGCTGATCACTTGTTTTCTGGGGTTTGGCCTGGGCTGTTACTGGTCGGCGCGAAGAAAAAGTTTGCTGGTCAGCATGGCAAGCCTGACTGCGCTGGTGTGCCTGGTGCAATTTCCGTTGGAGAAATGGCAGCATTTTCTCTGGCTGCTGTCCAATCAACTTTCGATGTCGCCGGATGCAGCGCAATGGGGAACCAGGTGGGGGCTGCGGCCGGATGTTGTGTTGCTGTTCGCCTTCGCCGTTGTCGCAATTATTGTTTTCCTGTCACTGCTGGTGGCCGCGATGGTACCGCTGGGCCAGTGGGTGGGCTATTGCCTGGATTCGGCGCCCCGGCCTGTCCGGGCATACACGGTGAACCTGGTGGGCAGTGTGGTCGGACTTTGGCTGTTCGCCGGCCTCGCCTTTTTCTGGCTGCCGCCCAGATACTGGTTTGCCCTGGGCTTTCTTGCCCTACTTTTCCTTTTGCGGCCGACGATGAGGTTTGCCGTGGGGGGAGTCGCACTGTTGGCTGTCGTGCTTCTGGCACTCGGGTATTCGAAGGACCCGCAGGCACAAACCTTCTGGTCTCCCTACCAGAAACTTACCCTGGAGGACAAAGGCGAGGGACAACACTTCATTCTTACCAATAACACCGGCTACATGAGCATCTACAACCTGACGCCGGAATTCCTTGGCAAGCACCCCGAAGTTGCCGAGCGATACCGGCAAGAGAGCAGCTATGACGCGCCCTTTCGCTTCGCTGAACACATCGACCGCGTGCTGATCGTGGGCGCCGGCGCCGGCAACGATGCGGCCGCAGCATTGCGTGCCGGCGCGGGACACGTGGATGCGGTGGAAATCGACCCGCTCATTTACTCCCTGGGCCGGCGGCTGCACCCCAATCAGCCTTATCAGTCGCCCCATGTCCATGTGATTCTCAACGATGCACGCGCCTACCTGCGTCGAGCCCAACCCGGCTATGACGCCATTCTGTTTGGCCTGCTCGATTCGCATACCCAGTTTTCGGATTTCAGCAACATGCGGATCGACAACTACGTCTACACCGAGGAAGCGTTTCGCGAGGCCAGACAGCTGCTTGCGCCCAATGGAATGATAATTGTGAAGTTCGAAGTGCGCGCGCCATGGACCTGGATGGGGCAGCGACTCTACGCTATGCTGGACCACGTATTTGGCCGGCCGCCGATTGTGTTTCATTCCACCCAGCTGGGCTTCCTGACCGGAGCGACTGTGTTTCTGGAGTCGAATGATGAGGGATTGTGGGCTCGCGCCCAGGCCCCCCAATTGCAAAAACTCGTGGCCGACAACCCGCCCAGTTTCCCGCAGCAACTGCAAGGCGCTCCGCCGATTTCGACCGACGACTGGCCCTACCTGTACAATCGCGGACATTCGATCCCGCGAACCTATTTCACGGTTTCGTTCATCCTGCTGTTGATGGCTCTGGTTCTGGTAGGTCGCACCTTTGATCCCGGCAAAGCTCACACCTGGCACTTCTTCTTGTTGGGCGGTGGCTTCCTGTTGCTGGAAACCCAGATGGTGAGCCGCCTTGCCCTGTATTTCGGAACCACCTGGATTGTCAATTGCGTCGTGCTGACGGGAATCCTGCTGGTTCTGGTGGCTGCGAACTTCGTAGTGGACCGCTGGCGTCCCAGTCGGCTGGGCATCTACTACGTCTTGCTGGTTGCAACCTTGCTGGGCAACTACTTTTTCCCTTGGCAGAATCTGCCTTACCCGCCCCAAACCGTGGGGATACTGCTGAGCGTCGCTTACCTGTTCCCGGTTTTTTTCGCAGGGATCATCTTCACCGAGTCCTTTCGCCGGTCAGACGCAAAGTCGCAGGCCTTCGGCGCAAACATCGTGGGAGCAGTGGCGGGCGGGCTGACACAGAATCTTTCGTTCATTCTGGGCATGAAAGCGTTGTTGCTGCTCGCCGGGCTGTACTATGCCGGGGCGGGGATCATCGGGTTGCTGGGGTCCCAAAAGAAAATTGCTTTCTCTCCATACCGCCGGACCTAGCTGAGCGCCGTGAGATGCAACTAAACTGATGTGATCACGCGTCGGAGCTCATCTGCCCGGTGCGCGTACTTACCCTAGGCCTTCTGCGTTTTCCGCGCTAAACTGCATTCACATGCGCGTCCTGGGCATTGACTGCGGCGGAGAATACACGGGCTACGGCGTCGTCGAGATGGATGCTCGCGGGAAGCTCTGCTGCCTGAGTTGTGGCGCGATCAAGCTTTCGCCGCGCGAGGCGCTGCCCCGGCGGCTGTCGCGTATCTTTGCGCAGCTTGGTCAGGTCATCGCCGAGCACCATCCCGAGGAAGTTGCGATTGAGGACGTGTTTTACGCTCTCAACGTCAAGTCCGCGCTGAAGCTGGGACAAATCCGCGGCGTCGCCATGCTGGCCGCTGCCGCGGCCGGGCTCGAGGTTGCCGAATACTCGCCCCTAACCATCAAATCGGCGGTAGTTGGTTATGGCCGCGCCGAGAAGCGGCAGGTGCAAAGCATGGTTACCCGGCTGCTCGACTTGCCCGAGGCGCCCGAACCTATGGACGCTTCTGACGCCCTGGCTATCGCTATCTGCCACCTGCACACCGGGGGAACGCTCAGCCGCCAGCGTGCTTAGGCCGGATAGGATGATGGCCAGTTGAATTCCTGATCGTTGCGCATCCGATGGGGTCATCCCGAGCGAAGCCGTCCTTTGGTAGACCTCCAGCTTTAGCCGGGGGCGAGGGCAGCGTGGCGGAGGGAGGGATCCCGCGTGGAGCGCATCGACACTGCGCGCCAGATCCCTCGGCCCCGCTGGTGAACGCGCGGGCCTTCGGGATGACGCCCCGAGGAAATGTCCGGACCGCTCGCAGGCCCGGCAACCCGGCACCGATTTTTGGCATAATCTTCTACAGCGGCGTTTGGACGCTGCCGATCGTTTGAGAGACATGTCAGGCTCGGTTCGTTACGACAGGAAGGCAGGTTTCCATCGCCCGCCGCAAACGCGGCGGGCTAGCGGCGCAATCCTACTTTGCGCTTTCCTCTTCGTGCTGTGCGGCCTCCCTGCCAGCGCCTCCGAGCCGGCGACGGTTACGTTTACCCTCGACTTCCCCAGTTCCGATCCCGACCACTATGCGATCACGGTGCAGTCGGACGGCCATGCCCACTACCAGTGTTCGGCTAAAATCTCGAACGACTCCGAGGATCGCGACAATTACCAATCCGATTTCGTGATATCAGACGCGACGCGCATCCGAATTTTCGAACTTGCCGAGCAGGCCCGCTATTTTTCGGGCAAGATCGATTCCGGCAAGAAGAAAATGGCCTTTACCGGCGCCAAGAAGCTGGCTTACCAAGACGACCAGCGCAACTTTTCGGCGGCATATAACTTCTCATCGCTGCCCCCGGTGCAACAACTGACCGAGTTATTCCAAAACGTGGCCGCAACCCTCGAATTTGGCCGCCGGCTTGCCTATTACCACCGCTACCAGAAACTGGCCCTGGACGATGAAATGAAACACATGGAAG
>Ga0335081_10019015_pt1 | contig 11108 bp, 15 predicted proteins | sample Lox_Sample_35_FD_206713 | JGI IMG/M metagenome (GOLD analysis project Ga0335081, IMG submission 206713) | Soil microbial communities from Loxahatchee National Wildlife Refuge, Florida, United States - Lox_Sample_3.5 | ecosystem: Environmental > Terrestrial > Soil > Wetlands | place: USA...
AAAAGAAAAGAAGAGCCCGGTTCTGGCGGCGCCGGAACCGGGCTCTCGATTTTTGAGGGGGCGGGCATTTGTGCCCGCAACCGATCTTATCCGCTAGTCGTCGCTGTACGCGTCATCCGATATATCCTTGCCGGTGTAGTCCGGCATCATTGCCGCCGACACGAAGCTGATGACCGCGAGGACGGCGATATAGGCGGCGATCGCATAGCCGGTGTGATAGGCGGCGAACAGCGCTGTGGCGATGATCGGCGCCGGACCGCCGGCGATAATCGACGCGAGCTGATAGCCGAGCGAGGCGCCGCTATAGCGTAGGTTCGGCTTAAAGGACTCCGCGATGAGCGCCGCCTGCGGCCCGTACTGCAGATCGTGCGGAATCAGCGACAGCGTGATGGCGATGAAGACCAGCACCGGGATCGCCGTGTCCACCATGCCGAAATACAGGAAGCCGAACAGGCCCATTACGACGACGCCGATCAGGTACATGTTCCTACGCCCGATCTTGTCGGAGAAGTGGCCCGCCAGCGGGATGGTGAAGACTGACAAGCAGGCCGCCGCCATCACCGCACTGAGGATGAAGTTTCGGTCCATCTTCAGCGTGCCGACCGCATAGGCGAAGACGAATGCGGTAAAGACGTAGAATGGCGCCTGTTCCGAAAGCCGCAACAGAGCCGACAGGATGATTTCTTTCGGCTGCTTTTTGATGACCTCGAGAACCGGAGCCTTCTCGACTTTTTCCTTGTCCAGGATTTCCTGGAATACCGGGGTCTCGAAAATGCCAAGCCGAATCCACAGGCCAATTCCAACCAGGATAATCGAGAGCGCGAACGGTATGCGCCAGCCCCAGGTCAAGAAGTCATCGCCGGCCCAGGCGCTGAAAGCCAGGATCGCGAAATTCGACAACAGCAAGCCACAGGGCACGCCGAATTGCGGCCACGACGCAATCAGCCCGCGTTGGTTCTGCGTGCGCGACCATTCCATCGCCAGCAACACTGAGCCGCCCCACTCGCCGCCGACGCCAATGCCCTGAATCATCCGCAGCACGGTCAGCAAAATGGCGCCCCAGATGCCGATTGAGGCATAGGTCGGGACAAAGGCGATGGCGAAGGTCGCAAGACCCATGCACATCAGCGTGGCGATCAGCGTCGCTTTGCGGCCAATGCGGTCACCGTAATGGCCAAAGATCGCCGCGCCGATGGGCCGGCCGACAAAGCCGATAAAATAGGTGCCGAAGGCGAGCAAGACCCCAGCCAGTGGGGCCTCGTTGGGGAAGTAGAGCTTCCCGAAAACCAGGCCGGCGGCAGTGCCATAAAGGAAGAAATCGTACCACTCGATCGCCGTGCCGACCGTTGACGCGATGACTGCTTTGCGCAGCTGTGCGTTATGTTCGGCCTCCGGCAAGGTGCCTATCGTCGTCGCCATAGCCATGGGTCTCTCCCCGTTCCCTTTGTTGCCCAGAGGGGGCTTGTTCGCCGCCCGGTTCTCCGTTGCTAACGATACTTCGGAGCGGCGGCCAAGGCCATAGCGAACGGGTCGCAGGGGACGCGCGGTTCCCCCGACCTGTTGCATCCGGTCTTCGGCTGGGGCTGGGCCTGTTACTGGGAAGGCCGGCTTGACGCCATTACTGTGACAGGCGTCTCGCGGTAATAATCCGGAAATACCTGCTTGAGGTTATCGAGCTTCGGTAGATCGTTGAACACGATATAGGGGTAGCTCGGGTGCAGGACCAGAAAATCCTGGTGATAGTCCTCGGCCGGATAGAAACCGGATAACGGCTCAAGCTTGGTGACGATCGGCGAACCGAAAACATGCGCCTGCTGCAGCTGCGCGATATAGGAGCTGGCGATCCGCTTCTGCTCATCATCGACATAAAAAATCGCCGAGCGATATTGCGTACCGAAATCGGGACCCTGGCGGTTGAGTTGCGTCGGATTGTGCGCCACCGAAAAATAGATCTGCAGGATTTTGCCGTAGGAGATCTGCTGCGGATCGTAGGTGATCGAGACTGACTCGGCATGGCCGGTCCGCCCGGTGCCGACCATCTCATAGTGCGCGGTGTCCTTCTGGCCGCCGGCATAGCCGGACAACGCCTTGGTCACGCCCCTGGTGTGTTGATAGACCGCTTGAACGCCCCAGAAGCAGCCGCCCGCCAGAACCGCGGTTTGCAGCGCGCCACCACCCGCGGGCGAGGAATCCAAGGTGGGCGGCGGAATGACGGCCGCGGTTTCGGCCGCTGCAACGAGCCGTCCGGCCAGGCCTGTCAGGGGAATTGCCGCGAGCGCGACGAGGCCGCCCTGTAAAATTCTGCGGCGCGTGCGATTGGTTTCAGTCATGGACTGGGTCGCCGAAAACCTGACCGGCATCGATTTCCTCCTGCACGGCGGGGATCAAAGCCGCCTTTCCATGCGGTTTAATAATCGCAGGCAAGTCGGGGCGCCAATCACAAAGCCGGCGAGGACTAAACACGTCGCCCTCACAAACTTGTGTCCAGTCGCGCAATCACGGGGCAAAATCAATAGGTCCAGATCAATGAGTCCATGGCGTACGCCGCGTGTATGCAAAATTATCGGAATAAGACATGCGCTGCCGCCGCGACGGCGGGCTTTCGAATGCCTGATAGGCAATCCCGTTTCGCTCGCAATAGGCGATGGCTTCTTCCTTGGTGTCAAACTGAAGCCGCAACTGCTGCTTCATGTCGCCCGAGCTGGTCCAGCCCATCAGCGGCTCGACCGCGCGCGGTTGTTCCGGCTCATAATCCAACACCCATTCCTTGGTCTTCGCCGCGCCCGATTGCGTGGCGGTGCGGGCCGGCTTGTAAATTCGCGCGGTCATTTTCACCCTTCAAATCGTGCAAATGCAGACCCAGATCGCGACCGGGCACGCCGGCGATTGGTCGGGGCAGCAGGATTTGAACCTGCGACCTGCAGTACCCAAAACTGCCGCGCTACCAGGCTGCGCTATACCCCGCCTGTCGCCGAACCGGATAGCCGTTTCGTCTTCACCGAGCAAGCGCCGCCGGCTTAATCTAACGGCCGCCACCCTTGCCGAAAAACGAGCCCGTAACGCGATCTCCGGGCGCAATGCCGAATTTGCGCGCGGTGCCGGCAATGACCTCAAGCACCGCCCGCACCGGGCGTCCTGACGGGATCAGCTCGTCCGACATCGGTTTGGCATTCTCCGCAACGCGCACCACACGTCCGTCGCCAGCGATAAAAATCATGTCAAGGGAGATGTAGGTGTTGTGCATCCAGAACTGGACCGGCTGGTCGTTGTGGAAGTCGAACAGCATGCCGCGGCCTTCCGGCAGTTCCTTGCGGTACATTAGTCCGACCGCGCGCTCGGCAGTATTGGTTGCGAGCTCGACCGAGAAGGCACGCACGCCGGTCCGGGTCACGATCTCAATCGTGTCCTGCCCGCCCGCGCGCGCCACCGGCAACGCGGCGAGGAGCGCCCAGCAGGCCACCATTGAGGCCGCCGCAAGTCGCGCAATACGAGTCGACGCTTTAGTGAACGGTCGTGAGTTTGGCGTCAATGCGACGCAGGACCAAGCGGTCCGCTCTCCGGCCTGACCTCGGCGGCCATCAACCCCTTGGGGCCCAGTCCGTAGCGCACCAGCACGAACTGGCCCGGACGTAATTCCGTCATACCGAAACGCCGGAGCGTTTCCATATGAACGAAAATGTCGGGCGTCCCTTCCCCCCGCGTCAGGAAGCCGAAACCGCGAAGCCGATTGAACCATTTGACCTGTGCTCGCTCGAGGCCGCTTGTCGGCGCAACCGTAACATGGGTGCGCGGCGGCGGCATCTGCGCCGGATGCACGGCCGTGGATTCGTCCATGGACATGATGCGGAAGGCCTGCAGCCCTTTCGGTCCGGCGAGCACTTCGCAAGCGATCCGCGAGCCTTCGTAGGCGGTCTGATAGCCATCCCGGCGCAGACACGTGACGTGCAGCAGGACATCGGCCATGCCGTTGTCCGGAACGATGAAGCCGTAGCCTTTCGCGACATCGAACCATTTGATGACGCCCGCGACCTCGATGACCCCGCTAGCGGTTTCATCGGCGAGAGGGGATTCGGGCCCGATACCCGGTTTCGCAGATTTTGGTTCGATCCCGTCCGACGCCATGACGCGTGGCCGCCGCCGCTTCTCTGCTGGCGCCCAACGGGCGCATTACGAATCTTCGGAATCGAAGATAACACCGGCATTCCGGCGCGAAAGGACAAAAATGCAACACTGTGCCAAAAGCGTCATTCCCTGTGTACAATGTGCGCGTTAGGCGGCTGGCTATACGGTGACGAACGGTTCGAGAACCGTTCCTATGTCGGCGCGCACGACAAGATCGGCGATGTCATCGAAATCGGTCGGCTCGCGATTGATGATGACGAGCATCGCGCCGCTGCGCTTCGCAAGCAGCGGAAGCCCCGCCGCGGGCCAAACCACAAGTGATGAGCCGATCGAAATTAGAAGATCGCAAGATTGCGCCAGATCCTGCGCGCGCCGCACTGCGGCATCCGGCATGGCCTGGCCGAATGAGATGGTCGCGGTCTTGATATAGCCGCCGCAGTCCGGACAGTCAGGCGCGCAGCCATTGCCCGCGCCCATGCGTTCGCGCACCCATCGCAACTCGTACCGCTTATTGCAGTCAAGGCAGGCTGCGACGGTCGTATTGCCGTGCAGCTCGATGATATCTTTGTCCGGAATTCCCGAGGCTTGGTGCAGATTGTCGATATTTTGGGTGACTACGGCAGGAACCTTGCCCGCGCGATAAAGACTGGCGATAGCGCGATGGCCCCGGCCGGGCTTTGCGCCTGAAAACTGCTCTTCCATGGCGAAGCGCCGCCGCCAGGATTCGTTACGCGCTTCTTGGTTTGAGACAAATTCGTCGAACGGTATCGGCCGGTTCTTGGTCCATAGCCCACCGGGCGAGCGGAAATCGGGAATGCCGCACTCGGTGGAAATTCCCGCCCCGGTGAACGGCACGATCGTGCCGGCGGCGTGGACGATGTCCGCGAGGCGCGCTATGGCACTGTCGAGGTCGGGCGCGATCATGCGGGATTGGTCGAGCTTCATAACCACGAGGCGCTGTCATACGTTATCGGCCGGTGTCCGGCAAAGCGAAATGCCGCTCGACATTTCGCTTTAGTTTCCTGTTTAAGCATGATCCTTTCCGAAAACCGGCGTCCACTTTTCGGGATCTTGCTGTAGCGGAGGTTTTTCAATGCGGTATCTGCATACAATGCTGCGCGTGCGCGATCTCGACGCGGCGCTTGATTTCTACTGCAACAAGCTCGGGCTTAAGGAGGTCCGCCGCCGCGTCGACGATAAGAACAAGTACACGCTGGTGTTCCTGGCCGCGCCCGGGGACGATGATCTCGTGGCCAAGGGCCCGGCTGCCCGCCAAGCGCCGCTCGTCGAGCTGACCTACAACTGGAACACCGAAGACTACGGCGAAGCGCGCTACTTCGGTCACCTCGCCTACGAGGTCGACGACATTTACGCGCTGTGCGAGAAGCTGATGAAAGCCGGAGTCACGATCAATCGCCCACCACGCGACGGCAATATGGCCTTCGTGCGTTCGCCAGATAAGCACTCGATCGAGATCTTACAGAAAGGCGACCCGTTGCCGCCCGAAGAGCCGTGGGTTTCGATGCCGAATAGCGGCAAATGGTGAACAGAAGAGCTTGTTTTCCGGATGCGGCGCCGCGTGAAACGGTGCGCCGCTGATCCAGGATCGCCGCAGACGCCGAGTTCGTTAAAATCCCGGGTCTGCAGCGCACCATTTCATGATGCGCTGCGCCCGGGGAAACATGGCCGATTCCGTTGCTTGCCGCTCTCGGCAAAGCTCTTTATATCTCGCGCGCCCTAACGGCTCGATTTGCCGTCCCATTGCGCCCTTCGTCTAGCGGTCCAGGACATCGCCCTTTCACGGCGGAAACACGGGTTCGATTCCCGTAGGGCGCGCCAGCAAAATCAAACACTTAGATCGACGGTGAAATTCCATATTCAACGAATGTTCAATATACGATCTGAGCAACAGCAGAAAAGCTGAGGCAACTGGCGCCCGATAGATCGGCAAATTAAGAGCGTATCGCTATGCCCACTGAAGCCGAGAAACTAATCCGAGACATCAACGGGCTTAAGGAAAGCGTCCGCCTGGCGTGGCTCGAAATGGCATCCAGGCCGATGACTCCAGCCGAGCGTCAGGAGTTGTGCAAGCATATCGATTTACTCGACAAGGAACTAAAGCATCTACGGGCAAAGCTCGATGAGGCACCCAAAGCCGAGGTTTAGATTTCCCATTTAGTTTGTTTTGTTTCGCGCCGCGCTGTGAGCAATGCGTACCTCGCTTCCCGCCTCACTCCTCCAGCACCCGCCGTGTGTGCTCGATCCGCATTTCATCGGCGATGCTGGTCCGCGATAGCCGCACGAGCTCGGCAAACGGCGCGTTCGGCCGGCACGAGCGGCACGACAGCGCGGGAATAAGGCTGGTCACGGCCGCGTTGCGGTGACGGTCGAGCGTGCGCAGATCGATCGCGTTTGTGGTGCGGCAAGCCGGGAGCAGACCCACAGGAACCAATGGCCTGCGGTAATTGCGGCGCCGATCGTCGGCGAGAACAGCATCGGCATCCGCTTCGCCTGCCGCTCGTTCCAGGCTCCGATTAGGCGCTCAGCATCTTCGAGCACTTGGGCGTCGGTTGCGCGGCGTGCGGCGGCCTCTTTCTCGGCCGCTTGCCGGCGCTGATCCTCCATCTTGCGGCGGTTGAAGCCCATGACATGGCTCGGTTGCTCGGTTGCCACAGGGTACCGGGAGCCGGAACAACGCAAAAGGCGAATCGCGTTTCCAAGTTGGCCGGCCAGTGGTGCCTAGTAGCCTTCACATTAACGGCTTACCAACCAGTCCACTGATGCAAGCGTGGAGTTGGTCACGTTGCTGGCCGACGCGATACCACATCGATGTCCATAGAAAGCCAAGTGCGAACATCATGCCGACCGTGCCGCGATCCGTGTCCAGACCCTCAACGTGTGAGGCAACCCACCATCCGACGCTATAGCAAATGGCGAGGACGATGGCGCTGAGTAACCAGGCCAGGAGGCCGCCTGCAATTCCGACCGCGTACGCGAGGATTTTCATTTTCGGTTCTCCGTATGGCTGGTTGGCTGGTTGATTGTAGGTGGCGCAGGCGGGTTTTACGGCGCCACGCTCATCGCCCGCATTCAGCGCGCCTTGATCTTATCTCGCACGGTACGTCTATTTGGAGGATGAGCCGGTGCGGCGATTCGGCGGCTAAGCTGCCCAGCAAAGACGAGGCGCAACGGCTCGCAGCTAACGCTGACTGCCGTTGCCTTAACCCTTTGATTATGTCTAGACTATTATGAAAACTACCGCGCGTTTGTTGCAGGCGAAAAGCTAACCCGTCCAAGCTGTGCTGTCTCGGCTGCGGCAAGCCCATGCGGTTTGCCCAAGCAATTTACCGGCCCATCGGATTGCCGAAAGTGCAGACATTTGAATGCAAAGATTGCGGCTTGACGGTTACGGCAGAGGCCGCAGCTGAAGTTTTGGAAATGGCCGTGCAATTCATGCCGACGTAGCCGCTTCCCACAATAAAAAGCCTAGCCGCGGGTCGACTCGACTCTTTAGGTCACACTTCCTATTAAACGGAACATGTTGCGTACGCGTAGCCGTAGTTCGGTCGGCTTTGTCGAACCGTGCCTGCCTTCCCCTGCCGAGCGGCCGCCGGCCGGGCCGAATTGGCTGCACGAAATCAAGCATGATGGGTTCCGCATTTTGGCGCGGCGCGATGGCGCTGGCGTCAGGCTGATCACCCGCAACGGTCACGATTTCACGCACCGATTTCCGCTCGTTGCGGCGGCGGTCTTGGCGCTACCCGGCCGCTCGTTTCTGATCGACGGCGAGACGATCGTCACCGACGACGGCGGCCTCGCCGTGTTCGAGCTCATTCGCCGGGGCGCGCAACGGCGGCGATGCCGTGCTCTGTGCCTTCGACTTGATCGAGTTCGAGGGCAAAGGACTTGCGCCGCGCACCGATCGAGCACCACAAGCAAAAGCTATCGCGGCTCGTTCGCGGCCCGCGTCCCGGCATCGTGCTCGACGAGCACTACGACGGCGACGGCGACGTCGTGTTCGAGCACGCCTGCAAGCTCGGTTGCCAGGGGATCGTGTCGAAGCGGCTCGGCTCGCCGTATCGCTCCGGACGTTCGCCGCACTGGCTCAAGATCAAGAACCCTCGCGCACCGGCTGTGAAGCGCGAGGCCGAGGAAGATTGGGGCTGCTGATTGATTTTGACCTCCATTATCACTTGCCCGCGCTGCGGATATGCCGCCGAAGAACAGATGCGATCGAACGCCTGGCAGTTTTTCTATGACTGCAAAGGATGCGGTGCGCGCCTGAAAGCAAAGCCGGGCGACTGCTGTGTGTTTTGTTCTTTCGGATCGGTGCCGTGTCCTTCGGTCCAGCGTGCTCGGGCGTGCCGCAGTGACGGTCCGTTTGATCTAGGTTAATTTTGTCCGCAACGCGACACAGGCGGCCCTGATTTTTTGCCGCAACGTTGATCTGGGTCAAAAGATCAATTTGAACCAAGTGCAATGCTAAGAGTGCCCAAGGAGAGGACTCACTTGGGGCGGCCTTGACCGAGCCGACGTAGCTCCTAGGCACCTTCGCGGCTTCGGTCTTGGCCGCTTTTCGTTCCGCGATATGGCTGCTTTTCTTTATCGCTGCCCCACAACCGGCCTGCGCGTACAAGGCTGGCTAGCCGATAACCCTGCACAACATGGCGAGCACTATGAGCTAGTGAGTTGCCTCGCGTGCGGCGGACAGCATCTCGTCAACACGACCACAGGTAAAACACTCGCGGACGAAGACAAAGATTGAAACTGAAGCGTTCGCCGCTTCCCGACGCCTATATAGCTTGAACGCGCGTGGTGCCATGAATGCCTTCGACACCCTCGGCGTCATCGTTGTGATCGTCTTGTTGATCTTGTGGCTGTTGCTGCGCGACTGATGGCTCGTGATCGGTGCCTGCCTAAAAGGTAGTGATCAAGGAGAGGCGATGTATACCCATATCCTGATACCCACAGACGGGTCGGAACTCGCCGGGAAAGCTGTCCAGCACGGCAGCGCCTTTGCCAAGCTAATCGGCGCCAAAGTTACCGTGCTGACGGTCTTGCCGCCCCCTACGATCACGAGCGACAGGGACATGGCCGAGACACGCAAAGCTAGCATGCAGAAGCATGCTGAGGAAATTCTTGGCGCTGTCGCAAAGCAAGCGGCAGGCATCACATGCGACGCCATTCAGGTCGAGCATGAGGATCCGTACCGGGCGATTATTGATACCGCAGATGCAAAAGGCTGTGATGTAATCGTCATGGCGTCGCACGGCCGCCGCGGCATCGCCCCGATTGTCCTCGGCAGCGAGACAGTCAAGGTCCTCACGCATTGCAAGATCCCGGTGCTAGTCTATCGATGATCCTCAGCCGCCCAGGCCCAGGCGCCACCCTGGACCGCCGAAGTAACGCCGAACTGTTTCGTCGTGCGCGACCACAACGGACAGGCGCGCTGAGCTACACAGCACCATCCATTCGCGAAGGAGCTAAAACATGACTGCCTTACAAGGCTGGATCGTGATCGGGCTGCTGGTGTTAATCATGCTTGGAATAGTCGGCATAGTTGCAGAGATAGAATACCTGCCCTACGTATGGCGTACCTACAGTCCATAACCATGCTTTCATGCCCGCCCGCCGCTTCCCGCCGCCTTGGTCAGTCCGAAGAGTTAGACGCCCGATGCTCATGGCGCGCGATGGCCGAAGCGCCTCTCTCCGGCCTTGTGATAGTGCTGCACCGCAATCATCAATCCCTTCATCGGTCGCAACGGCCCAAGTGTGACAATGAGGATCAGGGGGAGCCAAAGCGCCGCGTGGACCCAATAGGGCGGGTGATACACCACCTCCGTCACCAAGGCGGCACCGACCACGATAAACCCGGCCAGAAACATGATGAATACCGCCGGGCCGTCGCCGGAATCTGCAAAACCGGTGACGGTCCAAGTGATGCCGCCGCTGTAGTATCTATTTCGAGGATGAGCCGGGCCGGAGATCGGCGGCCAAGCTGCTCAGCAAGGATGAGGCGCGACGGATCGCGGCGAATATCGCCAAGCTGCCGGAGGTGACGCGCAGGGATTGACCCCGCTTTGGTCGTTCATTTTGTTATACTGTGATTGCCGCAATAAGGTCTTCCATCATGCTGCGCATAACCAGCTACGTAATATTGATGGTAATTCTGACGATAGGCGCCGCTTCCGCTCAGACAAATAAACTGGGCGTGCCGGGGTATTCTAATGCTGCGCGCACTGACGCAGAAAAGAAAAACGACAGAGAACTTGAACGCGCCTACCAATCGACGATTAAGGGGACGGACGCAGAAAAAAAGAACTCTGATCCGTGGGGCGATGTCCGGCCAGCTCCACCAGCGACGGCCAAGAAGAAGCAATAGTGGCTAAGCGCTCGCCGCTTCCCGCCGCCCTAGTCTGTCGAGGAACAAGCCGCCTGCTTCGTCGTGCGCGCGACCGCGGCGGCCAAGCGCTCGCCTATATCTATTTCGAGGAAGAGCCTGGCCGGCGATCGGCGGCCAAGTTGCTCACGCGCGACGAGGCGCGGCGCATTGCAGCAAACATCGCCAAGCTGCCGGAGCTGCTCGGCGCAGGCTGAGCAGATACCTCTTGGGCTGCTAGCCAAGTGTGACGCTAAGAGCGCCCGAACCTGGGCCGCCATCATTCGAGCTACGGCTGGTCCTGACAACCTAACATGCTTTCGAACTCCACGAATCAACACGAAAAAAATATTAGCACCAGCCCACGCCATGATCGACGCGCTGGATTACGGTCAATATAGCCAAACTGCCGGCGCTGTTGCCGCACCCAGCTATCGAATCACAGTTGTAGTCAGCCTGCGCGCGCATTTGAAAAATTTCCCAGCCGGCCATAGGAGCAGTCAGGGTTCAAGACTGTCGAAACCGCAATTCAGTATTTCATCGCCCAAATCTACCCTAGCGCACCATGGATAATTCTGGGCTTCGGCGGCCGAGACAGAAACCGCCG
>Ga0335081_10019017_pt1 | contig 11107 bp, 7 predicted proteins | sample Lox_Sample_35_FD_206713 | JGI IMG/M metagenome (GOLD analysis project Ga0335081, IMG submission 206713) | Soil microbial communities from Loxahatchee National Wildlife Refuge, Florida, United States - Lox_Sample_3.5 | ecosystem: Environmental > Terrestrial > Soil > Wetlands | place: USA: Florida...
TGAAGTACTTGCCCGAATCCGACATGTTCACGGCATGCGACGCATCACCGGGATCCAGCATCTTCATCCCGCTGCCGTCCAGGTTGGCCTTGTAGAAGTGCATGAAGTAGGGATCTTCGCCATCTTCACGGCCGGAGGCCGTCAGGTACATCGCGCGGCCCTTGTCGTCCACCGACGAAATGTCTTCCGCGACGAATTCGCCCTTGGTGATCTGGTTCTTCAGGGTCCCGTCGGCGCCGTACAGATAGTAGTGGCCCCACCCATCGCGCTCCGACCACCAGATCAGCTCGCTCCCGCCGTTGATGATCTTGACCGGCTTGGATTCGATGTAGACGTTCATGCGCTCCTGGATGACCGGTTTCACCTCGCCCGTCGCAACATCGGCCACACAGACATCGAGACGATGCATGTCGCGGCTCAGCCGCGTGAAAAACAGCTTGTCGGAGCCGGGACCCGCCCACACCGCCTCGTTCTTGTCATGCTCGCGGTCGCGCGCGGTGGCCCGCTCCACCTCCACCTGCATGGTCTGGTCCTTGAAGGCGTCGGCTTTCATCACCACCTTGCCCTTCGAAGCGATATCGAAGACCTCGAGCGAGGACTGCGGAATTTCGGGATCGCCCGGCATCGCGTATTTATAGGTCTCCAGCGTCGGCCGGGGCATCGCCAGCGCATTGATCACCCACAGCGGCTTCACCTTGAGCGCATTGCGCCGGATGACGGCGAACTTTTTGGAATCGCGGGACCACGAGATGTTGGCGCCCTGCCGCTGGTTCTGCTGGTTCTGATCGCCGTTGTTTTCCTGCTGCTCCTGCTGTTGCTGTTGTTGCTGCTGTTGCTGTTGTTGCTGCTGTTGATCCTGTCCCATGCCGCGCCCGCCGTACCCGTTGTCCTCCACGCCGTCGGTGGTGATCTGGGTTTCAACGATGCTCTTGTCGTTGGGATCCTTCAGGGCCTTGGCATAGTTGGCGGCGTCCATCATGTAAAGGTTGTGGTTCTTCGCGAAGACCACCACCTTGTCGTCCGGTGAGACCGACGCCCACACAGGCTTCCGCTGCGCCGGCTCGTCGAGCAGCGTCAGCTTGCCGGTACTGAGCTCGTACTCGAAATTAAGCTGCTTCTGATTGCGCGGAGGAGGGGGGGCCACATTGCTCCCCCCGCGCCCGCCAATCTGCTGCTGCGCCATCATCATGTCGGCGTCGTCATCTTGATCCTGCTGCTGACCAACGGCGTCGGTGACGGCGGTGGCCGCGGCGCCTTTCTTTTCTCCCGGGATCACCGCATCCCGCGGCACGTTGACCTGGAACTGAATCGAGGAATCGTTCTTCACGAAGCGGATTACCGTGATGGGCAGGTGTTGCGAGTCGTAAGGAATGCCCGTGGCGGTGGTCAGGCCGGCCGCCAGTTTGACCGGATCGAACACGTAGGTCTTGGTTTTCTTGATGGGGTCCACGATGTAGAACTTGCGCCCCTTGTTGTTCTCGAACGTGTACCAGAAGCGGTCGCCGGAATCGAGCCAGTGGGGAGTGACGGCGGTATCGAAGACCAGCTTGCCGACCTTGGCGGATGTCCACTGCGCGGCGAGCTCATAGTTGGCCTTTGCTTTCGACTGGCCGGCCACCGGGGCGTTATCCGCGCTGATGCCAGGGAAGGTAACGGCGAACAATACCAACAGCCCGGCGGAGATTGCGGCAAAGCGTGCCCGGCGCGAGCGGGCGGACGAGTCTGTAACGTGCATGGGGAACTCCTGTCAGAAAGCTTCCGGATCCGATTCTTGTACTATATCCCACGCCGGAGGCTGCGTGCGGACCAGACAAGCCCAGCGCGTGCATTGGTGGGGCAGGCGGTTTCGCCTGCCGGTCTGGATCGGAGATTTCTTCACGCCCGCTTCACGATGTCCCTGTGATTTACCTTCGCCTTGTATCCCGCCGTCGCCAGATTCTTCCGGATCTGCTCCGCCATCATCACCGAGCGGTGCTGCCCTCCGGTGCATCCGAACGCAATCGTCAGGTAGCTCTTCCCTTCGCTGATGTAGTGCGGCAGAAGGTATACCAGGAGGTCCGAAATGCGCCCTACGAACTCCACCGTCTGCGGAAACGAGCGGATATAATGCGCCACCTTGGGATGGCGCCCGGTCAGATGCTTGAACTCGGGAATATAGTTGGGATTGGGGAGGAAGCGGACGTCGAAGACCAGGTCGCTATCCGGCGGCACGCCATTGCGGTACCCGAAACTGGTCACGTAGATGACAATGCTCGAGGGGCCTCGCTGCCCGCGAAAACGCTCGCCGATGAACTCGCGAAGCTCGTGAACCGTGAACTTCGACGAATCGATGATCAGGTCGGCCATCTCCCGGATTGGCGCCAGCAACGCTCGTTCCGAGCGGACGCTCTTGGTGACCGAACTTCCGGTCCCCAAAGGGTGAGGCCGCCGCGTCTCGCTGAACCGGCGGATGATGGCCTGGTCCTCCGCTTCCATGAACAGCAGCTTCGCATCCACCGACTTGCGAATGCTCGCGAACACCGCCGGGAATCGCTTCAGGCCTTCGCCTTCCCGAATATCTACTACCAGCGCGGCGCTCTGAATGCTCGGGTTATCGTGGATCAGTTCCGCGAACTTGGGAATCAGGTCCACCGGCAGATTGTCCACCGAGTAGTAGCCCAAATCCTCCAGCGCCTTCAAGACCGAGCCTTTGCCCGATCCGCTCAAGCCGGTGATGATCACCAGTTCCGGTTTGCGAGGGGCTTCTCCCCTGAGCTCCGAACGGGACGCCGGCTTGCGCGCCATTCCTACACTCGCTCCATCGTGTGGCGGGCTCGACCCGCCGCGTTTCCGTCAGAGCTCAGGCGCGCCATCCCCCGCTGGCTACACCACACAAGCTGACTCTCTCTCTGCGCGTCTCATTCGTACCGTAGGCGAAGACCGGATTATGCCTCGACCAGATCGAAGTTTCCGTCACGCCGGCGGACCAGCACCGAAATCCGGTCGGTTTCGGAGTCCCGGTATACCAGGTAGTCGCGGGTATCATCCATCTGCAGTAACGCTTCTTCGAGGGTCATGGGTTTTCGCTTGTGGTGATGGTTCACGCGATTCACCCGCGCCTCGACGCCATGCTCCGGTTCGGCTTCGACCGCCGGCTCCGCCTCGGCTTCGGAAGTTGCTTTGCGGGGCGTGCGCTTGGTATCACGCCACTTGGTCCGGGCTTTGACCGCCTGTTTCTCCAGTTTTTCCGCCGCCGAATGAATCGCCGTAAACAGATCCGTGCTCGACCCCAGTCCGGCCAACTGGTGGTTGAAATAGTGGATGGTGGCTTCGGCATGATGGAGGTGGCGCTCCAGGGATAGGATCACGTGAACTTCGCATTCCCGCTTACCATCGAGAAGGACACCGATCTTGGCGAAACGTGCCTCGAGCTTCTTCAACTGAGCTGGAACCAACTCGACCTGCCTGCCTGTGTAGGTGATCTTCATGGGTTCTCCCTTATTCCTGGCCGGTCAGCAAAGCCTTTGGCCGGCCTCTACGGCCCCTCTCTCTTTATAACTCTTTTGGGGTGGCGCAAGAAGAGGTGGAGTCCGGGGGGATACCTGCAGTTCGAGGCAGCCACTCACGGTTAAGCTTGCGGTCAGTTCCGCTGGCGGCGCTGGTGCGTGGACGGGATCTTCATGTCTTCGCGGTATTTCGCCACGGTGCGGCGAGTGACGTTGATCCCCTGAGTCTGCAACAGGGTGGTGATCTGGTCGTCCGTCAGAGGCTTTGTGCGATCCTCGTCCTCGATCATCTTTTTCACCATCCGCTTCAGCAGAAGCAGGGGCGTGGCGCCGCCGGACGGCCCTTGCACCGCCTCGGAGAAGAAATACCGCAGTTCGTACACCCCTTGCGGCGTGTGCACGTACTTGCTGGCCACCGCGCGGCTGACCGTCGAGGGATGGACCCCGACCTCCTCGGCCACCTCTTTGATCATCATGGGCTTCAGGTGATCCAGCCCGCTGCTCAGGAATTCCGTCTGACGCCGGACGATCGCCTGGCAGACCTTCATGATGGTCTGCTTGCGCTGCTCGATGTTCTTCATCAGCTGAATCGCCGACGTATACCGCTCGCGCACGTAATCCCGGACTTCCTTCGTGGCGCCGTTGTCGCGATCCAGCATCTTCCGGTATTGGGCGTTGAGACGAAGCTGCGGGACATCCTCGTCGTTCATCTGAATGATGTAGTCGTCGCCATCCTTGGTGATGTAGACATCCGGCTCCACCACTCGCGCGCCTTGTCCCGAATAACGTAATCCCGGCCGCGGATTGAGATGCTGTATCATCCGCACCGCGACTTCCACGTGGTCACTTGGCCGTCCCAGCACCTTGGCGAGCTCTTTGTACTGCCGCGTTTCCAGCAGCCGCAGATGGTTTGAAACAATCTGCCACGCCACTCCGCCTTTGCCGTTCACGCTTTCGATCTGCAACAGCATGCACTCGCGCAGATTGCGCGCGCCCACGCCCGCCGGATCCAGGCTCTGTACCACTTTCAGCGCCGCCTCAACGTCTTCCGGCCGGTGCTGGCCAACCGAGGCGATCTCTTCGAGGGAGGCCGAAAGGTACCCGTCTTCGTCCAGGTTGCCGATGATGGAGTCCGCCGCGTCGCGCACCGCTTCCGGCATCACACTGACGCTGAGCTGCGACCGCAGATGGTCTCCGAGCGTCACCGGCGACGAAAGGAATGTCTCAAAAGACGGCTTCTCCACCGATTCCGATGCGGGGCTCTTGTAACCCGGGTCGAGGTACTCGTCGAAGAACGAGCCAAAGTCGATTTCGTCAAACGGGTCCGTGGCCGCGGGTGTTTCCGCCAGAGGATCGACGGCAACTGCGGTCTCCGGCTCCGCGGCAGCCGCAGCGGTCTCCTCGGCATCCGGGAAGAGATTGCCATTGATCGCCACGTCCGCCACTGCCCCCTGCGCCGCGTTTCCATCGTTAAGCCCCGATGCCTCCAGCAGTTGCTTATCGGCGGGATCGACTACCGGCTCGACTTCCAGCAGCGGTTGCAGTTCTTCCGGCGAAATGTCCTCTCCCGGTGTCTCGGTGGCCTCTTCCAGAACCGGATTCTTGACGATCTCCTGGGTGATCATCTCCTTCAGCTCCAGCCGGTTGAGCTGGAGCACGGTGACCATTTGCACCAAGCCCGGGGTCAAAATCTGCTTCTGCGCAACCTTAAGCTGTAATCTCGGCGACAGTAAGCTCATCTGCCTTCCATAATATCACTGCAATTCGGCATCTTCGTGACGAAATGGCAAAATCCTCAGCACTTTTTGTGCCGTTCTCTACTACTCGAAAATAGGACAAAAGTCCCGTCCGTATCAGGCAGCCCGCATCCACCTTACCGTACCGGGACGCGCAGAACTGGATGCTTCCAGAGCCCCAGCGCATACTCGTATTTCAGAGTCCTGGACCGTATATAGGAGGACCCCATGACGCATCTCATCCGTGAATTCGTGCGCGACGAAAAGGGTCAGAGCATGACCGAGGACGCCCTGTTCGCCACTTTCTTGACTGTGATCGGAGTGGCCCTGTGTGCCGCCGCCGGAACCAGCATCCATGGAATGTGGGCCGGCACGAGCGAGAGCTTGGACTTGGCCCGCGCCACATTCCTCTGAGTCATGAAGCCGGTCACTGGCGCCCAGCTTCGTTGATCAGGCGGGTACGCTCCGTTTGGGTCCATTGGAAAATGGCAGCCACATCGGCGGCCGATAGCTTCGCCTTCCGATGAATCCAGGTGTATTGGACCAGTGGCATGTCGCCGTCTTTCACCTGGTTGGCAATTTCCGAGAGGTTCCGCTCTTTCCGCGCCAGGGGATACTCGCTCCAGCGCGAAAGATTCAGGTGCCGCCGCCCGCCCGAGACATCCGATTCGACCAGCCACGACACCGGCGCCACATAACTGTACCACGGGTAATGCGTATCCTCTGTGTGACAATCCCCGCAGGACCGTTGGAGAATTTCCAGCACATCTGTGCCGACCTGGGCACCCTGCAAAACCGGATCTCCGGCGTGGCTCGAAGGTTTCGGCGGCGTCAGGACCGAAAGCACCAGAATCAGGCCAGGCAGCGAGATCCCCACCATCCGAAGCCGGCCCCTCAACTCTCCTCCACGGTCTGAAGCCTATCGCGGCGCCGCAATTTGTGACAGCAACTTGCGGGCGTTGTCGGCTTGTACCGGGTCGAAGCGCGGATTCAGCGCCAGCGCTCGCTCCAGGAGCTTGCGTCCGTCCTCCAGGTGCCCTGCGGCATTCTCGATAATGCCGGCATGATACAGCAGCATGGGCTCCTTGGCGCCGGTCTTCAGGGCCTCATGCGATGCCTTCACCGCCTCGTCGAGGTTGCCCCGTTTGAACTCCACCCAGGAAAATGCGTCCCAGGTGTAGATATCGTGGCGGAGTTCGAGATCGGCGGCGGCGAGTTCCTGCGCGCGCTCGAGGTTCCTCCCCTGGTTGGCGTAAATCAGCGCCAGCGTCCGGTTGGCTTTCTGTCCCACGGCCTGCTCGAGTTGCGCGATCATATCGACGTTGGCGTTCTGCTTCGCCGCCTCATCGCTCTTGCCGCCGGCCGAGTACAGGTCTGCCAGAGCTCCGGCATACTGCGGAAGCGGCACAATCGCCTGGGCGTGCGAATAGCTCTCGATCGCCTCGGCGCTGCGGCCGGTCGCCCCCAGCACCGCACCCAGCCCGGCATGCGCCAGATGCTGCCCCGGGAACGTCGCGATCGCCTCACGGTACGATCGCTCGGCTTCCTCCACCTTGCCCAGCTTGAAATACATCGAGCCCAGGTCGGCCAGGCACCACGCCTTGTTTTCCGGGTAGGGCGCGCCGGCTTCCACAGCCTGCTTCATCGCGGCGATGGCGCCGTCCGCATCTCCCGTCACGAACCGGTAATACGCCAGGCGATTGAGGCTGAACAGGCTCACTTTGATGGCCGCCATTCTGGCGTATGCCTTCGACGCGTCGTCGTAGCGCCCCAACTCCATCAGCGCGTCGCCCATCGTCCCGAAGTTCTCCGGATCCATCGGGGCGCGGACCGTGAGTTGCCCGGCATAATCGGCGACCACCGCAAAATGGTGCCGGTTCAGTTCGATCAGATTGCGGAGCTTCCACGCCTCATAATTCCGCGGCTGCCTTGCCAGCACCCGTCCTACCAGCGCGTCGGCACGTTCCAGGTATCCTGGATCCGCCGTCTCCCGAGTCTTCTGAATGTACGCCCCCGCCAGCAGCGTTTGGGTCTGAATATTGGCCGGGTCCGCCTTCGCCCACTTCTGATACACCGCGATCTGATCGTCGGTGGTCATCTTCACCGACGGGCTGCTCGCAAACCGCAGGTCGTCTCCGTAAGCCGCTGTCAAAGCCAACAACGCAAAAAGATAGCGCATGGGATCTCCAGGTAAAGGGGGCCGGAGTCTCCTCCGGCCCCGTCTGATTTACTGCGAGTCTCCGGGCCGCGGGTGCGCCGGCGCAAAAAATGGAAACGACGTCAGGAATGTCGCGTCGTTGATGGCGTCGGTGGTGAGGCTGGTGAGCTGGCTGTCCGGTCCGATGAAGTCCGTACCTTGCAGAACCACCAGCACACGGTAGTCGCTGAAAGGCAGCGCCCCCGGACGCGCCGTTCCGCTGCCTGGAACTCCCAGCGCGGACGGAAAGTTCACATCGGCAAGCTGCCGAAGCACGCGCAACGCGATATCGATGACATTGTCGTCCGGACGCCGCCCGCTGGTCAGACCCACCTGCCCGATCTCCTGATCGGTAGGATTGCCATCCAGGTCGAGCCGCAGCACGTCTGGCAGGAGCGCGGTCCGCAAGAAGTCCTTGCTGGTATTGCTGAAACTCGCCGGGAGCAGCAGCGGCGCGCCATAAGGCGCGGCCGTCACTCCGAGCGCGGTCAACACCCCGGCGCGTCCCGAGATGGTGTTCCCGGTGCCGTCGTTGTCCGTGGTGGTCAGCGCGTCGGGTACGAAACTCGACCAACGGGCGACATCGTCCGCCGGTACGCCCGCGTTGAAGGCATCCTTCATGGCGCTGGGAATGAACACGGTATTGAACACCGGTTGGCCCATGCGTTCAAACTGGACGTAGGAGTCGTCCACGTAGGGCGCGCTCACCGTACCCCAGATGTTGTAGACGTTCTTCCGGCTGCCCTGGAAGAACCCGGGACTGATGGCGGTGAGCGGAACCTCCACGACGATATAGCTGGCGTTGAAGCCCGCGAAACCGTCGATGCCGCTCTGCCCGTTGGTTCCGACCGGGCGCCCGGCTAGTGCCCCTATCGGGCTGCTGGGAATCGCGCGGAATACCTGGCTGGTGCCCGCCTGGATGCGGAAGAACTGCCCGATGTCGAACACAAAGGGATCGTCGCGCAAACCGGCGAACACTTGTATACCATTGTTGGTAAGCACTTGGTTCACCGGACCCGTGATGTCGACCGCCTCGTTTGTCATCAGCGTGTTTACCGGCCCGGTGGACTCGGCAGCCCCGATCCGGACGTGCACGGACTGTCCCGGCAGGGAAGCGCTCGCCGCGTCCTTGAAGGTTACCTGAATGGTGTAGTCTTCAACGTAGTCCCCGGTGCTGTCGATCTTGAACTGGTACAGGAAGCCGGTCGAGAATCGATAGGTCGAGAGTTCCGCTGGGACTGCAAATGGATTCACCCCCATCGCAAAAACAACCTTGGTGCGGTCGTTTGGATCGAGGAATGCAAAAACGTCCGTAATGTCGCCTTCCGGGGCGCCGTCGACCACGGGCGAGTCCCGGTGGTCGGCCGCCCGGGCCGTGGGTGAACACAACCACACAGCCGAGCACACCACCGTCGCGAGCAAGGACAATGGGCCTGTTAGCTTTCTAAGCATTTGTGAAGTCTCCGGGTGCAAAAACTGTAGTCTTCTTGGGTACAACGAGATTACACCCGAAAACGGATTCGATGGCACCTGGAAAATAGTGAAGGGATCAGCGACAGTTCGGCAATCCGTACGAACAAGTACAAATCGGGTGCCCGGCGCCGATGCTCACGTGCTCGGCTGCCGGGAATCGTCTGGTGTTCCGGCGACCCCTAGAAAGCAGCAAGATCGTTCGGTCAAAGACCGGTCCGGTCCGATGGAGGAGCCGAACCGCGGGGTTTTGCGAAGGCCCGCGGGCGGTTCGGCGTTCCATAAAACGGGTAGTCATGGGAGTTCAGCGTACTCGCGCTTCGCATCCAGGAGAATCGGAAGCTTGCTGTCGCCATCTTTCCACAGGGTAAAGAAATCATTGTAGGCAGCTTTTGCTTTGGGCAACTCTCCCGCCATAACGAGTGCGCGTGCGAGGAACAGGTGCGCGAGCGCGCCCATGGTATCGATGCGTGAGATGCCTCGGCTGGCCACGATCCTCTGAAATTCCGCGGCGGCCTCCTTGCCGCGGTGTGACGCCATGTAGGCCTCGCCGCGAACATAGATCGGGTAGAGTGCGCCGAAGCTTCCGTTGTAGGCGCTGCCGGGGACGCCGATTTCATAGCGGGCGGCACGCAACTGCTCGAGTGCGTTCGCTGGTTCACCGCGCTTCCAGGCCGCAAGGGCGCGCAGCACCGGAAGGTAATGATAGTGGACGGAAGTATCCTCCGGGAACCGCCGGTCGAGTTCATCGGCGAGTCTCTGCGATTTAGGGACGTCGCCGGCCAGCGCCAGGGTTAGCGCGGCGCCGTACACTACGTCGCGGCCCTTGGAGAGGGCGACTGCGCGGATGGCTCGTGCCTTGGCTTCCGCGGGATATCCGAAGAAGACCTCCCAGACTGCGACTCCAATTTCGTACAGGGCGGCGCTTTCCGGTTTCTGCGCTTCTCGCGCAAGTTCGATGGCTCGCGCCGCTGTCTGCTTGGCCTGATCAAAATGTCCGGACCGGGCCTGTATCCAGGCCGTATGGTCGGTGACCCAGTCCTCCGCCGAGCGCCGGCCCCTCGCCAATGCCACGGCGGACGCCATGCCTTGGTTGTCGACGCGCAGAAAAGCTGTGTCGTAGCGTGCGATGATCAACTCGTCGATGTCGAACTTCCGCTCGTAGGCAAGCTCGACCGCTTTCTGCGCCTGGTCGAAACGGTTGAGGTACAGACTGTTTTCCGTGAGATTGACGTAGGCGAAGGGAAAATTCGGATCGAGGGCAATGGCTTTTTGGGCCGCTTCTACCGCCTTGCCGTACTCTCCCAGGACGGGATAGATGAACCCGGATAACGGCCCGGGGGAGTCGGGCGTCCGGGGATACGATTCTCCGAGCAGTTCGTAGGTCTCTTGCGCTTTCTCGAGATTCCCCGTCACCTGCGAGTGATAGGCGCCGGCAATGCCGAGCTTCTCGCGATCGCTCGCGCGATCCCGCAGTTGATAGGCCTTGGTGATACTCGCGGCGGAGAGCAGAGATTCCCCCATGTCGGCATAGAAGAGACCGATGTAGGCGTGGGCCCGGGCGAATTTGGGATCGATCTCGACGGCATGCAGGAAGAGGGGCAGTGCGGCCTTGCTGCCTTGCGACACGGCCACTTTTTGCCCCAGACTGTACGCCTTCAAGGCATCCAGTGAGCCAGTGGTTGCCTCGGCGAGCGGAGTTTCGTACTTCTGAATGGACGCGAGGGATTCGCCGGCCTTCTTCCGGAACTTAGTGGCCATTTGGCCCAGCGCAACCAGAACGTCTTCCTTGCGGGCGGCCTGGGCCTGCTGTTGATCGAGCACGGAACCTGTGCGGCAGTCGCGGGCCCGCAGCCCCAATACATATTGACTTCCGACGGGATCGATCGATCCGTCCAGGACGGCGGCGCTTGCGGTGCGCTCGCAAATCTCCCGCGCCGTTTCGGGCGTGAGAGGCGCGTCCGTGGGCTGTTCCATGAACTGGAGCGTCTGACGGATGCGTTCGTCGGAGATCAGGCTGAGAAACGGCGACTGTTCCAACTCGACGGCGAGCCCCTGCCGCAGCATCACATCGAAAACGGCATCGCCCGTGGTATTGCGGAAATCCGCGAGGACAATGGTGTCGTTGCTGGTGAGTTTCGCGCGATGTTGGTGGAGGTAGGCTGCCGCGCTCGCGGCGAGAAGAACGGCTGCCGCCACGGGTAGCAGCAGCTTCCGGA
>Ga0335081_10019018_pt1 | contig 11107 bp, 13 predicted proteins | sample Lox_Sample_35_FD_206713 | JGI IMG/M metagenome (GOLD analysis project Ga0335081, IMG submission 206713) | Soil microbial communities from Loxahatchee National Wildlife Refuge, Florida, United States - Lox_Sample_3.5 | ecosystem: Environmental > Terrestrial > Soil > Wetlands | place: USA...
TATCCACTTCTGACCGTGGACGAGGAGCAGCGTCTCGCGCGGCTGTACGCGAAGAACGGCGATCTCGACTCCGCGCACAAGCTGGTCACGTCCAACCTGCGCTTCGTCGTCAAGGTCGCGTACGAGTACCGCAGCTACGGCATCAAGATGGCCGACCTGATCCAGGAGGGAAACATCGGCCTGATGAAGGCGGTGCAGAAGTTCGATGCCAACAAGGGCATCCGGCTCATCTCCTACGCAGTGTGGTGGATCCGCGCGTTCATCCAGAACTACATCCTCAAGTCGTGGTCGCTGGTGAAGCTCGGCACGACGCAGGCGCAGCGGAAACTGTTCTTCTCGCTGGCGCGCACGCGGCGCGAGCTGGAGAAGTTCGACGGCGCGGCCGGCGAAGTGACCAAGGCCACCGAGGGGGCCATCGCGCGCAAGCTGCGGGTGAAGCCGACCGAAGTGCTCGAGATGCAGCAGCGCATGGAAGGCCGCGACCTGTCGCTGGATGCGCCGATGGGCGACGAGGGCGGCTCCTCGCACGTCGACTTCGTGCAGGACGGCGCCGAGCTGCCGGACAGCGAGATCGCCGACCAGGAAGAGCGCCACATCGTGCAGGAGCGCGTGCTGGAGGCGCTGGGGCGGCTCGACCCGCGCGAGCGCTACATCATCGAGCAGCGGATCATGAACGACAAGCCGATGACGCTGAAGGAGCTGGGCGAGCACTTCGGCTTCTCGCGCGAGCGGGCGCGGCAGCTCGAGATCCGCGCCAAGGCCAAGCTCGAGGTGGAGTTGGGCGAGCTGATGGACGAGCTGTTCCCGGACCAGGAGCGGGAGCCGATCGCGGAGACCGCGTAGCCGGGGCGAAAAAAAAATTATTTTTTTTCGGTGGGGCGAGGGGCGCGGCACCCGGGGACAGGGCCGCGCCCCTCGTGCTTTGATGCCCCCGAAAGGGGGTTCGACATGCCCAAGTACCTGGTGCAGGCGTCGTACACGGCCGAAGGCGTACAGGGTCTCCTGAAGGAAGGCGGCACCGCGCGGATGAAGGTGGTCCGCCAGCTCATCGAGGGCGCGGGCGGCAAGATCGAGGCGCATTACTTCGCGTTCGGGAAGCACGACGTGGTCGTCATCGCCGACCTGCCCGACAACGTCACCGCGGTGGCGCTGAGCCTGACGGTGGCGGCCGCCGGGGTCATTCACCTGGTGACCACGCCGCTGCTCACGGCGGAGGAGATCGACGGGGCGACGAAGAAGACGGCGAAGTACCGCAAGCCCGGGGCGTAAAAAAAAAATTATTTTTTTTGCGCCCGGGGGAACGCCGACCGCCCCGCGTACCGCGCCGTGCCGCCCAGCTCCTCCTCGATGCGCAGGAGCTGGTTGTACTTCGCCATGCGGTCGGAGCGCGAGGCGGAGCCGGTCTTGATCATCCCGCAGTCGCAGGCGACCGCGAGGTCGGCGATGAACGCGTCCTCGGTCTCGCCGGAGCGGTGGCTCATGATGGTGCGGTAGGAGGCGCCGTGCGCCATCCGCACGCAGTCGAGCGTCTCGGTGAGCGTGCCGATCTGGTTGACCTTCACCAGCACGGCGTTGGCGACGTGCTGGTCGATTCCGCGCTGCAGAATGCCGGTGTTGGTGACGAAGATGTCGTCGCCGATGAGTTGCAGCTGGCCGCCGAGCCGCTGGGTCTGCAGCTTCCAGCCGTCCCAGTCGTTCTCCGCCAGCCCGTCCTCGATGGAGACGATGGGGAACTCCTTCGCCCAGGCCGCGTAAAGATCGGTCATCTCCGCGGCGCCCAGCTTCCGTCCCTCGAATTGGTACGCGCCGTTCTCGAAGAACTCGCTCGCCGCGCTGTCGATCGCCAGCACCACGTCGCCGCCCAGCGAGTAGCCGGCCAGGCCGACCGCCTCGGCGATGACCTCGAGCGCCTCGCGGTTCGATTTCAGCGAGGGCGCGAAGCCGCCCTCGTCGCCGACGCCGGTGAAGTAGCCGCGGCCTTTCAGCACGCCCTTGAGCGCGTGGAAGATCTCCGCTCCGCACCGCAGCGCCTCGGCGAACGACGGCGCGCCCCACGGCGCCACCATGAACTCCTGGATGTCGACGTTGCTGTCGGCGTGCGCTCCGCCATTCAATATATTCATCATCGGCACCGGCAGCGTGCGCGCCTGCAGGCCGCCGAGGTAGCGATACAGCGGCAGCCCGTGCGCCACCGCCGCCGCCCGCGCCGCGGCCAGCGACACGCCCAAGAGCGCGTTGGCGCCCAGCGCCTTCTTGTTGGGCGTTCCGTCGAGCTCGATCAGGAGCCGGTCGAGCCCCGCCTGGTCGGAGGCGTCCATGCCGACGATGCGCGGCGCGATCTTGCTGCGCACGTTCTCCACCGCGGTGAGCACGCCCTTGCCGCCGTAGCGCTTCTTGTCGCCGTCGCGGAGCTCGTGCGCCTCGTGCTCGCCGGTCGAGGCGCCGGAAGGAACCGCGGCCCGCCCCACGGCGCCAGACGAGACGGTGATCTCGCATTCGAGGGTGGGATTGCCGCGGCTGTCGAGGATTTCACGCGCGTGGACGTCGACGATTTCGGTCATGGCGCGGCGATTTACACCCCCGAAAGATTCCGGTCTACAGTGACGGCGATGGCGAAGAACCGCCGCCGGCATCCCCGCGTCCGCGCCCGCGGCATGGCCGCCCACCTGCGCACGGCCCGGGGCCGCTCGCAATGCGTGGTGGAGAACATCTCGATGGGCGGCATCTTCGTGCGCACCGACCGCCTCGAGGAGGTGGGCGCCGAGGTCTTCGTCGACATCGTCAAGCCGGGCTGGAAGCGGCAGCTCTCCATCGCCTCGCGGGTCACCAGCCGCGTCGACGGTCTCGACAGCCGGCTGACCCAGCGCATGCCCGGCATGGGCATCCAGTTCCTGCAGCTCGACGAGAAGCAGCACGAGCGGCTGTCGTCGCTCTTGCGCGAGCTGGGCGCGCCCGACGATTCGGCCGAGGTGACGCTGGCCGAGGATGCCACCGAGACCGAGCTGCGCGCGCTCGAGACGCCCGGGGAGGAGCGCCCGCTCGCGCTGCAGGAGCCGATCGATCCGCAGCCGCAGCCGTCGTGGCCGCAGAACAAGAGCATGGTCGAGGACGCCATCGCCGGCGCACTGCAGGAGATCGACCTCGGGCCGCCGCCCGGGCCGCTGGAGATCCAGGAGAAGCCGCCGGCCGCCCCGCCGCTGCGCCCGAAGCCGCTCGACCTCGAGGATTCGGCCAGGCTGCAGATGCAGCTGCGCGGCATGGCGATGCAGCTCTCCGATCTGCAGCACCAGCTCTCGCAGCGCGACCTCGAGATCGAGCGGCTCAAGGAGGAGCTCGAGACCTCGCGTGCGGCATTGGAGCGCGCGCTTCGCAAGAACTGACTGTGGTAGAAGGCCCGCCCCATGGGACTTCTCGACGGCAAAGTGGCGATCATCACCGGCTCCGGCGGCGGCATCGGCCGCGAGCACGCGCTCCTGTTCGCGAAGGAAGGCGCCAAAGTGGTGGTCAACGACCTGGGCAGCGACCGGCACGGCGGCGGCAAGGGCGGCGAGATGGCCGACAAGGTCGTCGCCGAGATCAAGGCCGCGGGCGGCGACGCGGTGGCGAACTACGACAGCGTGGCCACCCGCGAGGGCGCCGACGGCCTCGTCTGGAGCGCGCTCAACAAGTTCGGCAAGCTCGACGTGGTGGTCAACAACGCCGGCATCCTGCGCGACAAGACCATCCTCAACATGAGCGAGCAGGACTTCGACATCGTCATCGACGTCCACCTGCGCGGCACGTTCCTCGTCACCCAGGCGGCGGCGCGCGTGTTCAAGGTGCAGGGCAAGGGCGGGCGCATCGTCAACACGACCAGCTTGAGCGGCCTGCTCGGCAACTTCGGCCAGGGCAACTATTCGGCGGCCAAGGGGGGCATCTACTCGCTCACCCGCACCGCCAGCATGGAGTTCCAGCGCATGGGCGTCACCGTCAACGCCATCGCGCCGGTGGCGCTGACGCGCATGACGAACGACCTGGCGATGTTCAAGGGCATGACGCCCGAGCAGATCGGCCCGCAGTACATCGCTCCGGTGGCGGCGTTCCTCGCGTCAGACCTCGCCGCGGACATCACCGGCCAGATCGTCGGCGTGCACGGCCCGAAGGTCTTCCTCTACAAGATGACCGAGACTGCCGGCGTCACCCGCGACGGCGGGCCGTGGAGCGCGGCCGAGATCAAGGAGCGCTGGGCCGAGATCGGCAAGTGAGGGCGCTGGCGGCGGCGCTGCTGGCCGCGACCGCGGCGCTGGCTGACCAGCCGCCGCAGGAGCGTGTCTTCCAACTGCGCGTGCACCTGCTCAGTAACGATCAGCGTGTCGAGCTGCGCCGGGGCGATTCCGACGCGGCCATCTGCACCGCGCCTTGCGGCACCACCATCGCTCTGCGGGCCGGCGACGAGTTCCGCCTCGCCGGCCCGGAGCTCGCGCCGAGCGACGCCTTCACCTTCTACCCCCGCGACGGCGATCTCACGCTCAAGGTCACCGCGCGCCCGCAGAAGCCGCGCACCATCTCGAAAGGCGTGATCATCGCCGGCGCGGCGGTGTTCCTGCTCTCCGGCATCGTCGCGGACGTGGGCATCGCCAAGGCGCAGAACGACTGCGGCGCGGGCGTCGACTACAGCAACTGCTGGAACGGCGCGATCACGGCCGGCCTCATCGGCACCGGAATCGGCGTCGTCACCGCAGTGGCAGGCATCATCGCGCTCGTCTCCAACCCGCCCACCAGCTGGGAACGCGTTTCCCAATAGCCCCGAAGCGCGACGAGGGCCCCCTCGCGGGAGCCCTCGCCTCTTTGCCCGGACTGCTTCCCTCCGGGCTGCCGGTTACGCCGGCACCGAATAGTCGATGATCACCACGCCGCGCTGCGGTGCGTCGTCCTCGTTCTGATCGTTCTGCTCGTTCTGGCGCTGCGGGCGGGGCTCGGGAATGGGGATGTCGAGGCGGGGCCGCTGGTTTTCCCGCTCCTGCTCGCGCTTTCTGATCTCTTCGATGATGAACGCGTCGAGCAAGGGGAACCTCCAGTGGGTCAACTACAATTTCGATGCAACCCAGCCGCCATCGTTTCACTCACCGGCGAATTCTCTTTCGCCGGCCTCCCGAGGGCCTGTTTGCCCTCTCATGACTCTTAACAAGCTCTCCCACCTCGGTCAACATACCCATGAAGTGAGACGCAGGCTCACCCTGCGGTGTTCATCGGCTCGAAACCTTCTCGGCTTGAGCCTTGAAATTCGCCAGCATGTTGGGCAGCCCGCGCTCCGCCAGCGCCTTCTCGAAGTTGCCGGGCACGAGCGGCCCCATGTCGATGTCGATGGTGTAGGTGGCGCGCGTCCCGACGCCAGTGCGCTCGAGGGTCCAGCAGCCGTGGTTCCTGCGCATGAAGTCGCCGCCGCGGACCAGCTCCCAGTCGATGCGCTCGGGAAAGCGGCCCACGTGGCGCAGCGTGAAGTCGAACAGCCTCACCTTCACGTCGAGCCAGTAGGTGACCTCGACGCTGTCCCCCTGGCGAGGGCCCACGCGCACGGACTTCAGCTCGGGCACGAACTCGGGGTAGCGCCCGTAGTCCTGCAGCACCCGGAAGAACGCCTCGGGAGGGACGCCCACGTCGATCGATCGGCTCGCCCGCGCCATCCGGCCTGAACCTAACACGCCACCGTGGCATCGTCAGAATGGCTGCGTTAGGCTGCACAGCTTTCCAGGGGAGGCATCATGCGCATTGGAGACGAGGCACCGAATTTCAAGGCCAGGACCACCGAGGGGGACATCGACTTCCACCAGTGGATCGGCAACTCGTGGGCGGTCCTGTTCTCGCACCCGAAGGACTTCACGCCGGTCTGCACCACCGAGCTGGGCACCATGGCGCGGCTCAAGCCGGAGTTCGACAGGCGCAACGTGAAGATCATCGGCCTGTCGGTCGACTCGGTCGACGACCACAAGCGGTGGTCGAAGGACATCGCCGAGACGCAGGGCACGGCGCCGAACTACCCGATGATCGCCGACAACGACTACAACGTCGCCAAGCTCTACAACATGCTGCCGGCGAGCGTGTCGGGTGACGCGACGAAGCGGACCGCCAGCGACAACCTCACCGTGCGGACGGTCTTCATCATCGGCCCGGACAAGAAGATCAAGCTGATGCTCTACTACCCGATGGGCACCGGCCGGAACTTCGACGAGATCCTGCGGACCATCGATTCGCTGCAGCTGTCGGCGAAGCACCGCGTGGCCACGCCAGCCAACTGGAAGCAGGGCGAGGACGTGATCATCTCGGGCGCGGTGAACGACGAGGAGGCGAAGAAGCTGTTCCCGGGCTTCAAGTCGCCCAAGCCGTACCTGCGCATCACGCCGCAGCCCAAGTAGCGTTACTCGACTTCCGGGCGCGGCGCGTAGCGCGCCCGGAAGTACGCGGCGAGGCGGGAGCCGGCGTACGAGCACACGGCGGCGGCGACGATGGGCAGCGCGAAGCTCATCGCCTTGAGCGTCGAGCTGCGCACGGCGTGGCGCGGGCCATCGCCGATACCCCACGAGTGGAGCGTGGCGGAGAGCTCCGAGTCGGTGAAGGTCTGCGCGATCCACCAGCCGACGACGAGGCCCACCAGCGCGGGCACGCGCGGAACCAGCTGCGTCCGCAGCTCCCTGGCGAGGAAGCGGCCGAAGTGCGCCGACTCGCGCAGCGGCAGCGGCAAAGGGCCGAGCGCATTCTCTGCCGCCTCGCGCCGCGCGCGCGCCTGCAGCACCTCGGGCGACGGCTGCCCTGCCGCGAGCGCGATGCACGCCTCGTCGCGCTCGCGCCGCAGCGAGAGCCGCAGCGCCCGCAGCACCGCCCGGTCGAGCACGCCGCGCAGCACCACGAGCCCGCGCGCCCACGCCGGCACCGCTGCGTAGTCGGCGCGATCGCGCCGCATCGAATCGTCGAGCGCCTGGTCGAAGCCGCGCACCTTCTGGTCGAGCGCGGCGATGGCGGGCGACGGCGGCAGCTGCCGCCCGGACGCCAGCAGGGCACGCCGCTCGTCGCGGCGCGCGCACCAGGCGTCGAAGCGGCTAGCCATAGTTCGGCTTGTGCTCGAAGTGGTGGTGCGACTCGATGTACCGGATGGTCCGGCTCTTCGACCGCATCACCACCGAGTGCGTCTCGGCCCCGCCCTTGAAGAAGCGCACGCCGCGCAGGAAGTCGCCGGTGGTCACGCCGGTGGCGGCGAACAGCACGTGCCCCCGCGCCATCTCGTCGACGTTGAAGATGGCCTGCACGTCCTTGATGCCCATCTTGTGCGCGCGCTCGATCTCCTTCTCGTTGCGCGGCTTGAGGCGGCCCTGCATGTCGCCGCCCATGCAGCGGATGGCGGCAGCGGCGATGACGCCTTCGGGCGCGCCGCCGATGCCCATCAGCACGTCGACGCCGGTCTCGGGGAAGCAGGTGGCGATGGCCGCGCTGACGTCGCCGTCGCCGATGAGCTTGATGCGCGCGCCCGTCTGGCGGACTTCGGCGATGAGCTTCTCGTGCCGCGGGCGATTCAAGATGATGACGGTGAGATCGTCGACGTAGACGCCCTTGCGGTCGGCGATGGCGCGCAGGTTCACCGACGGGCTCTTGTCGAGATCGATGGCGCCGCGCGCGGAGGGTCCGACCGCGATCTTGTCCATGTACGTGTCGGGCGCGTTGAGCAGGTTGCCCTTGTCGGCCATGGCGATGACGCTGAGCGCGTTGGGCCCGCCGGTGGCGGTGATGGTGGTGCCTTCGAGCGGGTCGAGCGCGATGTCGACCTCGGGGTCCGATGCGTCGCCGCGGCCCACCTTCTCGCCGATGTAGAGCATCGGCGCCTCGTCGCGCTCGCCTTCGCCGATGACGATGGTCCCGCGGATGTGCAGCTGGTTGAACGCCTTGCGCATCGCATCGACCGCGGCCTGGTCGGCGGCCTTCTCGTCGCCGCGGCCCATCAGCCGCGCCGACCACATCGCCGCCGCCTCGGTGAGCCGCACCGCCTCGAGCCCGATGTTCCTATCCATGCTGTGCCGCCTCCAATGCCTTCACGAGCCAATCCGGCGCGCGCGTCGGCCGGCCTTCGCGATTCACGCAGACGTGAACGGTATGCCCCAGCGCGAGCACTTCGTCACTACCCTGCTTGTGCACCTTGTACTCGAAGCGAACCTTGACCCGCGTGTGGGTGACCACCAGGTGGATCTCGAGCAGGTCGTCGTAGCGCGCCGGCCGCAGGTACTGGATGGCCGCCTCGTACACCGGCAGCATGATGCCGCGCTCCTCGATCTCGCGGTAGGCGATGCCGAGCGCGCGGATCCACTCGTTGCGCGCGCCCTCGAAGAAGCGGAGGTACGTGGCGTAGTAGACGACGCCCATCTGGTCGGTGTCGCCGTACAGCACGCGGTAGCGGTAGGGCGGTGAGCTCACTGGACGTGGTACGCGACCAGCGACAGCCGCGTCTGCTCCTGCTGCATGCCCTTCGGGTCGATGGTGCTGGTGATCAGCTGGACCAGGCCCACCTTCGGCGCGTAGGTCCACTCGGTGACGAACTTGCCCGCGCCCTTCGGCAGCACCTGCTCGTTGCGCACCACCGCGCAGTGGGTGAACGTGCCCGCCTCGGTGACCGCGCTGCCGTCGGTGGTGGTCACCTCGAAGCGCTGCACGATGAGGTTCTCCACCGAGCTCCACTTCGATCCCGCCGCGAGCGGCGTCCTGAGCAGGTAGCGGTCCGAATCGCGCACGCCGTCGGCCTCGTAGCGCAGCCGGCCGCGGTGGTCGTCGAGGAACCAGGCGCCGTCGCGGCCGACGATCGAGATGGTCTCGCGCTTGTCGGACCCGCGCTGGCCGTAGGTCCACGAGTTGCCCACCGCCAGCGGGTAGAAGCGCGTCGCGTCCTCGCCGGAGGCGGCGGGCGTCGGGGCGGGAGCGGCGGTGGCGCAGGCGCAGAGCAGGAGCAACAGGCCGAGCGTTCTCAAGGAGATCTCCTGCCATCCGACACGCGGGCGGCGTCTTCCTGCTTGCGGCGCAAGAGGTCGGCGTACGCGCCCTTGGCGGCGCGGCGGATCTCTTCGTCGGGGCTGCCGCTCTCGAGCGTGAAGAGGTACGCCTCGGCCTCCGGCCCGCCGAGCGAGGCGATGGCGTACAAGATCGGCCCCACGTCTTCGGGCCGCCGCTTGTGCGTGGTCTCGATCAAGGGGCCCACCGCGCGCCGGTCGCCGATGGAGATGAGCGCGCCGGCCGCCCGCCGCGCCACGTCCGGATTCGGGTCCGACAGCCGCGCGATCAGCTGCGGCACCGCGGCCGGGCTGCGCCGGTCGGCGAGCACGCGGATGGCGTAGTCGCGCACGCGCGGGTCCTTCGCGTCGAGGTCGGCGATGAGCTGCGCGTCGGTCTTGCGGCGCGCGTCGATCTGGTCGCGCAGCGCCAGCACCGCCTCGAGCATGGCCGCGTCGAGCGCCGCGTCGGTGGCGGCGTGGCGCGCTGCGGGGTCCATGCTGTCGTCGGCGCCGGTGGGCCGGCGCGCCTCGCCCTCGGCCAGCAGCCGGTCGACGTCGCCCTGCGGGCCGGTCGAGGTCATCTCCAGCGAGACCGCCACCACCGCCATCTCGCGCTCGACGGGGCCGGTGTCGTTGGGCTGCACCACCGGCACCGGCGCGAGCGTGCGCTGCGCGCGCTCGATCTCGAGCCGCATCTGCACCGGCCCGCCCTGCTTCACCACGAAGCGGCCGGTGCCTTCGAGGTCCTGCGCCAGCTCCTTGCCGATGACCTGGGCCGACTCGCCGATCTCGGGAGTGGCGGCGAGGCCGTTGTCGCTGACGGTGATCTGCCCCACCTCGAGCGCGCCCCTGGGCGCGGTCCGCTTGCACGCGGATGCCAGCACGAGCGCGATGAGGACGCGGGGGAGCATGCGTTCAGGATGCTACGGGGCCGCACCGCCGCGGTCAAAGCGTCATGTCGTCCCAGGTCCGGAAGTGTCTGACGCCGGCGGTTGCGGCTCGCCTTCGGCCGGCCTGGGCTGTTCGGGAGCGGCCTCCTCCGGCGGCTGGGCCACGGTCGGACCCTGCGGCGGCGTGAAGCGCATGGTGCCGGCGGGCTGGCCCCACGCCTGCTCGGCGGCATTGGTGGCGCGCGGGCGGTCTTCACGCCCGCCCCGGCGGCCGCGGCCGCGCTGCTCGTCGGCGGGAGCGGGGGCTTCGGCAGGCGCCTCGGGCGGCGGCTCGGCGGCGGCCGGCTCTTCCTCGGGCACGGGCGCGCCTTCGGCGGCGGCGGGGTCTGCGGGCGGCTCGACGTCCGCTTCCTGCATCGGCGCGGGGGCTTCGGTCGCGGCCTCGCGCTCCCGCTCCGGCCGCTCCTCCCGTTCGCGCTCGTGGTGCTTGCGCTCCTCGCGCCGCGGCAGGCCGGCGAAGTACGCCTCGTCGACGTCGGGCACCTCGACGGACTGAACGGTGACGCCGACCCGGCAGGCGATCATCTCCTCCGGCAACGCCTCGCCGCAGTAGAGCGCCACTGGCGCCTGCCCGGCCGCGCTCGCCTCGCCGCGCGCGTCGCGGCCCGCATCGCCCGGCGCCAGCACGAGGCCCATCTGCGCCGAGTAGTGCGCCAGGTCCTTGCGCAGGTCCTGCACGTCGTTGCGGCCGATCTCCCGCGGCCCGCGCACCAGCTTCACCGCCACGCGCAGGTCCGATACGCCGCGCCGCTGCCGCGCCAGGTAGAGCGGGCCCTCCTTGCTCCGCTTGGCCACGCGTACGTCGCGCATGCCCATTTTCTCCAGCAGCGCGGTGCAGAGCGTCTCGAACGCGGTGGTCTCCAGATCGCCGAGCCGCCGGCGCAGCGCGCGCGCCACCGCCCGCCGGCCCTCGGCGACGAGCTGCGCGGCGCTCATCGGCCGCGCGCCGCCCGCGTGTGGGGCGCGCTCCAGCAATTCGGGCAGCGCGGAGGGCGGCGGGAACTCGACCAGCGTCACCCGCTCGCCGTCGACGATGAACGCCGGCTTGCGGCCCGCCTCGGTGCGCCGCCGGTTGTCCTCGAGCAGCGCGGCCACCAGCGACTGCAAGTCGCGCGCGAGCGCGTCGCTGAGGAGCTGCTTCTTGCCGAGCTC
>Ga0335081_10019019_pt1 | contig 11106 bp, 12 predicted proteins | sample Lox_Sample_35_FD_206713 | JGI IMG/M metagenome (GOLD analysis project Ga0335081, IMG submission 206713) | Soil microbial communities from Loxahatchee National Wildlife Refuge, Florida, United States - Lox_Sample_3.5 | ecosystem: Environmental > Terrestrial > Soil > Wetlands | place: USA...
ATCGGGCGAATCGGATCGCGGTGGATTCGATCGAGCAGGCGCGCATCGAATCGGGCGACCTGCTGATGGCGCTTGACGAAAACGGTTGGAAAGACCCGAAGTTGGTCGAACTGAGAGATGTCGTCGTATCGCAGACGTCCCGCGACCGTCGGCCGAACGACATCACGATCTTCAAGTCGAACGGTCTGGCGGTGGAAGACGTGATTTGCGCCGGTTACATTTACGAACGAGGCATGCAGGAAGGAAGAGGTTCGGAAATGCGCTATTCCTGAGCCGGCATCTGCTGCTCGATGTCGTGCCAGGCGCTGGTTTTCAGACGCCGGCAAACCCAGCAAAGCTGCTCCGCCGCGGCCTCGGTGATTGCGGTGCCGCAAACCGTGCATTTGCTTACACTCTTGGCTTTGTCCGGCGAAATGGCGCGCTTCGCCTGTTCCAGAATCTCCGGTGAAACAACGGGTCCTGCGGGCTTGGCCGGCGGTTTGCGTTTCATACTCTTAAGACATTATCAATATCTCAGAAATGTGGCCAGATCACAATACGGTACTTACCTGCACCGTGGGTGACTCTCATACCGGAATTAGGCCGCCTCCCGTACCTCGATCACCGCAGCTACGTCCAATGTTGACAGGCACCGCGGGCACTTTTGCCCGGGGGTGACCCGGATTTTCCGCGCGATTTGTTCGATTTCAGCCTCCACATTGTGAGTGCAAATTGGACAGTGTACCTGCCCTTTGAACCGTGGCGCCATAACTTTCGTCAGCATCTTCCCCCTCCAGACAAGCAGACGCAAGACTGCTAGCAAAGGTTGTGCCAAATTTTGTAATTTTCTCTCTGCGCGCCTGCAGCCTGTTTTCAGACCGAGTACGTCCGGCCGCGGTGCGCGCCAACCAGGATCTGGAACATACGATGGGCAACCAGTTCATGCAGCGTGAGCAAACCACGATGAGCGGCGGTAACGGCCTCCGCGTCGCGGGTGTCCACAGCCTCTCCTCCGGCTTTCAGAGCGGCAAGCGCTTCTTTGATCACAGGATCGGAGATTACTTCGCCGGCCATTTCCCACAACGTAATGAAACGATCGACGGCGGTGGGGAAGCTGACGGAGAAGACCCCACGGTTGCTGGTGGTGCGCGGGGGTTTGTAATCCAGATTGAACGGCCCGTTGTAGTTGTGGCTGCGGAGCAGCACCAGTACATTGAGCCAGTCCAGCGGGTTCACCAGGCCGATGGCGATATCGACGTCGTGTTTCAGACGGTAGCCGTCATTGATATCGAAATGCCAAAGCTTGCCGGCGACGAGTGCCCGGGCCAGGGCGGCTCGGGGCGCCGCGCCCCACATCAGCTCGTGCAAGTACTCTGGATTCAGGCCCACCATCTCGGGATACTTGAGCAAGCCGGAAAAGATAAACGCCATCATGGCGTCACTGGTGGGAAGGAGAATCTCGGCTTGGGGCTCGAACGGCTTGGCTTCGAGGCAGTGCCTGAGCGTGGCCCGCTTCTTTTTCTTGGCGACTTCGATATCGCGCTCACAGGCGGCATTCAGGGCTTCGGCGTACCAGCGCAGGGTCTCGGTTTCTTCCACCGCACCTTGCGTGTAGTAGCCGAGCGAGCCCGGCCAGTAGACGGCAAACTTGGCGCCCAGCTCGTGGCCCACGTCGACCGTGTTGCTGACGCGAAATGCCGCGTACTCGCGAACCTGAGGAGACTCCGCGGCGGGACTCGCGGCCCACACCGCGTGGAAGAAAGTTTCAGTGGTTACCATGGAGCACTCGAGCCCGTGCTTTTTCAGGCTTTTTTGAATTTGCCCAACGATGGTCCACTGCTCGTCCTTGCCTAGCGCCGGGGTGGGGATCACGTCGGTATCGTGCGTGGTCCAGTAGCCGATGCCGATCTTGGCATATTCGCGGATCACGTCTTCGAAGCCGATGGCCTCGCGGGTGGGGGCATGAAACAACGCCTGGCCCTGATAGGCGGCCGCCCACTGCGGCCCCGAAATGTAGTATTTGCGCCGGACCTTGGGGCTGTAGGCGCCACCGCAGGCTTTCGTCAGCCGGTCAACCAGAGCTTGCTGTTTCGTCGCGGGAACAGGTTTCATGGGATCTCCGAACCAGTCATCATAGCAGCGGTGGAGCGGAGCGGTGCCAGCATTGTGATAGGGCGCCAGCCGCCCCTTCAACTGAGGGTAGTGCGCTTCACAGGCGGGTGAGTAACTTGACGGGGTAGGTAGGGGTTCCTACAATGAATAATGAGAAGGAGGCCGTATGCGTTCCATTGGCATGCCTGAACTCCTCGTCATCCTGGGTGTAGCCGTGCTGCTTTTCGGCGGCAAGAAGATCCCCGAGGTGGCCAAAGGTTTAGGCGAAGGGATCCGCAACTTCAAAACCGCTCTGAAGAGCGAAGAAGAGAAGGTCGAAGAAAAGAAGCAGGCATAAGCTTCGAAGAACTGCCCGCACGTGGGGCGGATCTCAACTCGGCTTCAGAAGATCCAGAAAAAGGAAAAACCCCGCGAAGGGTCGCGGGGTTTTTCTTTTGGACGCTCCAGTTTTCAGTTATTTCTTTTTCGGCGGCACGATCGAATCCTTCGCCGCCTTGGCCACTCGAAACTTCACAACTTTCTTGGCCGGAATCTTGATGGCTTCACCTGTTGCCGGGTTTCGGCCCATTCTCGCCTTCCGGTCCACTCGAACCAGCCGACCCAGTCCAGGCACGACGAATACGCCGTTCTTCTTCACTTCATTGATTGCCAGAGCAGACAGATTGTCCAGGAACGTCCGCGCTGTCTTATTCGGCACCTCGACGGACTCTGCCAGTGATCTTACCAGCTGGGTCTGCGTCATTCGTTGACTTGCCATTCAACCTCCTCAGAATTGAACTCACTCATCGAACATAAAATCAGGGATGCGCACGCTGCTATCCCACAAATCGTTTCAATGATACGGAAGGCGAGAGCCGATGTAAAGAGAAAACACAGGAAAATGGCCTATTTTCGGCTGTTTTCGGACGTGCGGGGTCAAATGGCGTAGACTTGAGCTATTTTTGGGGCACCGAGGCAATCGCAGCCTTGGCGTTTCCGTTCTCGCCGGCAGCCAACAGTCCGAGCGCGGACCGCAGTTCGGCATCGATCTTGCCGAACATTTCCGGATTTTCTTTCAGGAATTGCCGCGCGCTGTCGCGGCCTTGGCCGATGCGCTGGCCCTTGTAGCTGAACCAGGAGCCGCTCTTCTCGATCAGATTGCGAGTCACTCCCACATCGAGTAGATCACCCTCGCGCGAGGTGCCCTGGCCGTAGAGGATGTCGAACTCGGCTTCGCGGAACGGCGAGGCGACTTTATTTTTTACAACTTTGACGCGCGTGCGGTTGCCGACGACGGCGTCGCCATCTTTGATGGCGGCGATACGCCGGATGTCCAGCCGAACCGAAGAGTAGAACTTCAGCGCCCGTCCGCCGGTGGTAGTCTCGGGGTTGCCAAACATCACGCCGATCTTTTCGCGAATCTGATTGATGAAGATTAGACAAGTGTTGGTCTTGGATACCATGCCGGTCAGCTTGCGCAGGGCCTGCGACATGAGCCGCGCCTGCAGGCCCATGTGGCTGTCGCCCATTTCGCCGTCCAGCTCCGCCTTGGGGACAAGGGCCGCCACCGAATCCACCACAACGACGTCGACGGCGCCGGAAGCTACCAGCGCGCTGGTGATTTCGAGAGCCTGCTCGCCGCAGTCCGGTTGCGAAACGAGGAGATTGTCCACATCCACGCCAAGGTTGCGCGCATACGCCGGATCGAGAGCATGCTCGGCGTCGATGAAGGCGGCGGTCCCGCCCGTGTGTTGCGCCTGGGCAACAACCTGGAGCGCGATGGTGGTCTTGCCGGAGGATTCCGGCCCAAAGACCTCGATGACCCGGCCGCGCGGCATCCCGCCGACTCCTAGTGCTGCATCAATCGAAATGGAACCCGTCGGGATCACCGAAACCGGGACCACGGTGGTCGATCCCAGCCTGAGGATCGATCCTTTGCCGAATTGTTTTTCTAACTGGACCAGGGTCTGGTCAATTACCTTGCGTCGCTCACGGTCATCCATGCACTGGGAGTGGAAGGCCGGAAGGGTTTCTCTCAGCGCACAAACGATTTTATCGAGCGCGCGAAGCGGCGCCGGCCGGTGCTTGCCGCACCTGCGGCGGTTCGAGTTTTGTTGCCGGGGGCGGCTCCCCGTTCACCAGCTCGGCCTTGATCAACCCCAGCGACTTGCGAACCTCGGTTTCGAGTTGCTGGCGAATATCCGGATTATCCCTGAGAAACTGCTTGGCGTTTTCGCGTCCCTGGCCAATGCGCTCACCCTTGTAGCTGAACCACGAGCCGCTCTTTTCGATCAGGTTCTGGACGAGCCCCAGATCCATCAGGTCGCCTTCCTTGGAAATGCCTTCGCCGTAGATGATGTCGAATTCAGCTTCGCGGAATGGCGCCGCCAGCTTGTTCTTCACCACTTTGACTTTGGTTCGGTTGCCAACGACGTTCTCACCATCCTTGATGGCCGCGATGCGCCGGATATCCACGCGTACCGAAGCGTAGAATTTCAGAGCGCGGCCGCCGGTGGTAGTCTCGGGGTTGCCGAACATCACTCCGATCTTTTCGCGAATCTGGTTAATGAAGATCAGGCAGGTTTTGGATCTTGATACCACGCCGGTGAGCTTACGCAGCGCCTGCGACATGAGCCGCGCCTGCAAGCCCATGTGGCTGTCTCCCATTTCTCCATCGAGCTCGGCCTTGGGAACGAGCGCCGCCACCGAGTCCACCACCAGCACGTCAATCGATCCGGAAGCAATCAGCGCGCCGGTAATCTCCAGCGCCTGCTCGCCGTAGTCGGGCTGGGATACCAGCAGATTGTCGACGTCCACCCCGAGCTTGCGCGCGTAGATGGGATCGAGCGCGTGCTCCACGTCGATGAAAGCGGCCATGCCGCCCTTCTTCTGCGCCTCCGCAACGACCTGCAGCGCGATGGTGGTTTTGCCCGAGGATTCCGGACCGTAGATTTCGCTGATGCGCCCGCGCGGGAAGCCGCCAATGCCCATGGCTGCGTCCACGGCGATCGAGCCAGTCGAGATGACGGCAACCGGAACGACGGCTTCCTTCGATCCCAGGCGCAGAATCGAACCCTTGCCAAACTGTTTTTCGATCTGGCCTACGGCCTGCTCCAAGGCGCGCGATCGTTCTTTATCTTCCATGACGGGGAGACTCCTTTGCGTGGGGGCGGTGAAATGAAATTATAGCGTGATGCGGGCGCCAGTGGCGCCGTCTGTCATAAGCTGATGAGTTCACATGCCTGAACCTGATGTTTTGATTTCCGCCACTGACTTGGCGACCTTCGCGACAGGCCTACTCGAGGCCGTTCGCGTGTCCACCGCCAAGGCGCGGCTGGTTGCCGAGTCGCTGGTCGCCGCCAATCTTCGCGGCGTTGATTCCCACGGTGTGCAATTGCTTCCGTACTATCTGGAGCAGGTCGAGTGGGGTGACATGGACGCGCACGCGGACGGGCGCGTGATTTCTGAAAGCGGCGCATGCCTGCTTTACGACGCGCAGAACGGCATCGGCCAGGCTATCGCCGAAACCTGTTGCGCGCACGCCGTGCGAATGGCGAGCGCCGGCGGGCTGGCGATGGTGGTGGCGCGCGAATCGAATCACTTCGGCGCGGCGGCGTTCTGGGCACAGCGGATGTCGGCCGCGGGACAGATCGGCATTGTGATGTGCAACGCGTCGGCGCTAGTTCCCCCGTGGCAGGGCAAAGAACCGCGCCTGGGCACCAATCCGATCTGCATGGCGGTACCGGGCGGGGATGAGAAGCCGTGGCTGCTGGACATGGCGACTACGACGGTGGCGGCCGGCAAGATTTTCAAAGCGCTGATCAACGGCCAGCCGCAGATTCCGTCGGGCTGGGCCATGGATTCGGAAGGCGTGCCAACCACCGATCCTGACACCGCGCTCAAAGGACTGCTTATGCCGTTAGGCGGATACAAGGGCAGCGGCCTGGCGATGATGGCCGAGATTCTCTGCGCCGTCCTGAGCGGTGGGGCGATGAGCACGAATCTCGGCGGCATCCGGTTCCGCGGCAAGCAAGTGCGCGTGAGCCAGATGTTTCTCGCCATCGACATCGCGCGCTTTCTGCCGGTGAACGAATTCCGCGCGCGCATGGACCGGCTGATCCGGATCATGAAAACCACGCCACCCGCCAAGGGTTACAGCGAAGTGTTGGTGGCCGGAGACCCCGAGTGGCGCATGGAAGAGGAGCGGCGGCGTAGCGGCGTGCCGGTGGGTCACGGTACGTGGAAGGCGCTGTGCGAGGCGGGAGACCGGTTGGGCGTGGCGGCGCCGGCCGTGCGCTGATTTACCGCGCCATCGCCCAGGCCAATCCGTCCGTACCTTTCCCGGCGTCGATCAGCGAGTCAACTTTCCAGGTCGCCGTATTGATCGCGGCGATCTTGTGGCTGGCGTCACAGGAGACGAACGCGGTTTTGCCGTCCGGGCTTATCAGCACCTCCTGCGGAGCACGGGGAACGTCGATGGTGTGGGCGACCTGCATGCTCCGCAGATCAACCACAGCAGCTTGATTCGTTTTTTGGACGGCCACGACTAGCCAGCGGCCGTCCGGCGTGGGCGCGGTTCCGTAACCCGGCGCCGGTAGAGGGACCCAAGTTTTCACTTTGTTCGTGGCGGTGTCGATCACGGCAAGCTGCGGCTTGGTCTGGTCGGAGGTGAAGGCCAGGCGGTCGTCAATAGAGAGCGCAATGCGTTGCGTTTGCCCGGAGACGGGAATCACGGCGATGGTCTTGCGAGCTTCCAGGTCCAGCACGGAAACGGTTCCCGGCCCGACGTTGGCGGTGTACCCACGCCGGCCGTCGCGCGTGATGGCCAGCATGTGCGACTCCGCCTGTCCGGTGGGTACGGCTCCGATGATCTTGAGCGTCCGGGGATCGATGATGCTCACGGTATTGTCGAGTTCAGTGGTGACGTAGAGCAAGCCGTTCTGCGGACCGAACTTCGGGCAATGCGGGCGCACGGCGTGCCCGAAATCGATCGTGCCGATGACCTTCCGCGACGGGATATCAATCACGTCCACCTTCCGCCCGTCGGTGCCCGGCTTGCCGACTCCTGAATTTCCATAGATCGGGACGAATGCAAGACGGCCGTCGGGCGAGGCGATCACCTCATGTCCGGTCTCGCCGTCCTCGGCAACGGTGGCCACTTCCCGGCCCGACTGGGTATCGACGATGCCGAGACTCTGGTCACCTTTGTTGGCCACGACCAGGAGTCCCGGCGCCGAAGCGGATTGAGCAACTTGAACCGCCGCGGCAAGCACTGCCAAGAGGAACCACGAGCGGAACAAGGAAGGGCGAGTTCTCATTTCGGTTGGAACACCTCCGGGGTTCAAGGTAACACAGGGGAAATTACATTGGAAAATCCGCGTTGGCCACTGCCTTCGCGCGCTCCTACGTTAAAATGTATCGATGCCGGAAGAGCCCGCCCAGTCAACCGAAAGCTTCGAGGCTTCTCTCAGCGAGCTGGAGAAGGTCGTCAAAGAATTGGAAGCGGGGGATCTGCCGCTCGAACGGTCGCTGGAGTTGTTCGAAAAGGGCATGGCGCTTAGCGAGACGTGCCGCAAGCAGCTGGAAAACGCCGAAACGCGCGTCGAGATGCTGATCCGCAAAGAAGGCAAGATCCAACCGGAACCGTTCCGTCCTGAAAAATGAGCTTCCGCGAGTACCTGGCCGGACAGCAGCAGCTCATCGACCGCGAGCTGGACCGCTTAGTCCCGTCTGAAAATGCTCCGCCCGAAACCATTCACCGCGCCATGCGCTATAGCCTGTTCGCCGGCGGCAAGCGCGTGCGACCGATTCTCTGCGTGGAAGCCGGCCGCGCGATAGCCGATGATCCGCCAGGGATCGAAACGGCCGCTTGCTCGCTCGAGTTCGTCCACACCTATTCGCTGATCCATGACGATCTTCCCGCTCTCGATAACGACGATTACCGGCGCGGCAAGCTCACTTCTCACAAAGTTTTCGGCGAAGCCATGGCCATCCTTACCGGGGACGCGCTGCTGACGCTGGCGTTTGAAACGCTTTCGAAGATGGAGGTGACGGACGACCGCAAGGCGCGGGTGATTGCCGAGCTGGCTACAGCGGCGGGAACGGTGGGTGGGATGATCGGCGGGCAGGTGGCGGATCTGGAGGGCGAAGGAAAACCGCCCGACGCAGAACTGCTCGAGTCCATTCACCGCGCGAAGACCGGTGCGCTGCTCCGGGCCAGCGTGCGCATGGGGGCAATTTACGCGGGCGCCGATGAACAGCAGCTCGACGCCATCTCGCGCTATGGCGAGCATGTCGGCCTGGCGTTCCAGATTGTGGACGACGTTCTGGACGTCGAGCAATCCAGCGAGTCGCTCGGAAAAACCGCGGGCAAAGACGCCCAGCAGCACAAGATTACATTTCCAGCAGTGTACGGGCTCGAGGAATCGCGGCGCATGGCGGAGCGCGAGCGCGTGGGCGCGCACCAGGCTCTGGCCATTTTCGGAGAGCGCGCGGGTAGGCTGCGCGAGTTGGCCGATCTTATTGTGCAGCGCACGTCATGAAGCAGCGGCTCGATCGTCTGCTGGTCGAGCGCGGCCTGGCTGAGTCCCGCGAGAAAGCGCAGGCACTCATCATGGCGGGCGAGGTGACGGTGGAAGGGCAGAAAGCCGTGAAGCCGGGCCATTCGGTTGAAGTTTCCAGCAAGATTGAAGTCACCGGAAAAGCGCCGTATGTGAGCCGTGGAGGCCTGAAACTGGCGGCGGCGCTCGACGCCTTTGCGATCGATGTGACGGGGCGGGTAGTGATGGATGTGGGAGCATCTACCGGCGGCTTCACCGACTGCCTGCTCCAGCGTGGTGCGGCGCGAGTGCACGCAGTGGACGTCGGTACGGGCCAGCTCGATTGGAAAATCCGTACCGATCCGCGCGTGGTGGTGCATGACGGCATCAATGCGCGGCACTTGCGGCCCGAAGATATCGGCGAACCGGTGGACCTGGTCACCTGCGACGTCAGCTTCATTTCCGTCACACTGATTTTACCGGCGGTGACGCCCATTTTGCGTCCCGAGGGCGCCATGGTTATACTCGTCAAGCCACAGTTCGAAGTGGGAAAAGGGCAAGTGGGGAAAGGCGGCATCGTGCGTTCACCGGAATTGCACCGCGAGGCCTGCGCGCGCGTGGAGAACGCTGTGAAAAGCCTGGGTTTCGAAACCAGCATCATGGAGAGTCCGATTACCGGCGCTGAAGGGAACAAGGAATTTCTGCTTTATGCCCGTCATTAAGACCGTCGGGATTATCTCCAAACCCGCCGTGCCGGCTGCGGCAGAGCTTGTTCCGAAGCTGATCCGCTGGCTTGCGGAGCGAAATCTCACGGTGCGCATGGATCAAGAGACGGCGGGGTACGCCGGTAGCCACGATGCCCTGCCGCGCGAGCAGGTGCCCGAGGGCGCCGAATTGATCATCGTGCTGGGCGGGGACGGCACGCTGCTATCCGCCGCGCGCGCCATTCAAGGCCGCGAAGTGCCGCTGTTTCCGGTGAACCTGGGTGGGCTGGGATTCCTCACGGCGATTACTATCGACACGATCTTCCCCGAACTGGAGCGCGCCTTGCGAGGGGAGCATCGCATCGGGAAGCGCAAGCTGCTGGAAGCCGATTTGCTCCGGGGCGAAAAGCCCGTGGGTCATTACGAGGCGCTAAACGACGTGGTGGTGACGAAATCGGACATCGCCCGCATGATCGATCTGGATGCGCACATCGACCAGATGTTTGTCTGCCGTTACAAGGCAGACGGCTTGATTGTGGCCACGCCCACCGGTTCCACGGCGTACTCGCTCTCCGCCGGCGGGCCGATCATCTTCCCGTCGGTGAGCGCGATCTGCCTGACGCCCATCTGCCCGCACATGCTGACCAACCGTCCCGTGATCGTGCCGGACACAAGCACCGTCCGGATTACGTGCCAGGCAGAAGACGATGCTGCGTTTCTCACCATCGATGGACAGATCGGCCAGCCGCTCAAGAAAGGCGATCAGATTGTTTGCCGCAGTTCGGCGTATTCCCTCATGCTGGTTCGCCCGCCAAAGATGATGTTCTTCGACGTGCTCCGCCAGAAGCTCAAATGGGGAGAGCGGTGAGGCGGCTGTCGCTCACCGCCTGGATCTTCATTGGAATGGCCGCGGGTATTGCGCTGGGCGTTGCGGCACCCGGCTTTGCCAGCCAGCTCTCACCGGTCAGTAACATTTTTCTTCGTCTCATCCGCTCGATCATCGCGCCGCTGATATTCGCCACGCTGGTGTACGGCATTGCGGGGTCCGGCGATTTGAAGCGGATGGGACGCATCGGCCTGAAAGCCATCGTCTATTTCGAAGTCGTCACCACCGCGGCGCTTTTCCTGGGTCTGGGCGCCGTGAACCTGGTCCGGCCGGGAGCAGGCCTGAGACTTACCCCAGCTCCTGAGCCCACCATCGCGCAGGCGAAGCCGACGCTGGGCTCGACCATCGAGCACGTATTTCCCGCCAGCATCATCGATGCCATGGCACGCGGCGACGTGCTCGAAATTGTGGTGTTCGCATTCCTGTTCGGCGCGGCGTGCACTGCCATTGGCGTGAAAGCCAAGCCGGTGGTGGCGTTCTGCGAATCGCTTGCGGAGGTGATGTTCCGCTATACGAATTATGTGATGTACCTGGCGCCGCTGGGCGTCGCAGCAGCCCTGGCCGTCACCGTGGCGAGCAGAGGTACCGGCGTGCTGTTTGGCCTGGGCAGGCTGATTCTCACCATGTACGCCGCGCAGATCGTCTTTGTCATGGCGGTTCTGGGATCGGTTGTGGCACTGTTCCGGATTCCTCCAGCAGCCTTCTTCCGCGCGGCTCGGGAGCCGTTTCTCATCGCGTTTTCGACAGCATCGAGTGAAGCGGCTCTGCCCCTGGCACTCGAAAACATGGAGCGGTTCGGGGTGCCGCGGCACATCGTGGCGTTTGTGCTTCCCACCGGATACAGCTTCAACCTGGACGGGTCGACGCTGTACCTGTCGCTGGCATCGGTCTTCATCGCGCAGGCGGC
>Ga0335081_10019021_pt1 | contig 11106 bp, 9 predicted proteins | sample Lox_Sample_35_FD_206713 | JGI IMG/M metagenome (GOLD analysis project Ga0335081, IMG submission 206713) | Soil microbial communities from Loxahatchee National Wildlife Refuge, Florida, United States - Lox_Sample_3.5 | ecosystem: Environmental > Terrestrial > Soil > Wetlands | place: USA: Florida...
AAAAGAGCAGATATCTCTTCGTGCTTGTTTTTCGTATTGAGGCTGCTTACCTCAGGAAATAGCGAGCTCGAGATGCTCTGGCCAAGAAGCAGGAATACTGAAGAGAGGCTCCAACACACGCCGTAGATTCCTGCCATGGTGCTGTTCAGGAAATAGCCGATGGCGAGAATGCCCAGCCAGTCATAAATGATACCTCCGAGATTGGTGCCATAGGAATATTTGGAGAAGTGAAAGAGGCTAACAAAATCGCGATTCTCAGGCAAGCCCAGTTTTGGCCTGGAGACCAGAGCGCCGAAGCCTATCGAAAAGAGAACCCCAAGAATCAATCCCCAGATGAGTCCAAACAACCCATAACCCAACAGGATAATTTGAAATGATATTTTTAATATTTGTTGTATAAAATCCACAAATCCACTTGCGGCTACCCGGTAAGACCCCTGCAAAAACTCCCTTATTAAATCGGAAAATTGTACAAGAAACAAAACTAATAAAAGATATATGGTTAAATTTGCTCCTAAATAGGATTCCAATTGATCCCTGAAGGAGATTATCGCCCCGGAAATTATCGCAAGGTACATCGTCCTTAAGAGAAGGGAGGCTGCAAGGATCTTATATTGATTCTCACCCTCGCTAAGCCTCTTTATTGTTGCCGAAGATAAGCCGCCGTTCGATACGAAGTTGAATATCATAAGCATGGAAAAAAAGAGATAATAGATCCCCATGGCGGAAGCCCCTAGCTTCCTTGAAAAGTACATCACAGCCAGGAAATTGATCAATGCAGAGCAAACATTGGCAAAGAACCAACCTAGACTAGCCTTTGCAATGCTCATTGCGCTGACTCATTCGCTCTCATATAAGTCGATAGCGATAAGGCTGGCCAGGATCTGAAATCACTCTATCCGCAATCCTTAAGATAGTTCCGAGGGGATTCTATAGGGGGATAATATGAAAAGATTTGTGTTTGCCTTTGCAGGGCTCGTGCTGCTTTTGGCCGCGGTCCTCCCCTCATCCGCCGCTGAAAGCGGGAATGTCTCCAAGCTGATAGTCCAGGGAGACGGCAAAGCCAATGCTGCGCCGGACATGGCGACAATCGTACTTGGCGTGGAAACGCGCAACTCCAGCGCCGCAGGTGCAGCCGCTGAGAATGCCCGCCTGATGAACGGCACAGTCGCCGCTCTTCTCAAGGCAGGGATACAGGAGAAGGATATCCAGACCAGCACCTACAGCCTGACCACTCAGCAGGAGGAACCGACCGCAGCAGGCGAGAAGCCAAAGCCTCCCCAGTTCATAGCCACCAACCAGGTGACAGTGCAGCTGAATGACACCGCAGGAGTGGGCCGGGTCTTGGACGCCGCGGTCTTGGCTGGCTCGAACAGCATCCAGAGCATCAGCTTCGGCCTGCGGGACCCCAGCCCTGAGAGGGATAGGGCCCTGACCATGGCGATCGGGGACGCTAAAAGGAAAGCGGGGGTTGCTGCTGCTGCTGCGGGCGTGAAGCTCGGCCGGGTTTTGGAGGTTTCAGAAAACTATGGCTTCGTTAGCCCCGCCGCCAGGAGCGCCGTCGCCTTCAATATTGCCACGCCGATACAGCCAGGCGAGATGGAGGTCTCGGCCAGCGTGACGCTGACCTATGAGATCTCATGACCGCTATCTCGATCTCGACTTCCTTTTTTGGTCCAAGGCCCTTCTCGTGCATTATCTCTCGATCGGGCATCTTCTTGATCGCCATGCTGCCATCCCACCCAGGACGACTGCCAGGTCCGTCCATCCCTGGCGCTGGAGGTAGCTGGCAGCGATCATGGATCGCAGGCCGCTGCCGCAAAAGACGTGGATCTTCTTGCCCCGCGGGATCTCCGTCAGGCTTTCGGGTATCCGGGTCACGTGGACATGGATGGCGTCATGAATACTGCCGTCCTTCATCAGCTCCTCATCGCTTCGAACATCCAGGATCAGGATCTCCTCACCGGCATCAAGCCGCCTGCATGCCTCCTGGACAGTCACGGTGGCGATGTTTTCGCTATCGTGCCCTGACAAATGCCAGCCCAGCATCCCTCCTGCCAGGCAGCCTGCGACGTTGTCGAACCCCAGACGCACCAGGACCCTGATCTGCTCCTCGAAATCGTTCGTCTCGTTCACGAGCAGGATCGGCCGCTCGTAGCTGAGGTACCATCCTGCGAAGCTCGCGAGACCATCCAGCCAGATGGATTGAGCGCCTGGTGCGTGGGCCGCCCCAAATCCGAGCTCCATCCTCGTGTCCAGGATAGTCGCATCCTTCGCCTTCTCCTCGAAGTCGTCTGGGGCGAGAAGTCTCGGAGACGGCAGCGCTCCGAGGGCCGCGCCCTCCAGGTTCAGCCGCTCCATCTGCAGGAAGTAGGGCGGACGCTCCGGCTGGCTCTCCATCAGATGGGCTACGAACTCCTCTTTTTCCCTGAACTGAAGGCGAGGGTTGTGCTTTCGCTCGATGCCCACCGTCGTCCAGAGCCGCTCAGCAATCGACTCCCCGCAGACAGAGCCTGACCCGTGGGCGGGGCAGACGATCACATCCTCCCCGAGGGGCAGCAGCTTTCCAAAGATGCTCTCGTAGAGCAGCCCTGCCATCTTCGGCTCCATCTCCTTTCCGAGAAGATCGATGCGCCCCACCTCTCCTGCAAAGAGGGTGTCACCGCTGAAGAGCACCCAGGGCATGCCTCCCGGATCACGAAGCAGATAGTTCATCGTACCCAGAGTGTGGCCGGGAGCGTGTATAGCCTCCACCTCCAGCCGCCCGACCTTCCACATCTGGCCGTCCTTGACTGCCTTTCCGTAGCGATAATCCAGATGGCCGTCGGCATGCCAGATCTCGGCACCCGAACGCCCGGCAAGCTCCACAGAGCCGACGACGTAATCCTCGTTCCTGTGGGTTTCCAGAATGTGCCTGATTCCCATCCCTTCGGCAGCAGCCCTATCGATGTAAATCTCGCAGTCGCGCCTGGGATCTATCACGATGGCATCGCTCTTGTCGCCCAACAGGTAGGAGTAGTGGGCAAGCCCTCTGGATATGATCCGCTCAAAGAGCATCTCTTACCTCAGATTTGATGCTGGATGGATAATTCTCGCATAGCCTCGCATCACAAGCGCCCGCTATTTCGGATTTTTGCCCGTCACAGTCGGATTTTCGGGATGTGCTGTCCACTCAGTGAAGGAGCCCTCGTAGATCCTAACATTTTTGTGGCCGAGGTAGTACTTGAAGAAGAGGAACTCGTTGGTGGCCTCCCTGCCAGTGCCGCAGTAGACGATGAGTTTCTTCTCAGAAATTATGTCGAACTTTCCCAGGATCTCCGAGAGCTCTTCCTCAGTCTTCAGGAGCTTGGGATTGTCCTTGGCCATGAGGCTCCTCCAGGGTAGGCTCAATGCCCCCGGAATGTGCCCGCGCTTGATCCAGAGCCCGCCCTCCTCGTAGAACTCCGCGGGCCTTGCATCGAAGACCATCACGTCATTGCGCCCAACCATCTGCTTGAACTCCTCGTACTCAATGAAGAACTCCCTCTGAACCTCGGCCCTGAAATCGGTGGGTTCCCACTTCGGAAAGACCTTGGTCAGCTCGTGGCCTTCCTCCTTCCACTTCTCCAGGCCTCCATCGAGGATGAGGACTTTGCAGTGGCCGAAGCGGACGAGGGAGTAGGCCATCATCGTCTGCTCGAGACCGTCGCCAAGGCCCGCGGTGCACCGGCTGTACCTGCCTGCTCCGGTGTAGATGACCACCGGCCGCAGCGGATCAAGGCCTGCGCGGCCCAGGATCGGCCCGATGCACTCAGGAGCGACGTAGACTGCTGGCAGCCCAGCCCATGCCCCCCTGAGCAGCCCCTCGTTGAGGTAGATCGCCCCCGGCAGGTGGCCCATGATATAGTCATGAACATTCGGCTGGACATCCAGCAGCATGAGGTCGTCGTCATCGATGTGCTGGCTCAACCAATCTGTGGATATCCATCTCACTTTGCCTTCGCCCGGAGGGTACGTATAGGTCTTCATTTAACCACCTGAGTCCAAAACTGCCTGCGTCTACAATTACATCCTTTTCAGATTTATGAATAATTTAGTCATTAATGAGTTATTTATTTAACGCAGATGTCGATGATGAAAAAGGGCAGAAGCAATGAAATTCCGCTTCCCAAGACCTTTTGGAGGTCAAGCACAAGATATTTTGAACGATGGAACATCTCGAAGGATAAAAATTAATAATTTCTTGTAAATGGTGCACAATCTGAGATCGAAAACCAAAAGCAATTTTTCAGACTCAATTCGATCTGGCCTTGGCTATCCCTGTTGCCGCTTTCAAAGGCCCAGCATCATCCGCAAAGCCGCTCAATGATGCCTGGATCCTGCTCCCCGTTGAATCGGAAAATCAAGGAGACCTGGCCATATCATGGGATGGCGTTCGGTGCCTTGATCCTGGAGTACGCGTCGATATTGTAGAGGGGCTTGGGCTTCAGGTAGTCGGGGATCTCGTAAAGGGGCTTTACCATGGAGTATGCACTCACGTTATAAGTCGGCTTGAAGGTGCTGTTGTAGCTGAACTTGCCGACCTTGCCCAAACGCTGGCTGAGGTCGAAGGGCGATTTCTGGCCCGTGAGAGCGGGCAGGGTCATGCTGCCCAACGGTGCCGCGGTGCGCACGCCGGACGCATTCAAATCACTTTCGGATCTGGTGTTCATCTCGCCAAGCAGGAGGACTTTGCTTCCCTGCGGGAGATTTTGCGCATTCTGTGAGAGCACTTCAGGCACCACCAGGGTCAGCAAGGCCAGAAGGCACAAGAGGCAGGCTGTAGATCTCTTCATCATAGACCACCTCAAGACTGCTTGAGATATAACCTTATCATTATTGCTCCCGGACGGATCTCAACAGGCCAGCATTCTTCAGTCATGGACTGCCATCGTTGAAACACGGATCATCATGATCCGACCTACTCAAATTCAATCGTTCCCGGCGGCTTGGGAGTCAGATCGTAGACCACCCGCGCAACCGCGGGTATCTCTCCGGTGATGCGGCTTGAGACACGCCGCAGAACCTCCCAGGGAAGCTCCATGACGTCAGCAGTCATGGCGTCCCTGGATGTGACTGCACGTACAGCCACGACCCAGCCGTAAACGCGGTTGTCGCCTTTCACGCCCGTGGCCTTTCCGAGGATGGCCGCGAACGCCTGCCAGGGGCCGAACCTCATGATCTCCTCTTCAACGATGGCATTGGCCGATCTTACGACCGCCAGCTTTTCTCCCGTCACCTCGCCCACGATTCGCACCGAAAGCCCGGGCCCTGGATAGGGCATTCTTTCGCTGATCTCCTGCGGCAGGCCCAGAGCCCTCGCTACCTCGCGCACCTCATCCTTGTAGAGATCGCGCAGGGGCTCAACCAGGTGCTCGAATTCCATGCAGCTCGGCAGCCCGCCAACGTTGTGGTGGGATTTGATGCCCCCATCCGATTCGATTCGATCAGGGTAGATGGTGCCCTGGATCAGGCAGTTCCCCCCGATCTTTCGAGCCTCTCCTTCGAAAACCCTGATGAATGTCTCGCCAACGATCTTTCGCTTCTCCTCTGGGTCGGTCACCCCTTTCAAGGCATCCAAAAATCTCTCTTGCGCGTCGACCCTTACAAGGCCGATCCCCTGAAAGAGCTGCTCTATCCTCTCGGACTCGGACTGCCTCATCAGCCCCGAATCCACATAAACGGGCACCAGCCTGTCGCCCAGGGCCCTGTGGGCCAGCATGGCGCAGACGGAGCTGTCCACGCCGCCGGATAGACCTATAATCGCGCGTCCCTGCACCTCGCGCCTGATCTCGGCAATTGCATCCTCGATAAAATGTTGCGCATTCATGGCCATAGACGAAAGGCCAGCTGCGAGGATAATAGGCTTGCGGTTTTGATGATCATTTGGACAGATAGCTGAAGCTATATGCCATTTCTGCATCTTCTCTGCAGAATGGCCCTCGACCTCTCAGAGCTCGCTGGGACCGATAGGGAATCCATCTTTGTGCATCAATCCTCGTCACTGCTCTCATTGTCTGAAGTCTCCGGGTCTGGGTTCGCCTCTGTTGCCTCATCCTCAGAGCAAAAATCAAGCCATGATTTGCTTGTGCTGGGGCGTTTGCTGCTCCACGCAGCGGTGGCCTTGCTCTTCAGGGTGTAGTTCCCGGCAAACATTTGAACGATGGTCGCTCCGTTCAGCAGGGAGTTGCGATCTGCCATGCCTATGAAGTGCGATGCGGTCTCCTGGTAGGTCAGACTCTTGGTGAGCTGGGTACGAAAGCTGAGGTTCAGGAGTCTTGCCTGATAGTAGCTCTCGCTCCAGCTGAGGTCCCTTGGCTTGTTCTCCCAGCTCTGCCTGGCATACCAGCTTCCCCGAAAAACGAGCGGCTCAAGCGAGATATTCAGCCACTCAGGGGCGCTGCTGCCTACGATCTCGCGGTAGGCGACGATTTTCGTCGGCGAGTATCCGAGCAGCTCCTGTGACTTGTAGAGCCCTGATCCGTGCGTTTCGTAGTTGAGGATCGAGCCCTTGATGGGGCGAACTGCGGTAGTGGCTGAGGCCGTTATATTGAACTCGCTGCATGCGAGGGTCACGGTGTTGGTCACATCGTAGCTCTGCACTTCGGTGGAAAGATCCTCGCGAACGGAGGTGAAACCACTTCCCGAAACCTTCCCGCTGATCTCGGCTTTGCAGGAGGGTTTGGTGGTGGCAAGCTTCACCACTATCTGGCCATGCTTTCCCGGAGAAAGGCCGCGAATCGTCCAGACGTTCGTCGTGCCGGGGTCTGGCTCCGGATCTGCTTTGACAAAAGAGGTCGCAGGATCGTAGTCCTCCCTTATGACGAGATCCACCGGTTCCAGGAGGTTGTTCCCATACGTTATTGTGTAGGTGATCGTGCCCCCTGGGCTGACAGAGGCGGGGCCATCCTTGATCGCCTCCTTTTCCAGGGGCTCGAAGCTTATGATCTGGTCTGCTATCTTTAAGTAATCAATGAAGGCCGAAGTCATCGGGACATTTTTATCCTTGTAGAGGGTGATGTAGAGCTTGACCACCTTCTGGCCTGATAGCCTTTCGCGACAGCTCTCCAGGCTCCCGACCGGGAAGCCCTTGTCGCCATATTTTTCATATGTGAGGTCGAATCCGTCCAGCTCATTCCACTCATCAAAAAGCATCCCTCTCTCGGACCAGGATTCCTTCAGCGAGCGAATCCTTGTGTCATTGGAGTCTTTGCTGTCGTAGGAGCCATCTCCATCCCCATCCATGAAGAGATCGAACTGGATTTGCCCATCGCCGGATTCGGGATCGACCCACATGCTAAGGAGGTCCAGATCATCCAGGGAGATGGGCTGATCCATATAGACCGATATCCTGATGTAAGTTCCCTTATCCGAGACGGAGAGTTCTGCGCTGGTGTCGCCGTGAAAGCTCTCCTCATCTGAGAGTTCCACATCTCCGTATTTCGACTTGCCCAGGTGGTAGTCGAGGTCAGTCAGAGATACGCAGTTAATGATCAGCATCAATAGAAGTGCCCAGAGGAGATACAAGGGAAGGTACTTCATGTACGGATATATGTTAAGATCTGACAAAAATCATTCGGTCGACATCTAGACACCACAGGTAAAATAATAATTTAATCTAAATAATAAGCAGTGAATAAAACATCCATAAGAGATATGGTCGTATCCTTCAGCCCGTATAGCCCAAGTGTCCCTCCCTATTTAAATGTCTTTGACTTTTTACGCAGTATGCAATACTTTTACTGGGTATGAAATTATATATAAATAAAGTGGAAGTGCAGATCACATCTTAGCGAGGAAATCACGCACCACCTCATTAAATGCATGCGGATTGGCCGCATACATGTTATGAGATGCATTTGGAATCATGACTATCTTGCTATTTTGCAGACAGCGTTCTAGCTCATTCAAAATCACATGAAGCATTTTATGACTACCCTCTCCAGCCACCAGAAGCACCGGCTTCTCAATTCTTTGCACATCCTTACAAGTAAATACAGGATACTGATCCGTTGCCATCGCCTGTGCCTTCATTGCGGGAGCATTGTCCATAATCCTATCAACAGCTGTTGCCGGGAGTTTATCAAAGGTGCCCGCTCCCTGTATTCCATCAATAAATATCTTCACTCCCTCCTTCGAATCGCCCTTTCTAAATGCTTCTTCTACGGGTTTCCAGATCTCGTCCATGAAATTAGCGATCATTGATTTTCCCCCCGGAACTGCGTCAAGCAATGAAATTATCGGCGGCTCGCATAGGACCAATGAGCGTACAAGCTCCGGATGAAGTGTTGCCAGGATGGCGCAGGCAAACGCCCCATATGAATGGCCAACGATATGAGCAGGCGCAATCCCCAGCATCTCGATAAACGCCGCCAAATCTTCCGCGTGATTGATGGCAGAATAATCCCATCCTGCATCCACGAAATCATTGGGATAATGATAGCGTCGGCTGATTGCAATTGCATGATAGCACTTTCTGAAGCTTTCCATTTGAAACGCCCAGGTGCGAAAATCGGTGAGGCTTCCGTGAACGAATACGATCGGAATACCACTGCCTTGCTCTATATACCTAAGTTCGGCGGCGTTTACTGCGACCTTTTCGGCTTCCATCGGCATTATTTCCCCCAGTGGTGGCGGTCGTAATATAAGACTATTGCCGACTTTATCCGATAATGAATTCGATTTTATCCCCAGAAGAGGTGCAGGCTTTCTAACTATCTAGTTTTATAAAAAAACCTGACGATAGAGGTATTTAAAGAGATGGCATATCTTGTCTCGAAAAAGATCTAGATCACATCTACATTACCCCTACATGAAAAGAAGAGCTTTAAACTTCAACGAGAATTATCTATTTGGCGGATAGGAGAGTGGGGCTCATCCTTACCGCTGGGCAGGAGGGGAATGGGAGCGTCTCCTGCCCTCCATTAAAATGAGGAGTATGAGCTATCTTTAAATGACTTTGCTGCATCGGCCTCGCGCCTTGAGCGTGAAATTGGCTGCCTTTTCGACCGAGCGGTTGATATCGCAGCGATCTGCCTTTATCCCGGGCTGCCTCCTCTGATCCTCACAGACGCGACCCATGTGGATCTTCGTTATCCTCCTTTTGCTATCGTCTTTTGCTATCGTTTCTCGCAATCTTCTCTTGCTCTCTTCTCTTGCAATCGTCTCTCGTTACCTTCTTTTGGTTATTATTGAAAGCACATCGCAATCCATGAGCTCATGCTCTAGCCCCACGGACTGGCCTGGAAACTTGGCGCTCTTTCCCCAGATCAGAGCGTATCGGAAGAGATTCACGAAATCGCGATGAAGGTGCTCGCAGACGGATTTAACAGTGCTTCCGTCCAAAAGCACCAACGGCTCCTCCATGTCCGCCTTTCCTCCTTTCGGTTTGAGGTAGACTCGGATGAATCCCAGCCGCTCGTAGATCAGGTCCTTGACCTCCTCCAGGCCCTGGCCTGTGGTCACTGAGAGGGGCAGATAATCCCTGCCTGCAAGGGTTTCTCTGATCTTTTCCACCACTCCCGTGTACTTGAGGTCGAACTTGTTGATCGCCACGACCGAAGGGATATATACCCTGTTTCCAGCCAGGAAATCCACAAGGCTGTCGGTATCGATGTCCTCGCGTACGGTGACATTGGCGTTCACTATTCCGTAGGCGCGAATGATCTCAGCGATCTCGAACTCAGACATCTTCGTGAGCTGCACAGTGCTGCGCACGATGATTCCGCCCTTATGCTCTGGAGTGATGTGAATGTTGGGCGGCTGCCTGTCGAGCCTTATTCCTGCATCATACAGCTCGCGCTCCAAGATGTCCAGGCGATAGTTGAAGACGTCTCCCAATAATAGTATTATATCCGCGGCGCGCGCGGCGGTTATGACCTCGCGGCCCCGGCCCTTGCCTCTCGCAGCGCCCTTGATGATGCCTGGCATATCGAGGATCTGGATCTCTGCCCCCTTGTGTTTCATCACTCCCGGAATGACCTCGAGGGTGGTGAACTGATACTCGGCAACCTCTGACTTTGAGCCGGTAAGGTAGTTGAGAAGGCTTGACTTACCTACAGAGGGAAAGCCGACGAGAGCCACAGTCGCGTCGCCTGACTTCTTGATGTAGTACCTTCTGCCCTGGCCGCCGCCCTTGATCTTCTGAAGCTCCTGCTGCGCCTTCAGCTTCGCGATCTTGGCCTTGATCTTGCCCAGATGGTGTTCCGTGGCCTTGTTCTTCTGTGTGCTGAGGATCTCCTCTTCCAGAGCCTTGATCTGTTCCTCGATGGTTGCCAAACATCCTCCTCTAGAGATCCCGGTTTCGTGGCTGAGGGCCGGAATCTGCATGAAGCATATCGTGAGAATGAATTCTTGGAGGCTTCCCCTTTATAAGGTGTAGGTTTGTGGCCATGTTCTTCGGATCAAACCAGAACGCGAGCAACATGGCTTGCGCCATCGGCTCTCACGACCATGTCGACCCGGCAAAAGTCCTGCCCCTCGCGATCATCCGAAGTTCTCCCTTCTCGCCGACTGTATTCAGCAAAAGGAATAAATGGTTAGAGCGCAATTACCCCCAAAAATGGGATGCAGTGAATAACCTTTAGAGAGATAGGAGGTTCAAGAATGAAGATGATTCTTACAGTCTTTGTTGTTTCAGCTATCCTGGCGAGCGTTCTCGCTACCGCCAGTGCTGAGGGAGTCTTGGATCTGAGCACATTAGGCGAGAATACAGCGCAACAGGCAACGGCTCTACCCCAGCTCTCGCCAACAATGCCGACAACGGCATCAGAGGCGAATACAGCGCAGCAGGCGATAGCTCTGCCCCAGGTATCGCCAGCCATACCGACGACAGCACCTTTGGCTCTCGGAGGCAATGTGAAGACAAATGTCCTTGATCTCAGCACTCTCGGAAAGAAGCAGCTCACGCCATCAGCAAATACAACAGTGATCAAAGGCCCTAATCCTACAACAGTCACCCCCATGTTCTCGATCAGAAATACGAATATCACCACTGTGGCGAACACAGTCTACACTCTGCCTCAGGCAGTAGGATCGAATGAAGTGTACACCCCTCCGATCGCCATATTCGGCGGAGCTTGAACGCTT
>Ga0335081_10019023_pt1 | contig 11104 bp, 10 predicted proteins | sample Lox_Sample_35_FD_206713 | JGI IMG/M metagenome (GOLD analysis project Ga0335081, IMG submission 206713) | Soil microbial communities from Loxahatchee National Wildlife Refuge, Florida, United States - Lox_Sample_3.5 | ecosystem: Environmental > Terrestrial > Soil > Wetlands | place: USA...
ATCCCGCCGCGGCGCGCCACCTGGCCGTCCAGGATGTCGAGCAGGCCCGACAGCAGCAGGCACGCGGCGCCCACCCGCGCCTGGTCGAGCCCGAACGCCGCGCCGGCGCCGATCAGCACGAGCGCGCTCGCCGCGCTGATCCCGTTCGGCCGCACGCGCAGCCCGATCAGGCGCTCCGCGACGGGCACCAGCAGCCTGGGGAAGCCGGCGACGACCCATCCCGGGAGCAGCCGCGGGCGGCCCACGCCCAGCGGCTCCGCGCCCGCCGGGCCGCTCACGCCCGCCCGCCCCGGCGCCCTGGCGACGATGTAGGTGTTGCAACAGTCACGCGGCGTCCCTCACGTCCCGTTGCGCACGGCCGCGAGGCCGTCGATCAGGCCCACCATCGTCCGGGCGCTCAGCCGGCTCAGGCGCGAGCGGAGGATCGCCTCCAGCTCGGGCGCGGCCGCGCGCACCAACTGCCGCCCCTTGGGCGTCAGCCGCGCCGTCACGTGCCGGCGGTCGGCCTGGTCGCGCTCGCGGCGGATGAGCCGCCGCGCCTCGAGGCGCTTCAACAGGCGCGGCACGTCGGGCACGCGCGCGACCAGGCGCTCGGCCACCTGGCGCCCGCACAGGCCGCTCGAGCCCGCGCCGGCGAGGATCCTCAGGACGTTGTACTGGGTCAGGCCGATCCGGTGGGCCCGCAGCGCCTCGTCGATCTGGTGATCGAGCACCGCCGCGGTCCGCAGGATGGCGAGGAACGCCTCGGTGGCGCGACTGCGGTACGACGCCGGGACGTCGAGCTCTTCCTGCAGGTCCCGTGACATGCGCTCCATTTACCTGTTGCAACGCTCATAGTCAAGGCGTGGGCAGACCGGGATCGAGCCGCCGCCTCAGCCGCCGCAGGCCGGCAGGCCCAGGAGCAGGTCCGGCGTGTCGCCGTCGTCCTGCGTCTTCAGGTATTCGCGCGCCTTGTGGTGGTCCACGATCACGCGCGTCGTCCGGCCCCCGCCGGTGACGTAGAAATGCGTCGTCCCGGACTTGATGGCCGAGATCGCCTGCAGCTCCGACAGCCGCCACCGGCTCCCGTCCGGCCTGACGCCGCCGATGAAGGCGATGCGCTCGTACGGGCTGTGGTGCTCGCGCGTGACGATGCACATCACCTGCAGATCCGTGACGGTCATCTCGCCCCCCGGGTTCGCGGACGACAGGGCGCGCCGCCGCTACGCGCTCATCCGGCCTCGCACTTCAGCAGCACCACCGCCAGCGGCGGGAGCGCCAGGCTCAGGGACTGCGGCCGCCCGTGGCACGGCACCGCCTCGGCCGTCACCCCGCCGAGATTGCCGAAGCCGCTGCCGCCGTACTCCCGCGCGTCGCTGTTGAGCACCTCGCGCCAGAACCCCGCGCGCGGCACGCCGACACGGTAGTGGTCGCGCGGAACGGGCGTGAAGTTGCACGCCACCAGGATGACGTCCTTCCCCTCGCGGGACCAGCGGAGGTAGGTGAGAACGGAATTGTCGGAATCGTTCGCGTCGACCCACTCCATCCCCGCGGGGTCGGTGTCCAGCTCGTGCAGGGCGCTCTCGCGGCGCAGCAGGGCGTTGAGGTCGCGCGTCAGGTGGTGGACCCCGCGGTGCGGCTCGCGGTCGAGCAAGTGCCACTCCAGGCTCGACTCGTGGTTCCACTCCGCGCCCTGCGCGATCTCGGCGCCCATGAAGAGCAGCTTCTTGCCGGGCTGGCTGTACATGTACGCCAGCAGCGCGCGGAGGTTGGCGAACTGCTGCCAGCCGTCGCCCGGCATCTTGGCGAGCAGCGAGCCCTTGCCGTGCACGACCTCGTCGTGCGAGAGCGGCAGGCAGTAGTTCTCGGTGAAGGCGTAGAGCCCGCGGAACGTCAGGTCGTTGTGGTGGAAGCGCCGGTGCACCGGGTCCTTGGAGAGGTAGCGCAGCGTGTCGTGCATCCAGCCCATGTCCCACTTGAGCCCGAAGCCCAGCCCGCCCACGTACGTGGGCCGCGAGACCATCGGCCACGCGGTGGATTCCTCGGCGATGGTCTGCACGTCGGGGAAGCGCTCGTAGACGGCCGCGTTGAAGCGGCGCAGGAAGTCCACGGCCTCGAGGTTCTCGTGGCCGCCGAACCGGTTGGGGACCCACTGCCCCGGCTTGCGGGAGTAGTCGAGGTAGAGCATCGAGGCCACCGCGTCCACGCGCAGGCCGTCGGCGTGGTAGGCGTCGAGCCACAGGAAGGCCGACGACAGCAGGAACGAGCGCACCTCGTGACGCCCGTAGTTGAAGATGTAGCTGTTCCAGTCGGGGTGGAAACCCTGGCGCATGTCGGCGTGCTCGTACAGGTGCGTCCCGTCGAAGTACGCGAGCGCGTGCTCGTCGGCCGGGAAGTGTGACGGCACCCAGTCCAGGATGACGCCGACGCCCGCGCGGTGCAGTCGGTCCACCAGGTACATGAAGTCCTGCGGCGTGCCGTAGCGGCTCGTCGGCGCGAAGTAGCCCGTGGTCTGGTACCCCCACGAGCCGTAGAACGGGTGCTCCATGACCGGCAGGAACTCGACGTGCGTGAAGCCGAGGTCGGTCACGTACGGCACGAGTCTGTCGGCCATCTCCCGGTAGCTGAGCGAGCGGTTGCGGTCCTCGGGCACGCGGGCCCACGAGCCGATGTGCACCTCGTAGATGGACATCGGGCCCGACAGCGCGTTCTTCTCGCGCCGGCGGGCCATCCACGCGGCGTCGCCCCACTCGTAGTCGAGGTCCCAGACCTTGGAGCCGGTCTTGGGCGGCGTCTCGTGATGGACGCCGAAGGGATCCGCCTTGTCCACGCGGTACCCGCCGTGGCGCGAGCCGACGTGGAACTTGTAGCCGTCGCCCTTCTTCACGCCGGCGACGAAGCCCTCCCAGATGCCGGACGCGCCGCGCGGCGCGAGCCGGTGCGTGGCCGGGTTCCACCCCTTGAAGTCGCCGATCACGGACACGTAGTTGGCGTTGGGCGCCCACACGCCGAAGCTCGCGCCCGCCGTGCCGCCCCTCGACGTCAGGTGGCAGCCCAGCTTGCGGTAGAGGTGGTAGTGGTTCCCCTCGTTGAAGAGGTAGAGGTCGTCGTCGCTGAGGAAGGGCGCGACCGCCGGGACCGCGGCTGGATCGCTCATCGGGCCGCGCCGAACAGGGCGCGCAGGGCGCGGCCGCCCATCCCCGTGTTGTAGCACGGCGTGTCCGGCTCGAATTCCTTCCCGCGCGCCAGCGGGCCGACGATGACGGGATCGAAGCCCCCGTCGCGCGCGAGTGCCGCCGCCGTCTCGAGCGCCTTGGGGTCGTCGCCCGCCAGCGGGATGCCGACGCGGTCGCCGCCGCGGTGCGCCTCGCTCGCGAGCGTCTTGTAGTAGACGGTGTTGAACGCCTTGACCCAGCGGCTGCCGGGAAACATCGCCGCCGCCCAGGCGGCCGAGCCCGACGCGTGGCGCGACGCCTCGCGCGCAACGTCGCCGTCCCGTCGCTCGTACGCATTGCCGGTGTCGAGCACGACCTTGCCGGCGAGCGCGGGCGCGAGCTCGCGCGCGAGACCGGGCACCGCCCTGAGCGGCACGGTCAGCATCACCACGTCGCCGAAAGCCGCCGCGTCCGCAGGCGCTCCGACCGACGCGCGCACGCCGAGCGGCGCCACCAGTCCCCGCAGGTCCTCCGGGTGGCGCGACGCGAGGCGCACGTCGTGCCCCGCTTCCACCCACAACTTCGCGAGCGTCGAGCCGATCATGCCGGCCCCGATGATCCCGATACGCAAGTCCGCCCCTCCCCTTCCGGCCCCACCGCGGCCCATCCGGTGTATTTCCTGCCCTAACGTGGGGGACGAACGAGGCGAGGGTCAAGCTGGCACGGAACCTGTAGCGCAGGAGGGACGATGAGCGTGGTGACGGAGAACGTGAAGTACGGACCGGCGCTCGAGCACGGCGCCTTCGTCGCGCGGCCCGCGCGCGCCGCGACGCCGCTGCCGTCGGTCGTCGTGATCCAGGAGATCTGGGGCCTCGACGCGCACATCGAGGACGTGGCGCGCCGCTTCGCGCTGGCCGGCTACGTCGCCTTCGCGCCGGACCTCTACGCCACCGGCGGCACGCGGCCCGCGCCGCTCGCGCGGGAGCGGGTGGCCGAGCTGCAGGCGTTCCTCAACCAGCTGCCCCTCGCGTCGGCAGGCGCGATGATGATGGACCCCAAGGCGCGCGAGGCGGAGCTGGCCAAGCGCCCGCCCGCCGAGGGCGCGCGGTTGGGCGAGACGATGGCGGCGCTGTTCGGCGGGCTGTCGTCCGGCGGCCGCAACCTCGACCCGTACGTGCCGAAGCTCGTCGCCGCCACGGCCTTCCTCCGCCGCGAGTACGCGCCCTCGCGCGGCCGCAAGGTGGGCGCCGTGGGCTACTGCATGGGCGGGACGCTCGTGGGGCTCCTGGCCTGCCACGACGCGGAGCTGGCGGCCGCGGCCATCTTCTACGGGAGCGGCCCCGCCGCCTCCCTGATCCCCGACATCCGCTGCCCGGTGGCGGGCTTCTACGGCGCGCTCGACCGCCGCATCACGGACGGCGTGCCCGCGTTCGCCGAGGCGATGCGCGCGGCGGGGAAGCCGTTCGAGTCGCACGTGTACGAGGGCGCGATGCACGCGTTCTTCAACGACACGCGCCCGGCCTACGAAGTGAACGCGGCGCGCGATTCCTTCGCGCGCGTGCTGGACCTCTTGCGGAGGACGTTGCCCTAGGAGGCACGACGATGGACGCCAGGTTCCAGAAGGACTTCGAGCAGAAATGGAAGACGTACTTCCCCGGCGCCGAGCTGCCGGTGGCCTACTTCTACACGGACGAGGTGAGCCCGCAGGACCGCGCCGACAGCAAGGACGAGGAGCACTGCGTGGTCGCGTGCTTCGACCGCGTCCGGGCGGGCCACACCTTCGTCTACGGCGCGGGGAGCCCGGGCTGCAAGGGCTGGGCGCGCTCCACCGGCTTCTCCCAGACGGTGGGCCCGAACTTCGAGTACTTCCTCTCCTGCGGCCTGCCGGGGGTCGTCGAAGGCGAGCGCTACAAGAAGTCGCCGGAGCTCGTGAAGCAGTGGGTGGGGAACAATCGCGCCTTCCAGGCTCCCGGCCGCTTCCTCGTCCTCAAGCGGTGGGACAAGCTCGCGCCGGCCGACCGGCCGTTCGCGGTCATCTTCTTCGCGGCGCCCGACGTCCTCTCGGGCCTGTTCACGCTCGCCAACTACGATCGCGCGGACCCGCACGGCGTGATCGCGCCCATGGGGGCCGGCTGCGCCTCGATCGTGAGCTACCCGTGGCGCGAGGCCCAGTCCGCCGAGCCGCGGTGCGTGCTCGGGATGTTCGACGTCTCGGCGCGGCCCCAGGTGGCGGCGGGTACCTTGACCTTCACGATCACGATGGCCCGCTTCGAGCAGATGGTCGCGAACATGGACGAGAGCTTCCTGATCACCGAGTCGTGGGACCACGTGCGCGGGAGGATCCGGCAGGCCGCGCACGCCTGAGCCGAGCGAGTGGGAGCGGGCGGGGGCCGGTCCGCGGCCCCCGCGCGCCAGGCGCCGTCCGGCGCTGCGTCAGGCCGGGCGGGGCGACGAGACGGCGAACCGGTAGCCGTCCGGATCGCGGACGCGGAACATCCGGACTCCCCACGGCATGTCGGCGGGCTCCGAGTCGAGCCTGCCGCCGCGCGCCTTGATGGCGGCCGCGACCGCGTCGATGCTCTGCGTGGTCGTGAACATCAGCGAGAACCCCTCGCCCTTCACGCGGTCCCAGCCCTTCGCGCCGTCGTCCTGGTTGATGTTGATGCGGGCCTCGCCGGCGCGCAGGCCCACCGCGCGCAGCTTCCCCTCGCGCTCGGTCTGGCGGTCCACCGTGAAACCGAGCACGTCGCGGTACCAGGCCAGGCTCTTGTGGATGTCCTTCACGGTCAGCGACACCCCGAGGCCGCTGGCGCGGAGCGATTCGGAACCGGTCGAAGCGCCGCCGGCGGCGGCCGTTGCATCGGGACTCATGCGATCTCCTCCGGATGGATGCGCGGAGCCGGCGCCGGTTCCGGCGCGGCTCCCGAAGGTCGAACTATAGCTCCGCCCGACGCCGCGGCGCACAGCCAGCCTGGCGGCGCCGGCGCTCCGTGGGTAATTGTCCAGCGAACCACGCCGAGCGAGGGCCGGATGCCGCATGCGAGCAACGCACGCGCCGCGCGAATGTTCTCGTGGCCGGCCGCGGCCGTGGCGATGTTCATCACGCTCCTCGTGCCGTGGTCGAGCCCCATGCGCGCGCAGAACCCACCCGCGACCGTCCGGCTGGCCTTCACCGACATGAACGGCCGGCCCGATTCGCTGGAGTTCACCTCGTTCCGGCGCAACGGCGCTCCGCTCGCGCCGTCCGACATCCGGGTCCGCCCGCTCGGCGAGGGCGTGACCGAGATCTCGGCCGCCGCGCCCGTGCTCGCGACGTGGGACGTCCGTCTCCTGGAGAAGGAGCCGGTCTACGGCTTCGGCGAGCGGTTCAACGCGCTCGACCAGTCGCACGAGATCATCGTCAACGCGTCGCAGGACCTGCCGGGCACCAAGGGCACGGGCACCTACGTCCCGATGCCGTTCTTCATGGACCTCCGCGGCTACGGCCTGTGGGTGGATACCTACGCCGAGGCCGTGTTCGACCTCGGCGCCAGCACGCTCGGCGAGTTCGCGATCCGTTTCGAGGACACCAAGCTCCGGATCCTGGTCTTCGAGGGACCCCGTTTTCCGCAGATCCTGGAGCGTTTCACCGGCGTCGTGGGCCGCGCGAAGCTCCCGCCGTACTGGGCGTTCGCGCCGTGGAAGAGCCGGAACTGGCACCCGGACACGACGGCGGTCTACGAGGACGTCGAGCGCTACCGGCAGCTCGGACTCCCCGCGTCGGTCCTCGTCCTCGACAGCCCGTGGGCCACGAACTACAACACGTTCGAGATCAACCGCCGGCAGTTCGCCGATCCCGAGGCGATGGTGCGGCGCATCCACGAGGCGGGCTTCAAGCTATGCCTGTGGCTGACGGCCTTCGTCAACGAGACGACGTGGACGCCGAGCGAGCCCGAGCTGGTGGGCAAGATCCCGCTCACGGCGGCGTCGAACTTCGAGCCGGCGCGCCGCGCCGGCTACTTCCTCACGAACGACTCCGGCGGCGTCTACCTGGCCGACTGGTGGAAGGGCCGCGGCGGCCTCGTGGACTTCACCAACCCCGCCGCCGTGGCGTGGTGGCAGGACGAGGTCCGCAAGGCCATCCGTCTCGGCGCCGACGCGTTCAAGGCCGACGGCGGCGAAGGGAGCTTCATCGACGACGCACACTTCGCCGGCGGCGAGGACGCCGCGGTGATGCGCACCCGGTACTCCGTGCTCTACAACCGGGCGCTGCAGTCTCTCATCGACCGCGACCTGCACGGCGACGGCGCCCTGTTCAGCCGCAGCGGCTCCGTCGGCAACCACGACCTCCCGTTCATCTGGGCCGGCGACAACGAGGCGAGCTTCTCCGCGTCGAACGGCCTGCCGAGCGTCGTGCTGGCGGGCCTCAACGCGGGGCTCTCGGGCATCCCGCTCTGGACCAGCGACCTGGGCGGCTACGAGAAGGACGCGCGCACGCCGGGCGACGACGTGCTGTTCGTGCGCTGGACGGAGTTCTCCGCGTTCTCGCCCGTGATGGAGGTGCACTCCGCGATCAACCTCGGGCCGTGGGACTACGGGACCCGGGCGCTCGACATCTTCCGCACGTACTCGCGCCTGCACATGAGCCTGTTCCCCTACCGCTACGCGGCGGCGCAGGAGGCCGCGCGCACGGGGATGCCGCTGATGCGAGCGCTCGTGCTGTCCCATCCGCTCGACCCGGAGGCGCGGGCCGCCCGCGACGAGTACGAGTTCGGGCCCGACTTCCTCGTGGCGCCGGTCGTCACGCCCGGCACCGAGCGCGCCGTCCACCTCCCCGGGGGGACGTGGGTCGACTACTGGAGCGGCGCGCGGCTCACCGGGCCGCTCGACACCGTCGTCGAGGCGCCGCTCGACCGCGTTCCGCTGTTCGTGAGGGCCGGCGCGATCCTGCCGAAGATCCCCGACGATGTGATGACGCTCGTACCGTGGACGAGGACCGGCACACCGCCGGTCCCCACGCTCGACGACCGACGCGTCTACGAGGTCTACCCGGGCGCCCTGCGGGACCTGACCGATTTCGAAGGGCGGCACCTGGCGGCCGGGAGCGAGGGCGGGCGCACGACGCTCCGGCTCACGGGCGCGCCGGCCCGGGTCACGATCGTGTGGCGCTTCGAGGCTCCGACGGAGGTGACGCTGAACGGCGAGCGCATCGCGCTCGAACGCGCGGGCGCGTCGGTCTCGGTGACCTTCGCGCACAGCGGAGAATCCCTGCTCGCCTGGCGGTGACGCCCGCGCGCCCGGCGCGGATCAGGCGCCGGGGCGCTCCCAGCGGCCGGTCTCGCCGGCGCGGAACAGCGCGTCGAGCACGGCCATGTTCCCGAGCGCATCCTCGACGCTAACGGGGACCGGTGCGCCGCCGCGGACCGCCTCGAAGAACCGCTCCCCCTGCAGCGCGAACTGGTTCACCGGGTCGAAGGTGAGCGGCTCCACGCCGGAGCCCCGCGAGTCGCGGCCGTCGTCCACCAGGACGCGGGCACGGTGGTCGGGCGGCGGATTGAACGGGATCTCGAGCTCGATGCGGCCCTTCGTACCGAGGACCTGGACGCGCTGGTAGTGCGCGGCCTGCGCCGCGACCGTGAAGGCCGCCTGGCCCGACGGGAAGCGGAGCACCGCCGAGACGAGCCGGTCCACCTTCAGCTCCGGGTCCCGGTCGATCACGGCGGCGACCTCCAGCGGCTCGGCGCCGTACAGCCAGCGCGACAGCGTCACGGGATAGCAGCCGATGTCGAGGAGCACGCCCCCGCCCCATTCGACGCGGCTGCGGATGTCGCTCGGGATGCGGCGGTAGTAGCTGAACAGCGCCTGCACGAGCTGCAGCTCGCCGATGCGCCCCTCGTGAACCAGCTCGCGGACGCGCAGCCACTGGGGATGGCAGCGCACCATGAACGCCTCGGCCACGACCGCGCCGGCGCGGTCCCGCGCCGCGAGCAGCTCCCGCACCTCGGCGGCGTTCAGGCCGAGCGGTTTCTCACACAGCACGTGCTTCCCCGCCTCGGCCGCGCGGATGGACCAGGGAACGTGGAGGTGGTTGGGCAGCGGGATGTAGACGGCGTCGACGGCGGCGTCGGCGAGCAGGGCCTCGTACGAGCCGTGAGCCCGCGGGATGCCGAGGCGGCGCGCCGCCGCCTCGGCCTTCGCCGGATCGCGCGAGGCGATGGCCTCGATGCGCGCCGCCGGGCTCCGCTGCATCGCGGGGATCACCTGCCGCACCGCGATGTCCGCCACGCCCAGGACGCCCCAGCGGAGCGGCGCCGCCGGGGCCGGACTCACGGCGCCAGGACCGCGAGCACGAGCTGCGCGTTCTCGCGCGTCGTGCCTTCGTAGTAGAACACGTAGACCTTGTGCGTCTTCTCGTCCACGGCGCACGACCGCGCGCCCCCGCCCGTCGCGACCTTCTCGACGACGCTGAAGCTGCTCGGCGAGTCCTCGCGGACGACGGTCATGGTGCTGTCCACGCGGTTCGGGTTGAAGGCCAGCCGGGCAATCGGGTCGAAGCAGTTCTCGTCCGCGCGGCTCGGCACGCGGATGCGCGTCACGATGCCGCCGTCGTCGGCGTCGAGGACCACCATCTCGGTGTCGCACGCCATGAACAGCCGGCGCGTCGCCGTGTCCATCGAGAGGCCCTGCGCCCGGCCGCAGCCGGGCACCTTGTAGGTGGCCTCGGTCGCGAGCGAGGTCGCGTCCACCCGCGTCACGAAGCCCGAGTCCTCGACGTTCAGGAACAGCTTGCCCCGCCCGTCGGCGACGCCCGACTCGAGCCCGTCGCCGATGGTGCCCTTCGTGATCAGCTGCCCGGTGCGCATGTCCACCACCCATGCGTCCTTGTCGCGCCAGGTGAACGCGCGATGGGTCACCGGATCGTACCGGATGCCGTCGCCCCTGGTGTCCAAATGCCCCGTCACCGCCAGCGTCGCGAGGTCGAACACGACGCCGGTCCGGACGAAGCCGCGGTTCAGGTCCGCGGCGATCGCGTAGCCGCCGCCCCCGCCCTCGACCGTGCCCACGACGCTGTCGTCGTCCACGTTGATGACCTTGTCCCCGAGCCCGTAGAGCCGCCGGCCGGCGGGATCCACGATGATGTAGTCCGCCCGTGCGTGGCCGAGGAGGATACGCTTGGCGACGTGGTAGTGCGGGTTCTGGGCCGCGACGCTCACCGCGGCGAGCGAGGCGACGGCGAGCGATCCGAGTGCGGTGGTCAGGCGGCGCATGGTGACTCTCCCGGGAAGGTTCAGGCCGTCATCGGACGGGGACGCGGCGATGCCTTCGCGCCGCTGCCCCGGCCACAGCCGCGCGAACATACACCATCAACCTGTCACCAGGATGACAGCCCCGCGCGGCGCCTCGCGCGTCCTCCGCGGGGAGAACATACATTCCGGAACCGCCGGCGCCGCCGCGCGCCGCGTGCCCTGGAGGAGCTGATGCCGAAGCCGAGAATCGAGCCCGCCGCCAGCCATCAGCCGTCGCCGCGCCGTGGACGCCTGGGCGCGGCGCTTTCCCTGGCGGTCGCGCTCGCCGCGTCGGCGTGGAGCGGAGGCGTGCTGCAGGCGCAGACAGTGGTCATAGACGCGGTGAGCCAGCCTGCCGCGCCGGAGACCGGCTTCCTCCGGATGGGCACGAGCGTGGCGCCGGGCGGCCACGTCATCGGCGTCACCAGCCGCTATCTCACGCGCGACGGGCGGCCGTGGCTCCCGGTGATGGGTGAGTTCCACTACGCGCGCTATCCGGCCGACGAGTGGGAGGACGAGATCCTCAAGATGAAGGCGGCCGGCGTCGAGATCGTCTCCACCTACGTCATCTGGATCCACCACGAGGAGGTCGAGGGCGAGTTCGATTGGAGCGGGCAGCGCGACCTGCGCGCCTTCGTGCAGCTGTGCGCGAAGCACGGCCTGCTCGTCTACCCGCGGATCGGGCCGTGGTCGCACGCCGAGACC
>Ga0335081_10019024_pt1 | contig 11104 bp, 10 predicted proteins | sample Lox_Sample_35_FD_206713 | JGI IMG/M metagenome (GOLD analysis project Ga0335081, IMG submission 206713) | Soil microbial communities from Loxahatchee National Wildlife Refuge, Florida, United States - Lox_Sample_3.5 | ecosystem: Environmental > Terrestrial > Soil > Wetlands | place: USA...
CCGGGTACCGCTCGCCTCCGGGCTGCTGTCCGGCCGGTACACCCGGGACACCGCCTTCGCGCCCGATGACCACCGGTCCTACAACCGGCACGGGGAGGCGTTCGACGTCGGGGAGACGTTCTCCGGAGTCGACTACGAGGCCGGGGTCGACGCCGCGCACGAGTTCGCCGCGCTGGCCCTGCCGGGCGCGACGCCCGCGCAGACGGCGCTGCGGTGGGTGATCCAGCAGCCCGGGGTGAGCACCGTCATCCCGGGAGCGCGCCACGCCGGCCAGGCCCGGCAGAACTCGGCGGCCGCCGGCCTGCCGCCGCTGAGCCAGCCGGCGCTGGACGCGATCGAGAACCTGTACGACAAGTATCTCCGCGCTCAGGTACACAGCCGCTGGTGATGTCCGCCGACTGGGCGGCGGTGGCGGTCTCCGCCGCGCAGAACGCCGAGATCTCGGATCAGGGCGACGTGCTGTTCCTCAGCCCGGCGCCCGAACCCGCGGCAGAGGCGAGCCCTCGCCGCGCGGGGTCCCCGGCGGCAGGGGTGATCGGTGCTGCGATGCCGATGCTGCATGCGTATGTTGCCTGCTCATCATCACTCCTCTATCGGCTGTGATGTCTGACAGTTATGTCGTACCACGAGGTTATCGAGCCTTGAATGCAGCCGGGACGGGGGCAGGCGGGAGGCCAGGCCCGGAAGCACGCGGCAACCCCCGCGCAGGACGGATTAGCGCCAGCGCGGAACCACGGAAAACGGAGAGAACTGAAGACCTGGTACAAACCGGTGGCTCGCGCCTGCCGCCGCATTAGCGCACGGCAGGGGCCCCAGCGGCCGTCTTGTGCCGCTTGAGGAGTAGTAGCTGGACCTCATGCAGGCCAGGAGGCAAGCGCCCGATCACCTCGCTGCCCACTCTCGCGTTTCCCTGGGCGCAGACCTCCCAACCCTGCGCGCCGAGCTCGTTCAGTTGGCCGAGCATGCCCGCTGCGTCATCGGCGGTCCAGGACATGGTCTTGTACTCAATAGGTTCCACCCTGCCGCACCTCCTGGAATTAGTGCGCCTCACTGCTGAGATCACTCCTGGTTCGCTGGGTAGACCTGCACGATGTGACGTGCCGGGGTGTCTGCCCTCCAGTCGCCTGGAGTGACGGAATACCTGTAATGGCATACGTCGTACCACGATATAAACCGGATCGATGCCGCAGATTTTGAGGGCGACCGGCTTATCAAGAACCAGTTGACGCCAAATCCGGGCTACGCGACCACTGATAGCCGTGGTGCTCTACCGACTGATGGATGCAGGTAAGGATTTTCTGGCGCCGGGGAGTGAGCCGGGGGGCACGATCGCCGCCGGGCAGCCGTGTTGTCGTGGTCATCTCTCGGCGACTACCTCATCACTGCGCAGGTATTCGCGTCTCGGCCGGGGTGACCCCGTGTGGCGAGGGATTACCCCTGCCACCGGGCCCGATCTCATAGCGGAAGCCACCTGGCCACCACGCCACGGCCGAAAGCGACCTCCGGTGTTCGGCAACCCAGGTGGCAGTCTCCTTACGTGCTTGGCGTTGCTGGAGGTGATCTTGACCTACGTTATTACTTTGGTGCGTTAGTAGCGCGCCGTCGACATGATCATGCCCGCATAGCCCTCGCGTACGGCATGGCATTCTCCGCGCAAGCAACTTGACAACTCAAGCGGGTGAATCCGGCAAGTGATCTTGATCTTGCTGGGCCTCGGCCACCGCGTCCGGGAAGAGAAGGCCGCAGACCTCCAGATAGAGCTGCTCCGGATACGGAAGGAAGTTAACGCTGCGCAGCGCTTGCTCCTGCTCGGCGGACTCGACGATGAACTCGCCGTAGCCGAAGACGCGGCCCATGGCCGAGCGCTGGAAGCTCATGTCGGTCACCCTGGCCAGCGGCATCATCGCCACCTTGCGCACCACAAGCCCGTTGATCAGGATCATCCGCTTGTTTGTCACGGTGAAGTACGCCACTCGCCAGGCTGCCGCCCGATACAGAAAATACAGCAGGACGGGCAGGGGCGCTCCCCAGACAATCTCTGGGCGCACCGGGCGGCCGGTCAGTTTCCTGGCCGCCACCAGACCACCGGAGACCAGGCCGGAGGCCAGGATGAGCGGCCTGGCCAGCACCGCTGGATGCATGCGGACCGTAATGACCGAGCGTTCCTGCGGCAGCAGGTACCGGTTCACTGACGCTGGCACGCTCGCCGCTGGGCTTACCTGTCTCATTCATTCTCCCGCGGGCTCATACAGTAAGTGACGTCCCGAATGGCGACAACGAACGGTCCCCGGACAGGCCCGTCGTGTGGGAAGACGTCCATGCCCATCCAGACATCATGACATGTAGCCATCAGATCTTGGCCAGCGCGGCAATCCCCTCTGTTACCGCTTCGCTATTTGAACATCCAGCGGCTGAATTATCTGTGGACGATTCGGCACAGCTCTGCGAGGATCCAGGCAACCTGATCACATAGCGTGACTGCCGACGAGCCCGGCCGGACTACGGCGACAACGCGCCCACGGAGAGGGGATCCCGCCGTGCGGAGCGTGTCAGCTACCGTTCGCCCTCAGGGCACGGGCGGGCGGGGCGGGGATGCGGACGCGCAGTACCGTTTCGCCTGGCTGGGAGTCGATGGTGATCGTGCCGCGGTGGCGCTCGACGACGATGCGCCGTGCGATGTCGAGGCCGAGACCGGTGCCTTTGCCCACGTCCTTGGTGGTGTAGAAGGGCTCGAACGCGCGGGCTGCCACCTGCGGCGGCATTCCCGGGCCGGTGTCGCCGACCTCGATAATGACCTCGTTCCCCTCGGCTCGCGTGGCCAGCCGGAGCGTGCCTGCTCCGCCCATCGCGTCGACGGCGTTGTCGATGAGGTTGGTCCATACCTGGTTGAGCTCGCCGGGGTAGGCCTCGATCCGGGGGACGTCGGCGCTGTAGTTACGCACGACCGTGACACCGGAGGGGAGCTTGTGGCCGAGCATGATCAGGGTGCTTTCAAGGCCGTCGGTCACGTTTATTTGCTGCATCGACCCGCGGTCCATCTGTGAGTAGGACCTGATGGCGGCGACGAGCTCGGAGATGCGCCGGCTCGATTCCTTTATCTCTGTTAGCAGTGTCGCGGCGGCCAGCGTGCTCGCCACCCACTCCAGCCCCGGTTCCAGGGCCGGTCCCGGCAGTTCGGCCGCGGCCCGCTCGCACCAGCCGAGATCGGCCCCGGCGGCGGCGAGCGGTGGGGCGATCCACACCCCTGCGATCCCGCGGCTGGTAAGCCATGAGGACAACGCTTCCTGGTGGTCGGCCTGAGCCAGCGGGTCGGAGACGACCGTCCGAGGCACGATTTCCCGGCGCAGCGCATCCAGGGCGATGAACTGCTGGGCCGAGATCTCGCCCTGGGCGAGCCGGCCGAGGGAGGAAAGCAGGGTCTGGCATGCGGCATCAAGGGCGTCGGCCGCCCGGACTGTGGCAGCGGCCGGGTTGTTGATCTCGTGGGCGAGGCCGGCGGCGAGCGTGCCGAGGGTGATCAGGGAGGCGCGCTGTCGTGCCGTCGATTCGATGGAGCGTGCCGTGTGGTACAGCCCTTCGATGAGGTGTCTGCCGAACGGGAACCAGGTGTTGAGCCGGTCACGCAGCAGTTCCGCCGGCACCCGGAGCACCCGCCCGCCTATCACTCCCCGGCCGGTTGCGAGGTAGACCCCGTGTTCGTCCCAGGCGCGGAACCCGCCGGCCCATTGGCCCGGCACGTCCATCTTCCGGACCATGACGTCCTCGCGGCCTATGTGGCGCACCAGGTCCACGGCGCCGTCGAGGAGCACCCACCAAAAGTCTGCGTGCTCGCCTTCGCGGAACAATTCGACGCCGGGCACGATACGGAGCTCGGTGCTGCCCCGGACCAGCTCGGCCAGCTGGTCGCCGGTCAGGCCGTCGAAGAGGCTGAGAGAGCGAAGCTCGTCGGCGCGCATCAGATCGTGGCCAGGTAACGGTGCACGAAGGAGACCGACATCGCGCCCTCACCGACGGCGGACGCGACCCGCTTCAGTGAGCCAAGCCGGACATCACCAGCGGCGAACACCCCCGGCACGCTTGTCTCAAGTGTGAGCGGTGCACGAGGTAGCGGCCAGCGCCCGGCATATATGGGATTTAGGAGGTCGTGACCTGTGACCACGAACCCGTTGCTGTCGCGGGCGACGCCGGGGCCGAGCCAGTCGGTACGGGGAACGGCCCCGATGAAGATAAACAGCCAGCTTGCCGCCATCTCCTCTGTGACGCCGGAACCCTTGTTGGCGAGTGTCAGCTTCTCGAGGTGGCCCTCGCCGCTCCCCGATACCACCTCGGTGAGATACCGCACCTCGATGTTGGGCGCGGAGGTGATCCGCTCGGCTAGGTACTGGGACATCGTGCCCCTAAGCGTCGCAGCCCGGGCCACCAGCACCACGCGCCTGGCGTAGCGGGACAGGTTGAGCGCAGCCTGGCCTGCCGAGTTGGCGGCACCGACGATGTAGACGTCGTCGCCCTGGGTCTGGCTCGCCTCGCTGGCGTTCACGCCGTAGTAGACGCCCCGGCCGGTAAGCTCGCCCAGCCCTTGTGTCTCCAGGCACCGGTAGGACACCCCAGTGGCCACGATCAGCGCGCGTGCCTCGATCTCCCCCGGCCCATCGAACAGCACGGCGCGGACAGGCCCACGGATCTCGAAGCCGACGACGTCCCGCGCCAGAACCATCTCGGCACCGAAACGGGAAACCTGAGCGATGGCCCGGTGGGCAAGGTCAGCGCCGGTCAGCCCCTTCGGGAACCCGAGATAGTTCTCAATCGCCGCGCTCTGACCTGCCTGGCCCCCAGGCGCCTCACGTTCCACCACGACGGTGCGCAGACCTTCCGACGCCGCATAGACCGCGGCGGCCAGGCCAGCCGGGCCAGCGCCCACGATGCACACGTCATACAGCGGCTGCTGGGCGCTGGTGCGCAGCCCAAGCGCGCCGGCGAGATCAAGCGTCGACGGCGAGCGGAGCGCCTCCCCGTCGGGGACCAAAACGAGCGGCAGATCGGCCGGCGTCGCGTGAGCGAAGTCGTGCAACCGGCGAGCCTCAGCGTCACGCTCGATGTCGTACCACCGGTAGGGCACATGGTTGCGGGCCAAGAACATCTTGATGTCGTGGCTGCGGTCGGACCACCGGTGCCCGATCACCCGCACGTCGGAGGTATGGTCCGGGTTCGCCTGCCGCCAGTCGTCGAGCAGGTCATCGACGACCGGGTACAGCCTCTCCTCGGGAGGGTCCCACGGCTTGAGCAGGTAGTAATCCAGGCCAATGTCATTGATCGCCTTGATCGCGACGTCTGTGTCGGCGTAGGCGGTGAGCAGCAGTAATTTCGCGTCCGGTGCATGGGTACGCGCCTGATTGAGCATCTCGATACCGGTCATCTGCGGCATCCGCTGGTCAGCAACGATCAACGCCACCGGCTGATCGCGCAGAACCAGCCTGGCCAGAATGGCCAGCGCCTCGGGCCCCGATGTCGCCTGCACAATCTGGTAGTCGGTGCTATAGCGGCCGTGCAGGTCGCGGGCAATCGCCGCAGCGACCCTTGGGTCATCATCGACCGCCAGGATGACCGGTTTGCTCATGAGATCCGCCTCCGGCTACCCCACCGCCTGCCCCGAAGAAGGCCAGGGGACGGGAGACGCGTCAGCCGCAAAGTATATCCGCGCGTCCCATGACCTGTGCGGCTGCTGCACTTTGCTGCTGCACCGCGTGCTCCCTATTGACGCTGGCAGCTGTCCATGCCTCTGTCCCTGGCCCGGGTCGCGACACGCGCGGCGAACACAGAGAGGTGACCGAGCTAGTAGAGAATCCATGCCTTCACCACACCTCCCTTCCCGTGAGATGGACCTTGAAGCCTGGACGCCGGATCAAATGACCGTCAAGGCGACCTGGCTTCATCCGCCAGAACCGGCGAGCGACGACGGTCCCTGCCCGTCCCAAGGACGGCCAGCGGATTGCGGACGGAGATGCCGGGGTCTTGCGGCTCAAGTTCAATTCGAGACGCGCCAGGCGACCTGCCGCCTCCGGCCATGCTGCGCTGCGACATCGGCATCACCCGGCACAGCCGCGGGCACATCATCTTGCACCCGTCCGGCGCCTGGCACCGCTGCGAGAGGAAGCCCACCTGTGGACTTCGCAAGGGGAGCGCGTACGCCGTGGGTCCAAGTCGCCCGCATGCGCGGCAATTAAGGGGCTACGCCGACGATCATGCGATCGAGCCCCCTTACCCCGGCCACCGGTCGCGACATACCTTGGATTTATGGACGTGCGAACGCATGAGGCCGTCGCGGCGGCGGCGGCCGCGCATAGCGAACTGGGTCATCAGTACAACGATGCCCTGGCCGAGGGGCTGATCGAAAGGATCAGCTCGGAGATCGACAAGCAGGTAGACGCCCGGCTGGCGCAGCGCGGCATCCAGCCCGGCCTGGCTGCCTGGGCCAACGTCGCCATGGGCCTGGGCTCGGTCGGGCTCGGTATCGGCGCCACAGCGGTGACGTTGCATTCCTTGTCCAGCACCGGGACCGCACCCAAGGCAGCAGTCAATCTGGGCCCATTCCATGCATCCGTCATGTCAACCACCACCTCGATCAGCACCGCCCAGGTGGTCCTTACCGTGCTGATCTGGGTTGTCATCGCGGTCGTCAACATCGCCTACGCCCGCCGTCGTCCAAGTCGTCCTTAGTTTCCAGAGTTGACGCTAAAGGGTCGGTGACACGTGGGCAACGTCGCCTGTCAGTGAACGGTTGGCGCGACCCGGGTCGCCGTCCAGCAGCGGACCGCAGGGCACGGGGATCTCCCGCTGGAGCACGACGCACGCGAGACGCCCGGCCTGCTTCAGGGTGCGTTTTTGCAGGGCCGGCGGGAAACGCCCGAGAGAGGGACCAGGCCGCGGCGCGCAACGGGCACGGATCCGGGCACCAAGGGCCGCCAATGTCCCCCAGGAAGCTTTGAGCATTCTCACAGGTGTTTCTCCTGGCCCCGGCGTGGTCCGTCCGCCACAATAAGGAATCGTCACGATTCGGCATCGATACCGGTCAACAGGGAACCAAACGGATCAGGCCCGGGGGCGGTCCCGTGCGCCAGAGGCAGCAGAGAGGGAGGCTATGCGTCCGGAGAACCGCGGGTCTTCCAGGTTCCGGTGGCGCGGCTTGCGTCCCTTCCGCGTGGTCGGCACGACGGTGCTCGCGATGATCGCGATCGTCTTCGCCACCCCGGCCAACGGTGGCACCGGCACCCTGGTCGCCCGGCTCGCGCACGTGGTCGGGCTCGGCCCCTCCGCGTCGCGCAACGGGAAACCCTTCGGCGGTACCCCGGCCGTCGGCGCGCTGTTCACGCTCGCCGGCGGCAAGCTCGGGACCCACTTCTGCACCGCCAGCGTGATCCAGAGCCCGCATGGCGACCTGCTCGTGACGGCGGCGCACTGCGTCACCGGCACGACCGGGGCCATCGCGTTCGTGCCCGGTTACGACGACGGCCAGCAGCCCTACGGCATATGGCTCGTCTCACGGGTGTTCACCGACCAGGCCTGGCAGGCGTCGGCCAGCCAGGACGATGACGTCGCCTTCCTGAAGGTCAGCGACAACGGCACGAGCACCCCGATCGAGGACGTGACCGGCGCGGAGGGACTCGGCACCGGCCTGCCGCCGGCCCTGCTGACGCGGGTGATCGGCTATCCGAACGGCGCCAGCGAGCCGGTGGTGTGCCAGAACCGGGCCAGGGCCTACACCGCCGCGCAGCTGGAGTTCGACTGCGGCGGCTACCCGAACGGCACCAGCGGCGGCCCGTTCCTCGTCCGGATCGACCAGGCCACCGGCGAGGGCACCGTGATGGGCGTCATCGGCGGTTACGAGCAGGGCGGCGACGACCCGGCCGTCTCCTATTCGGCGGTCTTCGGCCCCGCCGTCAAGGCGCTGTACCAGCACGCCGTGGCGGGCAGCTAGCCGCGCCTGGCCCGGCGCCCGCCCGCCGGGCGGCCGGTACCGCCGACGGTGCGGCGGGCGGCCCAGGGACGGCGACCCGCGCCGTTAATAATCCTGGTGCGGCGGCGGGACGATGCTGTCCAGGGCGGCCAGCTTTTCTCCGCAGCGATCCTGCGCGCCGCCATGGTCAGGGCTTACGGGCCAGCAGCGCGTAGAGATACGCCTCCGCCGGGCCGGCCGGCGGGCCGCCGCCGGGATCGGGCCGCCACTCAGGCAGCCAGACGATCCCCGGCTCTACCAGGTCGAGGCCATCGACCAGCCGCCGGACGTGATCCCGGCCGCGGACGTGCGCGGACGCCGTGGCCTGCTCGTAGACCGCGGCCGCCTCGTTGACCTCCGGCACCGCGTCGGCGGTGCCGTGCGACACGGCCAGGTAACTGCCCGCCGGGAACGGCTCGAGCAGCTTCCTGATGATGCCGGCCGGGTCGTCCTCGTCGGCGATGAAGTGCAGCACGGCCACCAGCAGCACGGCGACCGGCTCCTCGAAATCGATGAGCGCGCGCAAGCCCGGATCGGCGAGGATCTCGTCCGGCTCGCGCAGGTCGTGCTCCAGGATCGTAGCGCCGGCCAGGCCGTGCAGCAGGTGCCGGCCGTGGGCCAGGACCACCGGGTCGTTGTCCACGTAGACCACGTGGCTGCCGGGCGCCGCGTCGTGGGCGACCTCGTGCACGTTTCGCACGGTCGGCAGCCCGGTCCCGATGTCGATGAACTGCCGGATGCCGCGCTCGGCGGCCAGGAAGCGGACGGCCCGGCCCAGGAACGCGCGGTTCCGCTGGCACGAGGCACGAACGTCCGGCAGCACCTGGGCGATCTCCTCGGCCGCCGCCCGGTCGGCCGGGTAATTGTCCTTGCCGTCCAGCAGGTAATCGTAAATTCGGGCCGTGCTCGGTATATCGGGCCTGAATTTCTTTCTCCAGCCCTCGTTTTCGGTCACCGTATTACTCCGTGAAAGCCGTGATAAGGAAAGTGCGTAGAACACGTGCATTGCGGCCAGGCGGGCCGGCACATAAATGGAGCAGTCATCACGGCGCGCCGAGGGGAGTGCGGTGCCGCATTCGGCTGGAGCGGTTGGACGGGTGTGGATGGCCCTATCGGCGCAGGCCCGGCCATTGTGAGCGCAACGCTAGCCGGCCGGGGGGCGGCCACCGCGGCGCCGGGGGGCGCCGGGTTCCGGCCCCGGGCCGGCCCGGATCCGCGGTGCAGCCGGCCCTCGCGGTTCAGGCGGCACTGACGGCATTGGCGGCCCGCGGGGTTTCGGCGGGCGGCGGCTTCCGGGCCGGGGGCTCCAGGATGCCGAGGTCGCCGCGCCGGGTCGCCCGCCGGGTGCGGGCCCCGCCGCCTGGCCGACCGGATCCAGCCGACCCGGACGAGCAGGATTCTACGGCCGGCTTTGAGCGAAAACGCACTTAATGGATTCACAAGTTGCGTGACGCAACCTACCGGCCCGACGGCAGAGGGCATGGCATGAAATCCCATCTGCGTTATCATTGCTTTGGCACAGCGAAGTGCCAAAGCGCGGAACGCAATTGCGCCAATGATGTGCATTGGTGGGACACTTCTGGGTGACAGTTTTGTCTTACTATTCGCGACATGTTTGTCCGGACGTCAGTGTAGCTGGTATCGACAAAACTGTCTTGCCAGTCGTACCACCAGCCTGGCATCCGGAGCCCGCAGCCGTGGTGACCGGCCACGCGGATCGCCCTATAGCGGTCCGGGAAGGACAGGTGAGTCTGATGATGACGGAGACGGCACACGGACCGACCGTCCTTCGCATCCTCCTCGGTACGCACTTGCGACGATTGCGGGAAAGCCGGGGCATTTCCGCCCAGCAGGCCGCAAAGCTCATCCGCGGATCAGAATCCAAGATCAGCCGGATCGAGCTGGGCCGGAATGCGATCAGGGAAATCGATATCCTCGACCTGCTGACGTATTACGGCGTCGAGCGCGACGAGCGGGAGCAGCTGCTGACCCTGGCGGAGCAGGCCAATCGCCCGGGCTGGTGGCACCGGCACACCGACATCCTGCCCGAATGGTTCACCACCTACGTCGGGATGGAGGAGTCCGCGGCGTCCATCCGGCTCTATGAGCCACAGTTCGTGCCCGGCCTGCTGCAGACGGAGCAGTACGCAGCCGCGGTCCTGGCTCTGGGCGACTTCTCCCCCGAGGACCTCGAACGGCACGTGCTGATCCGCAAGGAGCGGCAGCGCCGCTTCGCATGCGGTGACCTGAAGCTGTGGGTGATCATCGAGGAGCCGGCGCTGCGGCGCCCGGTCAGCGACGCCGGGACCCAGCTGGACCAGATCCAGTACCTGGTTGAGGCGTGCGAACGACCCAACCTGACGCTCCAGGTGGTGCCGTACGGCGTCGGGGGGCACGCGGTCCCGAGCGGCTTCAGCGTGCTGCGCTTCGGCGACCGCGAGCTGCCCGACATCGTGTACGTCGAGCACCTGACCAGCGCCCTGTACATGGACAAGCAGTCCGACGTCGATCAGTACATGCTGGCGATGGAGCGCCTGAGCATCGTCAGCGCGCAGCCGTCCGTGACCCCGGACATCCTGAAGTCGATCATCAGCGAGCTGGAACAAGAGCGATGAGCGGTATCCGCATCGGTGTGCGCGCGAGCGGCCTTCGAGACACGGCTCTCCCCGGCAGCTATCTCCCAGGCAGGGATCTTCAGGGTGCCCAGGGTGCCACTGTCCGGGGCAGTGCTCCTCGGGGCAGTGATCTTCAGGGCGCCGCTGTGCACGGCCGTGATCTCCATGGCGCCGGCTGGAGAAAGAGCAGCCGGAGCGGCCCGACCGGCGGCAACTGCGTGGAAACGGCGTCCCTGCCGGGCGGCGCGGTCGCCGTTCGGGACTCCCGGTATCCCGGGGGGCCCGCGCTTATCTTCACCGCGGAACGCTGGGACGCGTTTGTCAGCGGGCTGAAGCCCCGGGCGTTACGGTTACCCGAGACCCTCCCGGAAATTGTGTGGCGGGTCCCGCTACCCCTCAGCGGGACCCGCCACTCCCCCCCAAACGCCCGGAACGAAGCCCGGGACGAGGTGAGGCCGGAGGCCCTGCCAGCAGGGCCTGCCGCCGGTCAGCCAGGAAG
>Ga0335081_10019025_pt1 | contig 11103 bp, 5 predicted proteins | sample Lox_Sample_35_FD_206713 | JGI IMG/M metagenome (GOLD analysis project Ga0335081, IMG submission 206713) | Soil microbial communities from Loxahatchee National Wildlife Refuge, Florida, United States - Lox_Sample_3.5 | ecosystem: Environmental > Terrestrial > Soil > Wetlands | place: USA: Florida...
TCGGTCTCTTGCAGCATCCGCCACATGGCTTCCACGTATTCGCGCGCGTGTCCCCAGTCGCGTTTCGCTTCCAGGTTCCCCAGCAGGATCTGCTTGCTCTTTCCCGCCAGGATACGCGCCACGCCCGAAGTGATCTTGCGCGTGACAAATTCAAAGCCGCGCCGCGGCGATTCGTGGTTGAACAGAATGCCGCTGCTGGCATGCAGCCCGTATGCTTCGCGGTAGTTGCGCGTCAGCTCGAAGCCGCAAACTTTGCTGATGCCGTAACTCGACCGCGGATGAAACCGGGTCTGCTCGTTCTGGGGAAGTTCCTCCGCTTTGCCAAACATTTCGCTGGATCCCGCGAAATAGAACCGGCACCGGGGAGCCAGGTCTTTGACTGCGGACAGCAGAAAATGCGTGCCGTTGATGTTCGTGTTGAGCGTGGAGAATTCGTCGTCGAAAGAATAGCTGACGAAGCTCTGGGCTGCCAGATGGTAGCACTCATCCGGCACAACCTTGGCCACCAGTTGATAGACGCTGGCGAAGCTCTCGAGCGACGCGGCGTGCAGCGAAACCCGTTCCCGCACCCCCTGCAAACGGGCCAGCCGGTGCTCTGGATCCTCCAGCGCCACGCGGCGCACAGCGCCGTGCACCTCATAGCCTTTCGCCAACAGGGACTCCGCAAGGTAAGATCCGTCTTGTCCGGTTATGCCGGTAATTAGCGCACGTTTGGGCATAAAAATCGGCGTTGCACACTCGCAACACCAGAGTAACCATTATACGGGACAGACTGCTGGCAAACACAAGGCAAGGGACGCCCTATCTACATTTGAATCAAGGTACCATCTTAATTCCGATGCCACAAAAGCGGGACCGTGCGCTGCTTATTTTCACCACTGGCTTTGTGTTTTTACTTCTGGCGTTAAATGTACATCTTTTCACATCTCCCATCGTCGAGGGCTCGGATTACGCCGCTAATTCCCTGTTGGTGCAGAAGGCCGAACACTTCACACTGCTGACCGGGCACTACTCGCGCTGGGGCTTTCATCACCCCGGACCCGCGTTTCTCTACCTGTTCGCAGCGGGCGAATTTCTGTTTTATCACTTGCTGCATATAGTCCCTGCGCCCTACAACGGCCAGCTTGTGATGATGATCGTTTTCAACGGGGTGTTGCTCGGCGCCGCGCTAGGCGTGTTCCGGCGCCACGTAAGGCTGTCGGTTCCCCTGGCCCTGTTCACGATTACCGTGCTCATGGTCGTGACCAGCGCCACCGTCGGACGGTTCATGTTCGTTGGCAACTGGATGCCGGACGTGCTGTTGTTTCCTTATCTGCTCTTTGCCGTGTGTGCTGCGTCCGTGCTGGCCGGCCAGACCCGCCACTTGCCGCTGCTGGCCTTGTCCGGAATGCTGCTCATCCACGCGCATTTTGCCCAGTTTCTTTTCGTGGGAGTCATCGGCGGCGCCACCATCGCCTTCGTGCTGGCCCGCGCGCAGCGTCAGGGAGGGATGCCGGCCTTCCTGGCCGAACACCGGCGCGCTTTGGCCCTCGCGGCCGCGATTGTGCTTGTCTTTGCGCTGCCTCCCCTGCTCGAAATTGCGCTCGATCGGCCGAACAACCTGGACGCTGTGTTGCTATTCTTGCGGCTGCATGGAAGTGCGGGGAATAATCTCGGGCTGGCCATCGGTTACCTGGCCTGCTTTCTTCTTTTCCTGCGCGCTGAAGTCGCTTTGCCGAAAGGACCGACTGGCATCCTCGCCCTGGGCTTTTCGCATTCCTATGTGGTTGTGTACTGGTTAGTCCTGGCGCTACTCTTCGCAATTACCGTCACGGTCCGGTTTCGGATGCGTAGAGAGCAACCCTTCCCGCCGTTCCTCCTCTATCTTACGGGGGTCGCGGCAGCAAGCACCGTGCTCTTCATTTTCTGGAGTACCCGCATCGTTGGCGGCATGTACACCTTTAACGGATACTTCTTTTACGCTCTGCATATCCTGGCCTGGCTTCTGTTGCTGGCGGCGCTCGAGCCGCGCCTGAATCGGCGCGCTATCCGGACGCTAAACGTTCTGGCGGCGGCCTCCGTGGTGATGCTTGCCGTCACGGAACGAACGGCCCTGCGTTCCGAAGCCTGGGGCAGCCCGGATATCCTGCGCGCGGCCGCGGCCGTGCCACGCGCGCCATTCGGATCGCTGGCCCTGGTATTCGCGCATGACGACTGGGCATGGGCGGTCGGCGTGGCGAACTCCATGAAGAGAATGGGCAAGCCGTTCTGCGTGGAGCCTGACTGGAGCTTCATGTTTTCGAAGGAAAACACCTGCCCGGATATGCTGCTGGCTGACCACATACTGGTGGCCGCCCATCCACCCCCCTGCGCGCCTCCCTGCCGCTATGTCTACCGCAGCAAGGCGTTCACTCTCACGCGCGAACCGGTCGCACGGCTGACCCTGCCCCTGGAAATCGGCTCGCAGGACTCTTTCAAAGTGTCCAGGATTGGGTTCAACGACGGTGCCGGACCGTTCCGGTGGCTTCAAAAACACGCGGCCGTCCGGTTTTGGCTCGCGCCGGATCTGCCAACGGCGTCTTGTTACCGCCTCGCCTTGACTGGGTTTGCCTTGCCAAACCAGCCTGCGCAAGTGGCGGTCAACGGACGAACGCTTGGAACTGTCTCGAAGACAGTCTCCGATACGGCTATGTTCGTAGTGCCCCGGGATGCCATTTGTCCCGGCCAGGTAAATCAGATTTCGATAGACACACACGCAGCCCCGGCAGGCCACGATTCGCGCCAGATCGGCTTCGCTTTCACCGGGCTACGGCTGCGCGCCGCGAGCCCGGATGAAAGTTGCGCAGTGGATCCCGCCCGGCAGCCGCAGTACGTTTCCATCAGCGTGGAATGGGCGCCCAGTTGCTACCCTCTGGAAGGAACACCCCCGGATAAGTGGCGCTGGTGCGGTCCCGACAGCTTGGTGGTGATCCATAATTCGTCGTCCCGGCCCAGACGCCTGGCGCTGAGCACTACTGTTTCCACCGGTAGTGAGAAACCCGTGCCCCTCACGATTCGTTCTCCCTTTTTCCATGAAACAGTGGCCGTCAGCACTCGCCCCCTCGATTACCTCAGGACCTTCACGGTACCGCCGGGAGACCATACCATCGTGTTCACCTGTACAGCTCCGAGAATAGACCGGCCGGATGATCCGCGAAACCGCGTCGTCCGCTTTGAGAATTTTCAGTTGGATCCCCGCTAGCCTCTCCGCTACGGCTGCGCACCGATCAACGCCTTGTACTCGCGGCTGCCGAGAACACCAGCCACTAACGACGCCTCCGTCGCGCCGGAATCTAACTGCCGCATCCAGCCAGCCGCGCCCGCAGCGTCCGGAGGACGGCCGAGCAGGCGCAGATACATCAGCCCCACGGTCAAGCGGCTTCCCTCCCTTTTCTCGAACTCGGGCGATTCCACTTGGCGGACAACTCCCGCCGCATCTGCAGCCGTCAGGCAGGCGCTCGCCGGAAGAACCGCGCAGTGTCTCCGGTATTCTGCGCTGCGCAGAATTCCGGCGGCCACGTCTTCCTTGGTCACGTGGCCGGCGGCGAGTTCTGCCGACCAGTGCCACCATCCGCTGGAATCGGCATCCCGGCCCAGCAGCGCCAGGTAGATCTCTTCCACAAACACCCGCCGCACGCTTTCCGGCCTGCGGATGAGATCGAGAATCCACCGCACACGGCTGGTCTTCGCACTGTTGAGAACCGCTTCCGCAGACGACATCTCATCCGGCGCCGGCCACCGGCCCAGGATGCCCAGGTAAGACCAGTAAATGAATTCCTGCACTGGTGACAACGCGGCCGGCGTGACAAACTCCATCCGCAGAGGCGCTCCCGGCGCCGACAGCGGCGCGGAATCCGGCCGGAGCCAGCAGAGACGCAGCCGGGTGCCCGGATAACGCTCTTGCCACTCCGAGATGCCTTCCACCGTACGCAGGTAGTTCAAGCTGGTAGCGACTCCGGCATCCAGGGAGTATCCGGGCGGCGTGGCCCCCGAATGGCCGTTCATCGTGGGAACCCCTGAGATGACCTGTGCCCACATGGCCGCAACTTGCACGGCTAGTCGATCCACACGTTCGCTTAGCGCCGGACTGACCAGAAAGCAGTTGCACTCCGGCTTCAGTTGCCTGGTGTAACTCAGCGCCTCCCGTTCGAAGGATTGGAAATCGTAATGCCGGATTTGGATGACCTGTTCCAGTATCACCACTATCCCTAACCCGATGACCACAGGCCAGCGCCGCGACCTTTGGATCTGGTCCAGACAACAAGCCACGGCGACACCCCACGGAAAAAGAAGAAACACCCCCCATCGCGATACGGCGCGCAGGGCAATCGCACCTGGAATGTGTAGGCACAGCAAGGACCAGAGAGTCCACCCCCCCGGAATGGTGAAGGTGACCGCCAGCACGACCACGGTCGCACGGGTCATGATGCGCACCACCGGATGCCGGCGCCACAGGATCGCTCCGGCCAGCATGAGGACTCCTGTAGCGATTCCGATACCGTTTGCCCGCTCCCAGAACGTGTTCACCCGCGATATCAGCGGAAAATGCTTGATCCAGGAATACACCAGGCTCGTGTCGCCGGCGTAGATCCAGGATCCCAGCGTCGGCATAATCAAACCCCTGGCGCTGAAAGTATGCACGTTCAGTTCGTGGGCCGCCGTCCGATAATGCGCCATCGAAGGGCCCGCCAGGCCGAAAAACAGGGCCGCGGCCACCGGAAACGCCGGCCAGAAGCGCCGCGCGCGCGCGAACAGCGCCGACCAAAGTCCTCGCTGCACGATGCTCGCCGCAAATGCCGCCAGAAGTGCAAAGCAGAGGAACCAGCCGAAATAGAACCCCGAGATCAGTTGCAGTGCCGCCGCGGCCCCCGCCAGCGAGAGCCACAACACCGCCTTGCGGCGCGGCTCGCGCGTCTCGAGTTGCAGAAAGCGAATCAGGAACCACACCGCCAATACCACGTAAAACTCGGCCCATTGCTGTGGATGTGAGTCCCGGATTTGATTGACGCGCGGACTGCCGAAGGCAAACAGATAGGCGCCCAGAGCCGCCGCGAGCTTCCGCACATCCATCACCCTGCGCAGAAACAGGTACAGCACCAGAAAGTTCAGGATGGACACCGAAACGAACCAAAGTTGGTACGAACCGCCTGGACCCACGCCCACCGCCCGCCAGATGGCATAAAACGGAAGCAACCCAAGCATGATCTCGGAATATGCCATCGAATTCGGGTGCGGATAGAAAAATGCGGCATTCCAGAAGCCCGCCGGGACCACGGCGCCTCGCAGCCATTGATATCCGTGCTCCAGCACGTAGTGGATCAACGCGGCGTCAATGCGGTCCCCTGGAATCCATCTGCCCGGACCTAGCAGAAACCGGTAATGTACAACTACCAGTCCAACCAGAAGAACACTGAGCGGAATTGCGGCGCCGCCCATCCGCCGCACCGAGTCGAAAGTCTTCCCCACGAGAATTCAACTATATCGAATGTCTGCTTTCCCCAAGCAATCCCGCTGCACCAGTTTTCCTGATATCTTTCTCCGATTTCGGGGTCTATATTCTGAGACCCAAAATGTATTGGTTGAACCCTGCCCGCTTGCTGGTCGTGTGCTTCCTCTGGCCGTGCATCGCCAGCGCCGGCGCACCGCAAGCCACCGTTCCACGACTCATCCGCTTCGCGGGACACTTCCCCTCTGCAACTGCCCAGCCCGCCGGTGTGGTCGGCGCCACCTTCGCCATTTATGCTCAAGAGGAAGGTGGCGTTCCTCTCTGGACCGAAGACCAGAATGTGAATCTGGACGCCAATGGCAATTACAGGGTATTGCTGGGTGCCGTCACCAACGGAGGCGTGCCGCTGGAACTGTTCGCCGGCGGTGAAGCGCGCTGGCTGCAGGTGCAGCTCTATGTGCCTGATGAAGTCGACCTGCCGAGAGTATTGCTGGTGAGCGTCCCTTACGCGTTACGCGCCGGCGATGCCGACACACTGGCGGGCCGGCCGGCTTCGGCTTACCTGTTGGCCGGATCGCAAGTTTGTGCGCAGCCCCAAACGCCCTCTACCCCTTCGCCAAAACCGGCCGCCTCCGGCTTGGCGCCCCGCGCCACCAGCGGATCGTCCAACTACATCGCCAGGTTCAACGACACTACCGACCTGGGTAACTCAGTGTTGTACCAGAACAACACCAGCATCGGCATCAACACGACAAATCCCCTGGATGTGCTGCACGTGGCAGGTAGCATTACCGCTGAGGTGGACGGCGGACCTACTTCCGGCCCCGCGCTGGATTTGAGAAATGCTGCGCGCACCGGATTCGGCATCGGCGCTGTGAACTTCTACACCTACCCCAACCAGATAACGCCCTCGGCGCGCTGGCAAGCCTCGGATGCGGGCGGCTTTACGGCGGATCAAACTCTCTACACCGCCACCAGCGGCAACAGCCCAAACCAGCCGCTGCTCCCCCGCCTCACTGTTAAGGGAGGAGCAGGTTACGTGGGAATCGAAACCACCAACCCCACGGCGCCGCTGGAGGTCAACGGCAGCGCGAAAGTGGATGGCAACCTGACGCTCAGCGGTAGCATCTTGTCCCCCAGCGGCAACACCCCGCTCATTCAGGCTCCCAACAACGGGTCAAATAACTTCAGTGCCGGCCTGGGTGCTCTGCCATCGGCTACCGGAAGCCAGAACACGGCCATCGGCTATCAGGCGTTGTCCGCCAATAGCACCGGTAACTACAACACAGCCACCGGCGCCGCGGCGCTGCTGACCAACACCACGGGCACACTGAACACCGCCAGCGGCGCAGGGGCATTACGCGCTAATGCCACCGGATCTAACAACACCGCCACGGGTGCCAGTGCTCTGTCAGCCAACACCAGTGGGTCTGGCAACACGGCTAATGGTTCGAGTGCACTTCAGTCCAATACCATAGGCAATTCCAATACGGCCAGCGGAACGAATGCGCTCGTCGATAACACCACCGGAAGCTCCAACACGGCCGCCGGAACCAACGCCCTGGAATACAACACCACGGCCAACAATAACACCGCCATCGGTTTCGGCGCGCTCAGCTTCAATACCGTCGGGTACAACAACATCGCCATCGGGTATCAAGCCGGGTATAACGTCAGCAGCACTCCGAATAACATCCACATCGGCAACCCGGGCACCGCCAGCGACGCGGGCACCATCCGCATCGGCACCGCGGGCGTCCAGACCACCGCTTTCATCGCGGGTGCCCGCGGCGTCACCACTGGCAACAACGATGCTGTCCCGGTTATGATTGACTCCAACGGTCAGCTCGGCACCATCTCGTCGTCCAAACGTTACAAGGAAGACATCCACAATATGGGCGCGGCCAGCAGCGGGTTGCTGCACTTGCGGCCCGTCACCTTCCGCTACAAAAGGCCGTTCCAAGACGGCTCGAAGCCGCTTCAGTACGGGCTGATTGCCGAGGAAGTGGCGAAAGTTTATCCCGATCTGGTGGTGCGCTCGACTAACGGGCAGGTGGAAACCATCAAATATCAGGTGCTGGGCCCCATGCTGCTGAACGAGTTGCAGAAGCAGCACGCCACCATCGCGGCGCAGGAGCGGCAGATCCGTTTGCTCGAAAAACGCCTCGCAAAGCTCGAACACAGGCGGACGAACTAGCGGGCCCTGCTCCCCGCTAAACTCAGCTCTGCACAGCCCGGCCACACAAGCTAAACTATAGATTCACCGTGCGAGGGATTAAGACCTTATTATTCTTAGTTGGCACGGCGCTGGCGGCCCAGGCCGGTGTAACAATCGATTATCCGTCCGACGGCGCCATCTTCCCTCCAGACATCGCGCCGCCAGCCTTCCTGTGGCGCGATTCCAATCCCCAAGCGGCAGAGTGGCTGATCGCCGTTGAGTTCACCAGCGGCGCCCGCCGCATCGAAGTAAGATCCAGCGGCCCGCGCTTCGAGCTCGGCGAAATCGATCCGCGCTGTGTGGGCGCCGTACCGCCCAAGCTCACTCCCCAGCAGGCCGCGGCACACACCTGGAGGCCCGATCCCCGCATTTGGGCGGCTATCAAGAAACGCTCCGCGAGCGCCCGCGCGACCCTCACAATAACTGGGCTTGTTGACGGCCGCGCTGCCTCCAGCGGCCATATTTCCTTCGAGACGTCATCAGACCCCGTGGCCGCGCCCATCTTCTACCGGGATGTGCCCCTGATTCCCACCTCTACGGAGAAAGGCGTCATCAAGCCGCTGCCGCCGTTTGCCATCGGGCTTATCATGTGGCGCCTGCGCAGCGTCAGCGAGACGCAGAGCCGGACGGTGATGCAGGGCCTTCCCACCTGCGCCAACTGCCACTCCTTCTCGCTCGACGGCAAAACCCTCGGCCTGGACGTCGACGGCCCGCAAAACGACAAAGGTCTTTACGCCCTGGTCCCCGTGCAAAAGCAGATGTCTATTCGCAATGAGGACGTGATCCGCTGGAGTGCGTTCACCAGCGCGGGCGAGGTAAAGACCGACGGACCCTCCGCCAAACGCTTCGGCTTCATGTCGCAGGTTTCGCCGAACGGCCAGTACGTCGTGACTACGATTGAAGACCCGCGCCTGCGCGGTCTGCAGAATGTCAACGGCTTGGCCCGCGGGCTGGCGGACCGCATTTTCAACGCCGGTTATCCGGACTACACGTTCGGCCAGGTGTTCTATCCCACGCGCGGTATCCTGGCCTGGTACAGCCGCTCGGCAAAGCAGATGCATCCGTTGCCCGGCGCGGACGATTCCCGCTACGTGCAAACCAATGCCGTCTGGAGTCCGGACGGCAAGTACCTGGTGTTTGCCCGGGCCCAAGCCAGAGATCCCTATGCGCCGGGACAGAAGGCGTCGCTATACGCCAACAGTCCGGACGAAACCCAGGTCCAGTATGACCTCTACCGGATTCCGTTTAATGGCGGCCAGGGCGGCCAGGCGGTGCGTATCCAGGGCGCTTCCCAGAACGGCCTGAGCAACAATTTCCCCAAAGTCTCGCCGGACGGGAACTGGATCGTTTTCGTCGAGTGCCACAACGGACTGCTGATGCGCCCCGATAGCCAGTTGTTCATCGTGCCGGCCGCGGGCGGAGTGGCGCGCCGGCTGAAAGCCAACATGTGGCGTATGAATTCCTGGCACAGCTTTTCCCCCAACGGCCGTTGGCTGGTCTTCTCTTCCAAGGCACGATCGCCTTACACGCAGATGTACTTGACGCACATCGACGAGAACGGTAACGACAGCCCGGCGATCCTGATTGACAATTCTACGGCCGCCAACCGCGCGGTTAACATCCCCGAGTTTGTCAATATTCCGGCCGATGGCATCAAGAAAATCGACGCGCCCGCCACGGAATTCTACCGGCTCTTCGATGTGGCCTCGGAGTTGGGTGACAAGAAGCAATATACCGCCGCCATTGCTACCTGGGAACAGGCTCTCAAACTGGATCCCGCCGATGCCCGGGCGCAAAGCAATCTCGGGGTCGTGCTGGCCACCGTGGGCCGTACGGACGAAGCCATGGCGCACTATCGCAAAGCGGTGCAGTCGGATCCCAGCTATCCGGACGCTTACACCAATATCGGCATAGCCCTGGCGCGCGCGGGCAAGCTCGACGAAGGTATCCCGTATTTGCAGAAGGCCGTGCAACTCAGCCCATGGGATGCCAAGGCCCACAGCAACCTGGGTGCGGCGCTGGCCGAGCGCGGCAGGACCGGTGAGGCGATCGTCGAATGTGAGCAGGCTCTGCAAATCCGCCCCGACGATTCCGAAGCGCGCGCAAATCTGGCCATCGCGCAGGCTAAATCAGGCCGGTTGGATGAGGCCATCGAGAACTTCGAAAAAGCGCTGGCCCTGGCACCGGATTCCGCGGAGATCCATGCGGACCTGGCGGGCGCCCTGCTGCAGAAAGGCCGGTTTGACGAGGCCATTCCGCATTTCGAGAAAGCCGTGGCGGCCAATCCAAACTCTCTGGAGCTGCAATTCTATCTCGGGCGCCTCCTGGCCATGCGCGGCCGGCTTAGCCAAGCGATTCCGCACCTGGAGAAAGCGGCCGGCGGCGGCGATCCGGCGGTCGGCGGCATGCTGGCCGCGGTCTACGCACAGGCGGGGCGCCTAGCCGATGCGCTGAAGACCGCGCGCCTGGCCCTCGCCGCCGCCCACCAGCGCAACCAGCAGGATGTGGCGCGGGCGCTCTCTGAAAGCATCGCCCAATACGAGGCCGCTGAAAAGCACCCCTGATACGCCACTAAAGCCCGCGGGCCGCTACCGTCGGAACAGTGATGCGCTGGACCTCACTCCTATATTTCAAGTAACCCGGGCCGTTGTGCAGTCCTCTTATATACCAAAGGAGATACATTCAGGTTCAACGAGTGCCTCTAACACCTTCCCTATAGTGCTTTCTGATTATGCACGTGATAGCATTTCTAAGTGGAGGGGTAACTCATGCGACTCTTCTCTTTGAGCCTAGCCGCGATCATTTCCTGCGGCCTTTCCGCGTCCCTTTACGGCGGCGTGATTCTCAGCGAGAATTTTGACGAGCTGACGGATGCGGTCAACGTAACCTCGGCCGGTGCCTTCAGCGCGATCAACAGCACCGATGTCGATATCGTCGGACCAGCTCTGTTTGCAGGCCTTTGCGCTTCACCAGAGGGGGGCAGTTGCATCGACATGGACGGCTCCGGCACCAATCCGCAGGGGCAGCTTCAATCGAGCATGCTATTTCCAGCGGGCAGTTACCTGCTAAGCTTTGACCTTATCGGAAGTCAGCGCGGCAATACCGCTTCAACCACAGTGACTTTCGGTAACTACGATCAGGAATTTACGTTAACGAGCTCGGACGACACCGATGGTATTGTTGTCGATCAGTTGGTGACGCTCAGCACCACCGGCTATCTCCTGTTCGTCAGTGATACTGCCGGCTACCAAGGTGATTTACTCGACAACGTCGTGGTCTCGACGGCAACAAGCAGCACCCCGGAACCGGCGACCCTGCCCCTCATGGGATTCACGCTGGCCGGTCTCGCTGTCGAGTTGGCGCGCCGCCGCCGCTCCCCCCGCTGCGGCTAGTAGTCTTTACCGCTACGCATGGCGCGCCG
>Ga0335081_10019026_pt1 | contig 11103 bp, 14 predicted proteins | sample Lox_Sample_35_FD_206713 | JGI IMG/M metagenome (GOLD analysis project Ga0335081, IMG submission 206713) | Soil microbial communities from Loxahatchee National Wildlife Refuge, Florida, United States - Lox_Sample_3.5 | ecosystem: Environmental > Terrestrial > Soil > Wetlands | place: USA...
AGTTTTAGGGGCTTGCGCCGTCCCTTTACCTCGAACGAATGTGAGATGCAACATTCGATTCTCGGTACACGCCATCCGCCTGGCGGCGTGGAGTCTTCCCTCACGTTCTCCGCCACCGGCGGATGGCTCGCTGGGAACTGCCAGGAAGCGGCTATGCCCGTGAATGGAGGTGACGAGTGTCATGGAAGACCGTGGAAGGTGATGGGGTGTGGGCTGTTTGACTCATAAAAGTATAGCCGTTTTTCAGTGATTTGTCAGACAGGTGACGCCTTCAGAGTCCGTGTTGACTTTGCCGCTCATAGCGGGCAACACGAATTGGGTGAAAGGCTCCCGTCGGGAGCGCCGAGGGGCACGTTCCGGCTTTTCGCCGCACGGGCGAGTGATTGAATGGGGGGGAGACGTTATCTCCCCCCGCCCCCATTGATTGCTGGGCACATCACAGTCTCGGGGCCATCAGGGGCGACATCCGGACAATGGTCAACAATCAGTGGCCCGGGGTGTGGTAATGAATGGGGGGGACTCTGGGGTAGGGATTATAGTGAATCCACCGTCCCCTTGTCCCCTAATCCTTAATCCCTGATTCACATTTGCACGGGCCCCCACATTATATGACCTCCTCAGTCGATGTTGATGAAGAGCCGCAGCGGCACGAAGCCCTCCGCATTGCGCACCCGTCCCTGAATGCCGCGAAAATGGGCCGACGAACGGGCGACGTCGAGAATCGACAGCCCCTCGATGTTCGTCTTCATCACCTGCGAGTCGTGCGCCCTCAGGGCCCGGAGCTTCTTGTCCAGCACGGAATCGATGTTCACAAAGACCGTCGGGGTGAACTGCTGCGTCGTCGGCCCCTCATAAAAGAGAACGTTTCTGGTGTATCGGGTCGCCGTGACCGTGCAGGTGGCCAGGTGGCGGTGATCCTGGTGGGTGTCGTCGCCGTAATGGACGAAGATAAACAGGGGATCGACTTCATCAATTACCCGCTCGATCTTCTGGATGAGCTGCCGGTCAACGGTGACCTTCGTATCCTCATATTGCCCCCAAAAAATCCTCCTGGCGCCCATGACGCGGGCGGCGGCGTCCTGCTCCTTCCGTCGGACGCCCCGATCCCCGCCCTGCTCGCCGCCGGTCACGACCAAGAGATGCACCCGATGGCCGTGTTCGGCGTACTTGATCAGCGTGCCGCCGCAGCCGATCTCGATGTCGTCAGGATGGGCGCCGATCGCCAGGATGTCCATCGGCGGCGGTCTCAAGGCCGCCGATTTGCGCGTCGTCATGGTTCCCTCACGGCAATCGTCCCTCCAGCAGGGCTCCCCTGGACGCCCGCAGGCGGGCCAGACTCTCCTGCCCGCAATTGAAGAGCAGATCGAGGACCGTCAGCCCCGTTTCGAAGGGGGGGTATAACTGCGGATAGACCGGGTGGCTGAACTGCTGAACGTTGACCGCGATCCCGGCGCGCTCGAACGCGGCCAGATCGAGGTAATGGCGGCTCCCCGATCCGGCCAGATAGTGATCGGCGCCGACCTGCCGGCAAATGTCGATGAGCCGTTGATTGGGCTCCTCGGTCAGCGTCATCTCCGACGCAAGCCGGGGCGCCCATCCGATGCCCAGCGCGTCGGCCAGGCACGCCATGCCGGCCAGCGCCAGATCGACCAACCAGGCCCATCGCGCGGTGTAGAGCGGCTCGAGCAACGGGGCGTAGCGGTCGAAATGGGGCGCCTTGCGATAGGACTGGGTCAACGTCCGCCAGTGGGTCCGTTGCCAGCCGGTCTCGGCGACGCGGACCTCGCGCAACCGCTGGGGATAGGCGTAATGCACCGGGACGGTCAGCCATCGCCATCCCTGCGGGGTTTTGATCCGGTTGCGGTTCTGCCATTCATTCTTCTGGTACTGCACATTGTCGAGCACCACGAACAGATCGGCCTGGTCGATTTTGTCGAACAATCCCGACCACGGCAGATACTGCGGCTGGTGCACCGCCACCCGCATCGGCGGCTACTCGTGCCTGCCGCTCTCTCGACGCCGGCAGCGCGCCTGACACCATCCGACCAGCACGATGGTCACGCTGATCATGTCCAGGGAGACGAGATAACAGACCGTATACCATTCATCGGGCCTGCTGGTATATCCCAGAAAATGGAGAATCGTGAAGAGCAACGTTCCCATTCCGTCTCACCTCCTCCTGCGGCGGTAGACGCCGAGCGTTCGAGCGAAAAATTTTCGTCATTATAGAGGCCTTTCCGGCGGAATGCAAATTATCTGCCGGATCGGCGTAGGGGCGGGTGTCACACCCGCCCCTCGGTCACATACGTCCACCGGTCGAACGTCGCCGCCTGCCCTACGATCACGCCGGACTCATCCAGCACGGTCCAGACCACTGCGCCCTCCACGACAAATCGGCGGCCGGTGCGCGAAATTCGAATCCCCCGATACTGGTCGAGATAGCCGCGCTTCGCCGCCTCGGCAAGCAGCCGGGCCCGCTCCTCGCGCGCAACCGGCTCGGCGGTGAGCCGCGAGGGCGTCTTGGTGAATTCGTCCCACGTCATGTCCCAGAGGTGGAGCGCGGCCGCATTGCCGTAATTGAGGATGGGATCGGCCTGGGCGTTATGAGACAGGACGGGAGAGGGATGGTGGAACAGCATGCGGGCCTGGATGGCCGTGGAAGCGTCATCGGGAATCAGCGGACGGCCCGTCCAGTGGCGATAGCTTGCGATCAGCCGTTGGGAGTGCCTGACGACAAGCGGGTCCGAGAAGATCGGCGCGTTCATGAACGAAGGCGTACCGTAGCAGCTCCGCACAACACTGTCAATCGTATGCGCATCAAATGCCCGCCGGCTTGCAGGGGGATATCTACCGCGAGCAACGCGAGCGTGAGGGGGAGGCTTGTCCCGAGGGCTTGAGCCGAGGGGGCTCCCAGCAGGGGGACAGATTTGAAATCTGTCCCCGTTCGGGAGGGGGCGACGCGAGCCCCTACAATTGACACGGCTGACCGCGCTCCCTATCATGCAGCTGATGGCCCAGTTGCGAGTCCCGGGGCGCCCCTCCGATCATCTCGACTACACCCTGACACCGCCGGCCGCCGGACGACCGGCGACGACGCTGGTGACATATGTGCACGGCTTCGCGTCGGACCAGTCAGGGGAGAAGGTTCTTTATCTTCGCGACCGTTTCACCGCGGCCGGCTGCGCGTTTCTGGCCTTCGATCATCGCGGCCACGGCCGGTCATCGGGCACGATCAGGGAGCTGACCGTGTCGCGGAATCTTGAGGATCTGGACGCCGTGCTTCAGCAGCACGTGGGCGGATACGCCCGGCACGTTCTGGTCGGCTCGTCGATGGGGGGACAGACGGCGGCCTGGTACGCGGCGCGCCATCCCGACGTGATCGCCGCGGCCGTGCTGATCGCTCCGGGTTTTCGATTCATCGAACGGCGCATGGAGGAATTGGGACCGAAGGGCCTCGAGCGCCTCAGGCAGAGTGGGCAGATCGTCTACAAAAATCAATGGGTGGAGGTGACGATCGGCCCCGCGTTGTTTGATGACGCCGGTCAGTACCCCATGGACCGCTTGTTGGCGCTCTACCGCACGCCTTCCCTGCTTCTGCACGGAACCGAGGATGACTCGGTGCCGTTCGAAGACAGCGTCGTCTTTACGAAGTTGACGAAGGCGCGGCCGCTGGAGTTGGTCCTCATCGCCGGCGGCGATCACCGGCTGACCGACCGGAAAGAAACGCTCTTCTCCGAAATTGAGGCGTTCCTCCGGAGGCTGCGCCTTCTGCCGTAAGACGGGACTGCCGCCCGTCATCGCCCTCGCGGCGCAGGGGTACCGTCAGCGAGGCGGCAGCCGTTTTCGCACCTCGCGCTCTTCCATCCCGTGGATCTCAACCGTCTTCCGAGAAGCAGCGTGACCGGCCACGACGCCGACGCGGTCCCTCGGAAGCCCCAACGTCTCAGCGAGAACGCCCTCGACCGCCTCGTTCGCCTTCCCCTTCTCCGGCGCCGCGGTCACGCAGATCTTCAGCGCCGTGCCCACCCACCCGACGACGGCGTTCCGTGAAGATCTGGGCACGACCTTGATCGACAGTCGCATCAGCTCAGGAACGGCGGAGGCCACTCCTTCACCTCCCGCCGACCCTCACGACGTGCGGTTAATTCACCTTGTTGGGCGGTTCATGACCTGCAAATCTGGCGGCGAGGTTGTCGATCACCATCATGCCCATCTGCACGCGTGTCTCTCGCGCGGCCGAACCCAGATGCGGCAGGAGGACGACATTGTTCAACCGCCGCAATGCCGCCGGCACGCGCGGCTCCTCTTCGTACACATCGAACCCCGCCCCGGCGATTTGTTTTCGCGCGAGGGCCTTCAGCAGAGCCTTCTCATCCACCACCGGTCCCCGCGCCGTGTTGATCAAATAGGCCGTCGGCTTCATCCATTGCAGCGCCTCCTGGCCGATGACATGGCGGGATTCATTGGTCAGGGGCAGATGCAGCGTGACCACGTCGGCTTCATGAAGCAGCGTTTTCAGCGACTGGTATCGGGCGCCCAGCACGACCTCTTTGATCAGGGGCAGACGGTTGCGGCTGTGATAGATGATGTCCATGGCAAACCCCTGCGCCCGTCTGGCAACCGCCTGTCCGATCCGACCCATCCCGATGATGCCGATGGTCTTCCCATAGATCTCCCCGCCCACCAGCTGGGTCGGCGCCCATCCCGTCCAGCGACCTGATCGAACCAGCGCTTCTCCCTCATGCAGGCGCCTGGCCGTCGCCAGAATCAGCGCCCATGTCAGGTCCGCCGTCGCTTCGGTGAGCACGCCCGGCGTATTCGTGACGTCGATCCCCCGACGGCTCGCCGCGACGACATCGATATTGTTGTAGCCGACGGCGTAATTGGCGATGATCCGCAGCTTCGGCGCCGCGGCCATGACAGCCGCATCGATCGAATCGTTGAGCATGGTGATCAGCCCTTCGGCACCGTCGACGGCCTGGAGCAGCTCGCGCCTGGTCACCGGACGGTCTCGACGGTTCCAATCCAGCCGGAACCGCCGCTTCAACTCGCTGATCACCTCCGGCGGCAGCTCTCGGGTCGAATAAATTCTCGGCTTCATATGGCCGAGGCCGGAGGCTGCCTGAGGAGCGCGGCCAGTCGATGCTGGCGAAATTTGGCGACCTTGGGCGCGATGACGGCCAGACAGTAGGGTTGCAGGGGGTTATTGCGAAAATAGTTCTGATGAGAGGCCTCGGCCCGGTAGAAGATCTGCAAGGGGACCAGTTGGGTGACGATCGTTCCGTCCCAGATGCGGGCCGCTTCGATGTCCTTGATCACCCCTTCGGCGACCTCCTTCTGCTCCGGTGAATGGAACAGGATGACCGATCGGTATTGCGTGCCCGAGTCTGGACCCTGACGGTTGAGCGTGGTGGGATCGTGAATGGCGAAGAAAACCTCAAGCAACTCCCGGTAACTGATGGCGGCCGGATCGAACGTCACCTGCACCACCTCGGCGTGACCGGTCCGGCCGGAGCACACCTGCTCGTAGGTGGGATTGGGCGTCGATCCTCCGGCATACCCGGACTCGACCTTCAACACGCCCTTGAGACTGTGGAAGACCGCCTCCAGGCACCAGAAGCAGCCTCCTCCGAGCGTCGCCAATTCCGTCATCCGCCGACCACGTTCGCCCGCGTCATGTCACCGGCCCTTCAGTTGAGATCTCCGGCACGTTCGGTCAAGGCCTCCCGCACCAAATCCGGCAATTGTTCCGGCGAGTGGGCCGTCCAATCGGGACGGACCTCTCCGGGGTGCTCAGCGTACCCCCAGGCGCACCAGATGGTGGCCGCGCCGAACGCTCGGCCCATTTTCAGGTCGGCCGTCGCGTCGCCGATCATGATGGTCCGCGCTGGCTTTTTATTAAATCCGCAGCGCCGGGCGGCCGCCTCCAGGACAATGGGGTCGGGCTTCCCTTGCGGACAGGTGTCCCCTCCGATGACGGTCATGAAGTGCTTGCTCACCCCCAGCACCTCAAGCAGCCGCCAGGAGATCCGTTCCGGCTTGTTCGTCACGCAGGCCAGCGCGCCCATGGTTGAGAGTTGTTCGACCGCCGGGGCGATGCCGGGGTAGAGCCGTGTCTCCACGGCGACGTGGTTGTAATAATCGGTCTCATACAGGCGGCGGACCTCCGCCAGCCGCGAGTCGTCCCCCCCGATGAAATCGTCGAAACAGGCCCGGTAGAGCTGGTCCATCCCCTTGTTGACCCACGGCAGCAGGGCGTCGTCTGGCCTGGGGGGCAGCTTCAGATGGATGCGGACGCGCCGGGCGGCCGCCACCATGTCGCGGCGGCTGTCCTCCAGGGTGCCGTCAAGATCGAGGCCGATCAACGTCACGAGGCGCGTGCCCGCTCTTTGGCCAGTGTTTCGACGCTCCCCTTGGCATCCCCGTACTCCGTGACCTTTCGCTCCCCGCTCAATGATCCCTTGTACGCTGAGAACGGCCGGCCGTTGTGGCTGATCACCTCATGCGGCAGACCGCCGGGGATGAAGAGAATATCCCCTCCCTCGATCGTGATCGGACAGTCGTCAAAGTGGAACGTGGTCACGCCCGAGACGGCGCCACGGATTTCCTCATGGTCATGCGCGTGGCGGCTGCGCTCGAACCAGGGGCCGATCGTCTGCAGATCGTAGACGGAGTAACCAAACCGTTTCATCTCCGAGGCCACCAACTCGGCCGTCGGCTCTTCCTTCCGGCTCCACTTGATCAGCCTGACGCCGTTGGAAAAGGTCACCATCGTCGGACGTGTCGTCATCGCGTTGTCTCCCAGCCGGTTCCGGCAGTCTGGTCATCCGCCCGCGCCCGTCGCTCACGTCGCCGTGTCGCGCCGGGTGTATCGCCGCGGGCCGTGAGGCCCCCTCATTTGACCCTGGCTCCGCACAAGGCTTATCATGTTTTCAGCTTCTATGCAACCCGAAACCTCATCGGCGGGATCCCTTGGCCGTCAGCTTGTGCTCGACGAACTGTTTGACCTGTCGCTCTACAGGCGCTTGCGCACGTTCGCGCAACCAGAGCTGCATCCCACGCTGGATGAGTTGATCGTCATTGAGAGCCGCCACCTGGCCTTCTGGCAGGCGTTTTTTCAGCTTCCTCTTGACGCGCTCGATCCCGGCCGCCGCGTGAAACTGTGGTTGATCGAACTGGCCTGCCGGCTCACCGGCGATCTGGGCATGCAGCTGGTCCTGGAGGCAATCGAGGTCTACGGCGTGAGAAAATATCTGGCGCTGTGGGAACGCTACCGGCACGATCCGCTGGGGGGCGCGGTGCGCGGAATCCTGGAGGATGAGTTTCAGCACGAGGATGAGGCGGTCACCCGGCTGACGGCGAGGAAAATTAATCCGGATCGTATCCGCAACATCTTTCTCGGGTTCAATGACGGTCTGGTGGAGATCCTGGGCGCGGTGAGCGGTTTTTTCGCCGCGTTCGGCTCCAGTGTCATGGTGGTGTTGGCCGGCGTCACGACCGCCGTGGCCGGCGCCCTCTCCATGGCGGCCGGGGCCTACATCGCCGTCAATTCGGAACAGGAAGTGCGGCGCACGCAAACATCCAAGCGGCGGTTTCTTGACGAACGGGCGGGAGGCGATGCGTCCGGCGAACCGGCGCTCGGCACGGCCGCCGTCGTGGGCGCCAGTTATTTTGCCGGCGCCGTGCTGCCCATCCTGCCCGTGCTCATGGGCGCGACAACCGCGCTTGCGTCGATCCTGGCCGGCGGCCTCACCATCCTGCTCGTCTCGATGGTGCTGGCGTTTCTCTCAGGCATGGACATCCGGAAGCGCATGGCGATGAATCTGGCCATCATCGCCGCGGCGGTCGGCGTCAGTTACGCGATCGGCTCGGCGGTCCGCGCCCTCTGGGGGGTCAATCTGTAGCTCATTCAGGTTTGACGCGCGAAAGAAAGGTCCCGTCCCGGTACTCCTCGAACGCGCGGGCCAGCTCCTCTCTCGTGTTCATGACGATCGGGCCGCCCCAGGCGATCGGCTCCCCGATCGGTGTGCCGGAGATGAGCAACAGCCTGGCCGCGCGTGTGCGTGCGGCGATCCTCACCGTGTCGCCATCGCCGAACAATACCACCGTCTCGATGCCGATCGCGTCGCCGTCCGATTCCCCGAACCGCGCCTCGCCTTCCAGCAGATAGGCAAACACGCGGTGGCCCGCCTTGACGGGGTGGTCATACCGGTGGTCCGGCGCCAGCGAGACGTCGAGAAATTCAGGATCGATGATGATTTCCCGCACCGGCCCTTCAACGCCGTCGACCCGGCCGCACACGATCCGGATCGTCACGCCCTCCGCAGGCGTCACCACCGGGATCTGCTCGCGCCGGATCTCCCGGTAGCGGGGCGCCATCATTTTGTGCGAGGCGGGCAGATTGGCCCAGAGCTGGAATCCCCAAAGCTCCGGCGTGGAGACCTGCGGCATTTCCTCATGAATGATGCCGCCGCCGGCCGTCATCCACTGCACGTCGCCCGCTTCGATGACGCCGCTGTGGCCCATGCTGTCTTTGTGCAGCACCCGCCCCTGCAGCAGATAGGTGATCGTTTCGATGCCACGATGCGGATGCATGGGGAAGCCGGACAGATAATCATCGGGCTGATCCGAATGAAAATCATCGAGCAGCAGGAAGGGGTCGAATAACGGGAGCTGGGGTGATCCAAATGCGCGCTTGAGCTTGACCCCGGCCCCTTCCATGGTCGGCCGGCTTCGAAAGAGCTGGTGGACGGAACGGATGGCGGCCATGGATGACACTCCCCGGAATAATCGCCCGACCAGTATAATGAAATCGACCGCAGCGTCGCAACTGACCTCCGGCAAGCCGCCTTATGCCGGCGTGATCAACACATCTCCCCGCGTTCGAATGTCATCGGGTTGCACCGGGGTCAGGACGTCCCAGCGGGTCTCTGGCACCTTCGCGAATCTGACCGGGTACGGCAGGCATGCCTCGACCTCGGCCAGCCGGTAGGCATCGGGATTGTACTCGATCAGCAGCACGGGCCGATGCCGTTGCAATGTGTCACACGCCCCCTTCAGGACCGGCAATTCGTACCCTTCGACATCGATCTTGATCAGGCTGACCGGCGCGTCCACGCCGCGGAGTTCGTCATCGAGCGTCCGGACCTGAATCGTCCCGGCGCCGCCGGGATCGAACCGCCCTTTGCCGATGTTGAAATCGCCGGCGTGGTCATCGAACGCAATTGTCCCGGCCTTCTCCCCTGCCCCATAGGGTCTGGCCGTGACATTGCCGGCGCTGTTCAGGGAGAGATTGGTCGTCAGCCGCCGGTATAGCGCCTCAAGGGGTTCGTAGGCGTACACCCGCCCGGTGCGGCCAACGCACCGGGACAGGACAAGCGTATGGATGCCGATGTTGGCGCCCACGTCGACAGCAATTGTTCCGGATTTGGCATAACGTTGGTACAGGGCAAATGACGTCAGATTGTCGCTGAATCCGTACAAGTAGACGACGCTGGAATTGGCATCCCCCGCTCGGCACCCGATCATCAGGCCGTCGAAACCGATCGGCGACGGGGGGAACGGGTGTTCTTGATCGCGAATCGACTGCTCCTGCTGAACCTGGAAGACAAAATCCACAAACCAACGGCTCGCGAGCCGGCGAATCGGTCCGCAACGGTCGACTCCGTACCAGGCGCGCGCGGCCCGCTGAATTCTCCGGTGGCCCGATCCGCCTGGATTCGCGTAGGCGTCCGTCAACAGCCGGCGAACGGATCTTTTGGTGACGGCTTCGGCCAGCCGCTTCAGCAGCTGCATCAATCGCCGCCGACCACACGGCTCATCGCCATGAGCTCGCCGAACGCCCGGGCGACCGCTTCAGGAGCAATGCCGGTCATGCAGCGCTGATAATCGGCGCCTGTCAACGGACATCGATCATGGTAGCAGGGCGCGCAGGGAACCTCGTGCCGAAGCTGGCGGAGCCGTGTCTCGGAGAAGGGGGGACGGTACCGGATGGCGTCACCGGGCCCGACAAGAATAACAGTCGGAACCCCCCAGACAGCCGCTAGATGTGGTGGCGCGCTATCGGTACTGATCAGCGCGTCTGCAGACTCGATCAACACTGCGGTTCTGGCGATGTCCCACCGGCCGCGGGCGTCAAAGTGCCGTACGGCTGAACCGGACGGCAACCCCGGATCGCGCGGCGACCCGATGAGAATGGGACGCACTTGCCAACGTGCCTGGAGCAGTGCGAGCCATTGGTTGGCCCGCTCCGGAGATTCATGTCGCGTCCGTCGGTCGCCGCCCAGCGCGACAACGAGTCGGGGACCGGTCAGCGGCCCCCATGACAGGGAGTCGAGCCAGATCCGGACCTCCCGTCTGACGGCGTCGGTGATATGCAGCGGTGCGGCAGTGTGCGGGGGTGCCGGCAGGGAGGACGTGCCGATCTTGGACACCAGCTTCAAATACCGCGCAGACTGGCTGTCGGACGCGTGTTGGCCGTCCAGTCCAATCAGAGGCGCGCATAACATCAGTCGAATCAACGCGCGCCAACACCGTCCGACCAAGGACTCGCCGCCGTACAAATCGAGCACCAGGTCGTAACGGCCGCGCAGGCCGATCATTCGACGGAGCCACCGGGGGGAATCGGACGGCGCCGGAATGGCACGGCCAGGCATCGTGGGCAGGCCGATCACATCATCGATATCGGGGCAGCACCGGGCGAGCGGCGCCGTCTTTTCCGCCACGACCAGCCGGATGAAGGCGCCTGGCTTCGCGACCCGCAAGCGTCTCAGCGCTGGGAGTGAATCGGCAAAATCGCCGATCCCTGAAACGTTCAAGACAAGAATTTTCTCCATCCCTCAATCTCTTCTCGTGGCGGCCACGATCAACACGTCCGTCTCCGTCCGCCCTGTTCGCATCAGGCGGGAACGTACAGCCATCACAAGGCCAGGACAAGACATCAGCAATGCCTTGCTCACCCAACCCAGACCCAGCTGATTGAGCCGATCCCCCCATCCAGTCCCTTGAGACACCCCTTCCAATCGTTGGCAGGTAAAGCCGCATTTCGTCAGCAGGACTTCGAGCGTCGTCCGGTCGAAATAATAGAGATGGGACAGCGGGCGA
>Ga0335081_10019027_pt1 | contig 11103 bp, 11 predicted proteins | sample Lox_Sample_35_FD_206713 | JGI IMG/M metagenome (GOLD analysis project Ga0335081, IMG submission 206713) | Soil microbial communities from Loxahatchee National Wildlife Refuge, Florida, United States - Lox_Sample_3.5 | ecosystem: Environmental > Terrestrial > Soil > Wetlands | place: USA...
CCACCGTTCGCGCGGCGCCGGTCCGCGTGGGCACGGCGCGTTCCGCGCCTTTGCCCACCCTACGGCGTCAGCGCATCGGAAAACGCCTCACTCCAGATCCTTCCTCGGATCGTACGGCTTCTTGTCGCGCCAGCTGCGCATCAGCTCGTCGAGCGCCTTGTCGTCGTGCTCGGGCAGCACGATGCGGATGGTGACGAACAGGTCGCCGGTCGCGCCCTTGCCGGCCATTCCCTTGCCCTTGAGGCGAAACGTGCGGCCGCTGCTGGTGCCGGCGGGAATCGCGAGCTCGACCGCGCCGTCGAGGGTCGGCACCCGCACCTTCGCGCCGAGCACCGCCTCGTAGAGCGTGACCGGCAGATCGATGCGCAGATTGGCGCCGTCGCGCGTGAACAGCGGATGCGGCGCGATCGTCACCGTGATGATCGCGTCGCCGGCCGTGCCCGGGCCGGACATCCCCTGGCCCCTGAGCCGGAGCTGGTGGCCGTCGGCGAGCCCGGCCGGAATCTTCACGTCCACGTCCTTGCCGTTCGGCAGATGGACGCGGCGCGTTGCGCCCTTGGCGGCCTCGGCGAGCGAGATCGTCACCGCGACCGATACGTCGCGCCCGCCCGGCGCGGCGGCGAATTCCTCGGGCTCGAAATGGGTCTCGAACCCGGTGCGGCGGCCGGCGGCGCCGCCGCTGAACATGCCCTTGAGCAGATCCTCGAAGCCGCCCATTCCGCCGCCGCCGCGCGCGCCGCCGCGGCGGAAGCCGCCCGGAAAGATCGTCTCGAAATCCTCCGCGTGGGCAAAACCGCCGCCGCCCGGATGCGAGCGGAAGCCCTCGAATCCGTGGAAGCGCGGCTTGCCCTCGGCGTCGATCTCGCCGCGGTCGAACGCCTTGCGCTTCTTGTCGTCGCCCAGGATCTCATAGGCGGTATTGAGCTCGCCGAAGCGCTGCGCCGCCTTGGGATCGCTCTTGTTGGCGTCCGGGTGCAGCTTCTTGGCTTGCCGTCGAAAGGCGGTCTTGATCGCGGCAGCATCCGCCGTCCGCGACACCCCCAGGACATCATAGGGGTCGCGCATCGTTGGTTAACTCCAGGTCCTCGCTCTGCCGGATGGGAATCCCGGCCCCGATCCCACAATGTGGGGCGTATGCGCGCGCTTCGCAACGTGGCGGGGCGGGGCGCGCGCTTCGCCGGGCGCTCGCGCATATCCCGGCGAAAGCCTGCCCCCGACTTGATCGGGGGTGGACGCCGGTTCGCCGAGAAGGATATCCGCCAGGGCGTGAATCTAGAGCACGTTCCGATTCCATGGAAACGGAACGTGCTCTAAGTCTTCTTCCACGGCCGCAGGGCGCGGATCTGCCACTTGCCCTCGTGGATGCGGCAGCCCTCGCCTTGCAGCCAGGACGCGGCGCCTTTGCGCACGTAGCTCGCGAGGAAATCACGGCACAGGAAGCCGTCCTGCGTGTAGGCGCTGGCGAGCGGCGTCACCGTGCCGCGCGCGCCGGTCCGCGGATTCTCCCACGGAACGCTCAGGGTGGCCTTGCCGTCGAGCGCGCGGGTCGCGGCCGCGCGCGCATAGGCGAGATCGTTGTCGGCCGCGGCGGTCGGCTCGGGCGCCGGCGCCCCGCTCGGCGCGACCGAGGCGGTCGTTTCATCCTTGTCGGGTCCGAACAGCGATCCGAGTTGATACGAGAAGCTGCAGGCGCCGCCCGGCAATGCAAGCAGCAGTCCGGCGACAGGCAAGAGCCGGCGCCATAGGCTCGGGCCGGCGCTTCCGATATAACGGCTCCGCCGGGACGCCGATGCTGGCACTGAACCGGCCACGAGACCGCTCCGCACGATGTCCGACACGGCTCCGATAAGACACCCGACTTGGTTAACGACCGGTGACTTCGCCGATGCGGACGAGCCGTTGCGGCTGTTCGCCGCCTGGTTCGAGGACGCCAAGCGCGCCGAGACCGCCGATCCCGACGCCATGGCGCTCGCGACGGTCGATAAGGACGGCCTGCCCAATGTGCGGATGGTCCTGCTGAAGGGATTCGACGAACGGGGGTTTGTCTTCTACAGCAACCAAGGCAGCCAAAAGGGGCGGGAGTTGGCCGATCGTGCGGCGGGTGGCGCGGTCTTTCATTGGAAATCGTTGAAACGGCAGGTGCGCCTGCGCGGTCCGGTGGAGCAAGTCGCGGATGCCGAATCGGACGCGTATTTCGCCAGTCGCGCCCGGCTGTCGCAGATCGGCGCCTGGGCGAGTCAGCAGTCGGCGCCGCTCGAAAGCCGCCTCGCCTTCGAGAAGGCGATGGCGCTCGCGACCGCCCGCTACGCGGTCGGCGCGGTGCCGCGGCCGCCGTACTGGGTCGGCTACCGGATCGTACCGTTGATCATGGAGTTCTGGCAGGACCGCCCCTACCGGCTGCACGATCGCGTCGAGTTTCGTCGCGCCGCGCTCGATGCCGCCTGGAGCAAGACGCGGCTTTACCCGTAAGAGAAAAGTTGGAGCAACGCACCGAAATGTCGACCTCGCAGACCAATCAGCCGCGCCGGGTGCTGCTCCTCACCGGAGCGAGCCGCGGCATCGGCCACGCGACGGTCAAGCGGTTCTCCGCCGCCGGCTGGCGCGTGATCACCTGCTCGCGCCATCCGTTTCCGGAGAACTGTCCGTGGGAAATGGGACCCGAGGATCACATCCAGGTCGACCTCGCCGATCCCGCCTCGACCCAGGCCGCGATCGCCGAGACTAAGAAGCGGCTCGACCGCGGCGAGCTGCACGCGCTGGTCAACAACGCGGCGATCTCGCCCAAGGGCGACGGCGGCAAGCGCATGGGCTCGATCGACACGACGCTCGACACCTGGGAGCACGTGTTTCACGTCAACTTCTTGGCGCCCATCATGCTGGCGCGCGGCCTGATCGACGAGCTCAAGGCGACCAAGGGCTCGGTCGTCAACGTCACCTCGATCGCGGGGTCGCGCGTGCACCCGTTCGCCGGCGCCGCCTATGCGACCTCGAAGGCGGCGCTCGCGGCGCTCACCCGCGAGATGGCGTTCGATTTCGGTCCGCTCGGCGTGCGCGTCAACGCGATCGCGCCCGGCGAGATCGATACCTCGATTCTCTCGCCCGGCACCGAGGAGATCGTCGCCCACCAGATTCCGATGCACCGCCTCGGCACGCCCGACGAGGTCGCCAAGATCATCTACGTGCTGTGCACCGAGACCTCGTCCTACGTGAACGGCGCCGAGATCCACATCAATGGCGGCCAGCACGTGTGAGTCGGGCGCCAGGAATCAAAATCAGGTATCGAGATCCCGAATCAAAAAATCAGGGGCCGGCGGCCGGCCCCTGATTTTTGTCATTCGACTCTGTGACTCAGGCGGCTTGATGAGTAGCCTGGTAGGCCTCGCCCTGATCGTCGCCGCCTGCCGGCGCCGCCGACTTGAGCTCGCCCTGGTAGCGCACTGCAGCCGCAACCGCCGAGATTCCGATTTCGCCATAGCGTCGGTCGAGCGCCTCGCGCGGCTTCCCGCGGTTGCCCTCTGGCCGTTTACTCCCGTTGTCCACTGTGTCCTCCTTCTTGAAGTCCCGTCTGTTGGTGAATCTGTACCGCGACATCGGCGGAAATGGGCTGAAAACCGCACGATTAAGCGGCATTTCGAACCCGCCGCCAGAATTGGCCGGGCGTGGTAAAGGGAACATTAAGGGCTGTGCATCACAATGGTGCGGTGCGATGGCCGCAGCCGGTCGGGCCGTCGCGCGGCGGTGCGCGCGGGGTAGAATTGTGCCGCATCTTCCACGGGTTACCGTGAACTGAGGCATTCCTGCAACAGGTTCACACGCTTGATGGGAGGGAGCGCCGCAATGCCTGGAAGGCGGGCGCGATTTTAGATAGAACCTAAACAGGGGTTGAGAACAGAACCGGCGTGTTCGTACTCGGGTGACGGGTGAAGCAATGAAGGTTGCGAACGGGTTCGCTTTGGCGATGTTGGGGCTCATGCTCGGCGGCTGCGTCGAGTCGACACTCGAGCCGACGTCGCAGGCCAACTTCAAGCCGCGGGACAAGGAACTTCTCGCCAGGGCGCCCTACGCCCAGGCGACGATCCCTGAGCCTTATCAGCGGCATATCGTCGACTACCACCGCAAGGAAGCGGCCGGCACCGTCGTGATCGATACCGACGCGCGGTTCCTCTACCTCGTGCTGCCGAACAAGAAAGCCATCCGCTACGGCGTGACGGTCGGCGAAGAGGCCCAGGTGTGGTCGGGCGTCGCCAAGATCGGCAACATGACGGAGTGGCCGTCCTGGACGCCGACGCCGGGCGAGCATGAGCGCCTCGGGAACATCCCGAACTTCGTCGCCGGCGGCCCGCAGAACCCGATGGGCGCGCGCGCGATGTACCTCTTCGCCAACGGCAAGGACACGCTCTATCGCATCCACGGCACCAATCAGCCGGAATACATCGGCTCGGCGATCTCCTCGGGCTGCATCCGCCTCACCAACGAGGACGTGATCGACCTCTACAACCGGGTGAAGGTCGGCACCACCGTGGTGGTGCTGGCGCCGGGCCAGGGCGACTCGCCGGCGAGCCCGCGCGTCGCCTTCACGGGCGGCCGCGACAGCTGACGTCTGGTCAGATCGAATTTGGCAGCGGCGCCGCCTGAACGCGGCGCCGTTTGCTTTCGTGCGGCTCAGCCGAGCTCGATTCGCACGATCTCGGGCGGCACGCCGATCCGCACCGGAATATTGCTGACCCCGAGGCCGCCCGACACGACCATGTGGCGGCCCTGCTCGACGATGTGGCCGTAGGCGAAGCGCGCCCCGTAGGCCGAGGGCACGTAGCGTTCCCACAGGAACGGCACCCTGATCTGGCCGCCATGGGTGTGGCCGGCGAGCGTGAGCGAGACGCGGTCCGGAACTTTTGTGAAGATATCCGGCTCGTGCACCGCGAGGATCACCGGATCGTCGCTGTCGATCTGGCGCAGCGTGCCGGCGAGGTCGTCCTCGCCGCGGAAGCGATGATGTCCGAGCGGATGGGCAAGCTGGTCGCCGAGCCCGGCGAGCCAGAAGCGGCTTCCCGGATCGCCGAGCCGCAGCGCGCGATTCTCGAGCGTCGGGATGCCGACCCGGGCGAGCGCCGCGCGCACGCCCTTGATGTCGTGCCACCAGTCGTGGTTGCCGAAAATCGCCCAGGTGCCGAGCCGGCTGCGCAGCCGCGCCAGCGAGGCCGCCCACACCGGACCCGGCACGTGCTCGGTGACGAAGCGATGGGTGGCGAAGTAGTCGCCGAGCAGCAGCACGAGATCGGCGCTCTCCAGGTTGGCGATATCGACCACCCGCTCGATGTGGCGCGCCGTCATGTTCGGGCCGCCCGCATGCAGATCGGCGATCACGTGAATGGAGAGGCGCTGGCCGGCGGGCCAGCGCGGCGGGGTGAGCCGATAGCGGGTCACCAGGATGCTCTCGGGCTCGATGCCGACCCCGTAGGCGGCGGTCGCGACGCCCGCCAAGGCGAACCCGGCAAATCCGCGCATGATGACGCGCCGGGTCACGCCCGGACGCAGCAGCGCCCGGCCCGGCGGGCGCGCCACAGGCGGATGGGCATCCTCATTCATGGGGAATGCGTTAACCAATCGCGCGGAGCGCCCCCGAGCGGCTCTCACCATGCGCACGATGCGTGGCGAAAGTTAGTTCTCAAAGTTGGTCCGCCAAAGTTAGCGCGCCAAGGTTAGCTCGTCATGAACGACTCGCGCTTCGCCCAGTCGAGCGTGCGGTCGAGCGCGCGGCCGAGCCGGGCAAACAGCTCGTCGACCTCGTCGGCCTTGATGATCAGCGGCGGACATAGTGTCACAGTGTCGCCCGCGACCGCCCGCACGATCAGGCCCTCGTCCTCGGCGAAGCGCACGCAGCGCATGGCGACGCCCGCCTTGGGATCGAACGCCTGCTTGGTTCGCTTGTCGGCGACGAGCTCGAGGCCGCCCATGAGGCCCATGCCGCGCGCCTCGCCCACCAGCGGATGATCGCCGAGCGCCTTGAGCCGGGCCTGGAGCTGCGGGATCCGGGCGGCAGCCGCCGCAAAGACCTTGTCGCGCGCATAGATCTCCAGCGTCTTGAGCGCCACCGCGGCCGACACCGGATGCCCCGAATAGGTGAAGCCGTGGTGGAAGCCGCCGAGCTTGCGGCTTTCCGCCAGCATCGCCTCGTACATCATCTCGGGGATCATCACGCCGGCGATCGGCAGATAGGCCGACGACAGCGCCTTGGCGACCGACAGCGCATGCGGACGGAAGTTGAGCGCCTCGCAGCCGAAGTTGCGGCCGAGCCGGCCGAAGCCGCAGATCACCTCGTCGGAGATCATGTAGACGTCGTACTTCTCGCACACGCGGCCGATCTTCTCGAAATAGGTCTTCGGCGGCACGATCACGCCGCCCGCGCCCATGACCGGCTCGGCGACGAAGGCCGCGACCGTCTCGGCGCCGCCTTCGCGCTCGATCAGCGCCTCGAGCTCGGCCGCGAGCCGAGTCGCGAACTCCTCCTCGGTCTCGCCGTCCTGGGCGCCGCGATAGTGGTGCGGGCAGGCCGCGTGCACGACGCCGGGGATCGGCAGGTCGAAGTCCGCGTGGTTGAGCGGCAACCCGGTCACCGACGCCGCCCCCATGGTGAGGCCGTGAAAGCCCTTGATGCGGCCGATGATGGTCTTCTTCTTCGGCCGGCCGAGCGCGTTGTTCATGTAGCGCACGAGCTTGATCTGGGTGTCGTTCGCCTCCGAGCCCGAGTTGCAGAAAAAGACCTTGGAGATCGGCACCGGCGCCATCTCCTTGAGCTTCTCGGCGAGCTCGATCGCGGCGTCGTGGCTCTTGCCGTTGTAGAGATGGGTAAAGCCGATCCGGCGCATCGCCGCCGCGGCCGTCTCGGCAAGCTCCTCGTTGCCGTAGCCGAGCGCCGTGCACCACAGCCCGGCCATGCCTTCGAGATAGGCCTTGCCGGTGTTGTCGTAGACGAACACGCCCTTGCCGCGTTCGATCACCAGCGGCCCGGTCTCGCGCAGCAGCGCCAGGTTGGTGTTGGGATGCGCGAGCGTCTCGATGTCGCGGATCGCGAGGTTGCTGAGGGGCATGGGGATCGTCCGTTGTTCGCCGCGCCATCGTGCCCGCTCGGACGCACGCACGCATGGCCGCGCATGATGTGATCGGAAAAGTCCTGCAACTTTCCGCGATGCCGCGCCGGCGTCAAGGTTTCTCCGCGTCGGCCGGAACCTGCGTCGGAGCGTCGGCCGGAGCGTCTTTCGCGCCGTCCTTTGCGCCATCTTGCGCAATCACCGGCCGCGGGCGCGGCAACGGGACCGGCGGCGGCGGGTCGCGCACCTCCCAGTGACAGATGCGGTAGTTGTTGCTGCGCTCGGCGAGGTCGACGTGGATGTGCTCCTCGTGGTAGCCGTCGGAGCCCGGGCCGAGCACCGTCATGAAGCGGGCGCAGGCGCTCGCCTTCATCCGCTCGCGAAAATCATGCGACACGGTCGGCTCGGTCGGGCGAAACACCCGCCCGTCGACGAGCTTGACCGAGCGGATATCGAGCGCGTTCGCCTTGCCGTGCTCGCTCAGCTTGGCGCCGACGATCCGGTTCATGCCGCGACAGTCGTAGGAATCGTAGTTCTCGATGTCCGCCAGCGGCGCGCCGAGGCTGCCGGCGAGCGGTCCGAGGTCGGTGCGCACCCAGTCGGCGATCGCTTCCGCCATGCTGCAGCGGAGCGTCGGCGCCGGCAGCAGCGCCACCCGCGAGTGATTCGGCATCAACACCGCATCGAGCCGCACCACGTCCGGCGCGCCGCACGCGCCCGGCCCGATCAGCGGCGGCAGCCGGTCGATGACCGCCTCATCGGCCAGTCCGCGCTCGCAAGCGGTGGGCTCGGGCAGCGGGCGCGGCGGCGCCTCCGCGGGGCGTGGGCGCGGCAACGGAATCTCTTCGGCGGCGGCTTGGGGTATCGGGGCGGCGGCCGGGGCTTCGGCGGGCCGCGGACGTGGGAACGGAAGGTCTTTGGCGGTGGCTGCGCCCGCGGTCAGGACAACGGCCAGCAGCGCGGTTGCGGAAAGGAGTCGCATGGGAGGGGCCACCGGTCGGCCACGATTGCGGTTTTCTGCGGGCGCGTAATCGATAAGTCCCGTGATAGCCTCGTGGTTCCAACAGGCAAAGCGGCATGGACTTCGACGTCGCGGTGGTCGGACTTGGCGTGACGGGCGGCGCCGCACTGCACCGGCTCGCGCGCCGCGGCTGCCGCGTGGTCGGCATCGAGCGCTTCACGCCCGGGCACGATCGCGGCTCCTCGCACGGCGCGACGCGCATCATCCGGCTCGGCTATTTCGAGCATCCCTCCTATGTGCCGCTGGTGCGCGCGGCGTTCGCGCTGTGGCGCGCGCTCGAACGGGACGCCGGCGCGTCACTGTTGCGCGTCACCGGCATCATCGAGATCGGCGCGCCCGACAGCGAGCTCGTCACCGGCACGTTGCGCTCCGCGCGTGAGCACGCCCTCGACCATGAGCCGCTTGATGCCGCCGGCCTGATGCGCCGCTTCCCGGCCTTCCGGGTGCCGGAAAATTTCGTCGGCGTGTATCAACCCGAGGGCGGGATCCTGGCCGCCGAGCCGGCGGTGCTCGCCCAGATCGCGCTTGCCCAGGCGGCCGGTGCCGAGGTGCGCGCCAACGAAACCGTGCACGCGATCGAGCCGCGCCCGGATGGCGTGCGCATCGTCACCGACCGCGGCAGCGTCGAGGCCGCACAGGCGATCGTCGCGGCCGGCCCTTGGGCGAAGCGCCTGCTGCCCGGTCTCGTGCTGCCGATCCGCGTCACCCGCCAGGTGGTCGGCTGGTTCGCGCCGGCCGATCCACGGCTGTTCGCACCCGAGCGTTGCCCGGTGTTTCTGATCGATAGCGGGGCCGGCATGTTCTATGGCTTCCCGGCTGGGCATAGGCCCGGCATCAAGTTCGCCAAGCACCATCATGACGACGAAGCCGTCGACCCGGATGCGCCCGCCCGGCCGATGACCGACGCGGACGAGGCGACGCTGCGCGCCGCGCTCGCCGCTCATGTGCCGGCCGCGAACGGCCGCCGGCTCGACGCGCAGACCTGTCTCTACACCATGGCGCCGGACGGCCATTTCATCATCGACCGCCTGCCCGCCGTACCGCAGGTGATCGTCGCCTCGCCCTGCTCCGGCCATGGCTTCAAGTTCGCCCCCGTGGTCGGCGAGATCCTGGCCGACCTCGCGACCGCGGGGACCACCCGGCACGACATCTCCCGTTTCCGGCTCGCGCGGTTCGCCTGAACCTTTTTGCGCCTCGCCCCGTACCTAGCGGCGGGTTGCGCCGGCCCGGCGGGGCGCTAACCTTGGCATCGGCCGCCGCGGCGGCCCAATGAGACGCGACGCCGCCAGAGGGAACGCCATGCTCGGTCTGATGCAGGACTGGCCGCTGCTGATCCATCGGATCATCGACCACGCGGCGACCTATCACGGCGGGCGGCAGGTCATCTCGCGCTCGATCGAGGGACCGATCCACACCACGACCTACGCGGACATCCGCCTGCGCGCCAAGAAGGTGGCGCAGCGCCTCGCGCGCGACGGCATCAAGCCGGGCGACCGGGTCGCGACGCTCGCCTGGAACACCTGGCGCCATCTCGAGGCCTGGTACGGCATCGTCGGCATCGGCGCGGTCTACCACACCGTCAATCCGCGCCTGTTCGTCGACCAGATCGCCTGGATCGTCAATCACGCCGAGGACCGCGTGATGATGACCGATCTCACCTTCGTGCCGTTGTTGGAGAAGCTCGCCGACAAGCTGACGACCATCGAGCGCTACATCGTCTTCACCGACGCCGCCCACATGCCGAAAACCTCGCTCAAGAACGCGATCCCCTACGAGCAATGGATCGCCGACGGCGACGGCGACATCGCCTGGGCGCAGTTCGACGAGAACACCGCGGCCGGCATGTGCTACACGTCGGGCACCACCGGGCATCCCAAGGGCGTGGTCTACTCACACCGCTCGAACGTGCTGCACGCGCTCGCCCATTCCAGCGCCTCGGTGCTCGGCCTGTCGGCGACCGACGTGGTCCTGCCCGTGGTGCCGCTCTTTCACGCCAACGGCTGGTCGCTCGCGTTCGCGGCGCCGCTCTCCGGCGTGACCCTGGTTATGCCCGGCGCCAAGCTCGACGGCGCCTCGATCCACGAGCTGCTCGACACCTACAAGGTGACCTGCACGGCCGGCGTCCCGACCGTCTGGCTGATGCTGCTGCAGCATCTGGACAAGACCGGCGGCAAGCTGCCCCATCTCAAACGCGTGGTGATCGGCGGCTCGGCCTGCCCGCGCGCCATGACGCAGGCGTTCCAGGACGACTACGGCGTCGACGTCGTCCACGCCTGGGGCATGACCGAGATGAGCCCGCTCGGCAGCGCCTGCACGTTGATCCCCGAATATGCCGGGCTCGCCGGCGAGGCGCGCCTCGACGTCCAGATGAAGCAGGGCCATCCGCCCTTCACGGTCGAGATGAAGATCACCGACGACATCGGCCGCGCGCTGCCCTGGGACGGCAAGACTTTCGGCCGCCTCAAGGTGCGCGGTCCCGCGGTCGCGAAGGCCTATTTCAAGGGCGAAGGCGGCAGCATTCTCGACGCGGACGGATTCTTCGACACCGGCGACGTCGCCACCATGGACCCGCACGGCTACATGCAGGTCACGGACCGCGCGAAAGATGTGATCAAATCGGGCGGCGAATGGATCTCGTCGATCGATCTGGAAAATCTCGCCGTCGGCCATCCCGCCGTTGCCGAGGCCGCGGTGATCGGCATCAAGCATCCCAAATGGGACGAGCGGCCGCTGCTGGTCGTGGTGATGAAGCAGGGACACGAGGCGACGCGGGAAGACATCCTCGGCTTCATGGAAGGCAAGATCGCGAGCTGGTGGATGCCGGACGACGTCGTGGTGGTCGCCGAGATCCCGCACACGGCGACCGGCAAGATTCAGAAGACCACGCTGCGCGAGCAGTTCAGGAACTACGTGCTGCCCAGCGGGGCGCAGTGAGCTTTCAAGACGCTCGACCGGGGGTGGAACGGCCGGCCGTTCGACTGCGGTGGCGCGGGA
>Ga0335081_10019028_pt1 | contig 11102 bp, 12 predicted proteins | sample Lox_Sample_35_FD_206713 | JGI IMG/M metagenome (GOLD analysis project Ga0335081, IMG submission 206713) | Soil microbial communities from Loxahatchee National Wildlife Refuge, Florida, United States - Lox_Sample_3.5 | ecosystem: Environmental > Terrestrial > Soil > Wetlands | place: USA...
GAACGGAAATCAGCCGCCGCCCTCAGTTCATCGATATGCCAATGGTGTCGCTTTCTTAAATGGCGGTGCCGTTCCATTCTTTTTGAAAGATTCACCATGGCCGACCCCACATAGATGTAAAAGCCCCTCTTGAAATGGACGCTCCCCAATTTCCCGACGCCGATCTTCCGATCTTTCTTCAGATTTAGGACGAGAAGATAGCTTCCTCGGTCCCTGGCTTCTCTTTCAATGGTGTCCCAAGGGATGCTAAGAACCCTGACCTCGGAAGAGAGTGAAAGGTCTCGGTTCCAGCGAACCGAAACAGGAATCACTCCAACCCTATCCCGGACACGAAGAAGCGTCTGCGTGAAATTCAGGTCTGTATGATAATCGGGCATGAAGGTCCTGGCCAATGGCCAGTGGACGATAAAGAGGCAGACCGTCTTCATCCCCTCCTCCGAAATCTTAGCCAGTTCTCTGAGGTGGCGGGCCCCTCTCTCCGTGACCGCGTCGGGAAACATGGCGATGCTTTCGCCCACGAGGGTACAGGACTTCACCTCCAACAGGATCTCCTTTCCCTTTTCCTCGAGAAGAAAATCAAACCGGCTGCTTTCGGCCCGAACCTCTGATTTGACAATGTGGGTCCCTTCCAATCCGGGGATCTTCCTCCTCTCCAGGAGAGAGCGAGCAACTTCATTGGTCCGATGCGTATGGAGCATGACCGGCCGACCCTCGCGCTCGACTGCCACGGCTGTGTAAAGGGTTTTTCGATCCAGAGATTTCATTTCTCTTGTCAAATAAACCATCCGGCCGGAGAGAAGCAGCTCTTGGAGCCTCCCCGGGTTTGGGAGAAAGGCGAAGAGGATTTGCCCCTTCCACTCGCACTTAATCAGAAATCGATTGGGGCGCTGAAGAAAGCGCGCTCGTATCACATGCTTGAAAAATTTCCTTTTTTCAGGTGGCGTGTCCACGTCCAATTTTATTAACATACTCACGGTTCAAAAAAAACAGGATGCCTGCCTTAGGGACACCGGATCGACCGAAATTCCCGCCTGGCGAACGAAGCTTTCCTCCACCCTGTTGCTGCGAGTCCGGCCAAAACCGCGAAAAGGTACGGGACGGGGTCACGGGGAAGGCAACATTGCTCCATGCCATCCGAAATGACCATCCATATCCCCGATTCGAACATGAGCTTCTGATTGAAAATGGAACCGGAAGATAATAAAATGTTTAGACGATGCGCTTTCCAACCGTGACCTTAGAAGGAAAAAAACTACCGAGGCTGATCTTCTCGATTCAACCTCCGACTCCTCACGATCGGGAAGTCTATCCCCTGATGCAAAAGGTCTACGAAATGGGGGCCTGGTGTTTTGATCTCCCTTCTGAAAACCATCTGAAAGCCTTCAGAGAGTTGAAGCATTCGACCACCGATCAGATGCTCATCGGCCTGTTTCATCTCGAGGCGGAAGCAGGAATCTCCTATCTGGGAAAACCCCTCCATCGTTTTGAGTCAAAAGTGATCTCAACCATCCGAAAAGACCTCCTCCCCGCCCATCTGAAAAGAAATGTCCTTCCTCCCTCTTCTTCCGCCGAGGTGTTCACACAGAAAGAGATCGACCGGATCGCTTTCGATCCCGTTTGCTTTGAGGAGGCCCTTTCCACCTTCGATCCCGAGGTTTCTCCCTTCCTCTTCCTCGGAGAAAAATATGGAGACTGGATCTTGGCGTTGGGCCGGATTGATCTCCTCCATGAAATGGTGTCCGGGATCAGACGAAAAGGATTCCTTCCCATCTTTACGGGTCAATGGGCGACCTTTGTCCTTCCGAAGGCAAAACCTCTCCGGGTTGCCGCCTATGCCATTCCCATCAACAAAAGATGGAGCCTTTTCGATTTGCAGCGGGCCTCCGATCTGATCAAGAAGTTTGACAAGCCCGTGATCAGCCTTGACCCTCTTGATGACGGAAACCTGTTACAGGAATCCGAAAAGGCCTTTTCTTTTCTCTTCGAGGAATTGAAGATTTGCGCGGCGGTCGCTAAGATTGCTTCCGAAGAAGAAGCCGGGAGAGTGGTTGAAGCCTTGAAGAGGTTCCCTTCCCTCATCCCCCCGCGAAAAACATGATTGCCCCCGCCACCAAGGGAATGCTGAGATTGTCGTTGACTCTTATTGGAAGAATCTCGATCACCGTCGCCCCCAGCGCCGCCAAGCTCCCTGAGAACCGGTCCAGATGAGGATAGATCCAGACGATGCAGAGGGAGGTGATCAGAAAAGCCAGGCTCCCTTCAAGCGTTTTCCCAAGAATCTTAACTCTCCCAATTCCCTTCCCGATCAACGCGGCCGCTGTGTCGGAAAGAATCAGGATAAGCATGCTGGCAATGGCAATCGATTTTGGAAAAAGGAGAATGGTCAGAATGGTCGAGAAGATAAAATAGGTTGAGCCCATCAAGGCGAATTTCTCCTCTTCTCTTAGAACCCTGCCGAAAAAGTATTTTCGAAAAAGGGAGGCTATCCCGCGGTGGTAGTGGCGAATGAGATCAACCAAGAGAAGAGCCAAAAAGAATGGAACGAGAAAGAGGATGATCGTCTCTTCGGAGGTCAACGCATATGCAACAGGAACGATCAGGCTGGCCAGGTGGACAATCTTTCTCTTGATCTCGACACCGGTCAACATAATTTAGTTCAAAGTCTAATGCCGAAATTTGAGAGTTTAAGGAAAAGTCTTTATCACAAACGGGGTTCCCGTTTCCTCAACACCATCTCGTCCCCGCGTCTCCGGGTCTCTTTCTCATTGATCTTACCCCGAAATCCACGGTCCGAACTGACCTTCCTGACCTTTTCTATCTCCTCTGGCGTGAGATGACGGAATTGTCCGAAGGGCACATCTCCTAAACGAATCGGCCCGTATTCGATTCGCTTCAACTTCAGAACAGTGTGGCCAATGGCTGAAAACATTCTCTTCACCAGATGGTTTCTCCCTTCTGTCACGACGACCCGAACCCAGCTGTTTTTCTCTCTGTGGCTGATCAGGCTGCACGAGACGGCCTTCGCTTCGCCATCTTCGAGCTTCACCCCCCTTCTGAGCCGGTCCAGCTTCTTCTCCTCCGGGACCCCGGCGATCTTCACCAGATAGGTCTTCGGGATCGAAAAGCTGGGATGGGAAAGGAGATAAGCAAGGTTCCCATCATTCGTGAGGAGGAGAAGTCCTTCGGCATCGAAATCGAGCCGACCCACAGGATAGACTCGCCATTTCACGTTTTTGACAAAATCCATGATCGTCGGTCTTCCTTGAGGGTCTTTGACCGTGGAAAGATAACCTCTCGGCTTGTTGAGAAGAAGAACGATATGAGGTTCAAAAGAGGCGATTCTTTTTCCATCTACTTTGATGTGATCTCTCGAAGGATCGGCCTTAAAGCCCAACTCCTCAACAATCTTCCCGTTGACCGACACCCTTCCTTGGATCACCATTCTCTCGGCTTCCCTTCTCGAGGCGATCCCGCTCTTGGCGATAATCTTCTGAATCCGCTCCATATTGATTTCTCTCTCCCATGACAGGAGGGAAAGATGGGAGAGGGAGTTAGTCCTGTCCACTCCCATCCTGACCCACCCCTATTTGGGCGGAAGGCTGAACGAAAGAATCTTCGGAGGCCACTCCCTCCGGCACAGGTTTTGGCCTCTCTTCCTGGGAGTCCGCCTGGGGAGGGATCTCTTTGGGAGTGATTTCATCCGGCTCCGGAGGAGACTGGATCTCCCGGAGTTTGGGAAGATCGGAAAGCGAATTAAGGCTGAAAAGTTCGAGGAAGGCTTTGGTAGTTCCATAGACGAGGGGGCGCCCCGGCAGATCTTTTCGCCCTACAATCTTGATCAACCCTTTTTCCATCAGGGTGTGAAGAACAGATCCCGAATCGACTCCTCGAATCTCCTCAATCGCGGGCCGTATGATCGGCTGGCGGTAGGCAACGATCGCCAATGTTTCTAAAGACGCTTGGCTGAGTTTAACAGCCCTTCCTTTTTTCAGCCGGTTCACCCATTCGGCCCAACCGGGCTTGGTTCGAAACTGGTATCCACCGGCTATTTCCGTCAGTTCGATCCCCTTGGACGGATTTCCATATTCCTCTTGAATCCGCTGAATCCCCTCCAAAATGGCCTCTTTATTCGATTCCGGCAGAATCTCTAACAGGGAATCCACGCGGATCGGCGAATCCGAAACGAAAAAGAGACTTTCTAGTATTGGCTTCACATCAAAATCATCCATCTCCCTATCCTTTAACTGCGATTACAGACAAGCACGGCATGATGACGCTTTTGGCACTCTTCATCAAAGAATGATCCTCTTTCAACCCTCGGGCATCGCTCGAGGTCGTTCGCAATGCTTATGCTGACCCGCTCCGCCGTCGGTCAGGAGCGTCTGCGCGCCCGCAGGCACGGAATTTCCAAAGCAGGCTGGGTTCTCGAGATTTGGGGTTATCTCGTCTCAAGAAACTCTATCTTTTCACCGGGGGAAATAGAACAGATGGCGTGCTTGTAGACCAACTGGTCACTCTCTCCCCGCAAGATGATACAAAAATTGTCGAAGCTGAGAACCAGCCCTTCCATCTGACGACCCGTGGTTAATTCGATCACCACATGTTTGCGGTCCCGGCGGATACGGTTGAGAAACTGATCCTGGTTATTCATCTGATTCTTCATCATGCCATGGCTCCTCCCCTTCCCAAAAAGGATTTGACTCTGAGAAGTATCTCTCGGCGACCTATTGACTCTTTCCACCAATGGACTTCCGGATCCGCCTTAAACCATGTCCATTGCCGTCTGGCATAATGACGGGTATCTCTTTTCATCTGTCGGAGGGCCTCATCCCATGTGAGATCTTTCCGAAGAAATTGACCCATCTGTTTATAACCTAAACTTTGCATCGGCTTCAATTCTGGTCCGTACCCCATCTCCATCAGCCTCTCCACCTCCTGAAGCAGCCCCTTTTCCAACATCTGATCGACTCTTTCCTCGATACGGACGTAAAGCCTGTCCCGGTTCTCCTCAATGCCAATTTTCAACGTAAGGTAAGGGCTCTCCCCGAAACGATGTCGCTCCCGATAAAAAGAGATCGGAGTCCCTGTCGAATCGTAGACCTCCAGCGCCCGCATCGTTCGATAGAGGTCATGGGGATGAAGAAGAGAGGCTGTTTGGGAATCGACTTTCTTCAGCCGTTCATAAAGGGCCTCTGCTCCCTTTTCTTCGGCTTCCCGCCTTAGACTCTCCCGAACCTGCGGATCTATTCTGGGACTGGTAAAAAGTCCCTGGGTGAGCGTTTTGATGTAAAGCCCTGTTCCCCCGACGACCCAAATGGGTTTTTCAGCCTGGGACAGTTGATCGATCGCCTTCCGGCCCAGGGTTCGATAAAGGGCCGCGTGGAAAGGCTGATCAGGATTTACCAGGTCAATCAGGTGATGCCGGATCCTTTGTCTTTCGTCGAGCGTCGGTTTGCCCGTCCCGATGTCCATATATCGGTAAACCTGCATCGAGTCAGCGCTGACGATTTCACCCCCTAATTCCTCCGCCCATTCCATTGCCAATCGAGATTTCCCGATTCCCGTCGGACCGAGGAGAATCACGATCCGAGGTTTTTTTTTCTCAATCTCTCCGGCCATATGGAGTGGATTTTAATGAATTCGAGATGAGACTTCAAGGGCAAAGTGGAGATAAGACAAAGCAATAAAATTTTCAATAAAATTTTCTTGAAATTATGATTTAATTTGTATAGGATTAACCCTGTCCTTGATGGATTAGAATTCGAGAAAGAATCAAAAACCGGTGCCCGAACCCCAAGGATCCCCGTTACCCCAAACCGTCGTTTCTTTCGAATGCGAAACACAGAGGAGCCTCGATATGCCGTCCACATTTTTCATCAACCCTCGGACAAACCCTGAACTCAGGAGCCTTCACGAGATTATCCTCCTCCCTCCTCAGAACCACCTGCAAGATTATTTTCTTGGAGTCATGGCGATTCTGTCCCAAAATTTCTCAGTCAAGTATTCTGCCCTTTTTCTCCAAGACCCCCAGAGGGATTCCCTTCATGTGGAGGCCCTCTTCGGAATCGATCAAGAAACTCATCCCCACACCTGCCCCAGCCAAAAAGGGACGATCGGTAAAGCCCTGGAATCGAGGCGTCCCATGGTAATCCAAAACTTAAGTCAGGAGCCGCTCTATGAAGAAATGATGAAGAGCCAGAAGCGCGTTGAGAAGATTCCGGCCCCCCTGCTCTGTATTCCTCTGATGGCGGCGGATGAGCCGGTGGGCGTGATCAATGTCAATTCTCTGTACGGACCCAGAAACGAATTTGTTGAAGATTTCCAGTTTCTCTCCGTCCTCTCGGCAATCCTCTCCCCTGTGATCAGAAATTATCATCTGAAAAGAAGCGAACCTTTTTCGAAGGATGGTAGGGGGAAGGCAAGATCCCATCTCCTGGATGAGATCTTAGAACAGAAGCTGGTTGAAGTTTTGAACAGGATTGATCCTTATGTAGAGACCAAGACCAAGATGGGGATCTTTGACGACATCATTCGAGTGGTGGAGAAGATCCTGATCAAGTCCGCCCTGGAAAGGGTGGACCATGTTCAAATCGCTGCGGCCCAATTCCTGGGAATCAATCGAAACACCCTCCGGAAAAAAATAAAAGAGCTGAAAATCAAGACCCGGAGCGGCTAGAAATATCGCCCCACCCCTCTTCGCCAGAGTAGGAATTTTTTCCTCTTCGAACTCCCGACTCTAAACTGCCCTGCCCCTTGCATTCTCTCCGCCCAAGAGTAACAATATTTTCATGTCCCGCGAACAGAATACGGAGAAGATCAAGGCCCTTTGCCATCCATGGGGAGGATCTCTCTTTGGGGTGGCGGATCTTCGTTCTTTCAGGAAGGAAGAAATCCTTCTCCCCGCTTCCTTAATCGAACAACTTCCCTACGCCATCTCGGTGGGATACCACCTTTCCGATGCTGTCCTGGAAGAGGTTGAAAACCAACCCACCCCGCTCTATTTCCACCACTACCAGAGAACCAATATTCTTCTGGACACGATCGGCCTGGTTGTGACCTCTGCCGTTCAGGATCAGGGATTTCAGGCGATGCCCATCGCTGCCTCTCAACTCGTAGATTGGAAAACCCAAAGAGGCCATCTCTCGCATAAGCATGTGGCCCGCGCTGCGGGATTGGGATGGATTGGCCGGAACAATCTCCTGGTGAATGAGCAATTCGGGTCTCGTATTCGTCTTGTGACCATCCTCACCGAGATCCCTCTTGTGGTGAACTCTCCCTCCACAAGGGATTGCGGCGCCTGCCTCCATTGTTTGTCCGTCTGCCCCGCAGGCGCCATCAAGGAACGGCAAGAGGATTTCAATCACCTTCGCTGTTATGAACAACTGAAGATTTTTGCGAAAACCCTCCATTTCAGCCATAATATCTGTGGCGTTTGTGTAAAGGCCTGCCGGGGAAAACGCTAACGAACAGAAGGGTCCAAGAGGTCCAGGGTTCTCGTGACGGAGCGGATGAGAAAGCTTGATTCCTCGAATCCTCGACCCTTCATCCACAAAGCGATGGAAGAATACGATGTGATCGTGGTCGGCGGGGGGCATGCGGGAATTGAGGCATCCTTGGCATGCGCCCGCATCGGATACGCGACCCTTCTCATCACTCAAAAAATCGAACAGATCGGCTATATGTCCTGCAATCCCGCTGTCGGCGGGTTGGCCAAGGGCCATCTGGTGAGGGAGATCGATGCCCTGGGGGGAGAGATGGCGAAAGCCACGGACGAAACGGGAATACAGTTCCGCCAGCTCAATGCCGGGAGAGGGCCTGCGGTCCGTTCTTCAAGGGCTCAGGTGGACCGTCACGGATACCGGCGCCGAATGAAAAGAGCGGTTGAAGGCCAAAAGAATCTGTTGATCAAAGAGGCGACGGTCGAGGAAATCTTAACCGATGGGAATCGAATCATCGGGGTAAGAACAGACTTGAACGAGACCCTTCGGGCAACGGTCCTGATCCTAGCCCCGGGGACATTCCTGAAAGGCCTGATCCACATCGGCCTAAGCCACTTTTCTGCCGGCAGGATGGGCGACCCGTCTTCCGTCGGTTTATCGGAGTCGCTCAAGCGCTTGGGGTTTCGAATGGGACGGCTCAAAACCGGAACCACACCTAGACTTGATCGCCGTACCATTGATTTTCCCCAGCTCACCCCTCAATACGGAGACGAACCGCCCCTTCCCTTCTCCTTTTCAACGGAGAGGATCGAGACCCAGCAGGTCCCCTGCCATATTACCTATACGAATCTCAAGACTCACGAGATTATCCGGAGCGGGCTCGACCGATCCCCTCTCTACTGCGGTATCATCAAGGGCATCGGTCCCCGTTATTGTCCCTCGATCGAAGACAAGGTCGTTCGTTTTGCGGACAAAAAAAGGCATCAGATCTTTCTGGAACCCGACGGCCTTCAGACGAATGAAATCTATCCGAACGGAATCTCCACCAGCCTTCCCGTCGATATTCAGATTCGAATGCTGAGGTCGATCCAGGGGCTTGAAGAAGTGGAGATCCTTCGACCCGGTTATGCCGTCGAGTATGATTTCGTCGACCCTACGGAGCTGAAGCCCTCTCTTGAAACAAAAAAGATCGGCGGACTCTTTCACGCGGGACAGATCAATGGAACGTCCGGTTATGAAGAAGCGGCAGCGCAGGGTTTGATGGCCGGAATCAATGCCTCCCGCCATCTTCAAGGAAGGGAGCCTCTCATCCTCAAACGCTCTGACGCCTATATTGGGGTCTTGATTGATGACCTGGTTACCAAGGGGACTGCCGAACCCTATCGTATGTTTACCTCCCGGGCAGAATACCGTCTCCATTTACGGGAAGACAATGCCGATTTGAGATTGACAGAAAAAGGATACGAAACGGGGTTGGTGAAGGACGGGAATTATCAAACCTTCTTGAATAAGAAAGGGGCGATCGAAAAAGCGCTATCCAGAATCTCCGCGGTGCGCGTCAATCCCACCAGAGAAAACAATGAAGTCCTCCAGTGTTTGGGAAGCGTTCCCCTGAAGAAAGACGCTTCTCTTCAAGAAGTATTGAAGAGACCCGAAATTCATTTCAGACATCTTTTTGAATTCGACCGAAGCCTGGAAAATCTTCCGGAGTCGGTACAGGACCAGGTCGAGATTCAGGTGAAGTACGAAGGTTATCTCACCCGGCAGATGGATCAGATTGAAAGATTCAAAAGATTGGAGGGAGCGAACATCCCGGAGGAATTTGATTTTGGCTCTATCATCGGTCTGACGACTGAGGTCAGGGAGAAACTGAAGAAGGTTAAGCCTCATTCCCTTGGCCAAGCCTCAAGAATTTCCGGCGTCACTCCTGCCGCCATCTCCATTCTGATGGTCAACTTAAAAAGACAGGGCTACCTGTAAAACTTCCATTCCCGCTTGTGTCTCCCCTCGCCGTTCAACCTCGAAAGAAGCGCAGGAAGGCCCCGATTCCTTGGCTTGCTGCGCTCACCAGAGTCGCAATCTCGCGCAGGGGTTCCTCGACCCTAGTCAATACAGCTTCCTCGAAATCCCGCAGGCGCTGGGCGGTCTGCTGAACCGTGGCAATCCCTTCTTCGACCTTGTTCACTTGTCGATGGACGGATTGCAGGATGGCGCTGACTTCTCTGGAGATGACGGTCAGGTCATGACTCAGAGGGACAACCTGCATTCGGGCCATTTCCAATAGCTTTTCAGCCTCCCGAGCCGTTCGACGAGCCTGCAAGATAACAGGAATGAGGGCAATGGCTACAACAACAATGGACGCGGCAATGACAGTAACGCTGATCGTCAGTAGCATAAACAACGGTCTCCCTTCGACCCATTCGGCGGTGCCGGGCCCTGCACTTCAAGGCACAAAAATGGATTCCCCCTCTGGGTCGGCCCCGAGTCCTCGGTGTTCAGGCCGAGGAGTCGAAGGAACGACTTAAGCTTTGGGCTCTTCTTTCCGATCTTCCCGAGACAACTCTTGCCTTGCGGCTTCCAAGCCTACCTCAACCGCTCCCTTCACTTTCTTCATTCCCGCTTTAGCCTCCCCCATCACTTCTTTTGCCTTGAGACGGGCCTCTTCAAGCTGAACGTTGGCTTCTTTCTTAAGTTCTTCGGCCCGACGATGGGCTTCTTCGAGGATAATCTTCGCCCTGGCTCGCGCTTCTGAATATAAGTCGTTCGCCTCATCGAAGACATCGCTCCCTTTCCGCTTCAGTTCGGACCTGAACTCCTCTCCGGATTTGGGAGCAAATAAAAGTCCTCCGAGCGCACCCAGGGCGCTTCCGATCAGAAGCCCTCTCAGAAATCCTCCTCGACCACTCTCATTTTCCGGCATTAGACGATACCTCCTTTTCTTCTGGGGTTACGACTCACCTTCTCAATCGACTGTTTTCCCGGTCCCTGACCAAACGAACTTTGCAGACACATGGAAAACTATCTCTATGCTAACCTATCCGAAAACACAGAGGGGATGAATAGGGTAACGGTTGTATTTTAGCACGAGAAGCGCTGTATTTTATACAAAAATCTTAAAGTCACGATGATCGGGGCATGTTTGGATTGGCGAGTCTTCCCCGGCCAAATTATTTGTCGGAAACAAGATTTTATTTGTTTGGCGCCACCTGTTTCTCCCCCATTGCCGAGTTTGCCTAGGCATCCGTTACCATCTCATCAGGTGACTCAACTGCGCTCGCCGATCTGTTCGCTCTCCTTCCCGAAATACAGTCCACCGCCTCTCTAAACCTTGCACGATTATCTCCGTAAAATCGCTTTGTCTCGTCCACGGCTCTGTCTGCTTTCCCTTTGATGTCCGCCCTCAGTTCTCTTCCGGATCTGGGAGCCATCAGAACGCCTGCCGCCGCCCCCAGAATGCCGCCAACCATAAATCCTTTTAACAGGCCGAAATTGTTCCCTTTGCAAGTTTCCATCTTTTTTTCCTCCTTTCCTCAAAACCTCAGCTTTCTCCCTCTGCCCTTCAGAGGACCCTTCATTAAAAAAATAGTGATTGACCGCTCTATTTGTCAAGGCAACCCCAACTGCAAGGGATCGCCGCCATTTCCTTTCTCCAAAAAAATTTCT
>Ga0335081_10019029_pt1 | contig 11102 bp, 18 predicted proteins | sample Lox_Sample_35_FD_206713 | JGI IMG/M metagenome (GOLD analysis project Ga0335081, IMG submission 206713) | Soil microbial communities from Loxahatchee National Wildlife Refuge, Florida, United States - Lox_Sample_3.5 | ecosystem: Environmental > Terrestrial > Soil > Wetlands | place: USA...
AAAGGCAAATCAACATGTCAGGTCGTTCGACGCGAATCGCTGAATGGCGAAGCTGCCACGCTCTACTCCGTGCATCGGGAATATGGCGAGGTCCAAGAGGACGGACAGATGTGGGTGTCCGCAAGCACCGGTCTACTTCTACGCGTCGAAGAGGACGTAGATAACAAAGGCAACCGAAAAAGGGAGCATCAATCCACGCACTTTGAATACGGCGACATTCGCGCACCCATGTAGGCGCAACAGAGCTTTGGTGCGTCCATCGCGCTAAAAATTAATAAGGAGTGTTGACAATGCCGAACTTTTGCGTGAAATGCGGATCAGCGCTGAGTGGCGGTCCCTTCTGCGTGAAATGCGGAGCTGATGCCCGCACCACTATGAATTCGGACCCGGTTCAAACCTATACACCTGCTAACCAAACTGCACAGGCCCCTCCCCAACCAGTCAATCCCGCACAAACGGGTCCAACAATTGTGCAATCACCGTCAGCCAAGACCGGAATGAGTATTCTCGCAAAGCTCGCGATCATTGCCGTCGTAATCATCTTCGTAGGCGGCGCAGCTGGAGTTGTCGGCGTGTACTACGTCGCGCATCGTGTCAGCCAAAAGATCCATCAAGCGGCGGACCAAATTCTTGCATCAGGTTCCCCTGCAAGCACGAGTTCCCAGGGGGAGGGCTCCGATCTGAGGAAATCGGAGTCTGGGCGCTCAGCAGAAAGCGGCAGTGTTGGGGACACGTGCCGCTTGCTGAGCAAAGAGGATGTCAGCAAGGCCATCGGCGTCGAGATTGTCCGCACGCAACCCGAGGACAACGGTTGCTCGTACATCGCCAAAGGCACCCAGGCCAACATGACGGCGAAACACGTCACAGCAATGGCGAAGGACAAAGGTGCTGACGCTCAGACGCAGAAGATGGTCCAGACCTTCGCGGGAACTCTCTTTAATTCGCTTCAGGAGCAACATCCAAATGAGCACGCGGACCAAAACGGTGAGGTGCCGGTATTCGTGTTCAGCATCGACAATCAGTCCGCCGAAGCGCAAATGCGCCTGACTGCCAAAACGTTCGGCAACCTGGGTCCGGGTCCGCAAGGTCTTCCCGGGATCGGCGATCAGGCATTCGACATGGGAAACGCCATGATCATGGTCCGCAAAGGCGACAAGCTGATTCGCATTATGTATACGACGTGCCCCTGCAACACTGATGAAATCAAGCCATTGGCCAAGATGTTGGCGGACCGCGTGTAGATGCATCGAGCGCGACGAGAAGACGGTTCAAAGAGGAAGCAAATGCGCGAAGTCATTCGTTCATTGCAACAATTGGGCAGCAAAATGCCAGATCCTGGGCGGCGCTGCGGGGAATGGTTCACATTTTCAGAATGGAGAGATCAATGAGGAACGCAGTGGCACTCGCAGCACTCCTTGCGCTCAGCTTGACGAATGCCGCAGGTCAGGGAAAGACACTCACGAACGACCCGCTGACGGGCCTCCCGCTGATTCCCGCCACCGTCCAATTTAAGAATGTGGGTAATGAGCCTGACAAGTTGCCCGATGTTAAAGTTTGCAAGAGCAAAGGGCAGGGCAATTTCTATTCTCTTTCGACCATCATGAATCCGGCGAGCGCACTAAAGATGGACGCCGCGGCAGCATGGTACGCGTCGCATCTTTCCGGGTTTAAGAAGGTCCAAGGCTATGAATCTGGGCGCTCGCAAATTGCCTTCTACAACGCGGATAAAACCATTGTGATTTTATTGACAGGACAGCTAGGCGCGGAGGGCGAGAATGCAGATGCATATGGGGTCGCCTATGAACGCTTTCAGCCGGGCATTTCCGAGAAGGCCATCGCCGGCCTGACACAGGGCAAGTTCATCTGCTATTGATGGCGCTGAGCGTGGCTGACAATGGTCAGAATCGCCCGCAAAGCGTGCAAATGTCTGGATCTTTGGGAGGCATGATGCGACCGTACATTCATTCACGGGGCTCCATACACAAACTCTTGTGGGTAACCGACTGTTCAGTCGGAAAACAAGCACAAAACAGTGTGCCGGCAGATGTGTCCTTTCTTCAGTGGTACTACGTGCTCGCGGCGGACTATGTCGAGACATCCCCGCAGCACAAATCGATTTATAAGAGCGTGTCGCTCACCGGGAAGTGCACCGGGCTCGACAGTGATCCTCTGGTGCAGGCGATACTCGTACAGCAAAGGGATTTCGGACACCCGGTGATCGATGGGAAAGCGAGCGTCGTGCACGGCTCGGGTTTCGTGGATGCCAAGGCCTTTTTTGTGCTGAGGCTCGGGGCTCGTTTTGCGTGCATGTATCCTTCGCTCTGGCCGAGGCTCGATCTCATACCGAGTTGTCCGCCACTCATCGCAGCATTGAGTCGAGCGGCCATTCCGCAGCGGTCGGAGCTTTAGTTAACCGGGTCTTCAGGTGTTAGAAAACCTCTCCAAAAGCGAGGATTCAAATCCGCAGAAATGCTGGATTTTCTGATCTGACTCCCCGGCGTTGTATGGTGGAACACTATGGCCAAAGGTCTCCGTGGAATGGAATGCCAAAACTTACGGCCTTACACATGTGACGTAAAGGGCGCACAAAATGACATCACCATGAACTGGGATGGCAAACAGTTCGTCATCGATGAAATCGAAACCTCTAAAACCGGCAAGAAATCCATCTGGCACGAGGTCTGGTCAGAGATCACTCCCAATTCCTTCACGCAGACTGGGGAATATGGCGATACAGGTGGGCCGCGGAAGTGATTGTCTACCGTGGCACCTACAACGAAGACAACGGTTCCGATGGTGTGTTGATGACCCATAAAACAAACTTCATTGCGGAGTTCAAGCGTCAAAGCGATGGCTCTTGGAGGATCGTGTGGTACAGCGTTTCCAATATGGAACGATCGCATCCGAAGTAATTGTCGGATGTGGATGATGATCTTCGACGAGCGAACGCTATGGGTATCGCAATATCAGCATCCTGACTGTGACTGCGCTCATATTCAGAGTTGGGGTGACACCGGTAAATCTCAAACTCGCCGGGAGGTATATGGAGGGACATTCATGAATCGCCGAGACTTGCTCGCAGCTGGCGCAGGATTGATGGTCAGCGGGTTTCCCTTTTGCCTTGCATCTTCACTGCAAGTTTCGGATAAAGGGGAACTCGCCTCGGACCAGGGGATCAATCGACATGCCGTGCTCGTCCGCTCTGGTTTCACACGTAAACCCGACGGCGCCGACGAGCGCGCGCCTTCGCCGTCAGGCATGTTCGACACTGAGGTTGTCCGCTCCGCCGACTCTGAGGGGCGTCTTGCAGTCTTCGTCTTTCCGCCAGGAGAACACCACCCCTATCGGGGCGCCCCGCTTCACGTGCATCACGGACAGGATGAATGGATCTATGTCATGACGGGTGAATTCGTCGCCGAAGTTGGCGGCGAGCGCATGCGCTTGAAGTCCGGCGATTCTTTGCTGATGCCGATGAAAGTCCCGCACCGCTGGAGCGTAGCACAGGATTCTCATTGCGGCGCGATCCATCTCTACACACCCGCCGGATTGATGGAAACAGAGTGGGCGTCGGTTGCACAAAGCGAAGATCCGAAAAATCACGAAGCACGCAAAGCAGAGTTCGAAAGGCATGGATTGACATTCCTAGGCGCGCCACTCAGCAAAGAAGAGATCGACGAGACCGTGTGATGTAGGCGATGCACTACTTACGCGGCCAGAGCTGAGCAAGAACGAATGTCTCCCATGCTGCTCCTGCCGCTGGTGTTTGATAGAGAGCTTCTTCCGAGCGGATGTTCAACAGCGCACAAAGCAGCCCGCTATCCGCCAAGTAGAGTTTTGGACTCTTCACTATGGACTTTGTGCGATTTGAGAACCAGGGCTCGAGCAGCACGACCTGCCCGGAAGCCTCCAGGGTCGACAGCCAATGGTAGGCCGTCGTGGGAGAAATGCCCACATCAGCGAGCCAGGTCCGCCTTATTCAGGAGGTTTGCGGATCGAAGGGCACAGGCCCGCAGAAAACGCTCGAAATCGCGGAGGCTACCCACGTTGGCGAGAGGTCTCACATCGCGTTCAAGATAGGTAGCGAAGTAAGAGGTATAGAAGGCTACGTGGTCGATACTAGGGTTGACATGGAGCTCAGGAAAACCGCCCCGCACGATAGCGCTCTCCGGCGTCGTTTTTGGCACTGCTCGCCGAATCTCGGCCAACGAGAGTGTCTCAAGCTCCACGATGTCCGCCCGGCCCGCCCGTGATCGGTGCGACTGAGAACGGCAGCGCTGCCGCAGACCCATTCAACGACCATCCCTCGCTATCGCTGCCCACGCGCGAAACATCTCCATACATGAACCGCATAAGGCTGCTCTAGGACAAGATGGGCCAGCCCATCATCGACCGATTCCCGAAGGCGCCCGGCCTCGCTCGGAATCCAAGCGCCTACATGAAGGGGATCCAGGAAGCGTACGGGGAATTCGTCATAGATAATGACGGAGAGATTTTTCTTTAATACCCCGGATGTGCCCGTAAGTGTGAGTTTCTCTCCAGCACCATAGTTGTCGGTGACGCGCTCGTGCGTTTGCGAACTCAAAGCGAAGTCGTACCAGGAGCGCTCGCTGCTTTTGACAGACTCGGACGCAGAGAACGTGCCCAGTGGAATCTCCTTTTCTCCGAATCTTGCGACGACGCGGCTATGCATCTTTTGGTCAAACTCGATCCGTAGACTAGGGCTTTGGATTTGAGCCAAGGACGCGTGACGCGATGCGGATTGCTCAGGCCGCGCTGAAGACTGGCCCGTCGCCAACAGGGCTGTGAAGATGAGCAATGAAGAGAACGCCCTAGTCATGATTCACCATTAAAAAACGTGATGGAGGTTAGAACGCAAGGTGAGCGAACCATCCTCATTGAGCTTCTGCTGACAAGCCCATTGGACTGGGTAACGCATCCCTTTCACTTCGATCGTCGCTCTGAGTTTCAAACCTGCAAATTTTGTTCCTTGGGGCAGCACAAATTGGGCCTGCCGAAGCTTTCCAGGCAGGGGATAACCAGGATCCAGGCATCCGCTCGTCAGAATTTTTGCGTCTTCGCTCTCTACGGTCACCCGAAGCACGCCCGGAACACCCGCAATGCCATCGTTTGCAAAGGCGACAATAAGCCCAAGGTGGCCGCCGTCGTCATAGCTCCAGATCATAGACGGCCTGACGCGATAGCCAATTCGACGATTGATCCGATCGAACGACTTGGGGAATGCCTGGTAATAGCTCTGCAAATTCTTGGCGCTGATCGCGTGGAAATTCCAAAGGGACCAATAGTTTGCCCCCACGTCCATCACATGAGCAATCATGTTTTCCGCCGGCGACAGGCCTTCTTCCAACGGGAACGAGTCGGGACTCTTCGCGGGGATTCCTTGTTCGAGCGCTGCTGCGACCCAGGGTGGACGATTGCTGAGAGTCTCGATTTGCTCGTTCTCAATAAAGATCGTGTCGCTACGAATCCAGTTGTAACTGCGAACTGTACGGTCGAGTACCTCGGAGTTGCCGACGCGACTGTAGTCGGGTTGGGTATTGGTCATCAGCGGAGTCTTGGTAAAGTGCTCCAGCTGAACTTCGAACATTTTGACCCACGTCCTCTCCGCCGTTTGATAGTCCGGAAACGGCGTGTTGACGAAGGGCCAGGTGTGACCTTCGCCCCAGAATCCGTATAGAAATGTATCGACAAACTCGACGATCGGGTTGCCGTTAAATTCTGCCGCCAATAGGCCAACCAGTTCACTGAATGCTTGCTGAAAGAAGGGATGGTCGAAACGTGGCTGATAACGCGAATATTGATTCTCGATAAATCGCGCGGCAGCCTTCTTTTCTTTCTCGTCAGGAATAAGGTCAACGGTCGGTACTTTGTCGAGAACGAAATCCGGGAGCGCAGGCTGGTGCTTATAATCGGGCGCGCTCATCTGCATGCGAAGTCCAACCCGTTTATTGTTCTTCTTCGCAAGATCGAAAATGAGCTTCACGTAATCAGGCAACTCGAGTCGCCCAGGTCGCGGCTGGACTTCCCGCCAAGTCGGCCGTATGTAAAGCTGTTGCCCCAAGGGAAAGCGAACAAGGTCTTCGATGGCTTGGGGAATGTTGTCCGACTTAATTTCTTCTGTGCCACTATCGGCAGTGATGTACGTGATCAGTCCCTTACCATAGTTCGGCACGACTTCTTCCGAAGGAGTCGTAGTCATCACCACATCATCTGTTGGGATAAGGGCCTCGGGTGCATATTGCGGAAAAGGGCCCTGATTGAGCCGGTCGGCGACGGGCGGCCCGGAACCAAAGTCGTATTTTTCCCAGTTATGGGCAGGTACAAACCCTTGAGCTTTGGTAGTTCCAAGTTCAGCAGCAACAGCTAATGCCACACTGCGTTTCAAGAAGTCTCTACGCCGCATCGAAGTCGTGTCCTTTCGGCGCCATCCGGATATACCTCATTCCGGTAGCGACCCCTTCGACATGTTTCTCTTTATATCGCTTTATTTCGCTCTGTCCAGCCCCAAGATAGCAATTTTCATCAACTGAGAAAAATCAGAAGTCTTAGAAAATCGCGATACAGGGCGAGCGAAGCCGGTAGATTTAACTTTGCGTCACACCAATGCGGCGTGCCGCCGGATCCTCGCCCAGCAACCCAAATTCCATTCGCGGCCGGGCGAATAAGCCAAGCTTCAAATCGTTTCTTCGGCTGTAGGCCTTTCCTTGGGGCGTTTGGGGGCCGGCGGACTTTCTTGGCGTTTCTCCGATTCGGGATCAGTTTGCGGACGGAAATTGCTTTTTCGCCAGTCTCTACTCGAAGTCCGTTTTCTCGATGGCCCGGTGTTGTATTCCGAGCTGGCTGACGTGTCCGGGATCGGATCGATTAGACAACTTCAAAACCGGAAAGGCGTATCGCCTTTCGGTCGAATGTCAGAGTGCGAGTGCACCCTACCCGCGTGCCCAGCTCTGCAATCAGGGGCATCCGCAAATGATCCGCGCCCCAGTTACGTCTATCTCGGAATACAATGACGTCCAGTTCGGATCAGGCACACGACGCCACCCGCTACCATGCGCTCGCTGCGCTCCTGTAGTTGGACACGAAATTGGCGCTGAAAAGAAAGTCGGCACCCGACCTCGAACTGCTCTGCCCCACATCGAGTGCCGAGGAGTAGACGTTTATGCTGCGAGAGAGCGCCGATCTACTGAACGCCTTGCTGATGGCTAGAAGCACAGCTGCGCCAGGTTCCTTCTCCCCATGCTCCAGTGCAGATAAGTAGCTTTGCGTCACACCAATGCGGTGGGGCAAGTTTCCCGGAGTTGCACTGTCGCGGCGGAGCCGGGCTAGAGGCGCACTTATTTCGTTACGCCGACAACTCTCACCTACCCATCTTGTTGAAACTCAGCGAGTTCTTGCCTTCGTTTGGTAAAGTCGCTCGAAACTCTAACCATGTATAATATCTTAAAGCTATATAGAGAGCATCCCGACTTATCACGACCCAAGCATACAACTGAAGTTTTATGTTACAATGCTTACAATAGTTACAGGAGAGAATCGTGAAGCCAATCCGTTCGATGGTTCTCAGCATGCGTCTGCCAGCGGAGAGCGGAAAGCGTTTAAAACGCATGGCGAATCGTCACGGCTGGACGCCGAGTGACGCCAGCGCGCGTTTAGTGGAAGAAGGCTTGAGGAGGTCCGAGTTTGCGTTCCTGGACTTCCGCGATTCGCCTGCAGGCCGGCAAGCCTATGTCCAGGGAAGCACGCTGGCCGTGTGGGAGGTGGTTTTTCTGCTTCGCAACTATAAGGGAAACGTCGCTGCCGTAGCTAGACATCTCAGATGGCCCGAAAACAAAGTTCAAGCGGCCATGAATTATGCGGAAACCTTCCCGAAGGAGATCGACGAGGCGATCGAAGAGAACGACTCTGCCGATTTCGCAACTGTAAAGCGCATGCTGCCCCAAGCGGTCGACTCTACGTTTCCAAAGAGCCGGCAAGGCTGACAGTGCTCAAGTTCCTTCTTGACGAGCATATTTCGCCAGATGTCGGAGCTGGCCTGCGACGCCGTAATCGGCCGCTAGTCGCGCACTGGATGGCGGGATGGGAGGATGGAGGCTTCCTGGGTAAGGATGACTCTTCTTGCCTGTTAAAAGCTGCTGAGCAGGGATTGACTCTGGTCACCTATGACAGAAGGACAATTCCGCCGTTACTCAAGACCTGGGCTGAAGAGGGGCGACGACACGGCGGTGTAATCTTCGTCGATGAGAAGACGATCTCACCAGCTGACATTGGCGGGCTCGTCCGAGCCTTGATCTGGTTGTCCAGGCAAACCCGAAGGTGGGATTGGACGGATCGGGTGTACTTCCTTCGGCGTACGTAGCCCGATCATCGGTGTCGCCGCGGCAGGTGCGGGCACGTTTTCTCCCTTGCGGGGGCGCTGCAATCGCTCGATTTGGTTCATGGCTTGGAAGAGTTGCCGATTGATCGTGGCCTGATACCGAAAGATGCGTTCGATCGCTGTGCGCCGGCACCCCACTCCGGCCGTGTCATTCGCCCCAATGGTCATCCTGGGCGAGGATTGTTCTTGGCGATCAGCGCAAAGAACAACCACCGTGGAAGGGTCACGTCCGACCGCAGTGCAGGGCACAAAACCATATCTTTGAAATAGCCAATCGCTATGAAAGTAAAAGAGCGCACGGCACCCTCTAACCCAAAAAGGCCAATACCCAATTTCTTGGCGGTTTTGCGCCATAACGCACAGGGGCTGGAAGTCACGGAATCACTCTTTCCTTCCAGTCGAGGGAGAAGAATGTCCTTGAGATCCCTCTTATAGATCAGGCGTTATCACTCATTGACCGTCTGACCGAGCGGCGAGGAGCGGTTGGACGATTACGGTTCGTCTCTAGGAATCTTGGCGGGTGCAGTCTCGTTCGGATAATTGAAGAAAAGCTGATTGCCATCGGGATCGTCGACGACCAGAAGCCGATAACCCCACGAACCCTCCTTAACCGGAACGCCCCTAGCCTCAAATTCCACGCGTAGAGCATTTAGCGCCGCGATCTGCGTCTCCAGTTCGACGTTCAGGGAAATGAACATCAGCCCCTTACCAATCTTCTCCGGCCAGGTGTCGGCTAGGATAAGAGCGCAGCCTTGCCGATCCACCTGTGCGACCCCTCCCTCATCGGAGCGCCAGGGGCAAGTGAAGCCGAGCCGATCAACGTAAAAGCGGAGCGAGGCCTCAACGTCAGAAACGTGTAGGACAGGGCGTGCAAACCAGTCTGTCATAGCGGTATTTGTAATCGAATATTTCGCAAGCTCCTTGGTATCGTGCATGTGAATCTCCTCCGGAAGAGCAATGCAGGATATGAGATGCGCTCCCGCGCTCTTGATGTGCATTTGAGCTTATAGCCTGCGCTGCCGAGAAACCGGCTACTGGCCTACCGGGGGTTGCTCCGCCGAAATCCCCACAGTCCACGCGCCGCGAGAACGAGGGAGAGCATCGCCGTCAGTCCGAGCGCGTGAAGCGTCCAGACGAATAAGAAGTCTCCATTGGACTTGGCGAGTTGGCCTCGAAACACGCCTTCCGCTCCGATAACATGGAAGACCGGCATAGCCAGCCCGAGCAGCGAACCAACAAGCATGATGATGTAACCCGACCGCCGTTCGGCGATCACCAATGTTCCGTACCGCCAGACGAACAGGATGGGTACTGCAATGAGGGTTGAACCGCCCGCTTCGGGTGTTCCGACCTTGGCGCGGAGAGTATCCCCGTAAAGTGAAACGTCATGAATAGAATCGAGAGCAGAGACGTGATGGTTAGCGTAAGCTTGTGCTTCATGAACGCTCCATATATTGTTTGACTCCGCATTCATTTTGTGTAGCTCGCGTCGCCGGCTCGGGCAGTTGCTGTCCACAATAGGCGCAATTCGCCCAAGTAGGCTCAACGGGCTTATCACATTTCGGACACGTTGGCTGCAGCAAAGTGCGGCAGTGCGGACAGAATGGGAATTTTACCTTTTCGACATGCCCGCAGCTCCTGCTGACAGATTCCTGCAGAAGCTCGATCAGCAGCCCGTTCCGGGAGCGGAAGTAATCGTTCTAAGTGAACACGTCGACTATTGGAACCATATTGGCTGGAAGGATCCGTACTCCGCGCATTCCTATAGCGAAAGACAAAGTTCCTATGCCAAGCGTTTTGAGTTGGACAGTGTCTTCACCCCGCAAATGGTCATCGATGGTTCCAGGCAAGTTGTCGGCAGCGACACCGCAGCAGCAGACAGGGCGCTCGCCGAGTCCATTAAGGCTCCGAAACTGCCGGTCCACTTGGCACTGACATCAGTGAAGTCGGGGTCTCCTGTTTTCGTCTCCAGGCCGCTGGTTTCCGTGCAGCCCGTTATTCGACCGCGAACGTCGCAGTAAACGCTACGAGCGGATCATGGTCAGCACCATTTTGAAACGCGTAATCGCCTTAACAGCGTGCGGTTTTTCAGCAGGCAACAAAACAACGTCACCTGCTTTTACTGCGATGGGCTTGCCGGCGACCGTAATTTCTGCTTCACCTTCAACGTCCTGAACGAGCGCGTCGAACGGCGAGGTGTGTTCACTTAACCCTTGCCCTTCGTCAAAGGCAAAGATTGTGACATTTCCCTTTTCGCGCTTCAAAACAACCCGGCTCACGACCGACCCCTCCTGGTAGTTGACCAGACCCAACAGTGGTAGAGCTTCCGCTTCAGCAATTTCTGCGCGTGTGATGGTGGTTGCACTCATTTTGTGGTTCCTGCCTTTCCTGCTTCAGATGTGCCCCGCGGCTCCAACTGTGAACCAGCACCGACTCATCGTGCCGCCAGGGGAAACGGTGCCCTAAGCAATGTCGGACGACTCGTGCGGGCGATGTTAATGGTGCGCCACAACTCAATTGCCCACCACAACAACGCGCTCAGTTCAATGAACCCGGTGAACCCGATAAGCGGGTAAGCCACGTTAAGGGCGAAATCCGTCAGGATCTGCAAAATCACTCGTCCGGCACAGCCCCCATTGAACAGCAAGAATGGCGCCCATAGTGAATTCATTCGTTTCGCATCGATTCCCGCCAGGATAGGCACAACCCG
>Ga0335081_10019032_pt1 | contig 11101 bp, 10 predicted proteins | sample Lox_Sample_35_FD_206713 | JGI IMG/M metagenome (GOLD analysis project Ga0335081, IMG submission 206713) | Soil microbial communities from Loxahatchee National Wildlife Refuge, Florida, United States - Lox_Sample_3.5 | ecosystem: Environmental > Terrestrial > Soil > Wetlands | place: USA...
CCATCGCGGCGGGGAACGCCGTCGTGCTCAAGCCGTCGGACACCACCCCGGTGTCCACCCTGCTGATGGCCGAGATCGCCGCCGAGTTCCTGCCGCCCGGCGTGTTCAACGTCATCTGCGGCGACCGCGACACGGGCCGCGAGCTGATCTCGCACAAGACGCCGGCCATGGTGTCGATCACCGGCTCGGTGCGCGCCGGCATGGAGGTCGCGCGGGCCGCGGCCGACGACCTCAAGCGGGTGCATCTCGAGCTCGGCGGCAAGGCGCCGGTCGTGGTCTTCGACGACGCCGACATCGAGTCCACCGCCGAGGGGATCGCCGGCGCGGGCTACTTCAACGCCGGGCAGGACTGCACCGCGGCGACCCGCGTGCTGGCCGGGCCGGGCATCGCCGCCGACCTGACCGCGGCCCTGGCCGACCAGGCCAGCGGCACCACGACCGGCGGCCTCGACGTTCCCGACGCCTACTTCGGCCCGCTGAACAACCCGAACCAGCTGGCCCGGGTCGAGGGCATGATCGGGCGCAAGCCCGACCACGCCGAGATCGTGGCCGGCGGCCACCGGGTGGGGGAGCGCGGCTACCTGTACGCCCCCACCGTGGTATCCGGGCTGCGGCAGGACGACGAGATGATCCAGGACGAGATCTTCGGCCCGGTCATCACGGTCCAGCGGTTCACCGACGAGGATGAGGCGGTCCGCTGGGCCAACGGCGTTCAGTACGGGCTGGCCTCCAGCGTGTGGACCAGGGACCACGGCCGCGCGATGCGGATGGCCAAGCGCCTGGACTTCGGCGCGGTGTGGATCAACACCCACATCCCGATCGTGGCCGAGATGCCGCATGGCGGCTTCAAGCACTCCGGCTATGGCAAGGACCTGTCCATGTACGGCTTCGAGGACTACACCCGCATCAAGCACGTCATGAGTTACATCGGCAGCTGAGCCGGCTGCTGGCGCCGCCCCGGCTCACCCTTTGCCGGGGCGGCGCCAGACGTCGCGCTCGTGCATGAGCTCGATCTGCCGGTCGATGACCTCGCGGCGGTACTCCTGGTGGGTGTACGGGGCCCGGTCCAGGTACAGGTTCTTGGGATAGATGGGCTCTTCGTAGATGAGCTGGTACTGCTCGGTGGTCAGGTCCTTGATCCAGTTGTCCCACTGCGCGCCGGCCCGGAACTTGCGCAGCGCCTCCACGTCGATGGTGCCCGCCACCCAGGACGAGCCCGCGCTGTAGTCGTGCCGCCCGACGATCTGGCCGCGGTAGTCGACCACGACCGAGCCGCCGCCGAACGTGTCGATCGGCACGTCGGAGTCGGTGTGCAGGTAGTAGGTGCCGACGTTGCACGCGATCAGGTAGAAGTTGTTGTCCAGCGCCCGCGCCCGGTTCTGCACCTCGAACAGGCCGTTGCCGACGTGCGGGTGCGGGTACGGGCCCCGGTAGACCACCTCGGCGCCGTTCATGGCCAGGCCGCGGGCGTTCTCCGGGTAGGAGCCCTCGTTGGCCATGAGGAACCCCAGGCGGCCGATTTCCGTGTCGGCCACGGGGTAGAACGCGTCCAGGTTGCGGCCGTACAGCTCGATCCACCTGTCCCAGACGTTGTGCGGGGTCACCGAGTGCTCCACCGGCAGCAGCGGCACGACCTTGTGATGCCGCAGGATGACCTCGCCGTCGGGGTTGAGGATGAAGCCGACGTTGAAGAACCGGCCGGGGAACTCTGGATGACGCGCCTTGGCCTGGCCCATCACGAACGCGTCCCATTGCCGGGCCAGCGCGCCAAGCGCATCGGTCTCCGGGCCGGGCACGTCGATCGCGCACTCCCGCGCGAACGTCTCGTGATCGAGGTCGAGCACCTCGTCGTTGAAGCCCTGCAGGGCGCCTTCCGGGATGGCGATCAGGCGCACCGGCAGGTCCAGGCTGGACAGCCACGACGCCGCCTTGATCAGGTGCGAGATGTGCTCGATGTTGACGCGGATCTCGTCGCGGTGGCGGATGCCCCGCATGGTGGGAACCAGGCCGATGGCTTGGTAGGGGTCGATCATGACCGTCCCTTCGGCGCGCTGTTTCCCCTGTTCTACCCGACCGCCCCCGTCCCTGTCTGTGCCTTCACGCACCGACCAGCTCGATCAGGTTGCCGTCGGCGTCGGCGACGAACGCCATCCGGACGCCGGGCTCGGGGGAGGTCCGCGGCTCCCATACGGCGGCGGCCCCCGCCGCCACCAGGCGGGCGAAATCGGCGTCCAGTTCGTCCGTGACCAGGGCGATGTGCCCGTAGCCCCGGGTGAGCAGGGCCGGTCGGGTCCGGTCGGCCGCACCTGGGAGGGCATCACGTGAGATTTCACCCCCGGCCTGCGTCCCCCGCGGAGCCGGCTAGCGGGCTTCCGCCTGCTGCTTGATGGCCTGGTTGATCGCCTCGAAGCCGGCCTGGATCCGCGTGATGCTCTTAGGCGGGAGGCGGGCGAAAAACCCTCGGTAGGTCCCGGTCTGCACCAGCCGGGTGCCGCCGTCGGCCGGGCTCAGGGTGAAGCTGCGCTCGCTGACCATGTACCCGAGCACGTGCGACCGCCACCGCAGCTCAGCCGCGGGCTCGGCGGCCAGTACCTTGACCTTGGCGGTCACGCTGCGGCCGCTTTGCTCATGGGTGCTGGTCAGGGAGATCTTGCTCCCCGCGGCCAGCTGCCCGGACGTCTCGGTGAACACCGGGTGCCACTGCGGGTAACCGGCCAGGTCAGACAGCACCGCCCAGACGTGTTCCGGCGGGGCCGCGATCTCGATCGCGGCGGATACCATCTGCGTCATCGCTGGCGGGCCTCCTGCGTGGATCATACGACCGCAGGAACCGGGCCCGCGGCAGGCACCCCGCCCGTTCGGTGTGGCGCCTGTGGCTGGTGATTTCAGGTTGTGACGAAATGCTTACGCGATGCCGTCTTCTTCGATCCGTTTCCGCATTCGCCCCGTTCCTCTGGGTAGGAACAGGCCGATCCGACCCCTCGGCCCGGTGCCCGGCGGAACCCTGCGCCGCCGGGCACCTCCATGTCCGGGGTCCGGTTCCCGGCCGCCGCCGGCGATCATGCGGGTTCGGATTTGTACCGAACGAATCCAGGTAGCAGCCCCGCTATCACGGCCACGGCACCCACGCAGAACAACCCCCCGGAGACGAGCGAGAACCTGGTGCCGACCAGGCCCGCCACGATGCCCGACCTGAGCTGGCCGGCCGGCGGCCCGATCCCGTAGCTCAGCAGTTCCACCCCGGCCAGCCGCCCGCGCAGCGCGTCCGGGATGGTCTGGTTCCACAGCGTGTCCCGGAAGATCCCGCTGATCATGTCGGCGGCGCCCGCCGCGATCAGGCAGGCCAGGGCGATGTACAGGCCGGGGGACAGGCCGAACCCGGCCATCGCCAGGCCCCAGCCGGCCGCCGAGAGCGCGATGGCCAGGCCGCACCAGTTCCACCACGCCCAGCAGCCCCACGGCCAGCGGTGATCCGGTGAGCTGCTTGGCCTGGACCAGCAGCGCGACCTCGCTGGCCTGGGCGCCGAGCGCGGTTACCGTCCGGCTGGCGAACACCAGCCGGAACCTCCGGAGCGGTAGCCGGCGCCTGGATCCTCGTGGCCGGCTTCGACCTCCACCATCAGGCCGGCGAAGGCCTCGCGCCCGGCCGGGCCGAGCCGCCCGGCCACCCTGATCTCGTACGCGTGGCTGGACATGGCCGGCTGCGGGGTCTGCGGCTTACGCCGCGGCGGGCGCAGCCGGCGGACCTCCAGCAGGTCCAGGCCGAGTGACCTGATGCGCTCGAGCAGGCCGTGCAGCGCCGCCTGGTCCAGTTCGCCCGCCATGACCGTCACCATCACCATGCTGCCAGCCTGCCCGGTTTCCCGCCCGTCCTCATCACCCGCGGGGAGTGGCCCGCGGGCCGGCGCGTGCCGTGCCGTCAGGCCGCGGCGTCATCCCCGAGCGGTGAGGACGCGCGGGGCTAACCGACATTCAGCAGGACGATGCCCGCCGCTACCAGGACGGTAGCCGCGATGCGGGTCCGGCCGAACGGCTCGCGGAAGACCAGCGTGGCGATGATGGCGCCGAAGATCACGCTGGTCTCGCGGAGCGCGGCGATCGGCGCCAGCGCGCCCCGGGTCTGCGCCCACAGCACCAGGCCGTAGGCCAGCACGCTCAGCGCCCCGGCGGCCAGGCCGGCCAGCAGGATCCGGCGCCGCTGCTTCAGCAGCACGCCGCGCCGGCGGGCCAGCGCGAACATCGGGACGCCCAGGCTCTCGAGCACCATCAGCCAGCCGATGTAGCCGACCGGGCTGGCCGACAGCCGCACGCCCACGCCGTCCACCGTGGTGTAGGCGGCGATGGTCAGGCCGGTGCCGAGGGCGGCCAGGAAGGCCGCGCGCCCCGGGCGGCGGCCCGCCAGGACCAGCACGGCCAGCCCCGCGGAGATCACGAGGACCCCGGCCACCTGGGGGAACGCGAGGTGCTCGTGCACGAAGATCGCCGCCAGGATCGTCACCACCAGCGGTGAGGTGCCCCGGGCCAGCGGGTAGACCTGGCCGAACTCGCCGAGCCGGTAGCACCGCATCAGCAGCAGGTTATAGAAGACGTGGATCGCCACCGAGCCAAGCAGGTACGGCCAGCAGTCCGCCCGGGGCATGGCGGCCGCCACGGTGAGCGGGATGCCGACCGCGATGCCTCCCACGCCGATCAGCGCGAAGGCCAGTGTCTGGTCCTTGATGCCGTGCGCGATGGCGTTCCAGGCCGCATGAGTGACGGCGGCGGCCAGGACCGCGAGGGTGACGGTCAGCGAGAGGGTGGTCGACGGGTCCAACGGGGCTCCCCAGGCAGGCTGAACAGGAGCCCTCAGGGCTTCTATCCCGTCAGGTGTTCCCCGGGCCCGCTGGCCCGGGTCGCGGCGTCGCTCGGTCCAGGCCCGGCCGCCCTGGTTGTGGTGGTTTGCCCGGCGGACGGCCAGCGGAACCCTAGACGCAACCACATGCTGGCCCCAGCTTAACCTGCCCCGGTTAACGCGCGGCTAACCCGTCCCGGTTGATACCCGGCTTGACCTGTCCCGGTTGACACCTGAGCCTCGCCCGGCCTACGCTCGCCCTCACCAGTCATATACGAGATGCCATACATGATGTCTACTACACCAGCCTCCGTTCCCCGCGCCCCGCTCACCTCCGGCCGGGCCTTCCTGACCGGGGCGGCCGGGGCGCTCCCGTCCCGGACGGTCGCCGTCCTGGAGGCGATCAAGCACGCGATCCTGGCCGGCGAGCTCAAGCCCGGGCAGGCCCTAGTCGAGACCGACCTGGCCGAGGTGCTCGGCGTGTCCAAGACCCCGGTGCGCGAGGCGCTCAAGACCCTGGCCGGCGCGGGCCTGGTGACCATGAACCCGTACAAGGGCGCGGCCGTCCGCGTGGTCGACGACGAGGCGGCCAGGCACGTGTATGACGCCCGCCTGCTGCTCGAGCCCGAGGCGCTGGGCCGCGCGGTGGCCGCGGGGCACGACTGGCGGCCCGCGCACCAGGCCCTGGCCCGCGCTGACAGCGCCCGTGACCAGGCCGAACGCAGCCTGGCCAACCGGGACTTCCACCGCGAGCTCTACGCCGGCTGCGGCAACCCGCTGCTGGTCCGGATGCTCGATGACCTGCGCGACCAGACGGCCCTGGTCAGCGCGGCGGCCTGGCGCCATGAACCGGACTGGCTGCAGACCCCGAGCTGGGAGCACGAGGCGGCCGAGCACCGCGCCGTGCTCCAGGCCGCGGAGGCAGGCGACGCCGGCCGCGCGACCAGCCTGCTTCGCGGGCACATCACCTCGTTCGTCGCCAGGAATTTCCCGGGACCACAGGAGGACCAGAGCGCATGAGCTTCACCCCCGCCGTGGCGGAAACCCTGCGGCACGCCCTCGGCACGGTCGTCGCCGTCCCGGTCACCCCGCTGCACGCCGACGGGAAACCCGACTGGGACACCTGCGCCGCGCTGACCGGGCGGCTGATCGACGGCGGGATCACGGTCATCGCCCCGAACGGCAACACCGGCGAGTTCTACGCGCTCAGCCAGGCCGAGGCCAGGCAGGCGCTCGAGGTGGCGGCGGCCGCCAGCCGCGGGCGGGCCCCGGGGACCGAGCTGCTGGCCGGGGTCGGCCACGACATCGCCACCGCGATCGAGGCGGCCAGGCACGCCGCGGACCACGGCGTCCGCATGATCATGATCCACCAGCCGGTGCACCCGTACGTGTCCGCCGAAGGCTGGGTCGAATACCACGCCGCCATCGCCAGCGCCGTTCCCGACCTCGGGGTCGTGCTGTACATCAGGAACGAGCGCATCACCGGCGCGCGGATCGCGGAGCTGGCGGACCGGGCGCCGAACGTCGTCGCCGTCAAGTACGGCGTCCGCGACGCCAGCACGTTCGCCGCGGTGGCCCGCGACGCCGGCCTGGACCGGTTCACCTGGCTGGCCGGCGCGGCCGAGCTGACCGCGCCCGCCTACTGGGCGTGCGGCGCGCGCGGCTTCACCTCGGGCCTGGCCAACGTCACCCCCGGCCTGCCGCTGGCCATGCTCGACGCGCTGCGGGCCGGCGACTTCGGCGCCGCGATGAAGGTCTGGGAGTCGGCGCGCCGGTTCGAGGAGCTGCGCCTGGCGGACGCCTCGGCCGACAACGTGAGCGTGGTCAAGGAGGCGATGGCCCAGCTGGGGCTGTGCCGCGCCGACGTCCGCCCGCCGAGCCGGCTGCTTCCCCCGGACATCAAGGACGAGATCCGCGCCATCCTAGCCAGCTGGGGCCTGACATGAAGAAACCAGAAGAGCTCCGCAGCTTCCGCTGGTTCGGCGCCGAGCGCACCTCCGGCCTCCGGTCGTTCAGCCACCGGTCCAGGATGCGCCAGCTCGGCGTGGAGCCCGAGGAACACCTGGGCAAGCCGCTCATCCTCATCCTGAACACCTGGTCCGACATCAACCCCTGCCACATGCACCTGCGCCAGCGGGCTGAGCAGGTCAAGCGCGGCGTCCTGGAAGCCGGGGGCTTCCCGGTCGAGATGCCGGTGGCCACCCTCAGCGAGACGTTTCAGAAGCCGACCCCGATGATGTACCGCAACCTGCTGGCCATGGAGACCGAGGAACTGCTCCGCTCCTACCCGGCCGACGGCGCGGTGCTGATGGGCGGCTGCGACAAGACCACGCCTGCGCTGCTGATGGGCGCGGCCAGCGCGGACATCCCGGCCATCTACGTGACCGCGGGCCCGATGCTGCGCGGCAACTTCCGCGGCCAGCTCCTGGGCAGCGGCACCGACATGTGGAAGTTCTGGGACGACGCGCGGGCCGGACTGATCGGCGACTGCGAGCTGGCCGAACTCGAATGCGGCATCGCCCGGTCGCCGGGCCACTGCATGACCATGGGGACCGCCTCGACGATGACGTCGGCCGCCGAGGCCCTGGGCATGACCCTGCCCGGGATGGCCTCGGTGCCCGCGGTCGATTCGGCGCACTACCGGATGGCGGCGGCCAGCGGGCGGCGCATCGTCGGCATGGCCTGGGAGGACCTCACCCCGGGCCGGATCCTCACCCGCGAGGCGTTCGAGGACGCGGTGGCCACCGTGCTGGCGCTGGGCGGCTCCACCAACGCGTTCATCCACCTGATCGCGATGGCCGGCCGGGCCGGCGTGGACCTGACCCTGGACGACTTCGACGCCATCGCCCGCCGGGTGCCGTGGCTGGCGAACATCCGGCCGAGCGGGACGTACCTGATGGAAGACTTCTACTACGCCGGCGGCCTGCCCGCGCTGCTGGGCCAGTTGGCCAAGGTCCCAGCCGCGCTGCACCCGGACCGGATCACCGTGAACGGCCGTCTGTTCGGTGAAAATATCAGCGGGATACCCGTCCACAACCCGGACGTCATCCGCACGCCGGACACCGCGCTGGCCGCCGAGGGCGGGGTGGCGGTGCTGCGCGGCAACCTGGCCCCGGACGGCGCGGTCATCAAGCACATCGCGGCCGAGCCCCGGCTGGTCAAGCACACCGGCCCCGCGGTGGTCTTCGACTCCTACGCCGAGCTGCAGGAGCGGATCAACGACCCGGCCCTGAACATCACGCCCGACTCGGTCCTGGTGCTGCGCAACGCGGGCCCGAAGGGCGGCCCCGGCATGCCCGAGTACGGCATGCTGCCCATTCCCGACCACCTGCTGGCCCAGGGCGTCCGCGACATGGTGCGCATCTCCGACGCCCGGATGAGCGGCACCAGCTACGGCGCCTGCGTGCTGCACGTGGCGCCGGAATCGTTCGTCGGCGGCCCGCTGGCCCTGGTCCAGACGGGCGATCCGATCACCCTGGACGTGTCTGCCCGGCTGCTTTCCGTCGATGTTCCCGAACGGATCCTGTCCCAGCGCCGGAAGCAGTGGCGGCCTCCCGCGCCGAAGTTCGAGCGGGGCTACGGCGCCCTGTACACCGAGCACATCACCCAGGCCGACCAGGGCTGCGACTTCGGCTTCCTGGCCAGGCGCGGCCGCAATCCCGAACCGGACGCCAAATAAAAATCCTGTGACATCCAGTAACCCCCACCCCTCCTGGGAGGAAGCATGTCGCATGAAATGGATCGCCGTACCCTGCTGCGCCTCGGGGCCGTCGGCCTGAGCGCGCCCCTGCTGGCCTCGGGCGCCGCGCCGCCCGCGCTGGCCAGCACTTCCCGCCTCTCGGGCACCTCTCGCCCCTCGGGCACCACCCGGTCGGCCGCGGACCTCGCGGCCGACCGGATCGTGGCCTCGGTCCGGCGCCCCTGGTTCCCGCCGCGGGACTTCCCGGTCACCCGGTTCGGTGCCGTCGGGGACGGCACCACCAAGAACACCGCCGCCTTCGCCGCCGCGATCGCCGCCTGCCACCGGTCCGGCGGCGGGCACGTCATCGTCCCCTCCGGCACCTTCCTGACCGGCGCCATCCACCTGCTGTCCCACGTGGACCTGCACGTCGAGTCCGGCGCCACCGTCTTGTTCAGCCAGGACCCCGGCGATTACCTGCCGGTCGTGTTCACCCGCTGGCAGGGCATCGAGCTGATGAACTACTCGCCGTTCATCTACTCCTACGGCCAGCGCAACATCGCGGTCACCGGCTCGGGCACGCTGAACGGGCAGGCCGACGCGAACCACTGGTGAACTGGAAGACTCTGGAAACCCCGGACTTCAACACGCTGGAGACGATGGCCGACGACAACGTGCCGGTATCCCAGCGGGTGTTCGGCTCGGGGCATTTCCTGCCGCCGCAGATGGTACAAACCTTTATGTCAGATACTGTCCTGTTCCAAGGCGTGTCTTTGATCAACAGCCCGTTCTGGCACCTGAACCCGAACCTGTGCGACAACCTCGTGGTGAAGGATGTCACCGTCGGCGGGGTACCCGTCACGTCATAGGAGCACCGATGATTCAGGGGTTTGACCCGCGAACCGGAGAGCCCGTGGGGGAGCCGGTCGCCGAGACGACCGACGCCGAGGTCGACGCGATCGTCGCGGCCGCGGTGGCCGCGTTCCCGGCGTGGGCCGCCTTCCCGCGCCGGGCCGAGGCGCTGGAGGCGGTGGCCGACGCGCTCGACGCCCGGGTCGGCGAACTCGCGGCGATCGCCGACACCGAGACGGCGCTCGGCGGCGAGCGGCTCACCGGCGAGGTGGCCCGCACCACCGGGCAGCTGCGACTGTTCGCGGCCGTGCTGCGGGACGGCGGGTACACCGACGCGGTCGTCACCCCGGCCCAGGGCGTCGTGCCGGACCTGCGCCGGATGGACCGGCCGGTCGGCCCGGTGGCCGTGTTCGCGGCGTCGAACTTCCCGTTCGCGTTCTCCGTGGCCGGCGGCGATACCGCCTCGGCGCTGGCCGCGGGGTGCCCGGTGGTGGTGAAGGCGCACGAGGGGCACCCGGTCACCTCCGACGTCACGGCCGGGATCGTCGCCGCGGCGCTGGCCTCCGCCGGGGCTCCATCGGGGGTGTTCGGGCTGATCCACGGGGTGCAGGCCGGGCTGCGGCTGCTCCGGCACCCGGCCATCGCCGCGGCCGGGTTCACCGGGTCGACCGGCGGCGGCCTGGCCCTGGCTGCGATCGCCGCCGAGCGGCCGGTCCCCATCCCCTTCTACGGCGAGCTCGGCTCGGTCAACCCGTCGGTGGTGCTGCCCGGCGCGGCGTTCTCCCGGCCGGCCGCGATCGCCACCGGTTACACCGGCTCGCTGACGCTCGGCACCGGCCAGTTCTGCACCAACCCCGGCCTGCTGTTCGTCCCCGAGGACGTGGGCCTGCTCTCCGCGATCTCCGAGGCGGTCGGCGACTCGTCCGGCGGCCCCATGCTGACCGGCCGGATCTTCGCCAATTACGAGGACGCGGTGGAGGAGGCGGCCGAGCACCCCGGCGTAGCCGAGCTGGCCGCCGGGCGGCCGGGGGCCGGGCCGTGGGGCGCCACGCCCCGGGTGTTCCAGGTCAGCCTCAAGGAGTTCGCCGACGACATCGCGGTCCTTTCCCGCGAGCGGTTCGGGCCCGCCGGGCTGGTGATCACCTACCCCTCGGTCGAGGACCTGCTGCCCGTGCTCAGCGTGCTGGCGGGCAACCTGGCCTCCACGGTGCACCTGGACACCGATTCCGCGGAAGACCTTGAACTGGCCCGCCAGGTCATCGCGGTGCTCGAGCGCGTGGCGGGCCGGGTCGTCTGCAACGGCTGGCCGACCGGTGTCGCCGTGGTCGCAGCGCAGCACCACGGCGGCCCGTGGCCGGCCACCACGGTGCCCGCCTCCACCTCGGTGGGCACGGCCGCGATCCGCCGCTGGCTGGTGCCCGTGGCCTACCAGGACTTCCCCGCCGAACTGCTGCCCCCCGCGCTCGGCCACGCCCCGCCGTCCAGCCCGGCGCGCCCATGATCACGAAGGATCTTTAGTCTGCGCAGACTAAAGATCCTTCACGATCATGAAAATCAGCTCTTGCTGCCGGCCTTGGCCTTGGCCTCCGCGAGGTCGATGCCGTGCAGGCGGAGCAGGTTCTCGCCCAGGATCTTGCGCTTGGCCTGGTCGGTGAGCTGCGGGTAGCCGTAGCCGGCGCACAGGTCCTCGGGGATCTGGAAGTCCATGAACGCGCGCAGCGCCCACTGCGGGTGGAACA
>Ga0335081_10019033_pt1 | contig 11100 bp, 8 predicted proteins | sample Lox_Sample_35_FD_206713 | JGI IMG/M metagenome (GOLD analysis project Ga0335081, IMG submission 206713) | Soil microbial communities from Loxahatchee National Wildlife Refuge, Florida, United States - Lox_Sample_3.5 | ecosystem: Environmental > Terrestrial > Soil > Wetlands | place: USA: Florida...
CGGGCTCGGCGGGCGGCGGAGCCGTTCTCGCGGCGGGTGACCTCGTCGGATAGCAGCAGCTCGAGGAAGTCGGCGTGCGGGAGTTTGTTCTGCCGGGCGAGGGTTAGCCGGTCGGGGAGGGTGGCCAGGAGCTGGCCGAGCTTGAGGGTGCGCAGGTGCCGTTTGAGGTCGGGGCTGACCGGGTCGGCCAGGGTCATCGGGTGTCCTTTCATCGCTGATCGTGCTTGTGCCGCGGCACCGGCTGTGGTCACTGCGGCGTCCGGCGGCTGGTGCCGTTGCCGGCCGTATCTGCGGGTTCGCGCCCGGTGCGGTTGGCTTGCGGGTGCTGTCCGCCGTTGCTGGCGAGCGGGGCTGGCTTGCTGGTGAGGATGTCGTGCAGCAGGCTGACGGTGCGGTGCTGCTCGGCGCGCTCGCGGTCCAGGGCGGCCTGGTCGCGGGCTAGCTGGTCGCGCAGCGCGGCGATGGTGTCGTTCGCGGCGGCCAGCTGCGCGGTGGCGGCGGCGAGGGCGGCGTCGTGCCGGTGCTGGTCCTGCTCCCGGGCGCGGGCGGCATCCGCGCGGGCTGTCTCGGCTGCGGCCACGGCGGCGTCGCGCTCGGCGCGGGCGGCGGCGGTGGTCTGCTCCGCTTCGGCGATCCGGGCTGCGGCCCGGCGTTCGTCGTGCAGGGCCCGGTCGGCGTCGCGGGCCCGCTGCTCGGCATGCTGCCGGGCGGTGGCCTCGGCTTGCATCGCGGTGATGGCCTGGGCGGCGGCGGCGCGGGCCTCGGCGGCGTCGAGCTCGGCGGCGTGCCGGGCGACGCCCTGGCTGGCGGTCTCAGCGCGGGCCTGCTCCAGCTGGGCGGCTGTCTCGGCGCGCACGGCCTCGGCTTGCGCTTCGGCGGCCTCAAGGTCACCGGCCGCGGCCAGCTGGGCGCCGAGGACGGCGAGCTGGTCCAGCGCGGCGGACAGCTGCGTGCCCAGCCTGCTCATCGCGGCGAGCGCGTCGTCGCGGATGGCCGCGGCCCGGCTGACGGCCGCGGTGACGGGCCGGTCCTGGTCTGGCTGCCCGGCGAGCTGCTGGCGGCGCCGGAACGCGGTCATCGCGGTGTGCCGGACCAGCACCGCCGTGCCGTCCCCGCGGTCTTCGGGGACGTCCTGCTCGCAGTAGCCGGGCCGGGGACCTGGGGCAGCCGGGTCCTTGTCCCGGGCCGGGCTGGCGCATCCCGGGTACCGGCACGTGGCGGGCGCGGCGCTGTCCGTCCGCGCCGCCGCAGCGGTCCCGGTCTCGGTCACAGACGTCATCGAAGCGGTCCTTCCTGCTGGCCGTGCCGCGGCACGGCGGAACGAAATGGAACATGTCGCGATGCAATGAAATGGATTTGAGATGAGATGAATCGCGCTTTCAGGCGCGGTGCCGCTGCATGCGGCGCGGGCGGTCAGGCCCCGTCCGTGCCGGGCGCGCCCGCAGCAGCGGCGGGACTGCCGCCGCCGGGCAGGACCTGCATGCGGACGCCGGTGGCGGCGGCGAACTCGCGGGGGTCGCGGGCGAACCGGGCCGCGGTGACCCGGGCCGCCGCGTCACCAGCCTGGCGGCTGCGGGCGGCGGCCTGGGCGGCCTGCTTGCCGGTGCCTTTCTCCACGATGGACTTGATCTTGCCCACGCTGATCACGTCGAGCGCCAGCGCGGCCGCGCACGCCTGTTCCACCGGGTCGTTGCCGTAAGTGCGGGCCAGCCCGATCAGCGCGTAGACCGCCCGCATCCGCGTCCACGGCAGCGGCGTGTCCAGGATCCGGGCGGCGTAGACGCCGCCCGCCTCGCCGCGGGCGGCGGCCATCCTGGCTAGCTTGTCCACGTCCCGGCGGGCGTAGACGTCGGTGCCGGGCGGGAAGTCCGCCGGATCCGAGGCCCGGCCGCCGGCCGGCTGCTGCGGGTGGGTGCGGATCACCTGGCCGCGGTGGTAGATCTTCACCAGGGTCCCGTCCGCCCGCACCGTGACCTGCTGCCCGGCCAGCCGGTACGGCACGGAGTAGAACGCGTTCTGCGCGCGGAGGTGGAAATCGCGCGGCACTTTGGCCTCGCTCCACGCCGGCACCCGGTACGGCTGGTCCGGGGCGGGCAGCAGCGCCGGAGCCTCCACCTGGGCGAACACCTCCGCAGGCCGCTGGCGGGTGGTGCCGTGCGCCCGCATCCCCGCCCGGATGCGGCACCAGTCATCGGCGCGGGAACGTCGACCGGGAGATTTTCAGCTCTGCGCACAGTTCGCGGACGGTTAGCTTCTCGTTAGGGTCGGTCTCCCTGAGCAGGGGAATAACGGATACCTTGCGCGGCATGATTAGGGTGCTCCTTTCCACGGAGAGGGCATGATCCCGGCGATTTGTTTAGGCGGCTGGCCGCCCGGGGCAGAGCAGAGCGGGTGCTCGCCAGCACGGGTGGACCACGGGGTGAGGGGCTGGCCAAAGCGCACGGCAGGTGTGCGGGGGCATGGGGTGCTCCTGTCGGGGTTGGGGGATGCTTCCGCAGCGGGCCCCGGGCATGGAGGCGGTGGGGCCTATGGCCTGGGCGCGGGGTCGCCGGGCGGGCGGTGCGGGCGGCATCCCCTGCCCCAGGACGCGGGCGCGGCGTCGGTACGTCAATGTCGGCGGGTTGTTGTCCCTGTTGTCCCATCTAGCCGCTGGCCTGGGGAAAGGCAGGGACATCAGCTGGGATATCGCCGTGTCCGGGTGGGACATCAGGGGACATCAGCGACGGTGAAAGGGTGCGGCGGCCGGTGTGCCGCACCAGGCTGGCGGGTTGCCCGGGTGCTGATGTCCCCCGGCTGGCCTGCGGGAATGGCGGGCGTGGGACATCAAGGGACATCAGCGTGGGCTTGATGTCCCACTGTTGCCGCAGGTCAGCTCGGGTTTGGGACATCAGGGACATCAGCTCTTCTTTTCTTAGGGAAGGAAGAGGGGAGGGTTACGGCCCGGCGGCGCTGCTGATCTTGGTGATGCGCAGGTACCGTTTCGGCCCGCTCTTGCGGGGGCGGATGTCGACTCCGGCGCGGCGCAGGGCGGGGGCGATCTCGCGGACCTGGCGGCCGAGCACGCGCTCGTCGGCGGGCAGCTCCGCTGCTGCCAGGCCCGCGGCCTGGCAGCCGTGCCGCAGCGTGGCGAGCAGCTCGGCGGCGGTGCCTTCCCACGGGCCGGGGTCGGGGCCGCCGGGGCTGGGGCGGGTGGCGAGCCGGTGGAGCGCGCGGGCCAGGGTGCTGCCCTCGATCAGGGCCAGGCTCATCGCGGTGACCTTGGCCCGGTAGCAGCCCAGGGTGTCCCACCCGGTCACCTGGTCGAGGGCGGCCAGGACGCGGGCGAAGTCGGCCATCCGCGGCGGGTCGGGCACGGTGACGGCGGGCAGCTCGGCCAGCACGGCGGCGACCAGGTCCAGCACCGCGCCAAGCGCTTCGGGCAGCGCGGCCTGGCGGGCGGCGCGGACGTGTTCTTCGGTGCGGCGGTGGGCGAGTACGTCGGGTTCGACCAGCAGCATCCGGTCGGCGAGGTCGCCGCCGGGGTCGCGGCGCAGGGCGATGGTGGTCATGGCGATGACCCGCTGGAAGGCGAACACCATGATGTCCTCGTCGGAGTGCAGGGCCCGCTGCAGCACCGCGTCGCCGGTGACGCCCTTGCACAGCGAGTTGGACAGCCAGCCGGGGATCTGGGTGACGTTGTCGAAGCTGAACGCCCAGGAGGCACGGGCGAAGATCGCCCATTCGCGCTTGTCGGCCGGGGGTTCGCGGTCGGCGGCGGGCTGCGGGTCGACGAGGGCGAGCAGGCAGCGGACCAGGTTCGACTTGGCGGTGCCCTGCTCGCCCTGGACCAGCAGGATCGGGTGCGGGATGCCGGCCAGGTAGGCGGCGACGACCCAGCCGACCACCAGCCGCCAGTCGTCCTCGGACAGGTTGATCAGGGCCCGCAACGGGTCCAGGGTGCCGCCGCGCTGCGGTTCCGGCAGGGGGTGGGTCAGCTCGGACCGGCGGAAGATCACCGGTGACTGCGCCTCGACCGACCAGCTACCGGGGCGGATCCGGATGCACTGGCCGGTCTCGGTGCCCATGTCGACCAGCACGGCGTCCTGGTGGCGGCCGACCCGCAGCCAGACCGGCTGCGGGTCGAGCTCGGCGGCCTCGCCTTCCAGCACGGTGATCGCGTCGGCCAGCGCGGAGGCGGCGGCGACCTTGCCGGTGCGCCGCCGCAGCGAGGCCGCGAGCCGGGCGCGCAGGCTGTTGCCGCCGCGGGAGGCCAGCGGCACCGCGATGCCCGGGCCGAGCCGGGGCACCGCGTAGGTGCGGCCGTCGGCGGAGCGGACCAGCCGGTAGGCATCCTCGGCCATCTGCGCCAGCAGCTGGGCCTGCCCGCCCGCTTTCGGCTCGTCGGGCACCGGGCTGGCGGGCAGCGGTGTGCCGTCGGAGAAGAACTCCTGGTCGCCGTCGCGAGCATCCATCTGCAGCCTCCCTGAGCGAGTAGATCCGGCAGGGCGGGGAGGGGCCTCTCGGCCATGGCCTCCCGTCCTGGCGATGGTTGAGGTCAGAACGGCGGCTGGCCGCCGACGGCGGGCCAACGCAATGGCCGACGGCGCCGGGCGGGTCGGGCGCCTTCTCGGAGGTGGGCCTGGTGACCTCGGCGGTGGCGAACCGCAGCGAGGGACCGGCGTCGTGGGCGCCTGGCGAGTCCAGGTCCCACGAGGCGACACACGCTGGAGCTACTGCGACTTGAGGGCGTTGTTGTAGCCAGCAATGGCGTATCTGAGTTATCACTTGCAGCCGAGGTCAGCCGTTCGCGAGCCAAGGCCAGCAGCACCCGATTAAAGACCAGAAGCAGGGTTGAGACCAGCGCCAGGATAAACATGAGAAACGAGAGGAAGACCAGGGTAAGAAAAGTTAGAAACAGCAGGTCAAGGTCAACGGCAAACGCAAGGAAAACCTAACCGTCAATGCAGCCGGAATGTCGTCGAAAGCGCTTACGATCAAGAGGAACAGACACATGCATTAGCTTGATCACGCGGTCGGGATCGTTTCATCTGGGAGGAGGTGATCTCGGTGGTGGCGACGGTGAGCAAGGGCTACAGCGTGGACTATTACGTCCGCGAGCTGCACAAGCAGGAGGCGGCCCGGCAGCGGCAGGCAGGGCTGGGCCAGGCGGGGCCGGCGTCGTACTACACCCGCACGGCGGGGGCGGGCTGGGAACCACCCGGGCGCTGGATCGGCACCGGCTCGAAAAATCTGGCGCTCGGCGGCACGGTCACCGCGGAGGTGCTCACGCGGCTGTTCGAGCAGCACCTCACGCCGGAGGGTGTGCAGCTGGGCAGCAGGCCGCGGAATTTCACCGCGCAGCGGGATGCGGCGGTGGCCCGGGCGAAGGAACGGTGCGCGGCGGACCCGTCGCTGACCGACGCGGACCGGCAGCGGATCCTGAAGGATTCCTGTACAGGATCTAACGGGCTCTATGTGGTTGTGGTGGCAATGGGTGAAAGCTCGGGTCGATGATCATCACGAAACCGCGTTGCACGATCGTCATCCCTGCATATCTGACGAGGCGTCGGCGATACGGGCTGCGGGCAGTATGGCTGTCCGACCGAACCTACAGGCATGGGCAACGACCGCATGCTGGACATGGGGGAACGCCACATTCCAGGCAGGGATAGTGATCTAGGGTCCCTGCGTGGCCGCAGATTGGGCAGACCAGCCCCACCTGGGAAGCATGCGCCCGCCCGTGATCGGATTCTCTTTCTATCTGGGGGCGGCCTCCTTCCCCCGTCCCGCCGGACCTTGCGATGTCGAGGAGGATCGCTGTGGTGCGCCGAGGACCGGCCTCTGCCTGTGCTTTAAGCAGCGGTTCCCGAGGAAATGAGCCGGAGGGATGCTTTGTCCCGCCGGGGAACTTGTTGAACGCGAGCCGGAGATCTGGCGTTATCCAGCCGCTCCAGCTTTGCCGGGTACCGAGGTCGCGCAGGGGGTGGCCGGGAGGTACGCCCAAGCCGCGAGGAATGAACAGGGACGGCCAGCCGCCGCCCGCGGCGAAGGTGACAGTCGCGGTCCGCCGTTGAATGAGCGTGATGGCCCCGCGGGCAGGCAGGTGGGCCGCGAGGGCGATGGCGCATACCTCCTCGCTGGCGCGGCTGGCCACATAGAGCTGCCGGAGGTGCACGGGTTCCGGGGCGTTGCCGCCAAGAACCTGGGTGACCGTCGAGGCGGGCAGAAGAATCTCGGCTGCGATCGCGTCGCACAGGCGTTCTAGATCGTCGGAAGGGTCTTCTCTGTCTGCGAGCCAGTCGAGAGCATTGTCGTCCTCGTTGACCCGGAGATGCCCGAACTCGTGCAGCAGGGTGAAGTTCTGCCGTCGCGATCCAGGTGACGGCGCGTAGCAGATTCAGCGGCAGCTCGGCGCGGGCAGTTCGGGCGCCACCATTCGGGCGAGCCTCATCGCCTGCTCTCAACTTTCACTCGCAATCGCGCCGCGGGCAAGTCGCGTCTCACGCTGCCCCGCGGATCGGGCGGCATCTCTGCGCCGCGGACTTGCGGTGACCGTAGCAGGTGCGTGTATCGTCAGATTGTTTGCGCGATGAGGCTCGCGTAACGCCGGTCGCACAGATCCCGGCTGATGGCTTCTACCTGAAATTGGCGTTGTCGTAGCGTCAGACGAGTCAGGAAGGGCTGTCGCCGTGGTTCCTGTGCTGGTGCAGGTTCTGCAGAGCCTGGTCGTCCTGTTGCTCGCCCCCCTGTATGTCGGCGTGCTGGCGCGCGCGGAGGCAATTGTAGGGTCCAAGCGCGGGCCCAGCGTCCTGCAGCCCTACCGTGACCTGGCCAAGCTGCTACGCAAGGGCAGCGCGGTCAGTGACCAGGCGTCATGGGTGTTCTGCGGTGCGCCGTTCGTGGCGTTCGCCTGTTACCTGACGGTCTCGGCGATCGTCCCGGTGATAACCAGCGATCCGCTGCCGCTGGCCTTTCTGGCCGACTTGATCGGCGGCGCGTTCGTGCTCGCGCTGGCGGGCTTCGTGACCTCGCTGGCCGGGCTGGATACCGCGAGCCCGGAGGGCGGGCTGGGCGCGAGCCGGGCGAGCTGGATCGGCAGCATGGCCGAGCCCGCGTTGATCCTGGTGTTCTTCACCGTCGGGGTCGTGTCGGCGTCCGACAACCCGTACTTGATGAACCATGCGATCGCCGGCTCGCCGTATGCGCTGGTGCTGCCCACCCACGTGCTCGGGCTGGTCGCCTTCTTCATGATCGTGCTGGTGGAGAACGGGCGGATACCGATCGACAACCCGGCGGGATCGATCGAGATCTCGATGATCGAGGAAGGGCGGGTGCTCGAGTATTCCGGCCGTGGCTACGCGCTGATGAAGTGGGGCAGCTGGATGAAGCTGTTCCTGCTGTCCACGATCTTGATGAACGTGTTCGTCATCCCGTGGGGACTCGGCACCTCCACCGACTTGGTCAGCGCGCTGATCGCGATCCCGGTGCTCGCGGGCAAGCTGGCCATCGCCGGGGCGGTGATCGTGGTGATCGACACCTCGTTCGCGAAGCTGCGGTTCTTCCGGATCGCCGAGTTCCTCGGCGCGGCGTTCCTGCTCGCGCTGGTGGGGGTCGCGACCTCGTACGTGATCGGGGCGTAGGTAATGCAGCAGCTATCGGCGACCAGCGCTGCGGGGGGGCTGCTCGACCTGTCCGGTGTGCTGATCCTGCTGGCAGCGTTCGCCTGCCTGGGCTCCAAGCTGCTCAACCGCTACGTCGCCTACTACGGGGCGCAATCGGTGGTGCTGTCGTTCGCCGCCGGGGTGGCCGCGGTCACCTTTCACAGCGTGGAGCTGTGGATCCTGGCGGGGCTGACGCTGGTGGTCAAGGGGATCGGCATCCCGCTGGCCACCCGCCGGCTGCTGGTGCGGCGGCTGGAGCTCAAGCGGGACGTCGCCATGTCCACTGGACTGTCCACCGCGCTGATCGCGGGCGGTGGACTGACCGCGTTCGCCTACCTGGTGACCCGGCCGCAGCTGCTGCCGCACGGGCTGGTCGCCGCCGCGGTGGTGCCGCTGTCCACCGCGGTGATCTTGCTGGGCGGGCTGGCGATGGTGGTGCGCAGGCACACCGTTGCCCAGCTGATCGGCTGGCTGATCGTGGAGAACGGGGTGTTCCTCGGGGCGATCACGCTGGTCGCCACGTTCCCCTTCATCGTCGAGGCCGGGATCTTCCTCGACATCGCCGCCGGAGTGCTGATCATGCTCGCATTCGTGTCCGGGCTCACCCGCCAGCTCGCCGAGGCGAGCGCCACCGAGCTGAGGGAGCTGCGCGGATGACCGCATTGGTGATCCTCATCGTTTTGTGCCCGCTCGCCGGGACGCTGGCGGCGGCGGCCGGTGCCCGGGCACGCCTGGCGGGTGCTGTCACGATCACGGGTGCCGCCGTCGCGCTGGCGGCGGTGATAACAATGCTGGCCACCGGCCTGCGGCACGGCCCGCTGGAAGGCTGGGGCGGTTTCCTGTACGTGGACTCGCTGAGCGGCTTCTTCCTGCTCACGGTCAGCGCCGTGGTGCTGCTCGCCGCCGGCGGGTCGGCCGGCTACATGGCCGCCGAAGAAGCCAGCGGCGCATTGAGCGGCTTCCAGGTCCGGCTGTATTTCATCTTCTTCGGCCTGTTCGCGGCGCTGATGCTTGCCTCGCTTGAGACCGGCAACCTGGGCCTGCTGTTCGTGCTGCTGGAGGGAAGCACGCTAGCCAGCGCGGCGCTGGTGGGTCTGGAGGGCCGCGCCCGCTCGCTGGAGGCCGCCTGGAAGTACGTGATCATCAGCTCGTTCGGCGTCACCATCGCGCTGGCGGGCACGCTGTATTTGTTCTACTCTGCCACCGGCCTGCATCTCAACTCGAACCTGCGCCTCACCTGGCCGTACCTGTTCGCCAACGCGCACGCGCTGGCCCCGCAGAGCCTGCGGCTGGCGTTCCTGCTTGCTGTGGTTGGCTACGGCACCAAGGTGGGCCTGGCGCCGATGCACACCTGGCTGCCCGATGCGCACGCCGAAGCACCCAGCCCTGCCAGCGCGATGCTGTCGGCCGCGCTGCTGAACACCGGCATGTACGCGATCATCCGGTTCCAGGCGATCGCCCGGGCTGGCGTCGGTGACGCCTACCCCCGCAACGTGCTGCTGACGCTCGGCTTCGCCTCCGTCATCATTGGTGCGGCGTTCATGGTCCGCCGGGGTAACTTCAAGCGGCTGTTCGCTTACTCCTCGGTCGAGCACATGGGCATCATCGCGGTGGCGCTCGGGTTCGGCGGCATCCTTGGCATGTACGGGGCGCTGCTGCACACGCTCAATCACGCGATCGCCAAGGCGGTGCTGTTCCTGACCAGCGGCGACATCGTGCTGCGTTACCACACCCGGGAGGCCGGCGGCGTCCGCGGCCTGCTGGCCGCCGCGCCGCTCACCGGCGGCGTGCTGGTGCTCGGCTCGCTGGCCGTGCTCGGCTCACCGCCGTTCGGGCTGTTCCTGTCCGAGCTGACGATCGTGCGGGCCGGTTTCGCCAGCGCCAGCCCGGTGCTCCCGCTGCTGCTGCTGGCCCTGCTGGCGATCGCGTTCGTGGCCTTCGCGCGCACCACGACCAGCATGGCGACCGGCAGCGCAACGGCCGCCACGGTCCATGCCGGGCCCGGCCCGGCGGCGGACAACAGGGCCGGTGAGGCAGCGACTGGGACCACGACGGGCACCGCGCCGGTCATCCGGAAACCGTATCCGGGCCGCGGAGCCATGCTGGCAGTCACGGGGCCGCTGGTCGCCGGGCTGACCGTGGTGCTTGTCCTCGGGCTCTGGATTCCGGGCGGCCTGGATACCGTCATCCGGCACGCGATCGCGGTGATCTCGTGACGGCCGTGCAAGCCGGCCGTCCCGGGATCCTCGGCGAGATTGTCCGGGTCGCGAGGAAAGCCGTGATCCGTGACGACGGCGATGTCGTCACGGCCCAGATCCCTGGGATAGACCTCAACGCCGTCGTGCACTTGCTCGCCGCTGCCCCGGGCGCCCGGCTCGCCGACGTGTTCGCCTCCGACGGCCAGCCCGCCGGGTCGGTGATCTTGCGCCTGGTGTGGGCCCTCCACGATGAGCGGCTTTACCTGGTGACGGAATCGGCCGTGGAGGGTGAGACGTACCCGTTGCTGTCGGACGTTGCCCCTGCAGCATTCCAGGAGGAATGCGAGATCTACGAGCAGTACGGGATCCGCCCGGCCGGCGGCAGGCCGCTCAACCGGGTGGTGCTGCCGCCGCGTGCAGGCCCGGATTTCCCGCGCCTCGGGCGCGGGCCGAGGCAGCCGCCCCCCGATCTCCACGCCCCGCACACCGTGGGCGGCCACGCGTTCGAGTTCCCGTTCGGGCCGGTCCGCGAGGTGGGTGCCGAATCGCTGTTTTACGGGCTGGTGACCAGCGGCGAGGAGGTCGTTGACCTCTTCCTGTTCATCTGGCACAAGCACCGGGGTGTGGAGTGGCGGCTGCGCGGACGCGCGCCGGACGGCGCCTTGTTCTTCGCCGAGCGGATGGAGGGCTTGTCGGCGGTCGCCAACGGCTGGGCCTTCGCCGCCGCGGTGGAGGCGGCCACCGGGCTGCAGCCGCCCGGCCCTGCGGCGCGCAGCCGCGGCGTCGCGCTGGAACTTGAGCGATTGTACAACCACGCTGCGGCGGTGGCCGCGCTGTGCCAGACGACCGGGCTGTCGGTGGGCCAGTCCGCCGCCGAGATCGCGCTGGAGCGGCTGCTGCGGGTCAACGCCTCGGCCTTCGGGCACCGCTACCTGTTCGGCGTAGTGGACATCGGCGGCGCCCGGCGCTCCCCGGATCCCGCGCCGCTGCTGCGCGACCTGCCAAGGGCTTACGGCGAGCTGCGGCGCGCCGCCGACGCGCTGCTGGCCACGAACTCGTTCGTGGACCGGCTTGAGGCCACCGGTGTCCTGTCCGCCGAGCAGGCGCGCCGCCTGGGCCTCGTGGGCCCGGTGGCCAGGGCGACCGGGCTCGGTGTGGACGCTCGCCACGGCCACCCGGCCTCGCCCTACGACGAGGTGCCGCCGGCCGTGGCTACCCGCGACGGCGGCGACGTCCTGGCGCGCTTTCATGTCATGCTCGCC